>Ga0210406_10000241_pt1 | contig 81809 bp, 64 predicted proteins | sample IncBWC30MmetaG_FD_155454 | JGI IMG/M metagenome (GOLD analysis project Ga0210406, IMG submission 155454) | Forest soil microbial communities from Barre Woods Harvard Forest LTER site, Petersham, Massachusetts, United States - Inc-BW-C-30-M | ecosystem: Environmental > Terrestrial > Soil >...
GCAAGCTTACCGATGTCGTGCAGCATGGAGGCCGCGCGAATGGCATTCAACTGAGCGTCGTCCAGCCCGAGTTCCTTGGCAATCTCGACCGCATAAACCTGCACCCGGCGCAGATGATCGTGTGTGGTGTGATCCTTCGCTTCAATCGCCAGGGAAAGCGCCTCGATGGTGCGCAAGTGAAGCGCAGCAATTTCCTCGGCGTGTTTCTTCTGCGCCTCGAGACGGCTCAAGTAAGTCCGGTAGGAGCGATAGATCCAATAGACGATAGGAAAGGCGAGAAGCCCGAATTGCCAGCCGACCAGCCGATTGATGGCGCTCACTCCACAAGCAATCAGCGCGCCAAGCAAGTAATAGGGGAAGGCCCACAAATAGCATTCCTTCCAGACTTGCACAGGATTGCGCTTTTCCGTCATGGCGATGATGCCGGAGACAGAAATAGTATTGAAAGCGAAGTAGGTCGTAGCTGCCGCGGCCATCAAGAGTGGCCAGCGAAATCCGATGCCCGCGGCGACTTTGCTATGAAAGACCAGTTCTGCAGCGCCAATGGAGAGCGCGAGATTTGCCAGATTAAAGAGCCACTGGATCGGGCGGGGACGTGGATTGGCTTGCCAGAGCGTCTGGACAAGTCCCCCGAGACAGCCCATCACCACGGTTTCCGAATAGGAGAGGTCAAGAATTCCGACGAGAATGAACAGGAAATTCGCAGACATCGTGGCCTTGATGCCAGGCAAATGCACTTTGAGGAGGGAGGCACACAAAGCGACAGCTAGAAAGCAGGCATATCGAAATGGATCATCTGAATGCCAGCGCAGGAGGGCGTAAAACAATACAGGTAGCCCTCCGATAAGCTGAGTGATGATAAACGTTAGGGCAGGAACCCCGAGTGAGCGAACGTCACGCCAGGTGTTGCTCCAGTAGTTCTTCGCAGCAGTTGCTACCACACGCGTTCCTGCTCTCTGCCAGTTGGCTCCTGCAGTGCCCTTACCGATAAACGAGCTCCCAAGCCAACGGGTGGACAGACCAACAAATAGGCTGTTCTCCAGTTAGATTGTTCCCGTGGTAATTTTCAACGCTCCGACGCCACATAAAGCGCGGAACGCGGTCCTTAATGACGAAATTTTGATAGCTGGACTTTGTATTTGGAATAGTACGCTGGAGTTTTGTATTGAAAGGGATACTGTCTTTCAAGCGCAGAAAAACTGACGACGCTCCCTGGACCAACCCGGGGCCGAATGCCCCCCGATCGGCCCCTGGGCGTTTGGAACGACCTGTACTTTCGTACTAAACCGCGGGACCCCTTGTACCATCGACGAGGATTCGACCTGTCCTCGATACTCCCCTTGCTGAAAACCATATATTTATCGGGCGGGTCTCAGTCAAGGTTCGAGGCCCGCAATCCAGCGTAGGAGTCAAGCACATGCCCGGCTCACACGAAACCAGCCGCACCGCTAGCAGCATCCTAAAAACGACAACCTGGGGCGCACTCATCGCTCTCTCTGCCGCGATCGTCGTGGCAGGGCTCGTTGGATACAGCTTGTGGACCCATTCTGGCGACCTCGGTCACCCGTCCGCTCAAGTTGCGAAACAAATCCTACCCTCGGCTCCGCATTCAGGGACGTCTGCCGTAGGAGGCTCTTCACAAGGTAAAGCAACTGGCTGGGCCCTCTCTCGCTACGACAAGTCGACGTCGAGCGCCACTGCCACCTCGCCTATTTCCACTTCGGCGACTGCGACTCCTCAGAACCCGCTCCGCTCGAATCAAGCTGATCTTGGCCACTCAAACGTCCCGAGCAACGACGCCAGCCCCGTCTCTACCAGCCCGAGCCACGACGACGACCACTTCGGAGCGGTCGCGAAGATCGCCCCAGACCTTAAGGGAGTCGACCCCGAAGCCCCGATAGAGGTAATAGTCCAGTTTAGGAATGCAACCGGCGCGTCTGACGCTGCGGCAGAGGGAGCCACGGCCATGGCCGATCTGCCCCTGGTGCACGCTCAGCTAGTCACTGTCAAGGGAAGCAGCCTAGCTAACCTTGCCTCTCACTCCAGCATCGCGTATATCTCGCCGAATCGTGCGGTTCGCGGATCTCTGGATCACGCAGTCAGCGCTGTAAATGGAGATCTTGCCTACAGCAGTGGCTGGGATGGCACGGGTGTCGGTGTCGCTGTTATTGACAGCGGCGTCAGCAGCGCTTATGACCTAAATTCCGACAACAATCTATCGTCGCGCATCGCATACAGTCAAAGTTTTGTGCCCGGCGATTCCTCCACCAGTGACGCGTTTGGCCACGGAACCCACATAGCCGGAATTATCGCGGGGAACGCTTACACTTCCTCGACGTCAAACTACCCGGGGGTCTATCGCGGCATCGCGCCGGAAGCAACCATCATCAATCTTCGCGCGCTGGATTCCACTGGTGCGGGCACAGATAGTTCGGTGATCGCAGCCATCCAGCAGGCGATCAGCCTCAAGACTACTTACAACATTCGAGTCCTCAATCTGTCTCTGGCCCGCGGGGTCTATGAAAGCTACACGCTTGATCCGCTCTGTCAGGCCGTGGAATCCGCATGGCGAGCAGGCATCGTCGTGGTAGTCGCGGCGGGCAACATGGGTCAATACAACGGCGCCGGCACCAGCGGATACGCCACCATCGGCGCGCCGGGGAACGATCCTTATGTGATCACCGTGGGTGCGAGTAACACTCATGATACAGGTTCGCAAGCCGCGCAGACGATGACCAGCTACAGCTCAAAGGGTCCGACGTCGTTCGATCATATCGTCAAGCCAGACCTCGTGGCTCCGGGCAATCGGGTGGTCTCGCGCATGGCCTCGACGGGTAACTCGCTGGTGACTTCGTACCCCGCACTCGCCGTATATCCGTGCAACTATTCGCGAAGCAGTTGCGGGTCGCAATACGGTGGCGCCCGTTACATGCGCCTCAGCGGCACCAGCATGGCAACCCCGGTGGTTAGCGGCGTCGCGGCTCTGCTGCTGCAGAAATCACCCTCACTCACACCCGATCAGGTGAAGGCTCGTTTGATGAAGACTTCCTGGAAGGGGTTCTCCTCGTACACGACCGCGACAGACTCGGGCACTGGCGTGGTTTACCAGATTCAACAGGACACCTTCGCTGTGGGGGCAGGCGCGGTAGACGCATCTGCCGCACTAGCCAGTACCGATCTCGCTCCCTCGAACGTCGGGGCCGCAAAGTCGCCTACCGCCACGTATAACTCGTTGACTCACACTGTTTCTATCGTGGGCGATCCTTCGACGATCTGGGGTAACTCTGTCGTCTGGGGCAATTCCGTGGTCTGGGGTAACTCTGTCGTCTGGGGCAATTCCGTGGTTTGGGGTAACTCTGTCGTCTGGGGCAATTCCGTGGTTTGGGGTAACTCTGTCGTCTGGGGTAACTCCGTGGTTTGGGGCAATAGCGACGGTGCTGACGGAGACCAATGGTAGGCAGGCATAGGCGCAAGTGACGAGAGGAGGAATCATGAAAATGCCGAACCTAGCCAAAGCCTACATCGCAATGATCGCCGCACTTGCCACAGCCGTACTCGCTGTTGTGGCCTCTCGATGGAATCCGGAAAACCTCGTGCACTTTGTACAGTTCTTTGCCATGGCAATGCTGGCTTCCGCCATGAAGATTCGCCTGCCGGGCTTTAAGACTACAATCTCGATAAACTTCGTCTTCGTTCTGATTGGAATCGCCTTACTCAGTTTTGGAGAAACCGTCCTCATCGGACTGGGAGGGGCGCTCGTCCAGTCCCTCTGGAAGACGCAACAGCGGCCCAAGTTGGTGCAGGTGCTTTTCAATGGGGCATGCCTTACGGTTTGTACAGCGGCGGCATTTTGGGCCTCGCATAGAGTTCCGGCAATGCTGGGTTTGAATTCGATGGCAGCAATGTTGGTCCTCGGAGCTAGCGTGTATGTGGTGCTAAACACCGGGCTTGTTTCGCTGGTCATCTCTTTGGCCGAAGCGCGCTCCCTCAAGGAAGTCTGGCCATCCTGCTATGAATGGACGTTCCCCTACTTCCTGGTGGGTGCAGCCGTGGCGGGTCTTGCCAGCACCGCCGGGCACGCGACCAATTGGGGCGTGACCCTGCTCGTTGCGCCGGTGATGTATTTCGTCTACGTCTACTACAAGATGCACATCGTCCGTGCTGTCCTCGAAAGCATTTCCAGCGTGAGCCAAGAAAACGAAGCCTTACTTGCTGGAGCATCTCAAGGTCGCTAAGCTCATTTCTCGGCATGCTCATAAGCACCTGCGAGACCTGACTGATGCCGAACCCTCTGCTGTGAATCCTCTAGAATCCCGCTCTTGCAATAACAGCGGGGTGTGGCTTATTGTCGGCGGGGTCACCCGCACCTCGCACGGCACCAAGCAAGCGCGTGCCGCCGTCAATGCTAGCCGCTACTCGAGCCACCAAGGGCAAGAGGGATGAGTTTATTCTCTCTCTCGACGGTCTTGCACATCATTGCGACATGTATGCCGCCCAGGGCGCAATAGGTAAACCGGCTTGGCGCTCTGAGACCCGACCGTCCGTCCCGCGACCGGACAGGTGCGAACTCAGGGTTGCTAACAAACTGGATCAAGAAAAATATGGGGGACCGCTACGGACTCGAACCTGACGCATCTGCGGTGGGAGCTAGACGAACTCTCTTGAGATTGAATCATGAGTTCAGGGCCGGTCCAAATCGGCGGCCCTACTCCATCGATCTCAGGCACAGACTCCAATTCTCATTTGTACAACCGGTTTCACTGACTGTGGCCTCTTCGCTGGCCGGCACGCTTCCCGAAAAAATGTACTGGTACCAAGATCCACCGCACGGCTTCGAAATCACCGGCCCAAAGCTGTGCGGATGCGCGCCAAGTGGTGCCAACTGTGCCGTAGTGCGTGGTCTTCAATGACGAACTGCGCAGTTACAGGCGCGCCGAAACTCAGCGAAAAGGGAGCTGCGCGATCCAATTCTTCATTCGTGAACGCACGTACTGCGGCGGCCGCCCCATGACTGTTCCGGCGCAAAAGTTCGAGCGCGGCGGCCTTCGTTATCTCAGCATGCTCGTGGGCATGCTTGGCGTTCAACTCGGCGACCACATCCCATGTGACGTCCGTAACGGCCTTGCCGCCGGCGACTGCTCGCGCGACATCAATTTCGATGGGGTACATGCTGGCAACATGGTGCACGATTACGCCAGCCGAACGACGGTCTGTAGCCGACACCGGTGCGCGCCATTCCTCGTCCGAGAGTCCTTCCGCAAAGGCAGCCAAGCCGGCAGCGCCTTCCTCGATGCGATCAGCCAATAATTCAGCGCGACGACCCACGGAACCTCTGATTTTGTGGGTGGCGGTGGTCTGTGATGACATTTTTCATTTCCTCTTCGTTTGGATTATGGTCGACCAGCGATTCGCTGCTTCGGCTGTGCCAACGGAATCACTATACGACAGAGTGAGACTCGATACTTATCTGAGCGTCTGGCTTTCTTGCTCGCAGAACGGTTGTATGTGTTTCGCTTATCCCTGCGTCCTGTGCGATTTGCCGGGACGCGTGACTTCCGTCATTCGTCACGTCGTACGAGTTCGGGAGATAAGGCCGGCGATCTAGGCCGGACCGACCGAGGAAGTCGGGAAGCGCCGGCTACAGAGGATATCGCCCGAGGCGAACGTACAGGACATCACGCCGCAAGCGGAAAGGAGTTCGCCATCCCCCTTGGGCAATGGGCTTTCTCCTCCAAGCGCTGGACTAAGTTATGTGGCTCGTTGATAGGACCTCCGATATAAAAAGGCGAAAGTTAATTCACGCTCGAACGCCGATCACTTCCAGATATTCAGCGAAGACCGTGGTGCAGCCCACACCGGCTCGATTGTGAGAAGTCCAAAGCGCCTCGAGTTCCCGGCGAAGATTCTCGCCGTCGGTGGCATTGAGGGAAGCAAACGCCTGATGGGTGGGTCCGTAGTAGAGGCGGAAGAACTCCACCACCTCCGAGGGAGGAAAGGGATAGCTGAACGTGTAATGGCGTCGGACCAGGGATAGATCCAAGAGTCCTTCGCCGAGCCTTTCACGGACTGTGGCTTCCTCGCCCCACAGCACCGGCGCGGGCATTCCGGACGGCGCAATGAATTTCGATACTGCCTTGAACATTTGGCCGATGAATCCCTGTGGGGTCCAATTGACCATGGCAATGGTTCCACCCGGGCTGCACACGCGCAGCAGTTCCTGAGCGACAAGGTCCGGTCGCGGTGCGAACATCGCCCCGACTAGGCTGGCCACGATGTCGAAACTCGCTTCCTCAAAAGGGAGAGCCTCGGCGTCGGCTTCCTCGAAGCGGGCGGAGAAACCCTCGGCTTGCGCCCGCTCTCGTGCGCGCTCTACCAGATTGCGGGCGATGTCCACGCCGGTAACCTTCAGACCGTCCCGCGCGGCAATCAGAGCGAGTTGCCCTGAACCACAGGCGACGTCCAGGAAATGGGCACCAGGAGCGGCGTCCAGGCGTTCGTAGAAATCCCGCGCACCGCTCTCCATGTAACGCGAGAAGCGATCGTAGTCCCCGGCCATCCAGGTTTTCTTGAGGCGAGCTTTCAGATTCACAAATTCTGATGAGATCGCAGTAGCGTACATGGTTTCGTCCCCTTTATTTTTGAATTGCGGTCGACCAGCGATTCGTTTCAGTGTGGTATCGACGGAGTCACTATGCGGCAGAATGCAGGGGGATACTTGTCTGAGCGTCTGGTTCTCTTGCTCGGGCGCGAGTAGTTTGTGGTTTACTTGACCCAGCGTCCGGACCAGTTTGCCGAAACTCGATCGCCGCAGCTTGGAGCCCGCATGGATGTTTTGTCCGAAGTCCTGAAGGCCGTCAGACTCGATGGAGCTTTGTTTTACAATGGCGAGTTTTCAGCGCCCTGGTGTTTTCGGTCGCCAGCCTCGCGCGCGGTAGCTCCCTATCTCTCGCCGGATTCCGGGCACGTGATCATCTTTCACCTGCTGACCGAGGGCCGCGGCTACGCGCATATCGAGGGCGAGGGCCGGCCTGTTCCTCTAAACGCAGGAGACATCATAATTTTTCCGCATGGCGACCCCCACTTCATGGGAAACGGTTCGGCCGTCAAGGCGGTGGACATGGCGAAAGAGTTGCAACGAATCTCGTCTCAAGGCCTCAAAATCTCCCGCATAGGCGGAGGCGGGGAAATCACCAAGTTCATTTGCGGCTACATGGCTTGCGAGCCGCAACTTAGCCGAGTCTTCCTCGGCGGGCTGCCACCCGTTCTGAAGATCAATATCCGCAACGACGCCTCGGGCCAATGGCTGGAAGACTCTATCCGCTATTCGGTGGGTAACGCGGATGCATCCAGGCCCGGCGGCGAGGCCGTGATCGCCAAGTTGTCAGAAGTGCTGTTCGTTGAAGCTTTGCGACGTTATATCGCGCTGCTTCCGCCGGAACAAACCGGGTGGCTGGCTGGCGTCCGTGACCCGGAAGTTGGGAAAGCCCTGGCCTTGCTGCATCGCAAGCCTGCACATCCTTGGACGATTGCGACGCTCGCGAACGATGTAGGAATTTCGCGTTCCGTACTGGCCGAGCGCTTCCGGCGTTATCTGTCGGAGACGCCCATTGCCTACCTGACCCGCTGGCGCCTTCAGCTCGGCGCGCAAATGCTCAAGTCCACGAGCAGTAGCGTTGCGCAGATCGCAGCTGAGGTCGGTTACGAATCCGAGCCGGCGTTCAACCGCGCCTTCAAACGTCAGTTTGGTCATCCGCCAGCCCGATTCCGCAACCAAGCGAAATCAGCCCGCAGCGAGCACGTCCGCAACGCATTGACGAAAGGTCGCCGCAGTGCGAAACGATAAGCGATGCGTGCCACTCCTGCAGATTCAGACAAGATCATCCAGCTTTAATTGCGTGCTTCCGCCTTTCCAGGACGCCTGGAGCTGCTTTTGTACAAAGCCGGCATCGTATTCCTTACCCTGGGCCTTGAGCGCCTGCTGCAACCCGAACAACGAACGTGGGTTGCGGGGGTGGAGGTCTAAGTCTTCGCGGAAAACTTTCTCCGCGCCCACATTGTCTCCATTCATCAGAAGCGCCGCACCGAGTGACTCGCGCACGGGGAAGAACCAGTCCTCCGGCTCGGCATATTTGAGAGTGTCCTGGGCGGCCACAGCACTTCGCAACAGAGCGATGGTGCCCGTTTTGTCTTTTTTCGCCAAAGCAATCTTCGCACCCAACACGTCTCTTGCGATCTTCAGGACGTCTTTTGCCTTGTTGTATACGGGCATGGCAAAGACCACGTCCTCCGGCGTATTCTTTTCGGCGTCCGACACGAACTGATACTCAGCCTCGGCCTCACTCACCTTACCTTTAGCAGCCAGGGCCATGCCGCGCGCGAAATGCCAAAACACGGTCATGATCTTCATTTCCAAATCGGGCTTGGGCATCTTTAGGATTTCGTCCCACTTGTGGAAGCGCACATCCACCGCGATGGGGATGGTCATGAACCCTTCCAGCGGCGGCATGTCCTTGACATGAGGCGCCACGTGAGCGGCCAGCAGGTCGGCGTTTTTGTTGGCTTCTCCGTAGTCACCATTCATAGCTGAACACATAGCGATGAAGTGCAAGTTGTGGCTGTAGTACATCATGGGGTAAATGCCCTGCGCGCCGCTCGCCTTGATGTAGGCCTGATCGACTGCCGCCGCTTCCTGGTTGGTTTTGACCGCCGCTGCGTAATCGCCCGTGCGTATGTAGACGTGAGCTGGCATGTGGACGATGTGTCCCGCCGCCGGCGCCAAGGCTGCCAGCCGGTTGGCTCCAGCCAGGGCCCGCTCTGGAGACTTCGACGCTTCCACCGAGTGAATGTAATAGTGGATCGCGCCCAAATGGTTGGGATCCCGTTTGATCACCGATTCGAGGGTCGCGACGATTTCTTCGGTGCCCTCGCGCGGAGTTCCGTCCACCATCCACAAGCCCCAAGGATGAAGGTTCATGCCGGATTCGGCGAACAGCGTAGCTGCGTCGAGGTCGTCGGGAAACTGCTTGACGACATCGCGCATGGCGCCGTGATAAGCCTCGGCCGCCTGCCGGCGGTCCGCCTTGGGCTCGGCCGGAAAACGCAGCGCCATGGCCTTGATGTAAGCCTGCTCAGCGGGCGAAGCGGTACTCGAGAGATCAACCGCCTTCTGGATGGCCGTATAGGCCGCTGCGAAACGGTCGTCGCTAGCGGAATCGTTGTAGTTGGGTCCTACCGCCTCGGCCACTCCCCAATAGGCCATGGCCAATTTGGGGTCAAGATCTGCAGCACGCTGAAACGAGCGCGCCGCTTCGTCGTGGTTGAAAGCGTAGATTTGACGCAATCCCTGATCAAAGAATTGCTGGGCTTGCGCGTTGTCGGTTGATACCGGGTGATGCAGGTCGCCATAGCCCTGCATCAGAGTCGCTGACTTCGGTTGAGTGTGAGCCGAATGATCCTGTGCGGTGACCCTGCCGCAGAGAAACAGACCGAGCACGACCATACTCAGAACGCCCTTGTGAGTGTAATCGCGATGTTTCAACTGCATACGTTTTCTCCTTCTGCATTCGAATTGATTTGAAGCGGTTGTCGCATTCTCGAACGTTTCGACGATCTTACTATGCATCACGATGACGGCCCATACTTGCCCGCGCGTCTGGCTCTCTTGCCTGCGGCGCGGTACTTTGTCACTAACTTGACCGAGCGTCCCGGTAAGTTTGCGCAGAGTCCGGGCAATCGTGTAGGTGAACGGCCAGCAAATTATCGTCCCGCATCATCCGGGCCCCCTTTTGTTGCACGCGCCATACACCGACGATCAGATCGTGCTTCGCGTGCATTCATTAGTGTGAACTGTGCGGCAATCCCCCGTGATCTTATCGCTACTGAATTGTTCGGCCATGAGAAGGTGCCTTCACGGGCGCAACTCAGCAGCGCCTCGGTCGGTTTGAATTGGCAAATGGAGGCACGTTTTTCCTCGACGAAGTCGGAGAACTTCCTTCGGAGACTCAGATTGCCCTCCTGCGTGTTTTGCAGGAGCACGAGTTTGAGCGTGTCGGCGGCAGTCGTCGAATCCGCGCTGACGTTCGGGTGATCGCCGCCACCAATCGTGACTTGCAGGCCGCTATCAGCGCGGTCCTTCCGTAGTGATTTGTTTTATCGGCTGAATGTCTTCCCGATCGAGATACCTTCTCTTCGAGAGCGACGAGCGGACATTCCTCTGCTGGTGGAATACTTTATCGATCGCTACGCGCGGAAAGGTGGTAAGAAAATTACGACCGTCGACAAGAAGCGGGGACTGGAGCTGGTTCCACCCGCGTCACCTTGGTTTCCGGCTTTCCTGCGACGTTCACGGCTTGCGTTGGTGTAGCATTCTGCGCTTTGGCTTGCTTCACAACATGGCACGCCATGCCGTTGACCAAACTCTCGTCCGAACCGAGGACGTTATTCGATGCCGCCAAATCGCGACATTCCCTATGAACCGAGGCAGCGGGGCCCGTATTCGAACTCGTTTACCGGCTCATGCACTTGCGCGCTGGCTCGTGGCATTGCGCTCCAGTTCTTCGGCGAGGATAGTGACGCCAAGGCTGCAAGCTTGTACCCCCTGCACCACGCCGAGCTTCAGAACTTCCATAATTTCGTCTACCGTAGCACCGGCCTTGAATGCGTTCTTGATGTGGCGGCGTGTGCCGGGACCATAGATGTGCACGTAAGCCGCGTCGAATGCGATGAGCAGGAGTTCCAGCTGTTTGGGAGGCAAGACGCTTTCGGCGTACAGCTCACTGCACATGGCCATGTACCGGTCCGTCCAAACTGGGTCGAGGAAAAGAAGGGAATCCCATTCTTCATTCCAGTGCCCGAGCGCCTTCATCTTTTCCACGCTAGGAGTAGCTTGTCCAGCCTTGTCCAGACGCTTCTTCCGCGCGGCGCCGAAGTCTTCTAGGCTGCTCACACTAGCTTCCTCTATAAGCAGAGGAGCGTTAAAGCTGCCAGAATTAATGGACATAACAGACGCGGTCTTGAGCACAAACAAGATCTCCTGGCGGTTCGCGCCTGCCGCTAGGGCCGCCCGGATGTGGCGGCGCGTTCCCTCCGGGTTCAGGTTTGTGCGGGATGCATTTAAGCCGACGCTGACCAATTCGATGAACTTCCTCGGCAAAACCCCGTCGGTCCAAGGATTCGTCGTTATTTTCACAGCCAACTCCGCCCAAGCGGGATCCCATTCACGTAGTTCGCTCAGTGCCGCCACCCAGGGACTTGTCGGCTGGTCGGTGGGCGAGGCTTTCGCAGTCTCTTCTCCCGTTGCCATATTCTTTCCTCCTTTTTCGCGCGTCTTTGTCGGCCAAGAATGCTCTTGTTGTATTCGATGAACAGCGCTCGGCAAGTGATTCAATCTTGTTCGAGTTATTTCGGCGCTCCGCTCAGGTCTGCTAAAATTCCATCTTTTTGGTATGCTCGGGCATCCAACGGCCAAGAATCTCCGCGCCTTGAAGGTCTTTGGGAGATATGTCACAAACGATTGCCAGAAGTGTCGGCCTGTTTCTGCGCGCCACAAAGGTTTCCGTGGTCGCGGCTTTTTTCACGTCGTTTTACCCAACGGATGCAACAATTGGCGCCTTTGCGGCGCAGAGAAGGAGTACTAACTATGGCAGCCGCTAGTGCCCCCGCTCCCGCCCCGAGCTCAAACCAACCCCCAGCTACACATCCGGAACCTATTCCACCCAAGGCCCCGCCCCGCTGGCCGTGGATGAAATACGCCACTCCGCTGTTTGTGTTGTTGCTCGCTGCTGCTGTGCTGATAACCCTCACGCGGAATTGGAATGCCTGGGAGGGTGGCAAAGTCGAACAAGCGACGGACGATGCATTTGTACGCGGCGATCTCACCCCTCTCAGCACAAAAGTCGCTGGAATTGTGAGGAACGTGAGAGTGTCCGACTTCCAGCGCGTGCGCGCCGGCGATCTGATCGTTGAACTTCAGGATGACGACTATCAGGCACAGTTGGCGCAGGCCACCGCGGCGGTGGAAGCCGCTAAAGCAGCAATCGAAAACAACCGCAGACAACGCGAGCTACAGGACTCTCGAATCCAACGAGCGCTTGCGGGAATCGATCAAGCCAAAGCGCAAATCACTGCGGCAGAAGCAGGCGTAGAAGCTGTGCTGGCGGACGTTGTTCGAACGCAGGCGGAGCGCTCACGTCAGGAGTCGCTCCTGGCGACGCAAGCAGCTACCAAGCAACGGGTCGAAGCTGCGGTTGCGGATGAGCAGCGGTTTGCAGCCCAAGGAGCGAGCCGCAAAGCGGATCTCGAGCAGGCTAAAACGGCGTTGCGCAGCAACGAAATCGCCGTGGAATCAGAACGCCGCAGTAAAGCAGTTCTGGAATCGCAAGAGCAACAGCTGATCGCAGATCTTCACGCCAGAGAAGCGTCTCTCGCGGTGGCAAAGATCAACTTGGGATACACGAAAATTTCCGCTCCCGCCGATGGAACCGTGGGCGAACGGCAAGTGCGGCCCGGACAGCTGGTTTCTCCCGGAACACAGGTGTTGACGTTCGTTGCGGAAACGAAATGGGTGCAGGCCAATTATCGCGAGACGCAGCTCACCAACATGAAAGTCGGCGACCCGGCAGAGATTCGCATCGACCAGTACCCGGGAAAAGTCTTCCGCGGCAAAGTGCTGGAAATTTCGCCCGCCAGCGGTTCGCAATTCGCGCTCCTTCCGCCCGACAACGCCACTGGCAACTTTACGAAAGTTGTGCAGAGAATCCCGGTGAAGATCGTCTTGGACGATTCGAACCTGGCGAGTAGTTTGCGTCCCGGCCTATCCGTCATCGCCACCGTACGCACGAAGCAATAAACAGGAACAGACGATGGCTTCCCAGGCGGCGGTTTTTCACCCACCTTCAAAGCAGCAAATTGCGCATGCCATCGCTGGAGGGCTGCCTTCGGATCTTTCACAGAGTCCGCTGCTGGGCATTCTGGGGGTTGTGCTTGGCGCGGGAATCGTCACATTGACCGGCCGCATGCTCACCCTGGGCACTGCAGATCTCAAAGGCAATCTCGGCATAGGGGTTGACGATGGCGCCTGGATCGGCAGCGCTTACAACGTGGCGCTCATGTTCATCGGCCCGTTCACCGTGTATTTTGGCGGCTTGTTGGGACCTCGGCGCGTGCTGCTTGCTGCCGCGAGCGTTTTCACGGTCATCTGCCTTTTCTTGCCGCTGATTCATAATTACAGCCTGCTTCTCACAGCGCTGGCCCTTGCGGGTTTAACCTCAGGAACTTTCTATCCGTTGACCCTTACATTCGCACTAAAGAACATTCCGCCGCGTTTTCTGCCTTTCACTTTGGCATTATATGCAACTTCAGTGGACGGAGCGGTCAATATCGCGCCGACGCTCTACGGGTGGTATCGCGGTCATCTCTCGTTTCATTGGATGTTCTGGAATTCGGCCCTCGTCACGCCATTCATGATTTTGTGCATTTACCGGGGAATTCCCCCGGCGCCGCCACGAAAGAGCACGGGCCCTCCTCCCAGTTTTGCCGGATTCCTCTACGCCAGCGCCGGATTCGCGCTGTTGTTTGCCGCTCTTGACCAAGGACAGCGTCTCGACTGGTGGCGGTCGGGCCTCTTCAACGGTTTGTTTTTCAGCGCCATGATTTTCCTGCTGACTTCGCTCATCAGGCGCCTGCGCAGCCCCAACCCGCTGGTCGATCTGCCTTATCTTCGGCAATGGAACACAATCGTGCTTGGAGTTGGTTTGGGATTCTTCCGGTTTTGTTTGCTTGCAACAATCATCCTCATTCCGCAGGCACTGGCGATTCATGGTTTTGAGGCAGACCAGATTGGCCCGGCGATTATCTGGACTGCATTGCCGCAGTTTCTGATTGCTTTTGTCGCGGCACTCCTCCTCCTGCATGAAATAGACTCACGCTTCCTTCTGGCGACGGGTTTCTTTTGCATGGCCGTCGCGTGCATTCTAAACGCGCATTACACTTCCGCCTGGTCCGCGGCGAATTTCTACAGCACAGAATTACTCATGGGCGTTGGCCAGTCGTTTGCCTTTATCGGCTTGGTGTCCACGATCGTGCTGCAAGCTATTTTTTCGGGCGGCCTCTCGAAACCACAGGACGCGCTCACCTTTTCCGCCTTCTTTCACATTATTCGGTTGCTAGGTGGACAAATGGGAGTCGTTCTCATGGGGCACTACATCGCCGTGCGCGAGCGAGTCCACTCGAACCTGCTCGGTCTGCACGTGCAAAGCGGCAACTGGGTTGATGAGGCTTCCATCCGCCAACTGACTGCGGGACTCTACGCCAAATCTTCCGGCTTGGCTGCTGCCACGGGCCGCGCTGTTGGCTTGACCGGTGCCCGCGTGCGGTTGCAAGCCTACACCCTCAGCTTCATCGATGGATTCCACCTGATCGCTTGGGCGTGTGTTGTGGCGCTTCTTCTTGTTGCCTTGCTGAAGAAATCACCTTTGAACTATGGCGAGCTTGGCTTCCTAGATGGGGAGCCCGCCGCGAAAGAGAGGACCAAGTCATGATGAAACGCACCGCCCTTTTTTGCGGTTTTTTCTCGTTCATTTGCGCTGTGCGGCTGGGTGCGCAGGAAGCCAAACAAGCCGAGCCGCGCCACATCACGCTGGAGGAGGCCGTTCAGCTTGCGCTCAAGCACAATCATGTCGTGCGAATCGCCGGATACGGCGTTCAAGAAAAAGAGCGCAGCAAAGACATCGCACGAAGCTCCTATTTCCCTATTCTTCGTAACGACAGCTATGTAGCGCACGTTACGGACACGCAGTTCATTGGTATCTCCGCGGGCGCCTTGGGGACCGTTAGCGGAACGCCGCTTCCCGAACGCTCCATCATCCTGAACCAGGGCGGCCGCACGTTTGTCATCAGCGGCACATCTTTGACGCAGCCGCTTTCCGAGCTTTGGAAAATCAAGTCCGCAAATGACGTGGCGGCCGCCGAACTAAGCGAAACGCGCAGCAAAGCCCATCAGACGGAGAACCAAGTGGCGCTCCACGTTCATCAACTCTATTACCGCATTCTTGTTGTGCAATCTCACAAGAATGCGGCGACAGCCAAAATCCAGGCCAATGAAGCCCTGCAGGCCGAGCGCCTGCAACAAGTGAAATTTGGCAGCGCACTCGAGGAAGAAGCTATCGAAAGCCGCGCGCAATCGCTTGAAGCGAAGCAGGACTTGCTGACCACGGACCTCCAACTTTCCGATCTCACGATGCAACTCAATGATGCCATCGGCCTGCCTTTGAACACTTCACTCACTCTCGATCCGGCGGTGAAGCAGGTCGCGAACACCTGTGATCTGGAGCAATGCCTGCGCGTAGCGCTCGAGTCCCACCCGGAAATTGCGGAGGCAAAGGCTAAAGTTGAAAAAGTGTCCTCCGCCGGGCGCTTAGCCAGGCGCGAATACATTCCGAACCTCGACGTCTTCGCTCGCTATAGCTATCAAGATCAGGTTCCATTCCTCGTTCACAATTTCGGGACCTTCGGTGTACATCTGGGCTACGACCTGTTTGACGGAGGCAAAAGAAATGCCGCCATCGCGGAGCGCAAAGCCCAATTGGCTCAAGCCGAGGAAAATCTGGCCCGCGTGAAGGAAGAGGTGGAACTTCGCGTGCATACTGCCTACAACAAATTGGAACGCACGCGCCAGATGATGAAGGTGTCCGAAGAGCTTCTGGCGCTGCGCATGGAATCGCACCGCGTCTCCGTGCAGCAACTTCAAGAAGGCAGCGCGCTTCGCTCGCAAACCGATTTGTCCGCGGCTCGCGAACTGGAGGCCAGGACGCTATTCTTGCAGTCGCAGCTCGAATATACCCAGGCGAATGACGAAATGACTGAAGCGATGGGGCAAACACCAGAATAGCAATTACCGAAAATGTTATGTCGTTTAGGTGTCATGTGCATGGTTCCTATCCAACGCGGCAGCAGCCGGTGGGCGTCATTATTATTCCGGCTCGGAACACGGTTGGCCCTCGCGCTCTCGCAAATCTCACTTAACGAGAACCCTACTGCCGCAGCGTAATAATTTGAGAGTTCCTGTCATTGGTCAAACGCCTCTAAACAGTTCGGCCCGATAGAGCGGTCTCATGGTTTCAAAGATTAAGGAAGAGCCTTACCCAGAGCAATCTGGAAATTACTTTCTGCCGTGGTTCAAAGCGAGTGGATGACTGGTGGAGCAAATAATAAGGATGGCAGCAAATCAAGGGCAGGTTCCAAGGTATGGGTAATTCAACGAGTACCGACTAATTCGAGGTTCGGAGCACCTGGCGAAAGAAGAGCCCGAATATCTCTCATGGGCGGTTGCCCGAAGAAACGGTTATATTCGCGACTAAATTGCGTAGCGCTTTCGTAGCCGACCTCAAAAGCCGCGGCGGCCGCATCAAGACCATTGTTCAGCATTAGGCTCCGCGCTGCCTGAAGCCGGAGCTGCTTCTGATACTGAAGCGGACTCATTGCTGTAAGCATCCGGAAATGATGATGTAGCGTCGATACGCCCATGCTGGCAAGCTGCGCGAGTTCTTCGATGTGCAGGTGCTTTGCGTAGTTCGCGGTTATCCACGCAACTGCTTTGGCCGTACGGTGGCTTTGATCTCCGAGTGTTGCAACCGCGCGCAAGCGTGCTCCCTCCGGTCCACGCAGAATCCGATAGATAATCTCGCGCTGAATGAGGCCGCTCAGATAAGGAATGTCTTGAGGGCTGCGCAGAAGGTCCAGCAAGCGGCAGCAAGCGTTTAGGAATTCCGGCGTGGTCTCGCCGATTGACATGGCGGGACTGTCAGGCGCTGTCTCTTCAACATGAATTTCCTCACGGCTCACCAACTCCCGAACCATGGGCATATCCAATTTGAGCGACAGCACGAGACAGGGGACCTCCTCGGTTGCCTCGGCCACCCAGCTCACGATCGGCAAATCGACCGCAGTCAGGAGGAAGCGCGACTCGTCGTAGATGAAGCTGGTCCGGCCAAGGTTCACTTGCTTCCTGCCTTGGGCCACGACGATGACACCCGGATGGTAGGTAGTCCGGCATGGAGGGGTAGGGGCAGTCCGCTGGTGGAGGCTCACGCCCGAAATCTCCGTTATCCGATTCTCTTCCTTGCCAATTAGCGAGGCAATCTTGCGTGCCAGTTCTGCGCGCAGCTGTGGGGCCGGGTTTAACTGAAGGACCGCATTTTCCTTTGAGTTTCTCATGCTAAAGATCGATGCTCCCCGCTGCTAAAGATAGTCACCTGATAGGCGTTGTGCCAGTGATTTCTTGCCGGACAAGAGAAATAGGCAATACGTAGGCAGGATCGGGCTACCTGTTCGAGATTGTTTGCTCCTACAGTCGGAGCAGGCGAGGCGACAAGGCCAGGAGAACTGGCGCCTCGAAGGCAGCGATGACCGCAGCACTGAGTGCTTCGTTGAGATAAGTGAATGAGTGACGAAGTAACGATGAAAAAACGCAAGTTGGGAAAAAATCTCGAAGTCTCTGCTCTTGGCCTCGGGTGCATGAGCATGAGCGCGCTCTACGGCCCGCCAGCCGACAAGGGGGAAATGATCAAGTTGATTCGCGCCGCCCATGACCGCGGCGTTACCCTCTTCGATACGGCCGAGTCCTATGGCCCGTTCGCGAACGAGGAACTCGTGGGCGAGGCGCTCCAACCGATCCGCGACAAAGTCGTGATTGCCACGAAGTTCGGCTTCGACATCGACCTTGAGACTGGCAAGCGCAGTGGCGGGACCAATAGTAAACCCGAGCATATCAAGCGTGTAGCTGACGCTTGCTTGAAGCGTTTGCGGACCGATCAGATCGATCTCTTCTATCAGCACCGCGTTGATCCAGAGGTGCCGATCGAAGATGTGGCTGGGGCGGTTAAGGAGCTGATTGCAGAGGGCAAAGTAAAACACTTCGGGCTATCAGAAGCCGGAGTTAAGACGATCCGCCGCGCACATTCTGTCCAGCCGATCACCGCAGTGCAGAGCGAATACTCATTGTTCTGGCGTGGTCCGGAGACCGAGCTTTTACCGACGTTGGAGGAGCTCGGAATCGGGTTCGTACCGTTTAGCCCTCTTGGTGCAGGGTTTCTCACAGGTAAAATCGACGAAAACACGAAGTTCGATCCTGCGGACTTTCGGAACAATGTGCCGCGTTTCTCACCCGAGGCGCGCAAGGCCAATATGATTCTGGTGGATATCATTAAGGCCGCCGCGGAACGCAAGGGCGCAACGCCGGCACAAGTTGCACTCGCCTGGCTACTGGCCCAGAAGCCTTGGATCGTACCTATCCCAGGAACCACTAAGTTACATCGGTTGGACGAAAATCTCGGTGCGGTGAATATCGAGTTGACCCAGAGCGATCTCAAGCAAATCGAGGACGCTGCTTCCAGGCTGAAAATCGAAGGAGCCCGCCTTCCAGAAGCTGCACTGAAAATGACCGGACGCTAAGGGCTTCTTTACCAGGGGGAAGCCGAGGAGACGATCATGAGGATCTTCGTAGCAAATGCGATCTTGTTTTCGACGCTCGTCTCTGGTGCGCAGAGCCAGACAACTAAAGAACCGAAAGTGGAGCAAGAAACGATAAGAATTTGGCGGAGTGGCTCGCAACCCTCCCGTCAGGGTCCGGCCGAGAATTTTACGGGCTCAGTGCGCGTCGATCCTCTTTTTCAGGCGAACGCTCCGGCGCGTGCGTCGGGCTCCCTCGTTACGTTCGATCCAGGTGCGCGCACCGCGTGGCACGCGCACCCACTCGGACAGATCCTGATCGTTACGGCGGGAACGGGTCGCGTGCAGCGGTGGGGTGATCCCGTCGAGGAAATCCGGAAAGGAGACGTGGTATGGATTCCGCCCGGTCAGAAGCACTGGCATGGAGCCGCGCCAAATAGTTCTATGGCGCACATCGGGATCGTGGAACAGCTCGACGGCAAGTCCGTGGAATGGATGGAGAAGGTCAGCGAAGCGCAGTACAAAGAGCCGATTCGTGATCAAGGAGCGACCAGTGACGTGGGCGGAAAGCCCCGGCCATCTCAAGTGGCGATCGGTGACTTCGCACCCAAGCTGGCCGAGCTGACGGATAACGTGCTGTACGGCGACGTGTGGGAGCGCCCGGAGTTGTCGAAGCGCGACCGAAGCCTGGTGACTGTGGCCGCACTGATTGCCTTGAACCGCCCAGAGCAGCTCAGGTCTCATCTTGTCAAAGCGCGTGAAAACGGAGTGACTCAGGAAGAGTTGGTCGAGATCATCACTCAATTGGCGTTCTATTGTGGCTGGCCGAACGCGGTAAATGCCATCAGCGTGGCCAGGGAAGTTTTCGAGAAGAAATAGGTTACCAAGAGCGACGCAGGAGAAAATATGCAGACGAGGAAACCCGAAAAAAGCGACATCGAACTCCTGGCATTCAGAATCACGAGGACAATTCCCGTGAGCAGGAAGCATCGAAAGTTCTTCACAGTGATTTGGCTGATTGCGGCCTCTTTTTTGCCAGCCGTTAGAGCGCAGGAGGTAAGCAGTAAATCAGAGCAAGTGTCCGCAACGCCGAAAACAGTTGTCAATACTGCGCCGGCCGCGCCGACGGTTCGTACCGCCTCCGGAATTGTGCGCGGCGTGACTGAAGGAGACGTTTCGAGTTTCAAAGGAATTCCCTTCGCGGCGCCGCCGGTAGGTGAATACCGCTGGCGTCCGCCACAACCATTCCCGGCTTGGCAGGGCGAGCGGTACGCGGGCAAGTTTGGAGCGGACTGCGCCCAGGCGACATTTGGTCCAAGCACCATTTCGATGTCGCCGACTTCGTCAGAAGATTGCTTATTTATCAATCTGTGGCGCCCCGCGAGCGCCGCCTCGGGCGCGAAACTGCCGGTGATGGTCTGGATCCACGGGGGCGGGTTCATGTTCGGCTCAAGTGCCGCGCGGAACACCTCAGGGACCCAGTTCGCTAAACAGGGCGTAATCCTGGTTGCTGCCAATTACCGCGTGGGGCGTTTCGGATTCTTCGCCTTCCCGGCGCTTAGCCAGGAACATCCTAACGAGCTCAAAGGCAACTACGCCTATATGGACCAGATTACAGCACTCATTTGGGTGCAGCAGAACATTGCCGCCTTCGGAGGCGATCCAAACAACGTGACTATCTTTGGATTCTCCGCAGGCGGTGTCTCGGTCCACAGCCTACTGACTTCACCGATGGCGCGCGGACTGTTCCAGAAGGCGATCGTCGAATCTGGCGGTTCGCGTGACAGCGTGCTCACCGCGCGGCCGATGAGCAAGGACGGATTCGATCCGAACTATCCTGTGTCGGCCGAGACGATCGGACTCCAGTTCGCGCATTCGATTGGGATTGAGGGAACTGATCATGCCGCGCTGGCCAAACTGCGCGCCCTGAGTGCCGAGGAGGTTCTTCGTGGCGCGTCGCCCCAGCCCGTCGGTAGCGCTCCGTCCTACGAGACAACGCCAATCCTTGACGGCAAGCTGATCACGGAGACGGCGGAGACTGCTTACAAAGCCCAACGCCAGCCGCGTGTTCCGATCATGCTCGGAAGCAACAGCGCCGATACTGCCGGTAACCGAGTGAAAGCAACCACCAAGGAGCAACTGTTCGCTCGGTTCGGCCAGTGGAGCGCACAGGCGAAGGCGGCCTACGATCCCGATGGGTCGACGGATTTGGCCACGCTGGTATCGAGGGCGAACGATGACTTCGGCCAGGCCGAGCCAGCCCGCTTTGCAGCGAGAGCCTTCGCGGCCAACGGTTCGCCCGTCTATCTCTACCGGTTCTCCTACGTTGCGACTGCGATGAGGGAAACCTTTCGCGCTGGGGCACCACATGGCGGCGAGATCGGCTTCGTCTTCGACACCTTGACCGTCGGAGGCTTCACTCCTCCACCCCCACCGCCAACGGCCCAAGACCAGGCAGTTTCCCATATGGCGCAAAGTTATTGGGTCAACTTCGTTAGGACTGGCGATCCGAACGGTGCGGGTTTACCGACTTGGCCGCGATACGATCCGAAAAAGGATTTAATCTTTGATTTCCATCCCGATGGCACGGCCGGCGCTGGCCCTGATCCTTGGAAAGCGCGACTAGACGTGACGCGCTTGGCCACCGAATCGGGCAAGCGCGCCGATTTCTAAGACCGCTCCCGCTTGTGATACCGAATTGGCAGCACCATCGAATAAAAAACATCAAGGAGAAGATAAGACATGCGAACAAAACTTCTATTCATCGCTTTCGCCGTGAGCTCTCTATTTATCTTTCAATCTCAAGCACAAACTGCGGATTCAGGTTTCCCGAAAGGTGAACTGTCCACCGCCAAAAATCACACGGGTAATATCTGGCTCAGCGAGCTAAACGTAGGAGACAGTACATTCGATCCCAGTATTGCCATTGCAACCTATGATGCCGGTGCAAAGCTGGATTGGCATGCTCATCCGGGCGGTCAGGTCCTGCTGATCACCGAAGGGACTGGCTACTATCAGGAACGGGGAAAGCTGGCGCGCATCGTTCACAAGGGAGATGTAGTCAAATGCGCTCCGGGAGTGGAGCACTGGCACGGAGCAACACAGGGAACCAGCTTTGCCTACATCGCCGTCACACCCACTCAAAAGGGGAAGACAATTTGGTTGGAACCCGTCAGCGATAAGGACTATAAAAGCGCAAAATGAAAGATCTTCTAGTTAATCGAAGCCGAGGACGTATTTCGCAGAATCGCTGGAGAATGAATATGAACAGGAATTGTCGGAACGGTTTCGGTGCAGCCTCGTTGATGGCGGTCCTTCTATTCTCCTCAGCAAGCGCTCAAGAGGCTAAGAGCAAGTTTGAACAGCTCACGATCCAAGGGCAAGGCAGCTTCGCTGTGGGCGGCAAGGTCATTACAAATCCCGGCGTCTTCAATCCAAAGCAGCCAACGTCGGATGGTCAGACCCTGCATGGCGACCACGCATACGTCTTCTATCAGGTTCCGGCGAATCCACGGAAGCTGCCCCTCGTATTCCTGCACGGCACAGGGCAGTTCTCCAAGACCTGGGAGACTACTCCCGATGGCAGAGAGGGTTTTCAGACTATATTTCTTCGTCGCCGCTTTCCGGTATATCTGATCGATCAGCCGCGGCGTGGAAACGCAGGCCGCGGCACCGTTCCGGTAACAATTGCAGCAACGCCGGACGAGCAGCAATGGTTTGATACTTTCCGCATCGGCATCTGGCCAGATTATTTTCCCGGCGTTCAGTTCTCAAAAGATCCAGAAGCACTCAATCAATATTTCCGCCAGATGACACCAAACGTAGGAGCGTACGATCCCACCGTGAACTCCGATGCCTTCGCGGCATTGTTCGACAAGATCGGGGCAGCGGTCTTCGTAACCCACTCGCAAGGGGGAGGACTCGGATGGGCGACAGTCCTCAAGACGTGGAATGTGCGAGGGATCGTGGCATTCGAACCAGGAAGTGGCTTCCTGTTTCCGGAAGGAGAAGTTCCAGAAACACTGCAAAGTTCCGGTGGGGCGCTCACGGCGATTGGCGTGCCCATGGCAGAGTTCATGAAACTCACCAAGGTTCCCATCATTATTTTTTACGGTGATTTCATCCCTGAGAAGCCCAGCGAAAATCCCGGCCAAGATGGATGGAGAGTTCGGCTGGAGATGGCGAGAAAGTGGCGGGATACAGTCAACCATCACGGAGGCGATGTCACCGTCATACATCTGCCGGAGATTGGGATTCGTGGTAACACGCACTTCCCGATGTCGGATATGAACAACCTTCAAATTGCGGATCAAATGTCGAAGTTTCTCTCAGAAAAGAAGTTGGACTAATCCAATGCTTAAAACATCGCGGGACTTCTGCTCATGCCTGAACGCTCACGTTTCCTCTATGACAGAGGACTTTGAAATGGATGAAGTTATCAACAGTAAGGGACCGGAACGAAATCCGAAATCAGCGCCGTCTCGGCACGAACTGTTTTCGAACATACCCGACGTTCCTTAACTGGTTCGCATCGGCGATAGAGCGGGCGGTGCGACGGACCGTCAGGATTTCTGATTTTGCAATAATTGCACAAATACTCCCAACGGCTCTTGCATAAAGATGGGAACTTCCTAGCGTGTGACCGATCGCTGTGTCTTTGATCAGAATGATGAACGAAAAGTGCGCAAGGTCCCCCCAATTTCCCCCTCACCCACTCCCTGAATTCTTTTTAAGTTGCGTCACTTCTATGATTTCCGAATGGCACTCCTGCCTCTCCGTATTTTTGCGCATTCATGATGCGGTGAATTTTATGAAACCAAACGACTTGCGCAATCAGACCTCCTGTCTGCCAGAATTCCACAAGTGGGTTTGGGGTGAACGGCGCTTTTTATAACCTGAAGAAAATACGGAGGATGATTTTGGTCGGGGCGCCCGGATTTGAACCGGGGGCCTCCTGCGCCCAAGGCAGGCGCGCTACCAGGCTGCGCTACGCCCCGACAAGTTGCTTCCTATTGATTCTACTGCACTCAGGCCAGTTCACAAATTTTCTATGCACGAGTGGGCATCCATTCATTGACATGAATCTGGCTTTTTTATAGGGTTGCAATCTTCCCATGAACCGAATCCAGCAACCTGCAGTAACACTCTTTGCAGCCGGGATGATCGGCCTCGGCATCCTCGCACTGATCTACGGCGATTTCGCGTTGGTGTGGCAGCCCGTCGCCCCATGGACCCCGGGCAGGACGATTCTCGCGTATGGCTCGGGCCTCCTCATGCTGTTATGTGGAATTGGACTGCTTTTCCGAGCGACGGTGACATGGTCGGTTCGCATCCTTTTTCCCTATCTCATCGTGTGGGCCCTGCTGAAGGTGCCCGCTCTGTTTGTGGCGCCGCAAATCGAAGCTGTTTGGCTCGGGTTTGGCGAACTTGTTGTGCTTCTGACCGGAGGATGGATTTTGTTTGCCAGACTCGGCGGGCTGCGAGAGGGATCGCCGTTAGCATTCCTCACAAACGAGAACGGCATCCGCGTTGCGCGGATACTCTTTGCGGTTTCTCTGATACCGATCGGACTTTCACATATTGTTTACGTGAAACAAACTGCTGAGTTTGTACCAGCGTGGCTTCCTTATCGCGTTGGCTGGGCTTACCTGACCGGTGCCGGGCAAATCGCCTGCGGTCTCGGCGTGCTGTTCTCGGTCTTTCCGCGCATGGCCGCGTGGTCGGAAGCGGGCATGATCAGCCTGTTTACGCTTCTCGTTTGGGCCCCCGCGATTGTGGCTGCCCCGAGGACGCGGCTGCCATGGACGGCCTTCTTCATCTCATGGGCGATCGCATCTGCTGCATGGGTACTGGCTCAGAACATTGCAACGAAGCATCGCGCCAAGCCGAACGTTTGACCCCAGGCCCTATCGCCCTATCGCGTAGGTGCAGCGTGAGGCGCACCGCGCCAATTACCATTTGACTGTGGGCCATCAGGGAAGGGATTCTCACGCAGGCATGTCCGTATCAAATTATTATTTGCGATTAGGACGAGTTCCTTGCTAGAGTGCTAGACATGTCATTGAGCTTCAGCCAGAAGAACGGGGCGCACATTTCTTGTTGTATGTGTTGCGCACAAGTGTCTTCTGGCGCCGGGAGGCTCGTAATCTAGGAATCTAGTATTAGCCTAGCAGCAGTGAAGCCCACCGCCAGAAGAACTGGTCGGTGGGATTTTTGTTTTTAGAGTCGATTTGTTGAAGCAACTGGAAAAAACGATGACACAGGCCATTCACGAACTACGCGACAAATCCTCCGCTCTTCAGCGGACGCGGACCACTGCCGTGAAGACGGGCGACAAGCGGCTGAGCCACTTGAAAGCGCTGGAGGCCGAAAGCATCTACATCTTGCGGGAAGCCGTCGCCGAATTCTCCCATCCCGTGATGCTCTATTCGATTGGCAAGGATTCGTCGGTCATGTTGCGATTGGCGCAGAAAGCGTTCTATCCGGGGAAGATTCCGTTTCCGCTGCTGCACATTGACACGAGCTACAAGTTCCCGGAAATGATCGAGTTTCGTGATTCGTACGCCAGAGAAATCGGCGCTGAGTTGATCGTCCATCAAAACCGCGAAGCGCTGAGACAAGGAGCAAACCCTTTCGCGCTAGGCACACAAAAATGCTGCGGACTATTGAAAACCAAGGCTTTGCTGGATGGTTTGGCGGCCGGGGGATTTAACGCTGCGTTTGGCGGGGCGCGGCGCGACGAAGAAAAATCGCGGGCGAAAGAGCGTATCTACTCCTTTCGCGATGCGCATGGACAATGGGATCCGAAAAATCAGCGGCCTGAGCTCTGGAACATTCTCAATTCGCGAATCAATAAATCGGAGAGCATCCGTGTTTTTCCGCTTTCGAATTGGACCGAACTTGACGTCTGGATGTACATCTATGTGGAAGGAATCCCGATTGTGCCGCTTTACTACGCGCGCGAACGCGAAGTGGTGGAGCGCAACGGATCGATTGTCTTGGTCTATTCGCAAGACCAGCTATTGCCCGGAGAAAAGTCAAAGTTTGTGAGCTGCAGAATGCGCTCTCTGGGGTGTGTACCATGCACAGGCGCGATTCGTTCTGAGGCGGATACCGTTCACCAAATTATTGAAGAGATGATTTCGTTCCGGCGGTCAGAGCGCGAGAACCGCGCCATTGACCACGATGAAGAAGGCTCGATGGAGATCAAGAAACGCGAGGGCTACTTCTGATGCTGTCAGCGATTGAACCGGAACGGCGTGAAGATTTCGCGAGCTTCCTCGAACGCGATTTGAACAAGGAACTGCTGCGCCTCACGACGGCTGGCAGCGTAGACGACGGCAAGTCCACGCTGATAGGAAGATTGCTGCACGATTCAAAGGCGGTGTACGAGGACCAGCTCGCATCGGTAAAAAAAAGCCGGGTCAACCGGTCCGGCCGAGCGATCGATTTTTCGCTGCTGACCGACGGGTTGCGCGCCGAGCGCGAGCAGGGAATTACGATTGACGTCGCTTACCGCTATTTCAGCACATCGCGTAGAAAATTCATCATCGCGGACACTCCGGGGCACGAACAGTACACGCGAAATATGGCCACGGGAGCTTCAACTGCGGATCTCTCGGTGATTCTCGTTGATGGAGCAAAGGGCTTGCTGCCGCAGACGCGGCATCACGCCTACATTTCCGCGTTGCTTGGCATTCCCAATGTCGTTGCCGCCATTAACAAGATGGATTTGGTGGACTACAGGGAAGAAGTTTTTTTGAGACTCGAGCAGGACTTCAGCGAGCTTGCCGAGTCGTTGGGAATTAGGTTCGTGCAGTGCATTCCGATCAGCGCGCTCGAAGGCGACAACGTTGTAGCGCGCAGCAAAAACATGGCGTGGTATAGCGGCGCGACACTGATGGAACATCTCGAAACGGTTGAAATCCGGCCCGTGCGCGAATCGGGCGAATTTCGATTTCCCGTTCAGAGCGTTATCCGGCCGAACGCCACTTTTCGTGGTTTTGCTGGGCGCATTGCCAGCGGGACGATCCACCCAGGCGATTCCGTGCTGGCCTTACCTTCGCGGCGGCAAACCAGAGTGCAGGCGATCGTGACCTACGATGGGAAACTCGAAGTTGCGGCGCCGCAGCAATCCATCGTTCTTGAACTGGAGGACGAAATCGATTTGAGTCGCGGCGATCTGCTCGTCTCGCCCGATTCCGTGCCTTACGTGTCCGATCAGTTCGCAGCTACAGTAGTCTGGCTTCACTCGCAGCCTCTACGGCTGAATCAAGCTTATCTGGTGAAACACTCCGGGCGGCAAGTTAAGGGCAAGGCGACTAAGATTCGCTACCGGATGAATGTCAATGATTTGACGGAACATTCGGCAGAGCAATTAGAGATGAACGAGATTGCCTCCGTCGAATTTGAAACGAGCAGTCCGCTATTTTTTGATCCTTACGAGCAAAATCGTGTCACCGGCGCTTTTGTCCTGATCGATCCATTGTCGAATGCGACGGTAGGCGCGGCGATGATTCGCGAAGAAATAGGAGGCGCCGCATCTGGTGCGCTGTTTGTTTCCGCAAATGCTGGTCATGTCGGCGTTACTGAGCAGAAGCGGAGAGAGCGCCACGGGCACCTCCCCGCGGTCTTTTCTGTCCAGGGAGGACCGGTCGCCGAACACTTGGAAAGAAGTCTTTTCGAGAAGGGTTTTGAAGCACTTCTCGTGCGCCAAGATGAATTGCCAGCGTCTGCTCTGCCATCTGTTCTTTCCGCGCTTTGGTCAGCCGGTATCGTCATCGTTTATGCAGGTGAGCTTACTTCTCAGGAGCGTGACGCGATCCACGCGGTTGCAGGGGATCGATTCTTTGAGTTCCAGGCGGCAGAGAGCTCCGTGACGCCAGACGAAATCCTGCATCAGGCGCTCAGCGCAGCCGAGACGCTTAGCGTCAGAACCGATTTTCTCAATAAAGGGGTTTTCAACCGAACATGACTGATTTGAACTATCTCGAAGATCTGGAAGCGCGGACCGCGGAACAAGTGCTGGGCGTTGTGCTTGCGAATCGGACTTCTTCCCTCGCATGCCTCACGTGCAGCTTTCAAGCCGAGGACATCATTGTCCTAAACCTGTTGCGAAGGCACATTCCGAAGATTCCTGTTCTGTTTCTGGAGACCGGCTATCACTTTGCGGAAACCTATCAATTTCGAGACCAAATCGCTCGCGAATGGGATCTGAATCTTGTGAACGTCATACCAAGGAAATCGGTGGCGCAACAGGAATCTGAATTCGGCATCTTGTACCACGACGAACCCACGAAGTGCTGCCAACTGCGCAAAGTAGAACCACTGATGGAAGCGCTGGAGCCATTCGAAGTTTGGTTCACGGGGCTGCGGCGGGAGCAATCGCCGACGCGCAAAAATCTACGCAAAGCCGAAGACCATCGCCTTCCATCCGGAAAAACTGTTTTGAAGGTGAGCCCCTTGGCCGACTGGACGTGGGCGAGAGTGTGGGAGTACACCGGGGCAAATCGGTTGAATTACCTCCCGCAATACGATCAGGGCTACGCGAGCATTGGCTGCGAACCTTGCACTGCGTTGCCGGATGATCCAAACAACCCGCGTTCTGGCCGCTGGGGCGGCAAAAAGCTGGAGTGCGGAATTCACACGTTTTCGGAACGAGCACAATGATTCATCTACTTCTCGGATTCTTCATTGCGCTTGCCGTCGGTCTAACGGGGATTGGAGGAGGGAGCTTCACCGTTCCGGCGCTTCTGCTACTTGTGGGGCTCCCCGCCGGCGAGGCTGTGGGTACGGCGTTCGTTTTCGCAGGCGTCCTGCGATTGATTGCCGCGCCGTTTTATCTGTTGGGGCGCCAAGTTCATTCGCGATATTTCAAGCTGCTGGTGGTGGGAGCCGTCCCGGGCTTGGTGCTTGGAATGCTGGCCTTGCGCGGGGTTGCGAAAGCGGAAAACAGCGGAGTGGTGACGATCATCCTGGGCGTTCTGCTGGCAGTTTCTTCGAGCATATCGTTTTTTCCGCGCGTGCAGAATCCGCGATTCGCCGTAAAGAACGCACGATGGTTGCCGTGGCTCGCATTTCCGATCGGCATTGAGTCGGGGTTTTCGTCGGCGGGCGCCGGAGCCCTTGGAACGGTTCTCTTGTTGAACTACTCGGAGATGGCGCCGGCCCAGGTGATTGGCACGGATATTTTGTTCGGACTAGTTTTGGCGATCATTGGAAGCGCAGTGCATTGGACGATGGGTTCGATCAGCACGCCTGTCCTATTGCAATTGCTGGCCGGAGGCGTGCCGGGAGTGATTTTCGGATGCCTGCTATCAAGAAGGGTGCCCGCGCAGAAACTCAAAGCCGTAATCGCAGCAATCGCGATTTGCGCAGGATTGCAGCTCGTGTGGTCAGGAACGCGGTCGCTGGCCGCGAAACAGGCGTCCAACACAGCTCGGATTGCCGCTGTGGCACAAGGAGCTGTGCAACCATGATTCGTACGATGGTGAGCAAGCACATTCGTTTCGCCCTCCGAGAATCAGAAGTTCCTGTTAGATCGTTTTCAGTTGTGGATTCTTCTGTCTCTTTCGCCGCTCATTCCTGTTGTTGATCTCCCCTTTTTCTGGCTGCCGCCCACAGCGTTGATTTTATTTTGATGGGCACCAATTCAAATTTATGGAGTGTGGTGATGAGTATTCTCGGAGTGTCTGCAAGTTTTCGAGTACGAATTTCTGGCATCGCGGCAGCGATCATGATTTTGGTAGGGACGCTACTTTCACCGACGGTTCGCGCGCAGTCAGAAGCTTCGGTTTCTGGCACCGTCAGCGATTCGAGCGGCGGCGCCATTGCAGGAGCAACTGTCACCATCAGGAACACGGAGACGGGCTCTGAACGCAGCGTTTCGACGGATGAGGCCGGCCGATACAACGCGGCATCACTTCCGGTCGGAACATACGATCTCAAGGCGGAGAAACCCGGCTTTCGTTCCAACTCTCGTACCGGCGTGACGCTTGTGGTTGGACAAAGAGAAGAAATCCTATTTGTCCTTCAGGTCGGAGACGTTCACCAAACCGTGGAAGTGCCCTCAAATCCAACGGTTGTTGCAGTCACAACGGACGATATTTCTGGTTTGGTTAGTGAACGCCAGGTGAAAGATTTGCCACTCAATGGAAGAAGTTACGACCAGTTGCTCACGCTGAATCCTGGCGCGGTGAACTACACTTCGCAACGCGCCGGCAGCGGCGGAACGTCAAACTCAGTCGTGGGAAACATGTTTGCCGCGTCGGGAAGGCGGCCTCAGGAAAACCTTTTTCTTTTGAACGGGGTGGAGTTCACGAGCGCTTCGGAGATTAACAACACACCTGGGGGAGTCAGCGGACAACTGCTTGGAGTAGAAGCAGTCCGCGAATTCGGCGTGGTGAAAGACACCTACGGCGCCGAGTACGGCAAACGCCCCGGCGCGCAGGTGAGCATCGTCACGGCTTCGGGAACGAACCAGCTTCACGGAGCGCTATACGAATTCACTCGAAACAGCGCGCTTGATGCGCGGAACTTCTTTGACCACGGCGATATTCCCGAATACCAGCGCAACAACTTTGGCGCTTCGCTGGGAGGTCCACTGCGCAGAGACAAAACCTTTGTGTTCGGAAACTATGAAGGTTTGCGCCAGAACCTGGGACTCAGCAACCTTTCGCTTGTGCCTGACGACGCTTCGCGCGCCAGCGCGGTGCCGAGCATCCAGCCACTCCTCGCGTTGTGGCCCGTTGCCAATGGCAGAGAACTGCTGACTTCCACGGGAGCGCCAAGCGGAATTGCCGAATCCTTCACCAATCCGCTGCAGAGGATTCGCGAAGATTTTGGAACCGCGCGATTCGATCAAGTATTTTCGGACAACGATTCGTTCGCAGCGGTCTACACGGCCGACGATAGCGAAGCTCATTCGCCGACCGGCAATCCTTTTACCTTGGCGCGTATTTCCTTGCGGGAACAGGTAATCAGCCTCAGTGAGACCCACATTTTTTCGCCGCGTCTTTTGAACAAGGCGACTTTTGGGTTTTCGCGTGGAGCGTTTTATTTCAATACAGGAACGGTCGTGGATTTGCCTGGATGGATTCACGCAGGACAGCCCGTTGGCGCCGTTGTCGTAGGTGGTGGCACAACGCTGAACGGCGCATCTCAAATCACAAACGGCGGCACCAACGCAGGGAGCAACCTGAGCGCTGTGCGGAATCTTTTTACTGTCAGCGACCAGGTTACGCTGACTCACGGCATCCACATTTTCAATTCTGGGGGATGGTTGCAGCGGGTGCAGGCAAACGACTCCCTGGTTCAGGACCAGTATGGCCAGATTTCTTTCAGCAACCTGCAGACTTTTCTGCAAGGTAAAGTCAGCACATATACGTACGCGCCGACCTATGCGCCACTGGCGTGGCGTTCGCTAGAAGCTGCCGTGTTCGCAGAGGATACAATTCGCATGCAGCCGTCATTTGAACTGCGAGTCGGTTTCCGCGCCGAATTTACCAATGGATGGAATGAGGCGCATGGCCGCGCCTCGAACTATCTCTTCGATCCGAACGGGGTGATCCTCACCCAGCCAGCCGTCGGCGATTCCACATTCACCGACAATCACGCAAAGTTCCTGCCGGCGCCACGTATTGGATTTGCCTGGTCGCCATTTGGCTCAAAAAAGACGGTGATCCGTGGAGGATTCGGATTGTATTACGCGCTGTTGGACAATTTAAGCTACCGTCTCGATCAGAACGGTCCCTTCAATACCGTCCTCGCAGTGAAAAACCTTCCGTTTGCGAGCATCGCGCCCGAGTCCATCTACAGCGGCGCGAAAATCATACCTAGCGGCGTTCAGCCTGATCTGCGAACGCCGACAGTAGAATCCTGGTCCCTGAAGGTTGAGCGGGAAATACTTTCGAATACGTCTCTAAGCGTCAGCTACATCGGTTCGCACGGTTACCACGGATTACTCTCCGTAGATGCAAACCTTCCTGCTGCCACAATTTGCCCCGCGTCGCCGTGCCCGGCTGGCTATCCCAATGGCGCAATCTACTACCCGGCGAACGCACCACTTGCGAATAACGCCGTCTGGAACACGACACATTGGTTTTCCGAAGGCATCAGCTCCTACAACGGTTTGGAAGTGGACGTAAATCGCCGTTTCGGCAAGAGCTTGCAATTCCGCGGAGCCTACACTTTTGCGAAAGCGCTCGATGATGGCGACAACATGAATACCAGCGTGGCTACCAATTCGCCGGCGTTCGTGGCGAACCCGCTGGACCCCAAAGCAGATTATGGGCGCGCCTCCTTCGATATCCGCCATGTTGCCGTGCTCAACGCAACGTATGAGCTCCCTTTTGGTCGTGGTAAAAAGGATTGGCTCAACCGTCTGGTCGGTGATTGGCAGGTCAGCGGCATACAAACGCTCCAATCGGGCTTGCCGTTCACGCCCCAGCTTTCCTATAACCCGTCCAATGACGGCGACACGCGCAATCCTGTACGACCTTCCGTGAATCCCAATTTTTCAGGACCGGTGATCTTGGGTGGCGCAACCCAATATTTCGATCCGAACGCATTCGTTCAGCCGCTTCCCGGCACTTATGGAAACGCAGGCCGCAACACCTTACAAGGTCCGCGCCTATACGAAACCGATCTATCTGTGGCCAAGAGATTCACCCTTCGCGAGCGTTTGAACCTGCAATTTCGCGCAGAGTTCTTTAACCTCTTCAATCACACGAGCTTCAATACACCGAACCCAGTCGTCTATGCTTCGGCAGCCGGAGGACCCTCGCCCACGGCAGGCGTCATAACATCCACAGCAACGACATCCCGCCAAGTGCAGCTCGGATTGAAATTGTTGTGGTAGAGAAGACGACTTGACCTATATCACTCAATTCGGAACAAGGAGGCTGCACTTAATGAGCCGTGGGGGCGTTGGAATTACCAGCAACCGTAACCACGGTCAGCGACTTCAGCATTCTGATCCAACGCGCTGGCCGCTTGTCGTGCGGTGCAACCAATTTCAGAGGCCCTTGATTGGCACCGAGCACCGCCCCATCCTGTTTATCCGCGACAATTACATCGGAGTCCTGAAAATCGGAATCCAATTCGGCCAGTGCGAACACAACACGGTATCCATCCGACGCTTCTGCCAGAACATACGTAGCCATTGCCGGTCCACGCAACTCGTGTCCTTGAGGTACGCTCGCCTTGCCCAGCAAATCTTGCAGCAGAACCCCTTCGTAAACTTCTGATTTATTGCTGTGAGGATTGAGCACCGTCACGGTTTTGTGCGGCATCTTCTTCAGCTCGGCAAGAGTTAGCTCGAGCGGATGAGTGACGCTGCCTCCGACACTCAGCACGACGGACGCTCCAGCGTCTTGACCATGCGTGCTTTGCTGGAAACCCAGGGCCACAACTAACAAAAGAAGAATCGCCGCAAGCCCGCGGAACATTGCGCTTCGAATTGCCATAATCACTATCCTTGCGAAAGGTAGTTTACGATCAACTGCACGCAACCTCCAGCGCCAGATTGTGAGCCGTTAACGCTGGAGGCAGAGTTTGTCCCAGGATGGCACGACAGCCTAGAAGCTTGCATTACCAGTGACCATTACATTTCCGCAACGGTCACACCAGATTTAACATTTTTAAGTAGTCTCCGGGTATCCTCCTTTTCTAGACTGGGAATCGGGCGTTTTGCTCCTCTTCTGGATATTTTATGGCAGTCACATTCCTTTAGAGATACGATTGCCCAAGTGTTCTCGTACGCGTATTTTGCAATAGCAAGAGGCAGACAGCGATCCGAGTGGGCCAAGTTCGGAGCTCAGCGGGACACCTAGACCCGCGAGCCACGGCGATTTAACCGCGTCGTTTTTCAGGTCGGTGTGCCTCCAGAAAAATTTAGTGTGTCCTGTCCGAGGAGGAGATATGAAGTCCCTGCCACGTCTTTTCGCGGCGCTTGTGTTCCCGTTGTTCGTTCTTTGTGTTCTGACTGGTTGCAGCGGCCCCACGACGCCAGGCGGAAAGACGCTCAAGTCCATTGCGGTCACACCGGCGACTCCGGCATCGATTAAGGTCGGAGCGACGCAACAATTTATAGCGACTGGTACTTTTAGCGATAGCACCACGGCGGACATCAGCTCCACCGTCACTTGGACTTCCGGTACGCCCGCGACTGCCACAATATCCGCGACAGGCCTCGCAACCGGCGTCGCCGCGGGCACCACACAAATCACGGCTTCTAACAGTGGCGTGACTTCGCCCGCGGTAACCCTTACTGTTACAGTGGCTACCCTCACTTCAATCGCGGTCACTCCGGCAGCCCCCGCATCCCTTAAGGTCGGAGCGACGCAACAATTTACGGCGACGGGCACCTTTAGCGACAGCACTACGGCGGACATCAGCTCCACCGTCACTTGGACTTCCGGGACACCCGCGACTGCCACAATATCCGCGACAGGCCTCGCAACCGGCGTCGCCGCGGGCACCACACAGATCACGGCTTCCAAGAGTGGCGTAACGTCGCCTGCCGTTACGCTTAAGGTTATTTCGTTAGCGTCGATCGCCGTTACACCAAATCCCGCCACTGTAGCGGTCGCCGGCACTGTTCAGTTCACCGCCACTGGCACTTATAGCGATGCAAGCACAGCGAACATCACCACTCAGGTTACTTGGGCCTCGGCTCCGACCTCGGTTGCAACAATCGGCGCCGCCACGGGACTTGCAACCGGTGTTGCCAATGGCACCAGCCAAATTACGGCGACCTTGGGGACTGTTGTTTCTCCCGCCGTCACACTTACCGTTGGCACCGGCGGCACACCAGTTCCGATCGCCGTCAAGATTGTCCAAGTGAATCCAACCATTGCTGTCGGCGCTGTTGAGGATTTCACTGCAAAGTTCCTTCTCAGCGACGGAACTACGGTTGCTCCTACTGCCGCAGTTACATGGAGCTCAGGTACCGCTGCCACCGCTTCGATCATTGCAAACTCCGGCATTGCCTCCGGCCTCGCGGCAGGAACTTCCACGATTACTGCTGCCAGCGCGGGCCTAACTTCGGGCACAACACTTTTGACGGTCAAACTAGCTGTCTCGCGATTCGCCTATGTTTCTGGCCAGAACGACGTTGCGACCGCAAGCTATGTAGTGAACGCGGCCGCAAATACTCTGATGCCATTCGGCGTACTGCGCGATACTTTGAAGCCCGCGCAAGTCGTACCTGAGCCCTCGGGACGATTTGCTTACGCCATCGGCGCAAATGCGGTTGGAACCATCGGTGTCTACACTATCGATCCGGTTACCGGGCTTCTTACGAACACAAACACAGGTTTTACCGCCCTTAACGTTGAAACTGGACCGTTCCAAGCGATCACCGATCCAACGGGCCGCTTCCTCTACGTTGCCAACAGCCATACCAATAATGTCAGCGCCATTCAGATCAACAGCGTCGACGGCACACTGAGTTGTTTGGGTACGCCAGCTCCGGCTCCACCTTGTACGGCCATTTCCGTCGGAAAGTTCCCCGTTGGTTTGGCGGAGGATTCTCTAGGAAAATTCGTTTATGTTTCGAACGACGGAGACAACACTATTAGCGGATTCTCCGTGGGCGCGGACGGCTCCCTGACACCGTTTTCCACTCCAACATTTGCAACAGGGTCGGCGCCCGGGTTGCCGGCCATCGATCCTTCCGGAACCCATCTGTTCGTGCCAAATTCCGGGGACAACACCATTTCGGTCTTTACGATTGCAGGCACTGGATTGCTCACGCCGGTTGCCGGATCACCGTTCTCAACGGGAGTCGGAGCCGGTCCAACGATGGTTGTCGTTGATCCAACTGACAAGTTCCTTTACGTGACCAACGGAACTGATAACACTGTTTCCGGCATAAATATCGGCGCTGGTGCTGTCCTCGGCGCTGCCGTGACTGGCTCGCCCTTCGCAACTGGCAACCTCCCCTTTGGCATTGCGATGGACGCCGCGGGAGCCTTTGTCGTCGTAGTCAATCAAAACGACAACACGCTCACCTACTACTCCTTGAATTCCACAACAGGCGCACTGACGGCCGGAGGCACGGTGCAGACACGTCCCGTTCCTCTGCTTGTGAACCTTTACACGGGAATTGCTTCCCCTGTAATAGCGCCCAAGACTGTCGAAGCTGCCAATTCCGGCACTTCGAATGACATTTCGTCTTACACCGTCAACGTAGGAACGGGCGCGCTGACCGCTGCGGCGACATCGCCTACGGCGGGCGTCGCAGGAAACAGCCAGGTCGCGGTTAGTCAGACTGGAACATTCTTCTATACCGCCAGCACTTCCGCGCTAAAGCTCGGCGCTTTCTCCGTGAATGGTTCTGCGGCGCTCACCGCGCTCACTGGCTCACCTGCCGATCTCGGTGGAGACACGCCGGCCGGCGTGTACGCTGATCCTTCGGGCCAATTTGTCTATGTCGGCGACAGCACGGCCAACGTCATCATCGATTTCACGAACAGTTCTGGGACCATTTCTACAGGGACCCCCTCTGCTAGCCTTGGAAGCGTCAAGGCGATTGTCGGCGACCCGCAGGGAACCCTGATTTTTGCGCTAGGCGCGGCTCAGATACAGCCGGCAATCATCGATTCGGCGAATGGTTCACTGGCAGTGCTAACTGGTGGCAGCACTGGTGTGAACACACTATCCCTGGCAGGTAATTGGACGGCAGGTGCGGTGGATGCCAGTGGCCTTTTCCTTGTCGCGGTCGATTCTACGGGACACAACATTCAAAGCTTTGCCATCACGCCAGTGACAGGCAATATAGCTAGCACCACCAACTGTACCGTCGTGCCATTTGCTGACGGGTGTCTAACCCCCGGAGCAAGTGTTGCAGCAGGCTCAAACGGTCCGTATGCCATCACGCTTGATCCTCTAAACCGCTTCGTATTCCTTGCTGACCTTGCGGCAGGAACTGTGAAAACATTTACCTTCGATGCGACCACTGGGGCGCTGACCGCGGGTTCGAGCACGGCGGCTGCCGCGAACGGTGTAACCAATGTCGCTGTCGATGCCACGGGTACCTACCTGTACGTGGGACTCCCAGGGTCCTCGGTTTCGACACCAAGCAGCGTCGCTGTGTACACAATCAGTTCGTCCACGGGTGCGCTGACTGCCGTTGGGTCGCCCATCGTGTCGAGCACCAAGACTGCCGGCGTTTCAGTGACCAACAGCGTCAACTAAGTTCGCCGCAGTTCGCGGCAAAGAAAAAGGGCGGCCGAGGCCGCCCTTTTTCTTTTGATATGCGGAAAATTCTAGATTGTCTTGTCTTTGGAAGTGCAAAGCGATTCCAGGTTGCATTCGATGCACTCGGGGTTGCGGGCATAGCAAACCCGGCGTCCGTGCCAGATAAGCTGATGCGAAAAAGAAATCCATCGGTCTTGCGGGATTATCCGCATCAGGTCCTGCTCGATTTTCTTTGGATCTTCGTTCCGCGTAAGGTCAAGCCTGTTCGATAACCGTTGAACGTGAGTGTCCACAACCACTCCCCTCGCGATTCCGTACGCCGTTCCTAAAACCACGTTCGAAGTCTTTCGCGCCGCGCCGGGAATCGTAAGCATCTCTTCCATCGTGCGCGGAACTTGTCCACCGAATCTCTCGATCAACGCTTTGCCCGCTCCAATGATTGACTTTGTCTTGTTCCGGTAAAATCCGGTAGATCGAATGTCCTGTTCAAGTTCTCTCGGATTTGCATGCGCGAATGCTTCCGGCGTCGGATACTTCTTGAACAGAGTCGCGGTCACAATGTTCACGCGCACGTCCGTACATTGCGCGGAGAGGATCGTCGCGATCAGCAACTGAAATGCGTTTTCGTGATTCAGTTCGCAAACCGCGTTCGGATAGGCTTCATCCAGCTTTTTCAGAATTGCCGCGACGCGTTTTGGGTCGGTTTTGACGCCAGGCACTGTCTTCGCGGCAATTTTCTTTGCTTTTGGCTTGGTGGATTTTTTCTTTTTTCCGGCCATAATCCGAAAACTATAACACGTCAGGCAGGACCGCCAGCAAACGGCGGAACGCCTTTCCTCGATGACTGTGTTGATTTTTTTCTTCCGCCGTAAGCTCTGCGAATGTTTTTCGAAGGGAAGGGAAGTAGAAAATCGGGTCGTAACCGAACCCGCCTGCGCCACGCTGCGCTTCAAGGATTTCGCCGTCGGCTCTTGCAGTAATCACAGCCAGCGCTCGATTCTGCCGCAGGACGGAAAGCGCGCAAACAAAATGCGCGGCGCGTTCGTCGCCCAGTTTTCCCTTCAATTCGCCCAGAAGTTTTTCAATCCGCTGCGCGCTCGTCGCCTCCGGCCCCGCGTACCGGGCGGATTGCACGCCCGGCCGTCCATTCAGGCCAGGCACCACAAGTCCAGAATCGTCAGCAAGTACGACCTCACTCGCACGCCGCGAATAATAAAACGCTTTGCCCAACGAATTTTCCGCAAACGTCGGCGCAGACTCTTCAAATGGAGGAAGGGAATCGAATTCCGGAAACAGATCGAGTTCAAGCGAAAGCGTCGAATCCTTCACAAGCGCACGAAATTCCGCGAGCTTTCCAGGATTTGACGATGCAAGTAGAAGTCTAGCGGCCACGGGCGATGGATTTGGCGGGCAGAACCAGCCGTTGTGCGTCGTTCAGCCGGCGGATTCCAGCGGCGGCCAGGGCCAATAAATCCTGCATTTCGCTTCCGGAGAAAGGGCGACCTTCCGCTGTCGCCTGAATCTCGACGAAGTGGCCGCCGCCAGTCATGACCACGTTCATGTCTACTTCCGCACGGGAATCTTCCTCATACGCAAGGTCCAGCAGGGCGCGATCATCCACAATCCCCACGCTCGTCGCCGCTACGGTATCAATCAGCGGAGAAGCTTTCAAAATTCCTGCTGCAACCATCCGCTCCATCGCAAGCGCCAGCGCCACAAACGCGCCCGTAATCGAAGCCGTGCGTGTTCCGCCGTCCGCCTGAATGACGTCGCAATCCAGATACACGGTTCGCTCGCCGAGCGCTTCTTGATCCGTAATCGCGCGGAGCGAGCGCCCAATCAACCGCTGAATCTCCAGCGTTCGCCCGGACTGTTTCCCGCGCGCCGCTTCGCGCGCCATGCGCTCTTCCGTGGCCCTCGGTAGCATCCCATATTCACTCGTCACCCAACCCTTGCCGGAACCCTTCATAAACCCCGGCACCCCGTCATCCACAGAAGCGGTGCAGATCACGCGCGTCTTGCCAATCTCGATCAACACACTGCCTTCCGCCGTGGAAATGTAATCCGGCGTTATTTTCACAGGTCGCAGTTGATCCGGACCTCGTCCGTCGTTTCTCACCGTGCCTCCAAATCTGGTGGCAAAAGTAACATGGAATTCGAAGTTTTGTCCGGCGCGACTACTTTTTCTGAGGAACGACGAGCGCGACTGCTTTCCCGTTGACGGGAAAAGCTCCCGTCAAATCCAAATGCCCTGCAAGCGTTTCCACTTCCTGTCCATGAATCAAAATCTTCAAGCGGCGCACCTGCGGCACATTGGCCTCGAGCGTTTCCGTGATCGAATCCACTGCCAGTTGTTCACTCTGCACCCCGGACGGAATCGAATTCGCCATCGCCTCGGAGAAATCCGCGATTGCCGTTCCATTGGGAAGAATGTAGAACGCAAGCAGCGCCGCATCGCTCGGCAGCGTGTGCAATTCCGCGTCCACCGGCCCAGCCAGCAGCGTATTTAGCACCTGCTTCGCTCGCAGAACGGGATCGTTCGAAAGCGGCAGCTCCACGATAGTCGGGGCTAGCGTACCGTCCTCCGAATCCGAAGCCCAAAACAATTTCGCTTTCACCTTTGGCTCGTTTGAATTCGCATTCAGACTCTGCACAAGTTCGCGCCGCGCCTGTTCTTCGCTGGTTTGCTGAACCCGCGCCTGCTTTTTTACGCGCTGCTTCAAAATTGGAAAATAAATTGCCGCCGCAAGCACAGCTGCCAAAAGTCCAATCAAAATGCGCACCCGCCATTTGGAGTTCATGGCCTCGCCCCAGGTGGAACACCGGGCACCGCGGGCGTTACATAAGACGGCCGGAACACGACGACTCCTCGTACAACCGCATCGGCAACGCCCGGCAACATCCGATCCAGGTTCGCCTTGTCCTGCATGGAAACGCTCGAAATTTCAATCGCAATCGCAGGTGCCGCGGTCGTTCGCAATTGACGAATGAAAGCAGTTTGCACATTTGCCGGTGAGCCCTTGAATCGCTGCGTCAGCTCTCCCTGAATTGCATCTCCAAGTTTGCGGCTTAGCGGTAAGTAAGCGGCTTGCGCTTGGTCCCACGGAATTAAGCCCCCGCGGGCTTGTGCTATCGGCATATCCGGCATCGTGTACGCGCGCACCGTTCCCGACAGACCCGTGGAAGAAACATGCAGCGTCAAAAATATCGCGCCGGTTTGCGCATTGGCCAAAGCGGAGCGATCGTCGAATGAAGGATTTTCGTTCGTAGTCCGCGTCTGCATCACTTGAAATCCCTGCGACTCCAGGTTGCGCTTCAGCTGTGCCGCCAGGTCCAGCACAATGTCGCTTTCTCGGATGCCGCCCGTGCCGCGCGCGCCTGGGTCCGTGCCTCCGTGTGCTGGGTCAAGCACAACAATATTTAGTCCACTGCGAGAGGGCGATGCTGAATTCTGCGCCAAGCCCTGCGCAGGATTTTGAGATCTTGCAACCAGCGAGCCGGTCAAGACAGCCCCAGCCAAAATCAAAATTGTCTTTGAGAGCAATCGACTCATTCGAAGCACGATGAGCAGGATACCAAAACTCGCGCGAGGACAGGACCACGCAATTCCGCACACGCAACGAAAGAGAGACGGCGACTGGCCGTCCCTTTTTCTCCAGACTGGCAATGCTGGTTAGGCTGTCTCCGCGCTTTCGAATCCCGCGGGCGTGCTCGAAGGCTTTTGCCGGAGCCGTCTGGTGGCTCCATACACGGCGAACCCGGTCAAAATAATCAGTGCACCGAAGAGCAACCCATTCATCCCTAGAACTGTTTCGGATTTGCTTTTGATCAAGGCCAGACTCAGCAGCGCCAGCGGAAATGCCCCTGCTAGAATCACGCCAACCAGGCCTCCCGGTACTCTGAATTCGCGCTTCAAGTTTGGTTCGCGAATGCGCAGAACTACAAGCGTCACAAACTCAAGTGAAAGGCTCGATCCGTACAGCGTAATGTCCAGCGTGATCAGTCGGTTGAACCCGAGCCCCAGGCAAAGCGCCCAGCAAGCTGCGCAGACAAGGATCGCCACCCAAGGCGCGTTCGTCCGCTTGCTTGTCTTGCCAAATACCTTCGGCAGCATTCCATCCCAGGCCATCGCCAGCGGCAGCCGCGAATAGCTCATGACCAGCGCATTGAACATTCCAAACGCGCTCATCATTCCGCCCAGCACAATGAAGAAGCGCAACCATTCGAATCCCATGATCCTGCCGCCCAGCGCCCCGGCCACCGTCGCCCAGGAACCCTCGCTGCTGAAGCTCGACGCAGGCATCCCCGTGAAATACACAGCAACAAACGGAAGCACGTACGTGAGCGAAACGAGAATCACGGCCGCGATCATCGCCTTTGGATACGTTCGTTGCGGACGCTCGACTTCCTGCGCAATGGTCGAGGCATTGTCCCAGCCCATGTAGTTCCACATCGCCACCAACACGCCGCCAAGCAACCCAAGCCCCGTGCCAGCGGCAGCCGTGTGCGGTTCCGCCAAGGCTCCCACCTTAAACGGTGCGAGCACCACCACGAACGCGAATGGAGCAGAGAGCAGAAAGAACAGCCAGAGCGAAGTGATTCCCACGACGCGAATCCCGGCAATATTCAATCCCGCGCATGCCACCACCACGAACAATCCAGCCAGGATTCCGTGATTGCCCACGCCAAACCAGGGCGCCATCTGCTTTAAATAAATAACGAATAGTGTCGGATAGATGGCCATGTCAAAAATGCTGGCCACAAGCGAAAGCCACGCTTCCTGGAAGCCCCAGAAGTTGCCGAGTCCGCGCCGCACCCACGCGTAGTAACCGCCCTCATGCGGTAGCGCGCTTGAAAGTTCACCAATCATGAACGCCGTTGGCAGACTCCAAAGCACCGGTAAAAAGAGAAGAATCAAAATTCCGCGGCCATAGCCTGCGCCATGAATAATCTCTTCCGTCCCATAGGTGCCGCCGGACACCATGAAAAACGTCGCCGCAACCAACGGCCAGAGCGTCAGCTTCGCTGCTCTCGTTTTTGGTGTGGAAATTACTCGGGAAGGAATTTGGGCGGGAACCGATATGCTACTCAATTTTTACGATCGTCCTCCTCAAGCGCAGTTTGTTCTCCTCGCGGCGGGGGAGCTAACTCGCAACGAAAGAATACAAGGTCTGCACCGGCGCGCAACAAGAAAATGAACCGAATCGAAAATTTTTCACGCGGTGTCCTTTTTGATGCACACGGCCATTCTCGCTCGCGCCCGCTCCTGGCGCGGGTTTTCCTGTGATAGACTCCCCGCGGTTTCTTTCGATTCATAGTTTCTTTTGGAGCTCTCATTCATGAATCTGGTGCGTTTTCTCGTTCTCGTATTTCTCTGCCTCGCAGCCGTCGGTGCTCTTGCGCAGCAACCCGCTGCAGCTCCGCGCCCCATCACCATCGCCGACTATTTCCAAATCCATGAAGTTCATGGCCCGCAGATTAGTCCGGACGGACGCTGGATCGCCTACGCTGTACGCACGCCTAACCTTGACAAAGACAAGAACGAATCCCGCATTTGGATGGTTTCCTCCGCGGGCGGCGATGCAATCGCCCTCACAGCTGAGGGCGTCAGCTCCAGCCACCCACGCTGGAGCCCAGACGGCAAATGGCTTGCGTTTCTCTCCGCTCGTGACGAAGGCAAAACTCAGGTTTGGCTCCTGAACCGCCTCGGTGGCGAAGCGCAAAAACTCACAAACACCGCGCAGGACGTGGACGACTTCGCCTGGTCACCCGATTCAACCCGGCTCGCGCTTCTTCTCAGGGATCCTACCGACGAAGAACTGGAAGCCGCCAAGAACAAAGACAAGAGCGCCGACGCTTCCGACTCCGATAAAGGGAAGAAGTCCAAGACGCAAAAGCCCTGGGTGATTGACCGTCTGCAATTCAAGTGGGACGAAATCGGCTATCTCGACCGCCGGCGCACTCACATCTACGTCTTTGACTTGGCTGCAAAATCTGTCAAACAGGTCACTTCCGGCGACTACGACGACGAGGAGCCCACTTGGTCACCCGACGGCAAACTTATCGCGTTTTCCAGCAACCGTTCCAAGCCCGACCCCGATGCCACGTATAACAAGGACATCTGGACCGTCGCCGCAGACAACGCTGATAAAGGGACACATCCCACACAAGTCACGACCAATCCCGGGGAAGACTCCTCGCCTGCATGGTCTCCTGACGGCAAGTGGATCGCCTACTCTACCCAGCTCGAACCCAAACTGTTCCAGTACGCAACGAAACAAATCGCCGTAGTACCCGCTTCCGGCGGAGAAGCGAAAATCCTCACTCTCGCACTCGACCGCATGTCCGAGAGGCCGCAATTCGCGCCAGACGGCAAATCCATATTTTTCATCGCGGACGATGACGGCACGGAGGTTCTCTGCCAGGCGAATCTGGCTGACGGCAAGATTACTCGCCCCATCTCCGGCCGCTTCATTCTTTATTCCTATTCCATCGCCAAATCCGGCGAAATCGCTGCGCAAATCTCCACACCAGACAGACCAAACGAAACTTATGTCTACGCGAATGGCAAGCTCGAGCGGGTCACTCATACAAATGATGCCTTGCTCGCCAAGCTAAAACTTTCCCAGCCGGAATACGTGAAGTTCAAAAGTAAGGACGGCACGGAGGTCGCTGGCTACCTTTATAAGCCACTCGAATATGTAGCCGGAAATAAATACCCGACAATCCTGCGTCCCCACGGGGGACCCGTTTGGGCCTACTACGGGGAGTTCACTCACCTGGCTCAACTGCTCGCGGCCAATGGCTACGTCGTGCTTCTGCCCAATCCGCGCGGCTCAACCGGCTATGGCCAGGATTATTGCAAAGCTATTTGGGCGGACTGGGGTAACAAGGACTTCCAGGACGACATGGCTATGGTGGACTACGCCATTGCTCAGGGCATCGCCGATTCAGACAAGCTCGGGGTCGGCGGCTGGTCCTATGGCGGCATCTCCACCGACTTCATCATCGGCCAGACCACTCGCTTCAAGGCAGCCATCTCTGGCGCTGGCGCCGCTGAATACACCAGCATGTATGGCCACGATCAATATCAAAAAGACTATTTCATCGAGCTAGGATACCCGTGGGAGAACAAGGCACTCTGGGACAAACTCGCCCCCTTCTACCGGGTTAAGAGCATCACCACCCCAGCACTTTTCATGGGCGGCAGCGTGGATTGGAACGTGCCCGTACTCGGCGGAGAGCAGATGTACCAGGCGCTGAAAGCCTTGGGCCGTGAGACTGCCTTAGTCGTTTATCCAGGCGAGTTTCACGAATTTTCCACACCATCCCATATCGCAGACCGGCTCGCCCGCTACCTGGCTTGGTACAGCCACTACGTCAAGGGCGATTCCGCTTCGGCAACCCTACCGAAGGACACTACGAAATACTACAAGCCAGGCAATTAGCAAGACGCAGTTACGGGCGCTCCACACTGGAGCGCCCCGGACTGGTCCGGCTCAAGAAAACCCAACCCTTCGAACGTTCACAGGTGTATAAGGGTTGCATCCGCAAACCTGCCGAACAGGTTTTCCTCAGGAGGTCCTCATGGTTAAATCAAGACGCCGCGTATTGACTGCTTTGGGCGCATTCGCTGGCTTCACCGCAGCCGGACAATTTGCCACTCTGCTTGCGCAGAGGCCCACTCCTCAGCCGCGCCCCTCGGCCAATGCTCCAACGAACCAAAACGTGCCGATGGGATTGGAGAACGCGCCTGCAGGATCAACTCCGCGTCAAGGTGACCTCAATCGTCAGATACAGGCCGCGATCCGGGCAGAGGTGGAAAAGCTCTGCGCCATGGCAAATGAGTTGAAACAGGACATGTTGACAGCGAATCCGAGTGAGACGCTATCGCTTGCCTTCGTAAAGAAAGCGCAAGCAATCGAAAAGCTCGCCAAGCAGATTAGGGAACAGGCAAAGGGCTGATGTGTCTCGCTGGCATTCTCAGCCAGGAAAGTCCACTTCGACCGGATCAATCAGTGGCATCAGCCAGCTAACCAGCTTCTGATGCACAGGATGCGGCCCGTATTTTTCAAAAGACGCTTTGTCCGCGAACTTCATCGCCCCGCCCAGTTCATATCCCTGCCCGCGCGCCGATTCGTTCTCTCCGACCCAGCTCTCCAGAATTTCCGGAATATGCTTTTGCAAAGCGCGAATCTCTCTTAACATCCGACCCTTCTCGGAATCCGTCACACCTGGCTTCATTCGAAACGCGAACATGTGTATGTACATAGATTTTGCGGCATTACTTTTGGGCTTTTTGCAGTTCGTCGAGTGCGGTCAGTATCTCTCCGCTATGCATTTTCACGTCCACGCTCGTCCAGACCTTGCGAATCACGCCCTGCTGATCAATCAGGAAAGAGTGACGCGCGGAAAGCTTCGTCACTCCCAGGTTCATCACTGAACCATATTTTCCAGACACTTCGCCTTTGGTATCGGCCAGCAACTTAAAGTTCAAGCCTTCTTTGGCGCAAAATTCCTGATGCGATTTCTCGTCCTGCATGCTCACACCAAGAATCACCGCTCCGCGTTTCTCGTACTCCGCCAAATCGCGCTGGAAATTGTGCGCCTCCACCGTACAACCACTCGTGAAATCTTTCGGGTAGAAGTACAGCACAACCCATTTCCCGCGAAAATCCTGTAAGCTTACGGCTTTCTGTTCCTGCGAATTCAGCGTAAAGCTCGGAGCCGGCGTGCCTGCGGCAGGGCCATTGTCCGCCCCACGCACCAGCCTCATGCCACCGAAAATAATCAGACCAAGAGCTATCACGCCAATTACTGTAAGCATGCTTTTCCTCATCTTCTTGCTCCCCGTTACAATGTGTTCGTCCATCTTTACGAAACTCAACGATACGACGAATAAACAGATCCTGCCACCAGGCATGACCCTGTCATCTTCATTCGCCCGCCAGCTTCTTGAATTGCACCGCCGTCAGCGGAACTACCGAAAGGCGTCCAATGCGCACCAGTGGCGAATCCGCAAACAACTTGTCCGCCTTAATCTGCTCGAGCGAAACCGGATTCGCGATCGCCTTTCCCGCTTTGACTTTCACTTCCGGCTTTTTCGGATCGGCAACTTTCACGCCAAGCACCGTCGCCGTTCCCACTGCTCTCTTTTGGTCACCAGTCTCGTAGATGATTAATTTTGTTCCCGGTTTCATTTCCCGTAGGTTCTTCACCGCCGTAGGATTTGAAACGCCGTCCCACACAGTTTCTTTGTCTTTCTGCAAATCAACGAACGAATATTCCGTCGGCTCGGTTTTCAGCAAATAGTAGTCAGCCATGGCGCCTCGCTTCCGTTCTCTCGAAAAAAAGCTCTTTCCTTCTTGCCCTGCAAGTATAAAGTGTCCTGCGGGCGATTTTCGAATCACAATCTCTGCCGAGGTGAAGCATGAGCTTTCTTTCCAGGCGAAACTTCTTGAGGACCGGAGCAGGTGGCATTGCCGCGGCCTCGCTTCTAGCAAAGGGAGTCGCACCACTTTCGGCAAGCCCGCTAGGCTTGCCTGTAGGGTTGCAGCTCTACACGGTAAAAGCCGAACTCGCCAAGGATTTCGACGGCACGCTCCACAAAGTGGCCGCAATCGGGTACAAGGAAGTCGAAGCCGCAGGCTATTACAAAAAATCAGCCGCGGATTTTCGAAAGTCTGTCGAAAGCGCTGGTCTTACCCTGCCCGCGGGGCACTATTCGCTCCAGGATTTGCTCGATGGCTTGGACGCGAAACTCTCCTTTGCCCATGAGGTCGGTCTCCAATACGTAATCTGCTCTTTTCCTTTTGTCGCAAACCCGGGGCGATTTCATGCCGACAAGTACTACCAGGAAATCAGCGCAGGGATTACTCTCGACGATTGGAAATGGAACACGGATCAATTCAATCGGGTCGGCGAACAAGTGAAGAAAGCCGGCATGCAGTTTGGCTATCACAATCACCATCTCGAATTCCGCAAACTCAACGGTGTTCTTGTCTATGACGAGCTCTTGCGTCTGACTGACCCAAATCTTGTAAAAATGGAAATGGACTGCGGCTGGGTCGCCAGTGCGGGCTACGATCCCGCCGCCTACCTGGAAAAATATCCGCAGCGCTACGAATTGCTTCACGTCAAGGACATCAAGCCCGCGCCGCCCACAACGGAAGGGGAGGGAACTACCTCTACCGAACTCGGCCGCGGAACGATTGACTGGAAAAAAGTCTTCGCCGCAGCAAAGAAAGCCTCCATCAAACACTACTTTGTCGAACAGGAAGATCCCTTCGTGGACATGCCCGTCCTGGAAGCGATCAAAGTGGATTACGATTACATTTCCAGGCTCTGATCAGACTGTGACGCCTCAGCAAAATAGAAAACGGGCCTTAGCTGCTTAGTCAGTGCAGCCAAGGCCCGGGTTGTTCATCACCGTTTTGCGAAGCTGTCATCCATACAGCCGTGCCTGTAGGCCTTGCGGGGAAAGAATCATTGCGCGGCGCGGCGAACGCCCAGCGTTTGGTACGCCAAATTCAGGATCGAGACATACACAATGATTTTCTGCGCCACAACTTGGAACACTAGGCCTTTGAGCGTAAGCAAATTCGGGCCGCGAAACAGTACGAAAACGTATGCTGTAAGTAACACAATGTAAATCACGTTGGAAGTGATGTATTTGCCGGGCCAGCCGTTCTGCACCTGCAGCACCGTTAAGCACAGAACAAACCCCAGCAGCAGCGTGAACGCTCCCTGAACGAAAAACATGTGCGTATCCAGTACGAGATTCCACGGCGTCACCGCAATGCCGACATAGCAAATTCCCGAGAGCAGGGAAAAGATTTGCGCCGCGTGGCCAAAGAACATCGCGCGACCAGCGGCTGGTATGACACGCTTCCAGATGGGAGAGGCCATAGAAAGGCTGATCCCTATCGAAGTCAATGCCACACCGAACAGAAGCATCGAAAAAAGATTGCCGTGATGCTCTCGCGTCGCCGTTCCCCCCAGGTCACTAAAAAAATTCTGAAAAAAGAGGTACTGGTTCGCATTCGGTCGGTACATTGCCCCGCCTGGATACGCGAGCATCGCCCCGAAGGTCAAAATCACGAATTGCGCGGAAGAATAAAGCAGCAAATTCGCTCCGAAGGTTTTCTTTAGCATCGCCCCATGTCTCACAAAAAAGCATTCACGAGACCCAGCGGCTCAATCTGTCCATCCCGCGGGCCTTTTACCTGTAGATATGATTTTTTTTCGTCCGGCAAGAAACACAATTAGCGTGTCACTCCTTGCAAAATGCTATTTACCCTTTGGTTCGAAATACTAGCGCCTTCCCCGCAGCCAATTTCAGCCGAATGTAAACTGCCTTTTGGGACAATTCGCCATGTCAATTAGGCCAAGCATTCGACCGAAATGCCTTAGGACAGCTGCGGGCCCGCACAAGATCACGACTCAGTCGGCGCTTGTCTTTGAGGCGGACGCTCCTTGACGCCCCCTGCAATTGATTCATTCTGGGAGCGAAACAAAGAACGGCTTTTGACCAACGCTGTTCTCCTTCTCCTGATTTACACGGCCGTTCGCAGCACCCTCTACGCCGCCATCAGGCCTTTTTGGTTCGATGAACTTTGCACCTGGATTGTCGCGCGCCAGCCCAACCTATCCGCCATTTGGCACTCGCTGATACGTGCCGCGGATGGGCAGCCTCCTCCTTACTACCTTCTGGAGAGGCTGTTCGACAGGTTTATCTCCAACGACGAAATTGCGTTCCGCGTGCCTTCGATTCTGGGGTTTTGTCTTATGGAGTGGTGTCTGTTCGTTTGGCTCAAGAAGCGCAACGATGTCCTCATAGCTTTCGTGGCTGTCCTGCTCCCGTTTTTGACAGTGCTTTTCGGAACGTACGCTGTCGAAGCCAGGCCATATTGCGTGGTCGCTGCCTGCCTTGCCGCAGCTCTGCTCGCGTATCAACGTGCGCCAGCTCTCCGCTGGGTCGTCGTTCTCGGGCTCTGTCTATTAGCAGCGGGGTCGTTCCATTTCTATTCTATTTTCATGATGTCCCCATTCTTTGCCGCAGAAGCGATCCACAGCCTCAAGACCAGACAACTTCGTTGGCCGGTTTGGTGTGCCTTTCTCGCCGGTATGTTGCCACTCATCGCTTTTTGGCCGATTCTTGCGAGTGTTAAAGCTTATTATTCCGCGCACGTTTGGACCCATCCTACGCTTCTTGGAATATTGAGAACCTATGGGTGGATCCTGAATATTCCACAAGGATCGCCCACGGATTTCTCCTGGTCGCTCGCCGCCGGACTCCTGCTCACATGTGCCGTTTTGGTTGTTTCTGCGTTCTTGATCTTTCGGGGGTTGCGCGCAAATCCAAAATCAAATCCGTTTTTTCATGAAGATGTCCTCATCGCCGGATTTCTGATCTTGCCCCTGACCGTCTTCTCGATCACAAAACTCACTAATGGTGCGCTAACGGCCCGTTACCTTTTGCCTGTAACGATCGGCCTCGTCTTGCTGGTCGCCCGTGGTTTGACCTTTTTGAGTAGAAAATCTGTGCTGGTGGTTGGCGCATTGCTGTGCTTTAGCATTGCCGCGAAGGAATCAGCTTTTTGGGTTTCTTACTACGTTGCTTCCCAGTTCAAATTCGTTCGGCAAAAGCCTGCCGAGTATTTGTTAGGACAGGCCGGTCACCTCGATCTGCCGGTCGCGATCTCGGAGGGTCACGACTACCTTGAGCTGGACCACTACGCTACTCCTGAATGGAGGCGCCGACTCATCTATGTTGCCGATCCCGCAGATGCCGTCGTCTATGGCAAGCCGGATTCGACCGAGCTGGATTTGCTCGCACTGAGGGATTTCGCCGACCTTCGCGTAATTGAGTACGACAAATTCAAAGGATCCTGTTCGGAGTTTTTGCTCTACTCCAACCCATCGTGGGAAAACAATCCCGATTGGTTCGTTCTATGGCTTGTTGCCGATGGCTGGTCCACAAAACGTGTCGCGACGAACGGCTATGCCTCGGTCTATTGGGTCAAGTCAGTTCGTTAAAAAGAAAGTGACTGCGATCGTTCTCATGTCTATTCACTACCTGCTTCCAATACTGCCAGCAACGACGTTCCCAGGAATTTTTGGGGGATAGGTTCACACTTCGCGAGCGCCCTGAGACAGCGATCTGCAAACTTGGAACGGGAATCGAACCCCTTCAAGATAATCTTGTCTTGATCTTTCTCTCTTCCCAGCCATATTTTTCGAAGCAGAAGGGCTGGCACTAGTGGCAAGCCCCAATACGTCCACGTCCTTACCTTCAAGCGGTGCTCTTCGGCCACTGTTTGCAGCATTTTGCTCGAGTATCGTCGCACGTGCCCGGCAGCTCGATCGTATGAGGAAAATGCCCACTGGCCGGCGGGAACGTTTACGGCAATTCGGCCCCCTGGAGCGAGATGAAACTTGATAGCTTCAATGAACTCGCTCTCTTCCGTGATGTGTTCAAGCACATCAAAAAGCAGAATGAAATCGAATCGCTGGTACATTTCTTTGTTCTTCTGAAAAATGTCATAGCAAAAGATAGGGCTGCGAAGACTTACATTCCGCTTAAGCGCGTAGTCATTGAGGTCACACCCGACCACAGTGCGCCCGTATTTCTCTTCGATCTGGCGCTGAAGCAGCCCATTGCCGCATCCTATTTCCGCAATTTCCTTTGCTTCGAGCACCAGTTGACCGGCCAATTCTTGGAATACCTCAAACCGCCGATGAATCCAGAAATGATCCGTCGTAGCAACTTCAAACCACTTATCGGCCATACTTACGGCCGCTGGAGTCGAAATATATGTGATTTCACGAGTCGCTGTCATGGAAAGTAGCCGCAATTATTTGAAGTTGTTTGCCTTTGGAAACCCGGAACGACTTTCCGGTTACCTAACCGACGATCCTTGAGAAGCCCGACTGCGATTCGTCACTGACGATTCGCCCGCGATCGAGTGTCCGATCACGCGGCCCACGAGATAGTGCGGTCGCGCCTTCGTCTCCTCGTATACTCGGCCGACGTATTCGCCGATGATGCCAAGAAACAAAAGCAAGGTGCCGGAGAGAAACGTCATTAACACAACTTCTGCGGTGAAGCCTTTTGGAGATTGCCGCATGAAGAACTTCGCATAAATTGCAATGAGTGAATACAGCGAAGCGACTGCGATCGTCAGCGCTCCCAGCAACGCAGCCGCTCGAATCGGAACAATGGAAAAGGCAAAGATTCCGTCCGACGCGAGTTTCAAGAGCCGCATCCAGCTGTATTTGCTGTCGCCAGCGTAACGTTTGTCGCGCTCCACGGGAATTCCCGCCTGCTTGAACCCGACCCACGTTCTCATCCCCCGCAAATATCGGTGATGCTCAGGCATGTGTCGCAGGCACTCAACCACTCGCCGCGACATCAAGCTGAAATCTCCTGAATCGAGCGGCAATTGTACGTCGGACAAACTTGCCATCAGCCTGTAAAACACAAAGTAGCAAATCCGCAATGGTAGCGGTTCCTTGCGGCGCACTCGCTGCGCGTACACTACTTCATAGCCCTGCCAATATTTTTCCAAAAATTGCGGAATCGCTTCCGGCACGTCCTGCAGGTCTCCATCCATCACGACGATTGCGTCGCCGGTCACATAGTCTAGCGCTGCAGAAAGCGCTGCTTGATGTCCATAATTTCGCGAAAGGGCAATTGCCAGGATGCGGGGGTCCTCTTGCGTGGCGTCTTCAATCATTGCAAGCGTTCTGTCCGCACTGCCATCGTCCGCGAACACGATCTCGTGCGGGCCGCCGGGAACCTTGTCTAACACAGTGCGCACCCGGCGAAGCAATTCAGGCAATACCGATTCCTCGTTGTGGACCGGTATCGCCACCGACAGCCGAAACAATTCACCCATAACCTAATCCTACCCTTGCTCCCTCACTCAGAGCAGGGCGTTTCTCCATCGCGGTTTCCTAATCATCGAGCAATCGCAGTCTCAGGCGCCGCATTGTCTGGGCGCTCAGCTGCTCCCGTCATTGTTCGATTGGAGTACCCTATTTTTTAGGACCTTCACTCGAATGAAAACCATCCTACAATCAACCCGTTCGCAATTTGCGGAGCTGCACGAACGCCAGAATGCTGACTTTATCTGCGTCGTTGTAAAGGCATAATGAAAGGAAGCCTTCTCGGAACAGCAAGTGATCCGTCTTCAACTGATGTCGGATTGCTGCCTGGCTCTCCGGACCTTCGGCGCTTGTCTAACCCAAAGAACGGCTCCTGGCTTGAGTTTCGAAAAACTCTTCGTCAAATTATTTCCGCGCCTGGTTCGAGCTTTTTCTCTGCATTGTCTTCTTGATCGCTGGCTTTGCCGCTCATCTTTATTTGACCCACTGGTATGGCAATGCGTTCCCTTCATGCGAACGGCTCAGTTATTTGCCGTATTTCGCTTGGACCGTAGTGCCGTGAATACACCAACGAAAGGGAACTAATCTGCCCTTTTCCAATTACCCAGCCAAAGAACCGCGTCTTCGAGCAGATTATTTTGCATCGCGCTTTCGAAAATCCTGTCGCCATGGCCCATATTCACATAGACCATTCGGTATTTCTTGTTCGTCCAAACGACAGGCAAATCCCCACCTGTAATCGTGTCCTTCAGTCCGATCGGATAATTTCGCGGTGCAAGCGTCACCAGCACTTTCACATCTTTGTTCAGCCGTGGGCTCGGTTTCCAGATGTACCACTCGTTCGCTGGCGCAACGGACGAACTAGGCAGCCGCCGCGTCACAGGATGCGCGCGATCATCCACCACAAGCTCCGCCGGAAGCGGCGGCCAATTGTTTCCATAAAATACAGCTCCTCCCAAAAACTCTACAAACCACGGCCATTGTGTATCTGCATCGTTGTAAGCCGCCACATGAAATCCAAGCCAGCCGCCGCCATGCCTCATGTATGCTTCAAATGCCGCCCGATGCCCGGCCTTGGTTGGGAAATCGTTCAACCACAGAACCAGTTGCACATTCTTCAGCTTTTCCGCGTTCAGATCTTCCCAATGCGTTGTTGCTTCGAACGCAAAGTGATCTTTCTTCGCCAAATCTGAATAAAAAGCCAGAGCTTGCTTCGCAAAATCAATATGATCCGGTTCACCCCTGTCCGTATAGAACGCGAGCACGCGAAAGGTAGGTTTCTGCGTCCCACTCACCACGGGCCACAACATCACCAACAGGAAAATGAGAACACGGACTTGAAAGCGCATCAAAGATTTCCGCGAAAGAACAATGCCATCTGCCCGGGCGCAACACAAGCAATTGCCGTATAGTCTTTCCGGAGATTTTGGTTCCTCGTGGACTCTGCAATTCAAATCTGCCGCACGCGGCCCTTGTTTCTCTTCCGGGAACTGCGCTTTGCACGCCTCGCTCTTGTCGTGTTGCTGGTTTCCGTCGTTTGCGGCACTCCCTCATGGGGACAATCCGTAGCACCTTCCACCATTCTGCTGAGCAGCCGCGCGATCGCCCTCAATCCGGCGACCGGAAAAGTTTATGCTGTGGCGCCACGTGAAAACGCCGCAGCAATCTTCAATCCCGCGACAAATTCCATTTCACGCGTCCATGTGGGAGCGGGCGCCGTAGCACTTGCAATCAATTCCGTCACCAACCGAATTTATGTTGCCAATTCTCAGGGCGGCTCAATCACCGTCCTCGATGGCACGACCGATTCCGTCTTTGCAACATTAGACGTCGGCGCAAATCCCTACGTCGTGGCCGTCAATTCAGTCGCGAACAAAATCTATGTCTCGAATACATTCAGCGACGTCGTCACAATCATTGACGGCGCTACAAATTCCATGACCAAATTGAAGGCTGGTTCTGCCGACGCCATCGCCATCGATCCAAATTTGGGCAAGGTCTATCTGCTGGGATACGAGGATGTGAATCTCACCGTCCTGGATGACAAACCTTCCATCGCTGGCAAGCTCAAAGTCGGCATACATCCTTGGGACATCACGATAATTCCTGCAACAAGCACGATTTACGTAACGCGCTCTGGCAATGCGCAACTCGCCGTTGTAGACGAACTCTCTGGAAGCATTACTACGGTTCCTACGGGCGCAACTCCCTGTGCCGTTGCGCTGAACACCACTACAAACACGATCTACGTCGTAAACCACACCGACGACACCGTCACCGCGATCGATGCGACCAAACATATCGTCGTCGCCACAATAAAAGTGGGCCACCAGCCGCAGGGAATTGCCATCGACCCAATTCGCAATCACATCTACGTCGCAAATACTCACGATGACAGCATTAGCATCATAGATGGCTCAAAAAACCAGGTTGTAAAAACTCTCCCCACGGGGAAAAATCCATTCGCGCTGGTAGTCAACCCAAAGACCGGCCAGCTCTTCGCTGCAACTATCGCCGGCTCACCTCTCGAACTTACGTCTGAAAAATAATTTCCCGAGACTTGAACATGGCTCCTGTTTAGCTCTTGACGCCTTCTCATTCTCCGGCATACAGTTGCACCAACGTGAAGTCCCGCAACGGTAAACCAATTCTCCCAACGGTTACTTAAATGCGCCTCGCGTCAGGTTCAGTTTGTCCTGGAGGCCTCCTCAGATGAACGACCACTACGCCTATCTCGTCGGTGCTCTTATTTATGACGCAGCTTGGGTCGCCTGTTATTTCTGGTGTAAGAGCTACCGGGCGCAGATGATTTGGGGCAGCCTGGTTTCCGCCCCGTTCGCTCTCACCAGTATCCTGTTCATTCCGCAGTATTGGTCGCCGCCATCGCTTTTCAACCTGGACGCTCGATTCAAGGTCGGTATCGAGGATTTTCTGTGGGCTGGAGCTGTTGGCGGAATCGCCTCAGTCATTGGCGAAGCATTTCTGAAGGAGAGATTTGCTGCTCGCAGAGGACAAAAGCGCCAACGTCATTTTGCGCCGTTCGTTGTTATGGGCGTGCTTTTCCTAATCCTGGAGTTCTGGCATCCGGGCCAGACCATGTACAACATGATCTTTGCGCTCCTTGTTGGTGCGCTCGTTGTAATCATCATCCGCCCGGACTTGACGCTCTTGATGCTCGTCGGCTCGGGACTTTTCACGGCACTGTATTGGGTGTTGTTCCTGTATTTCTTGGCGTTCTTCCCTGAATTCATCAGCCAGTACTACAACGTTTCCAACCTGTTGGGAATTTCCATCAGAGGAGTGCCAATCGAGGAGCTTCTGTTCGCTGCGGCCGGCGGCGCAGTTTGGAGCGTTGCCTACGAATATATCCAAGGCTACCGTCTTGCTCCAAACAAACGCTTCAGCCTAGTAGAAGTTCAAGGTCCTTAGAGGAATTTTGGTGGAGGCGAGGGGAGTCGGAATTCTACTGGTGATTGACGATACGTAAGTTATTGATTTCACGACGCGACAAAAACTACTAATTCGGCCAATTCGCGCAACTAAGGTACACGGCGGGTACATTTTTTTGACGCGAAATTAGCGATTACTTCCAGATGGCCCGTGACCTCGCGCACATGCCGGGATTTTCACACGGCAGCGATTTCCTGCAGCGCACGCACTTACCGTTCTTGCTGCAGTTTTGGCGGCGTGCAGTGCACCGACTCTTTGTGGGCACTCATTTGAGACAACGGTTGTGCAGTGCCTGCGCCAGAGTCCGAGGGAATCGATTCGTGGCCACAATGAGTACATTCTGCTTAATGCTCCGGTTGCGTGTGGTGGCGCGCCTTCGGGAATGACAGGAAGACATGCCCTTCTTTGGCTGAATCAGAGCAGGCCGCTTTCCGGACGTCGGGAAGAACCAACCCGCAACGTCCGGGACCGCCTCGTAACACTCCTGTCCGTCTCGTCACCTTTAGCTTGCGAAAGGGGCAGCCTGGTCCATACGCTGGGGGCATGAAGACACTTGTTAGCAAAGATGCCCTGAAGAGGATGGCGCTCTGCGCATGCTTCTTGTCAGCACTCCCGATTGCCCAGGGCGCGGAACCGATCACTATCACCATGACGGCTGACCACTGGCAGGCTAAGGAGAACGCGGAGTTCCTCCGGCAGCTGGGTTTTTATCACGGCTTGATGCGACTGAACAGCGGCGATGCGGTACTCAAAGACATCACGTTCAGCAACGGAACGATCGAATTCGACGTCAATACGATCGGGCGGGGCGCACCCGGAATAGCCTTTCGTCAGCAAGACGAAGGTAATTTCGAGCTCTTATACCTTAGGCCTGATCCGAGCTGTCCGGCCTTCCGGGCCTGCATCCAGTATGCGCCGCAGACTCATGGTGTCCTACTATGGGACCTCTTTCCGCAATATCAAACGCGGGCGCCGCTCCGGGAGAACGGGTGGAACCACATCAAGATGGTCATATCTGGCCGACGGATGAATGTTTACGTGAACGATGCCACATCTCCGACACTGGAGGTCGGCAGGTTAGAGGGGGATGCGATGAAAGGCGGCCTGCGGCTGCAGGGGCCAGGCACTTTCGCAAACATGGTGATAACTCCCGATGCAGTAGACGGCCTTTCTCCGGAGCCGGCCAGAGATCCGCTGGATGGGGACCGCGGCCTGGTCCGGAATTGGCGTCTCTCAACGTTTTCCGCGCTGCCGAACGGTAAGGACCCCATGTATAACGAAATGCCCGGTGCTTCGCAGGAATGGAAGACCATCAGCACGGAGCGGAACGGGCTGGTAAATCTTAGCCGCGAGTATGGCAGGCCTGTGCCCGAACCGAACCAAGCCGTAGCATGGCTGAAGACGACGATAACCTCAGACAGGAAGCAGACGAAGAAGGTAGATATTGGATGGACGCGCGAACTGTGGGTATTCGTGAACGGGAAACTGGTGTATGCCGACAAAAACCTATTTGAGGTGGAAGGAGCGGGAAAATTTCCCGACGCGCGATGTTCGCTGGAGAATGGCGCCTTCACTTTGCCTCTGGAAGCGGGCGATAATGAGGTCGCGGTGGCAATCGCGAACAACTTCTTCGGATGGGGACTGAAGCTGCACCTGGCTAATCCGGAAGGGGTTCATCTGGCAGCGAAGTGACAGAGCCGATGGCTGGCGTACAATGGATGAAGACTCGTCCGGGCCAGGTTGTTCTTGCGGCTCTGGCGTGGACGATTCTCGGCTGTGTGTTTGCCTTGCCGGATCTTTCTGCCGGCAAGGAACGCGGCCACGCCCTGCTTTTATCTCTTACGCTATGGTGGTCCTGGGGTCTGGTCACACCTCTTATTGTTTGGACGGACCGGAAGATCCCCGTTTCCAGCAAGCAATTTGCCCGACGAGTTCTGGCGCATCTCCTTCCGAGCCTGCTGGTGACGTCTGTCTACGTTTATCTTTTGGGGGCAGTTCGCGCCGCGTCCGGGATTGCTGCGTGGAATGGCTTGCCTAGTATCAGGTTTCTTGTCGATGCGCTGCGAGGCCTGTTTCTCTGGAACTGGCTTATCTATTGGCTGATTCTGGGAGCTTGGCAGGCATATCACTATTACGATCACTATATCGCCGGTGAGTTGCGCATGGAGCGCTTGGAAAGACAGTTCTCGGAGGCTCGCCTCAACGCCCTTCGGATGCAGCTTGATCCACATTTTCTTTTCAATGCCTTGAATACGATTTCTTCTCAGGTGGAGCGCGACCCCAAGTTAGCCAGAAGAATGATCGAACACCTGGGCGATTTACTGCGCATGTCGTTAGAGTCCAAAGACAGACAGGAAGTTCCGTTGGCGGAGGAGTTGGCTTTTCTAGACCACTATCTGGCGATCCAGAAAATCCGATTCGGGGAACACCTGAAGATCGAGATTCGTATTGCCCCCGAGGTGAAGCTCGCCTCTGTGCCGTGTCTATTGCTGCAGCCATTGGTTGAGAACGCGATCCGGCACGGCATCTCCAAGCGTTCTTCGGGCGGTACGCTCGTGCTTTCCGCAGAGCGGATCGACAATCGGCTCGAGATTAGAGTGTTGGATGATGGTGTGGGATTGCCCGCGCATTGGAGCTTGGAAAACTCTGCCGGCGTAGGATTGGCAGTCACGCTGCAACGCATCGCAGCGCTTTACCCCAACGGAGCAAGCCGGTTTGTGGTCAGGGACCGGGCCAGCGGCGGTACGGAAGTCGAGATAGCATTGCCATTCAACCCGATGGGAGAGGGGAGCCGTGACTCCATCCCCGCTTGAGCAAATTCGCGTATTGGTTGTCGATGATGAAAAGCCGGCACGACAGCGGCTCATCGATCTTCTCCGCAACGACTCGCAAATCGGCGACATCCTGGAAGCCGAAAACGGAGTCGTCGCTGTGGACACTATTCAAAGGGAACGCCCAGGCCTGGTATTTCTCGATGTGCAAATGCCAGAACTCAGCGGATTGGAAGTGATTGATGCAGTAGGACCACAGCAGATGCCATTCACGGTCTTTGTCACGGCGTACGATCAGCATGCGATCCGAGCTTTCGAAGTGGATGCTTTGGACTATCTACTAAAGCCATTCAGTGACGAGCGCTATGAGGCTGCAATGGCTCGCGTGAAGGCACGACTGAACGAACGGGGCCTTCGCGAGTTCGGAAAACAGATGCTGGATATGGTTTCAAGACTGCCTGCCCGCGACGGCTGGCTCGACCGCTTTGTGGTCAAATCTGGAGGGACGACGCGCTTCGTAAGAGCTGCGGATATCGATTGGATCGAAGCGGCGGGGGTGTATGCAAGCCTGCACGTTGGCGGAAAAGAGCTGCTTTACCGCGCTTGCCTGCACGATCTCGTGGAAAAACTAGATCCAATGCGCTTTATTCGAATCCATCGCTCCGCCATAGTCAACATCGAAAGCGTCTTGCATCTCGAACCGCTGTCCCATGGCGAGTTTGAAGTCGTTCTGAAGAATGGATCGCGCACGCGCGTCAGCCGCACGTATCGGACGCAGCTGGAGAAGAGGCTAGGGCAGCCGCTTTAAGAGCCGCAGGAGGCTGCAAGCGCAAGAAACGCAAACGAGAGAATTGGCGAAACGCGAGCAGCGGTTCGGGGCTTTCCTTGTACATACAGCTGTAGTGCATATCACTCCATATCACAAAGAACGCGAGTCTGCAGCGAGTATCCTGAATCCGACGGTTTTTATTGTCGATTCGGACCCAGAGTGGGAGCCGAACTACCGGCGCCGTTGAACCGACACAAGTTGTTCGAATTGCAGGAATAGGCAATCGCATCCTCCGCGTTCAATTGCGTCACGAGGTTCGAATGGCTGCAATCCATTCGCAGGGATCCGATCCGCAGCGGGCGCCTGCGCACCAATTTTTCTTTCGAATCGATTCGTTTCTTCTGAAGGAGTACCGACAGAACAAATGGCTTTAGCGTGGATCCGGGGCGGACCAGTTCCTGCGCTGCAAGATGCAGATTTTTCGCGGCGAGAATTTTGTCTGACGCGACGTCAACTACGACAATCGTGCCGGCGAAGGCAGGTAAGGCTTGCTCGACGGAATGTTGCAGCTGCCCAGTACAAAGCAACGGCCAGGCCAGGACGAACAGAAATCCCATCGGTAGCGCAGAGAACGAAAATCTTTGTGGCACGATTCGATTTTAGAACAAACTTGTGCCGCGGCCCACAGCCCGGGGCCGATTGATGACTACTGCCAGCTGATAATCTAGCCGGGAATTGTTGGTAGGGGCGGTGGGGATCGAATTGTTATTTCACTTTACTAAGTCCCGCGTTTTCACGGTGCTACCCACTGCCAGCCAAATCAATTGGAGCCAAATGGAGCTAAGTTTCGCCAGTTCCCCGTAACGTCAAGCGTCGGGAGCCAACCCTCGAACGCTGGTGGGCATTTGTCGGGTAAGCCGACGATACAGCCATTGACTCAGCCGTTGGGTTTCGCAAGCCTTCCTGTTCGTGAGGTTCTAGAAGCACTAGTCCGCGGCGCCGAGGTTCTGTCAAAGGATTTGAGAAAATAACCGTAGTTTGAGTTGACTCGGCTAGAGGCGCGGCACAGAATACGCGGCAACGTTCCCTCCCAATCATTCTGTGTCCCCCCCAGCTACGTCCACGGAGGGAATTGGAAAGGAAAATCACATGACACGAGGACAACGATTGATAATTGTGGGAGCGACGGTGGCTTTTGCCGGAGTTGCGATGGTCGGAATGTTGATGAGTTCACCGCGCGGAAGGGCGGATGACCGCGGCTACAACTCCGATTCGAGGATTGAACAGGGTTTCGACATCGCACCCGTACCTCTGAACCTGGAGGGGAAAAACCCGGCGTTGGTGGGATTAGGCAGTTATATTGTCAACGCACAGGGTGATTGCAATGGCTGCCACTCAGCCGGTCCCGCTACTGAATTCCTCCCTGGCGGAAACCCCTACTTTGGCCAGAAGCCGACGAAGATCAATCCGGCGACCTACTTGGGCGGCGGTCGGGATTTCGGTACGATATCGGGGCCGCCTTCTCCCCACATTATCAGCCGCAACTTGACGCCATCGACCAAATCTGGACTGCCTGAAGGGGATCACACGTTTGAAGAATTCCTCACAGTCCTCAGGACAGGCAAAGATTTCGATGCCCTTCATCCAAAGTGTTCGGCTACCAGAACGACAAACTGCTTTCCTCCGTTCCCTCCCTTCGACGGTGACCTTCTCCAAATCATGCCATGGCCCCTCTATGGCAATATGACTGACCACGACATTCGTGCGATCTACGAGTACCTGAAAGCGATTCCATGCATCCAAGGAAACTATCCAGGTCCAGGCGGACCAGGAGCAAACATTCCACCTGAACCCGCAGACCGCTGCAGCAAGTGAGCCGTTCTCTCTAATCGCTGCGCGAGCCTGAATTTGCTGACGTTAGTCCGTTTATGCCTTGGATGGCACTTGCCACTTGTATTATATCCGGCCCAGTGCCTGGTAAAGCGCTAGCCGGACATGCTCGTTGCGACCCCGAAGATAAGAAGAAGGGCGGAAGGGATCGAATTGTTATTTCACTTTACTAAGTCCCGCGTTTTCACGGTGCTACCCACTGCCAGCCAAATCAATTGGAGCCAAATGGAGCTAAATTTCGCCAGTTCACCCGTGACGTCCATCTGCCTTTGGGTCAGCTGGAACTCGTGTTATGGATCGGCGTCTAATCTAACGTCCTTAAGCTCGACTCGGAAGAAGGTTCAACCATGAGCAAACTAGTTTTCGTCACATTTCTAGTTAACCTCGTAGTTGCATCAACGGCTGGGCGACTCCAGGAACAGCAGTCCGAGTACACCAAGCAAGCGCAGTTGGACGATCAAGGAAACGCTTACGTGAGTTCCGATCAAGGCCAGCTCATTCGGATGGCCAATGCGAAGCACTGCTCGGAAGTCCACGAGGCCAATGATCGACAGACTGTTGGCTGTAGAGTGATGCGCGATGAGGAACGCGGCAATACCGTGCCATCACTTCAACTAGAAATTTATCGGAGAGGCGGCCACAAAGCAGTCATTGAACCAGGAACTCCGATTCTGGACTGGCATTTTTGGAAAGATGGCGAACAGGTTGCGGTTTCCTCGGGGCCGAACGATGGCCACGTAACGTATGCGCTGTACGATTCAGCAACGGCTCATCTGATTGAAAGGCTGTCTGAACCATCAGACGAAGGTTTGCTTCCGCAATGGGCCAAAAGCGGAGCGCAGATTCAAGACGAGTCTGTTCGCATGAGCGCTGAGCCTACCCAAGAGCGAAGACAGTGGATCGCGAAAGTCTTGCGTCAAATTGGCAAGATCAAGCCTGGCATGAGAAGAAAGGACCTGCTGACAGTCTTTACAACGGAAGGTGGGATTTCCACCCGAACGCAGCGAACCTATGTAAGTACCGAATGCCCCTACATCAAGGTGAACGTTCGCTTCAAAGTAGTGAGCGGCGAAAACCTCACTCTGACCGAAGACCCGGACGACATCATCGAGTCCATTTCACAGCCATATCTGGCATGGGGCGTGATGGATTGAGGGCCGCAGGGATCGAACCCAACACATGCGGACGCTGAAATCATTATGGCTGTATGCTTCGACCCTCCCAGATGCGCTTTCCTCTATGGTCAATATAGGCCACCATTCCGTTTTTCCACATGCCCACATAAGCAAGACCCTCGTGAAACGGGTTAGCGTCTTCCCACACGGGCTTGACCGCCCATTGACCGTTCCTTTCTACGTAGCCGAACTTCCGGCCCGGCTGCCCCACGCTCGCTGTTACCAGGGAGAGCCCATCCGAAAGCGGTTCGGCAAAAACGACCTCCGGTGGAAATTGCGCGGCCACCGCTCCTGATTTATCAATGAAAATCCAGTGCCCGTCAGACTCAACTGCTGCAAATCCTTCAGAAAACTCACCTCCTTGATCGTATCGCGGCTCAATAGCAATGTTCCCATCGAGATCCATGTAGCCAAGCTTACGATCGCGCCGGATCGCAATCAGTCCTTCAGAGAACCGGATACCATCGAGAACGACCGGTTGTTTCACAATGAAATTTCCGGAGGAATCGATGATCCACTCTCCTCTTTGCGATTGAACGCGCGCACGGCCTTCAGCGAAGGGGAAAGCGAGAGAGTAGGGGCCCAAAACGAGATTTCCAGTCCGATCATAAAAGCAGAGACCGTCTCCCGCTTCCTTCTGTCCAGACAGGAGCCCGCTCGGCCCGTCCGCAGCCGATAGGCTTCGAAACACGGGCTGCGTGACCCAAGACCCGCTCGGATCAATGACGCCCACTGGATGCTCAGGCAAGCCCGTATCCACAATTGCAACGCCGCCGCGGAAACTTTGCGCCGTGCGATAGCGAAAAGGGATCACTTCCGCCCCGCTTCGATTGATGTAGCCCCATCGACCTTCGTATTTGGCTGCCGCGAGACCTTCCGAAAATGGCTGCACTGCTTCGAAACGTGATGCGATTACGACTTTTCCACGATTGTCTATAAATCCCCAAGCGGCGCCTATTGGTGCTGGAAAGAACGGCCGCGCATCGTCCATCTGATTCGGAGTCGAATGGCCGCACCCGTTCCCGAACGCTGCCAAAATTGCCCCCAGCACGATCATCGGGCCAAACCTTACAGCCCCAAAATCACGTAAGCTACGCACTGAGGTGCTGCTGGTCATGAGAAACCACTCTAAAGTGATAATTTTCCTCGCGCTCATGCTACCTGCTGTCTCCTGCTCGCGCCGTCCCAAATATGAATTTCCTTTGGTTCAAAAATATACCACTCAGGCGGGAGATGTCTTTTATTTCCGTCCTCGCGATGGACAATTTGTCTTGGTCGAACGCCGCAAGGCGCTGGCCGTAGCCATTGCGCCGGAGCCAAACATTGAAGCCTTTTCCTACGAAGACCAGATCACGGTGAGTCGTCCGCAACCGCAGGGTCAAATGTTGGAGAACCGGACATTCCTCGACAAAATCACCGCTCAACAAGTCCTCGCCATAAGCCCCGACGGACGCATGCTAGCCGGCGGCGATGGGACCGGCGCGGTTAACATTTGGAATCTTCCGACCGCAAGCTTGGAACTTCAACTGAACAAGGCGAGTGGCATTCTGAGCATGGCCTTTTCTCCGGACGGCAATTCTCTTGCGATTGGATTGGCCAAACCGGCTGGCGAACCTTCAGATACTGTGTGGCTTTATGACATTCGTGCCCACAGTGCGCAACGTAGCTTCGGTCGCAACGCGGTTCCATCGCTAGCCTGGTCACCGGACGGTCGTTGGTGCGGAGCTGGGCTTGACGATGGCTCCGTGCTTCTGGCGGAAGCGGGCACTGAAAGCGAACCGCGGCGAATTGTGTTATCTACTTCTCCGGTCGCTGCGCTTGATTTTCATCCATCCGGACTTTTCCTCGCATCGGCTCATGCCGACAAACGCGTGCTGATTTACAAACTGCCGACGGCAGAACTTATCTTTACATTCGAGCCGCCCCTGCCCCCCATTCCATTTTTTCCCCGAGTCGTTGAACGTGTGGCCTTTGACGGAACTGGAAGTCGCCTAGCAGCCGACTACGCCGAAGGCGAGATGCGAATCTGGGACACCACCATCTTGGAAAAATCTTTGGCCAAATAACTAGTCGAGTATTTTTAATACTCCTAAACACCTTGAATTATCCATTCCGCCAAACGCTCGCAAGTCTACAACGATACGGTAAGCACTGCGGTCCGAGGCGTACTGTTGTACGAGGCCGAGATCGTGGAAGAAGTGGAGACGATTGCGCGGCTCCACCGCCACCCACGGCGTTGGTGTCCAATTCACCGTTCGTAAGATTGCCGGCGCCATTCGCTGTGACAAGCTGCGATGCGACTAAACCGCGGTCATGTCACCCGAGCTTGACGGGAGAGGGGCGTCGGCCTATGGTTTCGCGTGTGGGGAACTTGAAGGCCGTGGAAGTGGAGGTGACCTGCCTGTTCGTTCAATTCCCTCGGCCAGACGTGTGCGGGACCCCGAATTCTCCGAGGGCGCGAGCAACGCCCTCGTAGGCCAGACCGAGTGCGAAAGGAGAATTGCAATGAGGAGACACGGGCCAAGGCTGGTATCTCTTTTTATTTTCGTTGCGGCAGCATTCATTGCATCATGTTCGAAGCCCTACCACGAGAAAAACGAACGCTATGTTTTTGTGGCCACGAATATTAACCTCCCATACTGGCAGGAGGCGCGGGCGGGGTTTTTAGACGCGGCCAAGGCGCTTGGAGTAAAAGGTGAACTCGTTGGCCCGTCGGGCTACGCCCCGAACGCGGAATTAGAAATGTTCCGCCAGATCGTGGAAGATCACCCCGCCGGAATCTGCCTCTCCGCGGCGCGGCCCGAGATTTTCAAGGCGGAGATTGACAAGGCTGTGGCCCAGGGCATACCGGTCATCTGCGTGGATGCGGATGTGCCGGATTCAAAGCGCGTGCTGTACATCGGAACGGATAACTTCAAGGCGGGCAAAGAGAGCCTGAAACAGATGGCGATGCTCGTTCCGAATGGAAGCGTTGTAGTCATCACAATTCCGGGACAGCGTAACCTTGACGATCGAGTGGCGGGCGTGGCGGACGCGCTGAAGAATTTTACCGCCATTAGGCTGATAAAGATACTTGACGACAAAGGCGATACGCGAAGTGCGTTTGACCAGGTCTCCGAGCTGATACAGAGGAAAGAAAAAGTTGACGGAATCATTTGCTTGGAGGCAACAGGGGGTTCTGGTGCCGCTGAAGCACTACACCGCTTAGGCATGGAAGGCAAGGTGCGGATTGTGGCATTCGACGCCGATCCGGAGACACTTGAATGGATTGACCGTGGAGCAATTACGGCGACGATCACACAAAAGCCCTACGTCATGAGTTACTACGGGCTAAAGTTTCTCGACGACCTCAACCACAATGCGGTACAACAATTCAAAGACTGGCGCACCGCTCCGGCGGCGCCGATGCCGGCGTTCGTGGATACTGGTACGGTGATCGTAGACAAGAGTAATCTCAAGCTCTTTCGCGAGGCAATCGCCGCACACCCCAAGGCACTCTAGCTAGAGAGCCTGACTGGCACGGACCCGAGTAGTTTCCTCGAAGAGAAAGGCGCGTCGCCGCGCGGGAGCTTGCATGATGGGCTTACACTTCTCGTCGAAGCGGGCTTCACTCCACTGGAAGTACTTCAGGCGGCAACCCTGAGTCTGGCGCTCTTAGATGGTGAAGGCGGGGGGAGTCGGAATCTTCATGGGTATTGAAAACAAGTAGTTACTGAAAAATCGACACGCTCAAAAATCGAAAAACGCAGAAATTGCACCCAACTGGAACGTATCTGGAACGCGAGATTTTTCGTTTGCCAAACAAAATGCAAATTGCCGCGTCGTCACGTCTGTCCCGAGGGACCGACATACACTCAGAATCGTCAGATCCGCTGCGCAGTGATGAATTGCGAGTCAGTGGTTGTCCGCGAACATGGTTCTGTAGTGTTGGTACCAGTCCCTCTGAAAACGCTCTTCAGGATCGTACTTCTTCTTCAGCGGGAGGAATTCTGGCTTCAATTTGGAAGGTAGCTGGACCGCACAAGACTGGTTCAGATTACGGGTGATTGGCCGGGAGCACCCGGAACTGGCGCTTTCCTTCAATGCGGTAAGTTGCGAAGTCTGCATGATCAACGGTAAGAATTACAGAAAGAAATTCACGCTTCGCCAGATACACGAGCGTGCCATCGGCAAAATCCATGGGTCGATCCCAATAGCGGGACATCAAGCCGTGCACTTGCTGCAGTTCCGCATCTTCGATTGTACCGAGGACCAGTGCTCCGGAACGGACGAACCGCCAGGCGGCCTCCATCTCCGAGCGCCTATCACCAACCAGGTGGAATAATTCTGTGAGAACAGCCTCTGAGGTTAGCAAGGGAAGGCGTAGTTGTTGGAATGCGTCGACGCAGGAATCGTGCCATCGATCGGTTCTGTCCAGCAGCGCAAGAATCGCGCCAGTATCGATGAGCGCATTAGCGGACATAGCGCCGCTTGAGGCGCCTGCGGACCGCCTCGCGTGCTGTTTCGGCGCGCCGGGAATTGAGGCCTGTGAGTACGCCCAGGCAACGCGCCGCAGCGGCGCGAAGTTTCCGTTGCGCCTGGTCATCTGGAGCATCCGTATCGCTCTTCTTCAGCCAATCGCGGACGGCCGTTTCGAGGACGGAAGATACCGAGACTTTGCGGAGATGCGCTTCCCGCTCCAGGTCCGACTTAAGCTCTTCAGATAAACGCCAGCTGTATACTTCTGTCTTCATGCACTACATTGTAGTGCAGGATTGCATCACATTGCAATACAATTCCTTGGTGCGGATCATGGACCCGAAGCCGCCCTGATTTGCCCGGCTACTCAATCACAAACAGGCCAAGAAAATACCATATTTTATGCTGGTGTCGAGTATGGTAGAGTGATGGTCATGAACACGGCGCGGAAAATTACGGTCGAAGTACCAGAAGAGCTGTTGGAAAAAGCGCAGCAGGCCAGCGGCGAAGGTATCACGCAAACCGTGCGAACGGGATTGCAGCTTGTCGCAGCTTCACGGACTTATGCGCGATTGCGAGAGCTACGGGGGAAAGTTAGATTTTCGCGAACGGCGGCGACGCTAAAGGATGATCGGTGATCGCCGCCGACACAAGTACGTGGATAGCATTTCTTGAAGGAGAAACGGCGCCCGACACCGAGCTCCTCGATCAGGCGTTGGGTGACCGGCAATTGGTGATGATTCCAGTGGTGCTCACTGAGCTGTTAAGTGATCCGAAGCTCTCTGGTTCGGTCGCGAAAACTCTTTGCGATGTGCCATCGATTGAACTTGGGACCGGCTATTGGCAGCGAGCCGGAGAGTTGCGAGCAAAAGTTCTGGCGAGACGGAGAAGAGCACGTCTAGGCGACGCATTGATCGCGCAAAGCTGCATCGATGGGGGGATTTCTCTCCTCACCCGAGACCGAGATTTCCGTGCCTTTATCGAAGCGGCAGGCCTCAAGCTAGTGGTCTAGCACATTTTCCCGCTGGGTCAGGAGACGGCTACGGCCCTGATTGCCGTAGCTGGAGCGCAAACGACTTTGTTATTTTAAGATATATATAATCAGTTAGATATATAGTGGAGGCTGGGGAAGTCGGAAAACACACGCCTATTGAAAACACGCAACTTATTGAAAAATCGTGACGCACAAAACGCTGAGCACTCAGAATATCCGCCCAACTGGAACGTAACTGGAACACGGAATCCTCCTCTTACTGTCAGATGATGCTGTGCATTTTCATTTGGCGTGCTTCCGTGCGGGTCTGTCCTTCGTCCTTAAAGGGCTTGAAGTTGCCCTTGAACGCCGCGGGGCAGAGTGGGCAGATTCTTCGCCAGATGACCGGAGTTTCACGGGGGAACTGACTGAGGATCGGGTAGACTGCTGCCTATCTGCAGTCGATTAAGATGCACCGCATGATGGGGATAGTACAGCTGATTTTTGTCCGCCGTGTCGCGGTCGCTGCGATTTTCTATGCCTTAGTTTTCGCTTCGGTTCTGAACGGCCAATCGAACAACAAACAGGAGCCTCAATCTCCCACCAAACCGACCGGAATGGCGACAGGAGGTGCTCATGCTCCCATCGTGGATTCACTCTCACGGCCGATCACTGCGGGCGGATTTGTGGATGGAGCGCCGGTGATTTTCGCAGATATAACCAAACAGGCTGGGCTCGACAAATTTCGCCATCGTTCTGGAAGTGCAGAGAAGCCGACCATCCTTGAATCGCCCGGATCGGGTGTGGCGCTGCTCGACTACGACAATGACGGCTGGCTCGATATTTATTTGCTGAACGGATCAACGATTCCCGCGCTCAAGGGAAAAGAGCCGGCTCCACGGGCGATGCTTTTTCACAACAATCACGATGGAACGTTTACTGATGTGACGGACAAGGCTGGCGTAGCAAACGAACGCTGGGGATTTGGCGTTGCGGTGGGCGATTACGACAACGATGGATGGCCGGATCTTTACGTTTCGAACTACGGAAAAAACCGGCTCTATCACAACAATCACGATGGGACGTTTACGGATGTCGCGGAAAAAGCCGGAGTCACGTTGGGTGGATGGTCCACCGGAGCGACATGGGGAGATTACGATCGCGACGGGCTTCTCGATTTGTTCGTTCCGGGTTATGTGAAGACGGACATCGATCATCCCGTAATGGCTGGGAAAGGCAGCGTGCCGGAAGGAGCCTGCCAATACAGAGGAGTTGATGTTTTTTGTGGACCGCTCGGCCTGACGGGTGAGGAGGATCATCTCTTTCACAACAATGGGAATGGAACATTTACCGACGTAAGTGTAAAGGCGGGAGTTTCCGATCCAAGTGGGCGCTACGGATTTGCGTCTGTGTTTGTGGATGTGGATGACGACGGCTGGCTCGACCTTGTCGTGGCAAACGATTCGTCCGCGAACTACCTTTACCGCAATCGGCGTGATGGGACGTTTGAGGATTTGGGCTATGGGTCGGGATTTTCGCTCAATGAAGAAGGACGCGCGCAGGCGTCGATGGGTATTGCGGTTGGCGATTACAACCGAGACGGTAAAGTGGATTTATTTGTTACGACATTTTCTGACGACTATAAAACCCTTTATCGAAATGACGGCGAGGGATTTTTCAGCGATGTTTCGTTTAGAGCCGGGCTTGGGAATTCGATCATTCCATTTCTGGGTTGGGGAACGGGTTTCTTGGACTTTGATAACGATGGTCTGCTCGATCTCTTTATTGCGAACGGCCATGTCTATCCGGTTGCTGACAAATCCGGATGGGGCACGACGTATGCGCAGCGACCACTTTTATATCGAAACCTGGATGGGAAAAAATTTCAGGAAGTACCGGCAGCGACGGGGAGTGGATTGGCGGTTGTGGTTCCCGCGCGTGGCGCGGCTTTCGGAGATCTCTTTAACGACGGCCACATAGATGTGGTGCTCAACAACATTGACTCGACTCCGACGTTGCTGCGCAACGTGGTTGCGAATGGCAATCATTGGATTGCATTCGAGTTGGTCGGCGGGCCGAAAAGTCCGCGGGACGCAACTGGCGCAAGAGTTTTCCTGACGGCCGGAGGAATTCGGCAGCGCGCTGACGTTTTTAGCGGTGGCAGTTACGGGTCAAATTCGGACCCGCGCGTGCATTTTGGTTTAGGCAAGGCAGAGAGAGTGGAAAAAGTGGAGATTCTTTGGCCGGACGGGACGAAAGAAGAGGTTTCCTCACCAAAAGTAGACTGCATTCAGAAAATTCGGGAAGGCAAGGGAATCTTGTAAATTCGGCTCCAGCCGACCCACTTTGAACCTGTTTCTACAGAGAATACCGTAGTTATAGACCTACGTAACGTTGGGAATGAATTCACGCAAATAAGCCAATTTCAATCAGTTGCATGGGAACGCGCAGATGACACGGAGGTGTATTGACACTCTATAGTACGAGGCCGAGACTACGTCCCACAGAGAGCGTAGAGGGGTATCTGCGTTCGCTGACCTCGGAAAGACTCACTTGGGGGTGCAGTCTTGAGAATTCAATCGAGAAATTTCCACATTCGGAATGGGTTGCTCTCTGCATTCGGGCTGCTAACGGTTGTCCTGTTGCTGGCGCTGGCGGCGCCGTTAAATTCCAATGCACAAGGACTCAGCGGAATTTCCGGAACCGTCACGGATGAAAGCGGCGGGGTTGTGCCCGACGCGAAAGTGACCGTGACGAACGTCGCGACCAACGTTTCCACAAACACGGTCACGAGTTCAGCCGGTACTTACACGGTGACAGACCTGATTCCAGGTACTTATACCGTGAAGGTCGAAAAGTCAGGCTTCTCGACAGGGGTGCTGACTACAGTGCACGTGGACGTTAGCAGAACAACTTCCGCAGACGTGCTGCTGAAGACAGGCGCTGCAACAGAGACAGTGGAAGTTGTCGCGCAAGAAATTTCTCTGGAAACGACTCAGCCACAACTAGGCACGGTTGTTGAAAACAAATTGGTAGATGAGGTTCCGATTTTGATTGGGGGTGGCCCCGGTAACATTGGCGCGCGCGATCGCCAAATTGACGATTACCTTTTTCTTGCTCCTGGGGTCCAGGGCGGCGAATTCAGCCACCGCATCAACGGCGGCGTCGATTTTGAAAATGAGGTGGTATTTAACGGAGTTGTTGCGAACCAATCGGAGACTCAGGGACTTCAATCAAACATTAACCCGCCATTCGAAATGGTGAGCGAAGTTCAGGTGCTCACTTCCACTTTTTCCGCGCAATACGGCCTCGCTCAAGGCGTAGCCTCTTATCAGTTCGCTTCGGGAACCAACAAGCTCCACGCCGACGCATTTGAAATCGTTCGCAATACCATCTTCAATGCTGCTGGTGCTGCCCCACCCCCAGGGCCCGATCCAAGCGTTAAAGGGCCAACACCAACGATTAACCAGAATAATTATGGCTTTTCAATTGGTGGCCCAGTGTGGATTCCCAAAGTCTATAACGGCAAGAACAAGACTTTCTTCCACGTAAGCGCCGATTGGTTTCGACAAAACCAGACCGATTCATCTGGAGCCTTTACGGTTCCGACGCCAGCACAAGTGGGCGGAGACTTCAGCGGTTACACCGATAGTAATGGCGTCCAGATTCCCATCTTCGTTCCACAAGGATTTGTGGCACCCAGCGGTTGCGTCGCCCCAGCGCCTGGCCAGCAGTGGCCGGGAAACAAGATTCCAACGTCTTGCTTCAGCACCGTTTCTGCCAGCTTGTTGCCGCTTGTTCCGACGCCGGACAACGCCGGCTTGACCAACAACAAATTTCCCTCTGTTGGAGCGCTCCCGATCCGTCAAACGAACTGGGGATTTTCCATTGATCACAGCCTTACGGAGAAACAGAGACTCCACGCCAGCTATTGGAGGAACAAATATGACCTCACCTCCTGCTGCAATGGCGGAATTCACGTCAACAATGAACTTTCGGGATTGGAAGAAGAGCCGCGTCTGGGTACCGGCTTTTTTCTCACTTACTCCAATGCCATCAAAAGCAACCTTGTTGTGACGGCCGGATTCGGCTGGATGGGCGAAATCAATAATGAACTGAATTCGTTTTTGGGAGTGAGCTTTCCGGCGGTGGATGGTTCTATTTCCCTGCCGGTCATAAAGTTTGATTCTCCTTTCGGCCAACAGCCGACGCAATGGGGACTGAACGCGAATGGCGAAACATTTTCAAAAAACCGCAAGCTAGGGCTCAGCTTCGACAACAATTGGCTCTGGAGTCGCGGCCGCCACACAATGAACATTGGGTTCGAGATCCGCCGTTCTTACCAGGATGATCAGGAATGCCAGCAATGTGGCGGGAGCTTTACCTTTAATAGCCGGACTACCGCCAATCCAGCGACTCAGGATTCTACAGGAAGTGCTTTTGCCAGCTATCTTCTTGGCTATGCGGATGCAAGCCAGCGGCAATTCGCCATTGAAAACAGGTTGCGCAATATCTATTACGCTCCGTATTTTCAGGATGACATCAAAATTACCCCGCGACTCACGGTTAACGCGGGACTCCGGTGGGACATTCTCCGCCCGTTCCTAGAAAACGACGACAATGTGCTTTTTTTCGATCCGACGGTCGCAAACCCCGGCGCTGTCACTACAGGTGGAACGCCACTACTGGGCGCGGCCAACAAGCTCGGAAACTGTTCCGTCTGTTCCGGTTACCGCCGCGCAGACGTCCATTGGAAGAACTTCAGCCCGCGGATCGGCTTCGCCTACAAACTCAACAACAAGACTGTGATCTTGTCCGGCTACGCGATAAATTTCCTAAGCGGCGGGGCGTATGAATATGGCGACAACAAAATTGCCGTCAACTACGGCGGCTTACTGGGTGGCGTTTTCAATGTGAACTCGCTGGGTTCGAATATTCCCGGTTTCGGCCAATGGGATGGCAACGCCATTCCACAGCCAGCGGCGACGCAGTTCACTGATCGCAGCTTCCTGAATTCAACAGGCGTTCTTCGGCAATTTGGGCGCGATCCCGGCAAAATTCCATATACTCAAGGCTGGAACGTGGGCGTGCAGCGCGAATTGCCTTGGAACATGTTCCTCTCCGCGTCCTATATCGGTAACCGCTCACTGCATTTGCCCTCTTTGTTGAATCCAATTAACCAAACTAATCCCTCGTCGCTCGCACAATTCTGTGCTAGCGGTAATGCGAACGATCCAAATTGCCTGCTATCGCCGAATTCTCCTAGTTTTGCTTGGACTTCGGCGGCCTCGCAGGCGGCGCTTCAATCCCTCGGCTTTGGCTCTGCCCCATGCCTTGTAGCCGGCTGCCCTGCATCGGGGACAGCATTTACGCCTTATGTCAACTTCATCAACGATTACGGCTCGGGCGCCGGTCTGTCACAAGCCCTGCTTCCGTTCCCTCAGTTCAATGCCAGCGGATCTTGCGGTGGCATCTGCAATAACTTTGATACGAACGGAACAGCCGCTTACAATGCCTTGCAAGTCCAGACGCAAAAGCGTTTCTCCAGCGGCCTGAGCTTCCTGGTTGCGTACACTCTCTCAAAGACCATGTCCAATACGGACACAGGTTTTTCGACGTTTAACTTCGGCTCGCTTGATAAGTTCAATCAAAAGTCTGAATGGTCCATCGCGAGCAACGACCAGACGCATCTCCTGGCCATCAGCGGCGTGTATGAGCTTCCCATCGGCCCAGGCAAGAAGTTCCTGAACAAGGGCGGCCAGATTGCGAAAAACATAATCGGCGGCTGGCAGTTAACAGGTGTCTTCCAATATGCCAGCGGCACCCCGCTGCAAATTCTTTCGAACAACAACGATCCGTTCTTGAACGGATTCAATCGAGCTAATTTCGATCCCTCCGTGCCCTTGCATGTCAACTACAACAACTATTACAAGGGACTACCCGTCTTCACTCAGGCAGCCTTTTCCGATCCCGGCTTTGCTCCGGGCAATGCTCCGCGGGAGATCTCTCAACTGCGCAACCCTTTCAGTTCAAACGAGAACATCGGTGTGGCCAAGCGCTTCTTCTTTGGAGAACATGTGAACGCTGAGTTCCGAATGGAATTCTTCAACATCCTCAATCGCATGCAGGTCTGCGGCCCGGACGCCAGCTTCAACGATGGCCCCGGCAGATTTGGGTTCGTCAGTCCAAATGGGACTGGAGGCTCAAGCACTTGTCAGGGCAACACTCCGAGGCAAGGACAAGCGTTCCTGAAGGTCAGTTTCTAACCCCCCAAAGTACACCCCCTTTGCGGGATTGGTGATGAAGCCGGGGCCTTGCGCCCCGGCTTCCTTTATGCACACATTAGTCTTAAGTCTTGGCATCAAAGGCACAGCTATGGAGTCGAACTTGGATCCTTACTTTGCAGGGTTTCCTTGGCGCGGTTCGCTTTTGCAGCTTGGGAAGCCTCCTGCAACTTGGTGAAGGTGCGCATTTCGGATTCGGAGTCTGCAATGCGGCCCAAAATGCGATAGGCTCGGGCTAAAAGAAAGTGTGGTCTTGGCTCTGTTGGATCCGCCGCTGCGGCTCTTTGAAGTGATCTTGCAGCATCTTCATAGCGGTCGAGTTTCAGCAAGGCGCGGCCGCGGTCTTCGTTTGCTTCCGCCGATTCCGGGCACAGCGCAAGCGCTTTATCCTCTTCATCCAGAGCGCTTTGCGGATCGGCTTGCTGTTCCAGAAGAATGTCGCCTAGCTTCCAATGGGCTTGGCAATTCCGAGGATCATTTGCAATCTCCGCAAGAAACTCCCTTTTCGCCGGCTCCCACATAAACAGCAACCAATAAGCGTTCGCGAGATGATAGTGCGTGCCGAGCCGGTCCGGTGCGATCTCCACGGCTTTCTTGTATTCGACGAGTGCGCCTTCGTAGTTCTTCATGCTTTCCATGATTTCGCCGGAAATTTCGTGAACCCAGATGGAGTTTGGGTCGATCTGATTCAGCTTTGCGAGCGCTTCTTCGGAAAGCTTCATGTGCACTTTGCCAAGAAGGTATAGAACTTCCTGATTTTTGGGCTGCCTCGCGCTGATTAGTTCCAGATGGTGGATAGCTTCCTCCAACTCGCCCATTTTGATCAAATTGTTTGCCAGAAACAGTTCAGCGTTGTCGTCCTTGGGATTCGCCTGAAGCGCGGTTTCGAGATGTTTCCGGGCGCTCGAATAGTCGGTCATTTCGTATTCGGCGATGCCGAGTAGCGCGGTCGCGGAGGTCATCTTCGGGTTAAGTTTTAGGCCCTTTTCGAGCGTGGAGGCAGCTTTCTGGAATTCTCGTTGGCGCAAATAGAGAGCGCCGAGATTGTTGTACGCAGCTGCGAGGCGGGGAGCGATTTGGAGAAGCGATTCGTACTTTGCGATTGCCTCGGGAAGGTCTCCGGCCGCAGCAGCAGCGCGGGCTTGGCCATAAAGTTCCTGAATCTTCTCTTCCTGATCGCTTGAATTCTGAGCTTGTGCCCTTAGCCCAGGATTGTTGGTGAAGGAAAGCACGAGCAAGAAAGCGACTGGGATTACGCAGCTCGATCGCGAACGGTTTGAGAGCGAAAATGCACGTGGGAAATCCATATGCAACCAATATTTTACATCTGGCGACGAGGGGCTGCCAGTCAGATGATGCGATTCGAATTGAAATTTCTCCAGTATTGCCGGTCGTGTTTCGCGCGTGCTACGCTTTTCGAAACCGTAGGGGTGAGTTGCCATGCAAGTAGCTGAGGGTAGGCTTCGAACGAAAGGTTTTGGCGTTTTTGAACTAGACCTCAGGTCGGCCGAGCTTCGAAAACACGGGATTCGAATCAAGCTTCAGGAACAGCCTTTCCAAATTCTTGCTTACCTGCTGGAGCATCCGGGTGACGTTGTAACTCGCGAAGAGCTGCGCGAAAAGCTCTGGTCGGCCCACACCTATGTGGATTTCGACCGCAGTTTGAACAAAGCGATGACCAAACTTCGATCCGCTTTGGGCGATTCTGCGGAGAGTCCTCGATATATCGAGACAGTTCCGCGGCACGGCTACCGATTCTTGGCTGAGGTCCGGATTCCTCACGGTGCAGTGGTGACGACTCCGGCGCCTAAGGGGAATGGCACCCGGAGCGCGGATGCTGGTAGTGACGAAATTCCCCGTTTGCCCGTGGAGATGGTGTCCGGCTGGCGCGGAAATCTCCGCGCAGCTTACTTTCGGATGCCGGCTGGCAGAAGGCGAATCTGCGCGATCGGCACTGGAATCCTGGTGGTTGCAGTTTTCGCGCTTGCTTTCCTACAAATTAAGCAAATGGCTGGGTTTGGCGTATCACTGAGGGCGACTCATCCACGCCAATCCGTGGCCGTGCTCGGATTCAAGAATCTCTCCGGTGATGTGCAAGAGGCGTGGCTTTCCACTGCTCTTTCGAATTGGCTGATGACAGAGTTGACCGCGGGCGAGCAATTGCGCGCGATTCCCGCCGAAGGAATTGCTCGAATGAAAGCGGAGCTTTCTCTTCCTGATGCGGATAGCCTGGAGCCCGATAGCTTGGCCCGTATTCGCAAGAATCTCGGAACGGACTACGTAATAGTTGGTTCCTACGCGCAATTTGGGAAAAAGGCGGAAGGGGAAATTCGCCTTGATGTGAGGTTACAGGACACACGAACCGGAGAAACGGTCGCTGCGTTTTCAGAAACGGGAACAGAAGGCCATCTACTGGATCTCGTTTCCCGGGCGGGACAAGGCTTACGCGAAAAATTGGGCGTTCGCGCAGTGACGAAAGAAGAGGCGGCGGAAGTTGCCATCGCCGTTCCTTCCAAAGCGGAAACTGCAAAACTGTATTCCGAGGGACTTTCGAGGTTGCGCGTGTTTGATCCGCTTGCAGCACGCGATTTGCTTGCAAAGGCGATTTCTACCGAACCTGATTACGCCCCGTCACACGCCGCGATGGCAACAGCGTATTTGCAACTTGGCTATGACGACGAGGCCGCGGTGGAAGCGAAACGTGCGTTCGATCTTTCCTCGAACTTATCGAGGGCGGATCGGTTGCTCGTGGAAGGGCGGTACAGACAAGTTTCGCGAGATTGGGAGCGGGCCATTGAAATCTATCGCGCGCTTTTTGACTTCTTTCCTGACAATCTCGAATACGGACTGTCACTTGCGAATACGGAAGTGACTGCAAACAAATGGAAGGAAGGGTTGGATACGATTGCTGTGTTGAGAACTCTGCCGGCCCCTTTGCGCGACGATCCAAGAATCGATCTTGCAGAGAACGACGCTGCACAATCCCTTGGAGACACGAAACGTGCGGAGGCAGCTCTTGCCAGAGCAGTGGACAAAGCCAGAGCTGCAGGAACTTCTCTGCTGCTAGCAAAAGCGCGCAGGGATCAGGCGTGGCTTTTTGAAAATTCCGGCAAAGAAGAACTCGTCGACGCGGCGACTGCGGAATCGATGAAAATTTATCAAGCGGCTCACGATTCGCCGGGAGTGGCGTCAGTGGTGACACTGCAAGCCATTGCCATGGTGAGGCAGGGAGACTACCTGGGCGCAAAGAAGAAATACGAAGAATCTTTGGTGCTCTACCGTGAATCCGGAAACAAACTGAGTATCGGCGCGGAACACGACAACTTGGGAGATATTTTGCTGTTCCTTGGGGAACTGAATGCCGCGCAAAAGAGCTATGCGGATTCGCTGGCGACCTATCGAGATATTGGCGATCAAAATGGCGTTGCACTGGCAAAAATCGGGCTTGGGGATGTCTACTTTGCGATGGGCAAGCTCGCCCAGGCGAAGGAAATGTATGCGGATGCGGAAGCAGTTTGCAGACAGTTGGGCAGTTTGAATCGTGAGGCTATCGCGATTGCCGGGATTGGCAGAGTGCTCAGGCTGGAAGGCGATCTGGAAGGAGCGCGCAAGAAAGAAACCGAAGCTATCACTATGTTGGAAAATGTAGGAAACAGAAGCGAGGCGGAACGCGTGCGCATGGAGCTGGCTGAGCTGTTCTTGGACGGAGGGAAATTTGGGCAGGCTGGCGATTGGGCGCAAAAATCGGCGTCCATCCTCGAGGAAAGCAAATCTGTCCGGCCTGCGGGAATAGCAAATCTTATTTTGGCCGAAGCCCGGCTGATGACCGGGCAAACTGGTGAAGCTCGAGTGCTGGCTGCACGCGTTTCGGAGAACGCTCATAAGAGCGGGGACCGCGAACTCGAAATGCGGGCGGAGATCACATCGGCTCGAATCGACGCTTACGCCGGAAACACCGGAATCGTAAAAGAGGCGGTTTCAAGGTTAAACAAGATAGCCGCGATTGCATCCGCGTCGTTGCTGATGCCGGTGGTTCTGGATGCGCGCCTCGCCGCCGGGGAAATCGAGTTACGACGCGGAAATCAGAGTGAAGGGCGCGCATGGCTTGCGCAGCTTCAGAAGGACTCTGAAAAGGCAGGCTTCATGTTCACTGCTCAGAGGGCTGCGGCCGACCTGGCCGGTAAACACCCTCGCCAACGCACTTGGAATTAGCTAGACGGCAGGGAATGTCTCTCCATAAGACTCGAAAGTTCAATTACTTACTAGGGATAGCCGAGATGACATTCAGGTAGTTTGACTTAGCGCAATTCAGGGACATACATAAAGTGGAGATGTGTACTGACACCGACTCTTTCCACATAATCTTGCGATGGAACCTTATTTTATGGAGAGGATCTTATGGGCTTGAACCTATTGCTGGGCACAGTTTCCCGCACGATTGTCTTCACTACACTTATCGGCATTTTGGGGTTTATACACGTGCTCGGTGCGGGCGCCGCTTCTGAACCGGAGAAGAAAACGCGGTTGGCGATCGTAGGATTGGATCACGATCATGTATGGGGAATTCTAAAAGACATAGCAAATCAGTCTGATGCGGAATTAGTGGCAATCGCGGAAACGCAAGAGGTTCTTACGAAGCGGGCCAAAGAGCGCGTGCCTGCGGGGGTGAAGTTCTATTCCGATTATGTGCGCATGCTGGATGAAACAAAGCCCGATGCGGTGATTGCCACAACGGAGAACGACCGTCATCTGGAAATTCTTCGTGAATGCGCCAAGCGGCACATTCACTACTCGACGGAAAAACCGATGGCTACGACTGCGGCGGATGCACGCGAGATGGAGAAACTTGCTGAAGCTGCGCACATCAAAGTGATGGTCAACTATTGGAATGCGTGGGTTGCGCCAACTCACGCTCTGCAGAAGCGTGTTGCTAATGGTCAGGTGGGTCCAGTACAAAAAATAATTGTCGAGTATGGGCACGCAGGCCCAAAAGAAATTGGAGTATCGCCGCAATTCGCGAGCTGGCTTTACGACCCGGTGAAAAACGGGGGCGGAGCGATTATGGATTTTGGCTGTTACGGAGCGGAATGGGCCATCTGGCTCAAGGGCAGGCCCACCAAAGTCTATGCGACGACCCGAAAACTCAAGACTTCACAACAAAACCTTGTGGATGATGACGCGACGATCGTCCTCGATTATCCGGACGGGACGGCGATCCTGCAGGCTTCCTGGGATTGGCCGTACGGGATGGAGCGCGTGCATGTGTTCGGACCAAAAGGAAGTCTGTTGGCGACAGCAAATGAATTGTTCTCGCGCATGTCGAATGACAACTCCGAGCAGATGGGCCTCGATGGAAAGAAGGTTTCTATGGAATCGCTTTCCCCAGAAAAGTCGAATCCAATCGCTTATTTCGTAAATGCTATCCGCAAGGACCTGCCCATTGAGGCGCCCGTATCTTCACAGCTGAATGTTCAAGTTCTGGAAATCTTGGACGCTGCACGTGAGTCGATTCGTACAGGCAAGGCGCAGGAACTCCAATAATAGCTGGGCGCCGCAAGGTTGTACTACAGGTTCGAAGGTCGATACGACGAACTCCAGGTTTCGGACTGGCCTCATGGATGACGCAGAGGGGTCTTCCGGCGATTCTTGACCTTCGCCGATTCTCCGCGTGGAAGACGCCATGGCGGCGATGATGGCGGCGGGCGTGGTGGTGGATCACGACGACGCCGACGGCGCGGCGGGAGGCGGGGAGGGGCCGGATATTTCTGGGGTCCAGTACCTGACTCGATGTTTCTGAATTCTACCAGATTGGTTTTGGAAATCTTTTCTAGGCAGAATTTAACTTTATCTAAAGCCCGCTTCGGCGGGATTTCTTTTTTCTAGGTCATCGCAGCTTTTTCCTTCGATTTGGTCGTGCGTAAGAACATCTTGCGAAATAGCACTTTTCGAGAAGGGTGAGTGGAGGGGTAGGGGGCAAGGGGCCATTTGCGGAGATTAGGGGCATTATTCTCCGCATCGTGTGCGCAGTTGCAATCTGTGCAAGGCGTCTTCTGGAACAGGCCGCGGGTCGGGGTCGGCGCTCAGTACGACTTGGTTCATGAACACAGCATCCACTAGAATAACGTCGCTCGGGTGCCTTGCAGACGGTCGCTGCCAAACTGGAGCGCCGCCAAGCATTCTGTTACGAAATGGTCTCCAGCAACCGAGAGGGCTTGACCCGTAGAGCGCGGGCCAGGGCGACGACATTCAAAAGGCCGATGTTTCTCTCGCCTCGCTCCACGCCTCCAACATAGTTCCTATGAAGATTCGATAACTCCGCAAGTCTCTCTTGGGACAGCCCGCGCTCTAGGCGAAGCCTCCGTACAGTATCACCCAAGAGAATTCGTGGATCACCGTGGGGCACACCCCATAAGTAGGCGCTTGACCACGATGAGTCTACACACTATAAGTGTGATACTATATCGAGTCTGATTAAGGTTCGAACACGACGACGCACAGAACATAGCCTCGCATTGAAAAATGGATTCGTTTTCATCAATTCGGATTCCGTCTCTCGGCATAACAAACGCAAGACAGTCGACTCCCAAGATCCATCGCGCCACGTCTGAGGATGCCTCTCAGTTTTCCGATGAAGTCCTGATTTCCGCCCTCGGCGACGATCGAAGTGCACTATCAGAATTGTTCCAGCGCTACGCAAGGCTGATTCGGTCGATCGGCCGCCAAATCTTGAGAGACCGATCTGAAGCTGATGACCTTGTACAAGATGTATTCTTGTACCTACATCGCAAGCATGCGCTATTCAATGCGTCGAAAGGCAGCGCTCGATCCTGGATCCTCCAGGTGGCATATACACAGGCATTACTTCGAAGGAGACATTTGAAATCGCATGGATTCTATGATTGCGGAACCGGAGACAGAGGCCCAGAAACTGAGCGTGCGATGTGGATTGACCCACACTATGGCCAAACCGTGGAGGGGCTGTTCGGCAGAAACGGGTGGAAGAAGGTGATGGAGGAATTGACCGAGGACCAACGCGAAACACTTCGGCTACATTTTTTTGAGGGTCATACCTTCGCCGAAATTGCTGAGAAGTTGGGCCAATCCTACGCGAACGTAAGAAATCACCATTATCGGGGCCTTGAAAGGCTTCGAAAATACTTGGCCGGCAGCGAATTGAACAGGCGATAGTCCGTGTGTTACAAACTGCATTCTGATGAGAAGTCGAGGCATTTGACCGATGGGTCCGCATGAAGAATTCCTTGAACTGTGCGCGTCTGCGACCGCCGGCGAACTGACCGCGGAAGAGCGTACCAAGCTTGAGGCGCATCTTGCCGGGTGTCCCGACTGTCGCCGTGCGATGCGCGAATACGAAATTGCAGCGCGAACGGGTGTGGCGGCGCTGGCGCCAGAGCTAACATCAAAAGAAAAAGCTACAGACGACTCGTGGTCCGTCGAAGAGGCTGAGAAGGCCTTTTTCAAAAGGCTTGATAGAGAAAACGCAAGTGCTCCCGCGTCACAGCCGGGTTCGAATGGTGAAGTGAAATCGGGCCAACGCTTCACCTACCGCCCGTCGCAACTCCAGTGGCGGGAAATTTGGATGCCTTTCGCCGCCGCCGTTTTGCTGGCTCTCGCTCTCGGTATCGCCGCCTACAGAACAGGAGTGAAGCGAGGCACAGATGTCGCGCGAACGGTTCCTGCGGCGCCCAAGGAGTCCGTGGAGTCGCTTGCGGCACAAGCGAGTGATGCGGGTCATGAGCGCGCGCAATTGCTGTTGAAGTTGGAAGAAAACGCCAAGGTCATTGCTGACTTGAAGTTTCAACTTTCCGAACAGTTGAAGGTGGTGGGCGGATTGAAGACGGTTGGTTTGCCAAGCTCGGCAACCGGTAGCCAGCAAAACGGACAAATTGCGAGTGATGCAAGGGCAAAGCGCGACGAAGAACTTGCGGCCGCGCAAGCGAAACTGGCCGACCTTCAAAAGACGGTCGAACTGGCGTCAACACAACGCGATCAAGTCGCTAGTCGCGCGAGCGTTCTCGAAGCGAAGGTCAATGAGCTGTCGCAACTCGTGAGGGATCGCGAAGAAGAGCTCGATCAGAAGGAAGCGGAGCTCACCAAAGAACGAGAATTGCTCGACCACGATCGCGACGTTCGAGAGGTGATCGGCTCTCGCGACCTTTACATGGCTGATATCTTCGACGTTTCGCGAACGGGGACGAACAAAACGTATGGCCGCGTTCTCTTTACGAAAAATAAGCGGCTGATTATCTACGCGTTCGATTTGGATGCACAACCGGGTGTCCAGAACGCAAGTTCGTTTCAGGCGTGGGGCAGGAGAGGCCCGGACAAGAAGCAGGCTCTCAGCCTGGGACTTTTTTACGAAGACAACGCGAGCAAGAAACGCTGGGTTTTGAAAGCAAACGATGCGAAGACGCTCGAAGACATCGATGCCGTCTTTGTGACTGTCGAACCGAATGGCGGAAGTCAACATCCGAGCGGCAAGCAGCT
>Ga0210406_10000242_pt1 | contig 81365 bp, 81 predicted proteins | sample IncBWC30MmetaG_FD_155454 | JGI IMG/M metagenome (GOLD analysis project Ga0210406, IMG submission 155454) | Forest soil microbial communities from Barre Woods Harvard Forest LTER site, Petersham, Massachusetts, United States - Inc-BW-C-30-M | ecosystem: Environmental > Terrestrial > Soil >...
CGCGACCTGGTTCCTGCCAGAGACCAAAGGGAAAACCCTAGAAGAAATCGAAGCTCACTTCGAAGGCGCGAACCGGAAAGCGTAGGGTGCTGGAGTGCCGGCAACTTGCCGGCTAAACCGAGGCCTCGCATTCACGGGCGAGTCTCGCGCGCCAGCCACAGAGACGGCGCGCTACTCTTGCGGCGCAAGTTTGCTCGTCTTACCAAAAATGATTTACTCTCAGCCCAGTCCCATGACTCCTGCAAAGAATAAGAAGAACGTGACGAACCAGAAATATTCCCACGCTATGCGGCGGGAAATCTACGAGCAGCCAGCGGCCATCGCGAAGACGGTCGAAAAGCACCTGAAGGACGACATTATCTTTCCCGGAGAACTGCACACCATCGAAAGCGCGCTGGTTACTTTCGAGAAGCTGATCATCGCCGCGAGTGGATCGAGCCGCCATGCCGGTTTGGCGGGCGAAATCATGATCGAGGATCTTTCCGGGATGGCCGTCGACGTTGAATATGCCAGCGAATACTGCTATCGCTCGACCCATGCGGCCGTCGATCCCATCGTGATGGTCATTACGCAATCGGGCGAGACCGCGGATACGATCGCCGCGCAACGCGAAGCCCTGACCCGAGGAGTAAAGACCATAGCCATCTCGAACGTCCCGGAGACCACCATTGTCCGCGAAGCCAGCGCCGCATTGATCTCAGGCGCCGGACCGGAACTGTCGGTCCCGGCGACGAAAAGTTTTACCACGCAACTTACCATTCTTTACCTCATGGCGCTGTTCTTCGCACGCAAACGCGGGAGAATGACGTCGGAAGTGACGCGCTCGTATCTGCAGCGGCTCATGCGACTTCCCGACGCGATCGAACAACAACTGCCTCGTTGGGACTCTCTCGCCGAAGAATTCGGCGCCGTGCACTTCCAGGCGGAAAAGTTTCTGTATCTCGGTCGCGGCGTGCATTACGCCATCGCGCGCGAAGGCGCACTGAAGCTCAAGGAGATTTCCTATGCGCATGCGGAAGGATATCCCGCAGGGGAACTCAAGCATGGACCCAACGCACTGGTCGACGAGAAGCTTCCCGTCGTGGTGCTCGCCACTTCGGACCACCATGATCCGGATTCCGAGTTGCGCTATCGTCGAACACTCGAAGTCATGAAGGAAGTACGATCCCGCCGCGGCCCGCTGGTGACAGTTGCGACCGAAGGCGATAAGGAAGTCGCGTCCATTGCGGAGCACGTCTTCTACGTTCCCGCCGCTCCCGAGTTGCTGTTACCCATTGTTGAAGTGATTCCCCTGCAACTGTTCGCCTATCACGTTGCGGTAAACAAAGGATACGACGTGGACCATCCGAGAAATCTGGTGAAGGCGGTGGTCACAGAATAACCGCCGCCCCAAGAGATGGGGCGCGCTCAGATATTAGGCACGCGCGAAATCGATATATCCCTTTTGCACGTCCGCGCGGATAAGCCGGACGCGCAACTTGTCGCCCACGTCCAATCCCTGCGCGCCTTGCGCCAGCATTCCTTCGCTGTAGGGTTGGGAAACGCGAACGAAAGTTCCATGCTCGGTCACGCCGGTCACAAGTGCGTCGAAGACTTCGCCGATGCGGTGCGCGATGGCCACAGCCGCAAGCCGCTTCGACATGTCGCGCTCGACTTTCTTGGCTGCGCTTTCTCTCGCCGTACAATTCGCCGCGATGGCGGTCAGCTCAGCATCGGAGTAGGGATTTTTCTGCCCCGCCAGCATGGCTTTCAGCAGACGCTGGGTGACGACATCGACGAATCGCCGGTTGGGCGCAGTGGAGTGAGTGTAATCCTGGACGGCCAGACCGAAGTGGCCTGGGGCAACTTCGCCGGGCTTCTCCAAAATGTATTCCCCGGGTCCAATCAGCTTAATCACGGCGAGAGAAAGATCAGCGAAGTGACCGGGATCGGCGGCCTTACGCTTAAGCAGGAAATCGTTCAGCGCCTTGGAGTCGGGCTGCGTGGGAAGTTTTTCGCCCTTGGTCGCCGCCAGTTGCACGATGCGGTCCCAGCGCTTCGGAGTGCGCACAATCCGGCGCAGCGATGAAACTTTTTCCAGCATGCGAGCGACCACGCCGTTGGCTGCAACCATAAAGTCTTCGATTAACTCAGTGGCGTGGTTTTTCTGTTGTTTCGCGACCTCAACGACCTGATCGTCAAGCATCACAGGCTGAAGTTCGTCGCTCTGCAAGGTCAGCGCTCCGTGCTCGAAGCGCTGTTCTTTCAGTCTCTGGGCAACTTCATCTTGTAATTTAAGTTGCGCCTGTAAATCACTGGAAGCAGATAGCTTGGGAGGGGCCGGCGAAGTGCCTTCCAGCCACGCGCCGGTGCTGTTGTATTGCAGTTGAGCCTGATTGCGGACCAACGCGCGATAGACGCTGGGAGACTTCAGCCCTCCGCTGGAATCGACCACGAATTCAATCACCACGCTCAAACGATCCTGATTTTCAAGCAGCGAAGTCAGCCCCGTGGAAAGTGCTTCTGGCAGCATGGGGAAGTTGCGGACTCCGGCATAGACCGTAGTCGTCTCGCGGGCAGCGTGCTGATCGATGGGAGTGTTCTGGGCGACGAAGGCATCGACGTCGGCGATGCCAACCATGATTTTGACATCCCCATTGGCGAGGCGTTCGGCGACCTCAATCTGATCGAGGTCGCGAGAGGTATCGTTGTCGATGGACGACCACGGCAGATTGCGCAGGTCGCGGATACTGCCTGCTGGGCTGACTTGCGGGGGATGAGCTTCGAGGTCGGTTATTTGCTGCGCAACTTGTGGTGGAAAATCCGGCTCGAAGCCGCGCTGCTGCATGATTTCTCTTGCCGTGGCTTGCAAGTCGGGATGCGATGGGTTAGCGAGGTGCATGAACTCCCGGTTGGGGAAATGAGATGGATTCAGCCTATCACGCGACGCAAAGAGGAAGCGGGAGGTAGGTGCCAGTTAACCGTCTCCACCCCTCTTGTGGAGATCGCAGCCTCTCGAAAAGCTATCCGCCATGCAGGCGCTCGACGTCGGTATTGGTGTAGAGGCGAGAGGCATGGAGCTTGTGAGACTTCCAGAACAAGGCAGATTCTCCGAGAGTCACTCCGTATCCGCGTTCGCGCAGGGACTGCACATTTGTCATTCCCACGACGCCTGCGTTGATGATGCTTTGGGGCACTTCGCTGGCAGCCTCGGTCGAGGTCAGTTCGACCACGCTGGGCATGGGATATCCATAGTAGACGGGGAGGAGATCAGGGCCCTGGATTTCAGGATTGGGGACAAAGGGCTGATCGGCGACCGGAGGTCCTACTTCGGGAAGGCTCGGTAGGGAGGGGAGCGGAGCGTCCAGTGAAAGAGTCGGAGTCGCGATGGGCCGAGCGAACATCGGCGAACCGGAGGTCATCAGGTATTGGGGACCCACGGCAAAATTCATATCCTGGGCGGCGCTGATTCCTGCCAGGACAAACAATAAGAAGCAAAAACTAGCCAGACGCATAACGATCCTCCGTTTTCATTGGTGATTATGAACCGAAAGTGGGTGAATTGCCAGTCATCGGAGCTCACGTCCGGCTTCTGGCGCTGGTTTTACTGTTTTGCAAAAAAGCGAGCTTTCTTACTCAGGGGGAATGACCGGCTGTAGCGGCTCGACTTGGCTGCAAGCTATTTCAGTCGCAGGTGCTTCCGGCGGCCGCCATTCGGCGTTCTCGGCGGTTGGTGCGAATCACGTAGAGCATGAACAAAACCACGGCCAGGTTTCCCAGAAACAGAGCGCAGCGCAGAGCCGTCACTCCGCGAAAAAGTTCGCGGACTTCAAGCGGCAGCAACAGGGCACCGGATACCAGGGCTACCCATTCGGCCCAGGTGCGACACCTCCACAAGCCTAAGGCTTCGGTGAAGCGCAGCGCTGCATAAGCGAAGGCGATACGCGCCGCCGCCCACAGTCGCGCGTCGGTCACGTTGTCGGCAAAGTCGAGAAAGAGCTGGGCGGAGCGGCGGTCGGTGTTGACGTGAAACAGGGCGAGGAGACTCTCTGCGTAGAGCCAGACATCTTTGTGCACCAGCGCAAGCGCACAAAATCCCATCAACATCACAAAGATGCCCTTAAAGAACTCGAACGCTGCTACGGCCCGGAGCACTCGCCGCTGACGACGGTGTGGATGGGGCGTGGTTGCGGGCTGCTGCATGAATGCCGGCGATGACTTAAGGCAGAGTAACACGGGAGATCGCAATCCCAGAACTTCCCGGCGGGGCGCACCGGGCGCAGAGTGAATATTGAAACTCTCTTCTTGAAGCCCCATCCCGTTCCGGCACAGTCGGGCTGGCGAGAGAACTGGCTGGAGGTGCGATCGTCTGGGCGCAAAATCCGTCAGTCCGTCGGAAAAAACAGCTGCGTTCAGCTTGGCTCCCCTGAAGGAAGGTAAGCAAGGAATCAAGACTCGCAAAACTCAATCTGCGCGCCGCTTCCCCTGCCCCTACCTCTTACCTCCGTAACTACAGGCGATCCCGGAAGAATGCAACCATCAGGCGGGGAGATTAAGCCCATGCGAAAAATTGTCCTAGCCGTAGCGTTTGCGATCCTGTGGGTTGCCGGTGCTCGGGCTCAACCAACGGCGGCCGCTCCAGAGAATGCTCCCCAAACTGCGCGGCAGGCGCTGATCGAAATGTTTTTCAGCAAGACGCCTGGAATATTGGCCAAGCACTTGCCTGCGGTAACGCGTGAGGCCTTGGCGAAAGCAGGGACGTTGTCGATATTGCAACAGTATTCTCTGCTGGTGGGTCAAGCGCAAACCCAGGGACTAAATCTAAACACGTTCGAGACCGGGCCGGTGTTGCTGAATGCGGAAAATGCAAAGCTTAATCAGAAAGTCGAAGTGGTGGTGGAGAAAGACGCGCTGCGCGGCGATCGAGAAGACATTGAGTTGTCGTTCCAGGTCTACAAAGATGGACAGGCGCAACGGACGCCATTCATGCCGCAGATGACATTCTCAATGACGCAAGAGGCGGAGGTCTGGACGGTGAATGAAATTTCCGTGACCATTCACCTGCCCTTGGCGGACCCGGACCTTCTGAAGGCCATCACGGACAAGATGAAGCCGCAATCCGCCGCGAGTGGAACGTTCACGCCCCGCAGCGATAGTGCGGCGCCGGGCACCGGCAGCGACGCGATGGTTCTGGCATCGATGCGAACGATTCTCACGGCCGAAATCACTTACGCCAGCGCTTATCCCGATGTCGGCTTCACCTGCACGCTTTCCAGTCTGGATGGATTCGGTGGAGGCCAACCGAATCAGCATCAGGCCATGCTGATCAACAGCGGTCTGGCGAGCGGGAAGCGGTACGGTTTCGTGTTTGCGCTTTCCGGATGCGGTGGGCCGCCTGCCACCAGCTTTCATCTGACGGCTGCGCCCCATGGAAATGCTCTTGGAAGAAAGTCGTTTTGTACGGATCCGTCGGGAGTGATTCGATCTTCTAGCGACGGCAATCCGGCATCCTGCGTGGCAGCCGGAGCGCCGGTGCAGTAACTCCTGACTCCTGCCGACTTCTTGCCAGAGCGCGTCGCGGTCGGAAGCGGCAGCGAGACGACGCGGCGACCATCGGCAGGATGCCGGCGCTACCCGAGGCGAGATCGGCGTCAGCCTCAGCTTTTCGTCTTGCGGACGGCGGCTCGCAGTTCGGCTACGATTTCCCGAGAGGCTTTGATGGCCGCAGCGTGCTGGTTCACGTTGAACGAGATTGCGCCCACGCGGGCGTGGCCGCCGCCGCCGTAGCGCTCGCAAATGCGGGCCAGGTTCACCTCTGGTTCCTGCGGAGCCCAGGGGTTTGATCCCACCGAAACTTTCACCCGAAAACTACTCTTGCTGAGGCCTACGCTGTAGACCGATTCGGGGTGCAGATAATAGGGAACGAATTTGTTATAGCCTTCGAGATCGTGATCGCTCACGTCGAAGAAAATTGTGCCGTCTTGGCATTCGGTGCGCTGCTCGAGAATTCCGAGGGAGAGTTCGTGGCGTTTGAGCAGTGGAGCAAGCAGCGGGGCCACGAACGGTTCTTCGAGAATCTCGGCCAAAGATTTCGAGGCCAGCAGCGGAATCAGCTTAGGAACGAAGCCATGGTCCGGCGCCGATTCGATGACCATGGTTAGTTTCATGGCCGGCGCTTTCATTTCCACCGCCGTCTTGGCATCGGGATAGAGTGCGCCGTCGATGATGTCGGTCCAGTGCACCAGATCGGCCACGGAACAGGGATCGAAGCCGAAGCGCTGCTGCGCGATCATGGCGATGAAACTGGTGCAGGATTTGAAATCGGGGTCATAGAACTTGCGATTGCTCTGATCCTGCTCGAAATGCTCGGCATCGGCAGGCGAGAGGAATGCGCTCTCGTGATGATCGAACCACCAGGTAATCTTGGGCGAACTGGAGTATTTGAAGTCGACGATGACGTTCTCGTCACCGTCGAATTCCTTGTCATCGAACAACGCCCCGGCGCGGTGAACCAGGCCGGTAAAAACGAACTCGGCATCGCCGCGAATGCGTTCGCGATAGAAGCGGGAAAACAACGCGGCGGAGGAGGCTCCGTCAAAGCATTTGTCGTGATAGAAGACCCGTACTCGCAAAATGAATTCCCCAATCGGCCAACAGAATCCCGCCGGGCCGAAAACCACGCCGCGGGCGCGGGATTGGGACGCGGGTAAAAGCTAATAGGATTGACAGCTTACAGGAAGAAAGTCAAGGGCGGGGGATTGAGTGAAGATTGAGTGCTTGAGTGGATGGAGTGCGAGGGTCTCAGTCTGGTACTCCCGGGCAACAAACCGGGTCGAGCTTCGCTCGTCCCGACAGCCGGGGGGGCGGCTGTCCCCACATGGGTGCTTCCGTGAAACTGAGATACCCTCGAGTTCGGAGCGAGGCCAGGACGCCGGGGCAATTTTAGATCGCGTTCGCTTGCTTTTCCGCCATGTCGCCGATCACCGGCACTTTGTACATCTGACCCTGATTCGCCTTCATAAGCATGATGATCCAGACAACGAACGAACCCACAGCCAGGACGAACCAAAGCATCAAGATGACGAGGTGTCCCAGAATCGGGATGAATGCCAGCACCATGGAGAGGATCGTGAAGGCAATCCAGCAGACGATCAGACCTACAACAAAAAAGATGTTTTGGAACGAATGAAAGCGGACGAACCGGTTCTTGTTGTAGGGCTCCATAACCAGGAAGATGATCGATGGGATGATGGTGATGTAAGCCAGCATTCCGGCGACATTGTCCGTCATTCCTCCGACGCTTGCGCTCGCCTGTGGCACAGCGGGGGCGGTTGCAACTCTGCCTGCACACACTGCACAAGTGGTGGTGCCGTCTGCGATCTGTGCGCCGCACGTACTGCAAAAAGCCATAAGAGTATCCTCCTCGCCGCCGCGTGCGGGCCGACCTGGATCAGTAAACTCAGGTTGGGCCGCGAACAGCGTCGGCGGCAAAGTATCAGAGATAGGGGCGAAAAACAATCTTAATGTTAAGCCGGCTAAGCCGGGGGGCTGCCTCTGTTCGGTTGTCCCAGCTAACAAACCGGGGCGAGCTTCGCTCGACTGGACAGCCGAGAGCCTGCCCTGAGCTTGTCGAAGGGGCGGCTTTCCCCACCTGGTGTTCCCGCGCGGCTAGATCGAACCGGCGTATCGTTCCGCCAGATCGCCGAGCATGGGCAGTTTGAACATTACGCCCTGAAAAGCTTTCACCACCAAAACCAGCCAGATCACGACATAAGCCAGTCCGACCACGATAGAAAGCAGCAATACCAGGAGCGGGCCGAGCACTGGAATAATGAAGAGAAGGAGTCCCGCCAATTTGAGTGCGATCGCCAGTAGAATTCCTGCGGCCCAGAGCAAGAGGCACTGGAAGGCATGGAAGCGCACAAAGCGATTCTTCTTATACGGCTCAACGAGGAGGAAAACGATCGCGGGGACGAATGTAAAGTAGGCGAGCGCTCCTGCGATGGGTTCCGACAGAGCACCGACCTTGCCTTGGGCGCGCGCTTCGGTTTGCACCGAGCGGCCGCAACTGGGGCAGAACGCGGCAGTCTCGGGCATTTGAGCCGAGCAGTCCGGACATGCCCTCAGCCTGACACTCGTGGGTTCCATGGTCGGGACCATATCAAAACCGGGGGCAGCGGGCAAATGGGCAGATTCTGTCCCCGCGAGAATCAAGCTCAGCCAGAATCTACTTAGCGCATTGACTCCGAGGCGCGCGAATAGTATGTTTCGTGCAAATTTGATTCTAACGCTGAAGCGACGTTTCGCGTGCTCGCAGGATGCCTGACCGCGGACGGCGCGCCTTTTGCTCGGACGAGTCCGGCTGATCAAGGTTGATCCCTGTGGCTCGGCGCGGCGTTGTCTGGAAAACGGCGGCGACCTGCGGTAAGTTTTCCCGATTTTTTCTCGAGGAGGAAGCGAATGTTTTGTACTCAATGCGGTGCGAATAATGCGGACTCCGCGGCGATATGCATGCAGTGCGGCAGGAACCTGCAACCGGTCCCTCTCTCAGTTCCACCGCAGACAACCGCGGTGGCTCTTCCTCCCGGCACGACGGTGCAGAATTATTTGGTGTTCGCGATTCTGGCAACGGTTTTCTGCTGTCTTCCGGCAGGTATTCCGGCCATCATCTATGCCGCGCAGGTGAATGGAAAATTGCAAGCGGGCGATGTGGCGGGGGCGCAAGTCGCTTCCAACAACGCAAAAATGTGGTGCCTGATCTCGCTGGGATTGGGACTCGGGATCGTGGCCTTGTACGCGATTATGATCATGCTGGGGCTTCTGAGCGGCTTTCATCAGCATTGAGATTGGAGATTGCCCGATGCTGGCAATAAGTAAGAATCGCCGACTGGTGGCGACGCTCGCGGCCCTTGCCGTTGGCGTGGTGATGCTGGCGGTTTTCGATCCGGCCAGGTCCGGGGTTTTTCCGCCCTGCCCGGTGCGCTACTTGACCGGTTGGTATTGTCCGGGATGCGGCTCGCTGCGGGCGATCCACCAACTGCTGCGCGGGAACCTGCGCGCGGCGTGGGCTTTGAATCCGCTGACCATTATTCTGCTGCCATTTCTGACGTACGGTTTGGCATCGTCTGCCCTTTTCGAAATTAGCGGGCAGGGATTACCGCAACCATTCCTGCGCGCGTTCTGGATACGCGCGCTGGGCGCGGCGATTATTCTGTTTGGAATTGCGCGAAATCTTCCCTTGTATCCGTTTGATTTGCTGGCGCCGGGGACGCGGCTGCATTGGTAACCGCTCCCCGCGCCCTCCTTCTCTTCGCCTGCAGAGGGCTCCGCTCAGGATGACGCCCACTGAGGCAAGGCCGAGCCATCAAAGTGGGCCAAGCCCGTGGTTTTTTTTGCGGCAGTCTTCGCAGACTCCATATATCTGAAACGTGTGCCGGGTCGTAAGGTAGTGGTATTTGCGGCCGATTTCCTGCTCGAGTTGGTCGACTTCCTGGGAAAAAAATTCGACGGAACTGCCGCACTCGGTGCAGACCATGTGGTGATGACTGCGGCGGTTGTACTGGTGCTCGTAGCGCGCAATGCCGTCGTGGAAGGCGACTTCGCTGGCCAAGCCGCACTCCGCCAACAGCTTCAGCGTGCGATAGACGGTGGTGTAGCCGATCCGCGCATCTTTTCTCTGCACCAGGCGGTGTAGTTCGTCGGTGGAGAGATGGTCGCGGGTTTCGAGGAAAGTATGCAGAATGGCGTCGCGCTGCTCCGTCTGCTTCAGCCCGACACCCTTCAGATGGCGGTGAAGGATCTCCTGGGCTTCGCGGACCATCTGGCGGGAGATGGTGGGCTGATCATCGATGCGCTTCTGCAGCATGGCGGCCGAAACTGAGGTCAGGATACCATCCGCCATCTTGAAAATGAAATTCGTTTTCAGCGCGAGGTCAGGCCCGGCCGCGCGGAAGTGGAATACAATCAGAGTTTCCGAGGGCAGACTGGCATTGAGTAGTGTGGCAGAGATCGGCGCACTTAGATCCCCCCGCACGTCCCTTCCCCGCATTCTGTTCTGGCTGGTGGTGGGCGTTCTTATCCTGGGGGCTGGAGTGCTGGGGTATGCCTATTACGTCGCGCACTCCGCGCTTCCGCAGCTCGACGGCCAGTTGCAGGTCACGGGGCTCGGAGCGCCGGTCACGGTAACCCGCGACAGTCACGGTGTACCCACGATTGAAGCGGCCCGTCTCGACGATCTCTTCTTTGCCCAGGGCTTTGTCACGGCGCAGGACCGTCTGTGGCAGATGGACGTAATGCGGCGCTTCGGCGGTGGAGAACTCTCCGAGATTCTGGGCGAGGACCTGCTCAAGCTGGATCGGGAACAGAGGATTCTCGGCTTGCGGGCAGCGGCGAGTAAAGCCCTCCAGCTAGCCAGTCCACGGGATCGGAGCTTCTTCGAAGCTTACGCGCGCGGGGTGAATGCCTACCTCGCAACGCATGCTCACCAGCTGCCCATTGAGTTTCGCATCCTCGGGTATGCACCCCGGCCGTGGCAGTCGGAAGACTCGCTGGTCATTGCCAACGAGATGGTTAAGGATTTGAACTATCACTATTTTTTCGATGCGCTGGCTCGAGAAAAAATCCTGGCCAAGCTGGGGCCGGAACTGACCGCGGATTTGTACGTAAACCGCTCGTGGCACGATCGTCCGCCGACCGTCATGCGGGAGGACTTGAACCAACCGGACAGCAACGCCGGCGATTCCGATGACGATGAGGATTCTCCCGATAACTCAGTTACGCGGGAAAGAATTTCTCCCCCCAACGGTTTGCCCGGCGATGCTTTGTCAGGAGATGCTTTGTCAGGAGAAGGTTTGTCAGGAGAAGATCGGCCAGACGAAGGTTTGCCGGTGAATGGATCGAACGATTGGGTCGTTTCCGGGGCGCACACGGTTACGGGTAAACCGCTACTCTCCAATGATATGCACCTCGGCCACCAGATGCCGAATCTCTGGTACGAGGCGCACCTGCACGCCGGCACATTGGATGTTGCCGGGGTTACGCTGCCGGGTATGCCCTATGTCATCGTGGGCCACAACCAGCGGATCGCGTGGGGATTCACCAACGTCGGCCCAACCGTGACCGACGTTTACATTGAGAATTTCAACCAGCAGGGTGCCTATCAGACTCCCAGCGGATGGGTGCAACCGGAACATCGCGTGGAAGTCATTCACGTTAAAGGCAAGCCCGACGTGAGCCTACCGGTGACCACGACACGACACGGGCCGGTCATCACGGAATTGGTTGCGGGCGAGACGCGGCCGCTGGCATTGCGTTGGACGCTTTACGATGCCTTGCACATTCCTTTTTTCGACGTGAATGGGGCGCAGAACTGGCAGGAGTTCCGGCGCGCGTTTTCGCAGTTGGATGCGCCCGGGCAAAACGTGGTCTATGCCGACGTCGACGGGAACATCGGATATCAGACGACGGGAAAGATTCCGATTCGCGCGGCCGGCGATGGCAGCCTTCCGGTAAACGGCGCCGACAACGCGCACGAGTGGACTTCCTACATTCCGTTTGAGAAGCTGCCCAGCGTCTACAACCCGCCGTCAGGAATTATAGGCACGGCGAACGGAAGAATCACACCGGACAATTATCCGAATTCGCTCAGCATGGAATGGGAAGCTCCGTGGCGGACGGAGCGCATTTACCACGTGCTCGAATCGGGGCGGCAGTTTTCGGCGGCGGACATGCTCGCGCTGCAGACCGACATTCACTCCGAAGCCGGTCTGTTCGCGGCGGAACGGTTTGTATATGCGGTGGATCACGCATCCAAGGCCTCGGCGCGCGCGAAACAAGCTGCCGACATCATGCGCAGCTGGGATGGACGCATGCAGGCCTCCGAGGCGGCTCCAACCATCGCTGAGAATTCAATTCGTGAGCTGCGGCGATTGCTGCTCGAACCGAAATTGGGAGGCGCGCCCGCCGATCCTGCGAAAGAAAATGCAGTTTTGAATTGGAAGACTTATTCGTGGCAGATGCGGTCGGTGTGGCTGGAGAACATTTTGCTGCATCGTCCGAAGCGTTGGCTGCCCGATGCATTTCCAAACTACGACGAACTGCTCACCGCCGCCGTAGATGCGGCAGTCAATGGTCCGACCGTTCCCAAGGACTTGGCATCGTGGCGCTGGGGCGCGTTCAATGCGGTCCAAATCGAACATCCGGTGCTGGGAAAGATTCCGATCCTCCGTCGCTGGGCGGGGCCCGGAGTGCAGGAGCAGTCGGGCAGTGGGTACACGGTGAAGGCGGTGACCGAGCACCATGGGCCATCGGAGCGCTTTACCGCGAACTTGGCCGATCTGGACCAGTCGACGCTGAACGTTGTGACGGGCCAGGGCGGAAACTTTCTGAGCCCGTACTACATGGATCAATGGAACGCATGGTATGGGGGAACCACTTTTACCTTGCCGTTTAGCGAGAAAGCGGTGGAGTCAGCCAAAGCACATCGGCTAATGCTGGAGCCGACCAAGTAAGAGGCAAGATCGCTGAAGCTCAAAGCAGGTGGATGCTCTCGATGAGGGTTTTGGCTACCTAACGGTTAGCAGCGGGCCTCCGTGCATGCGCTGCCTGGGTTGATTGCTGTCAACAAGTGCACTCGTTCCCCACTCATCGCCATGGACTTATTAAATTCTACGTTTAAGTTTTCGGCGAGACTCTAGTGTGCGATCGACCGTTCCGCACAGCATCGACACTCCTTATCCTTACTTCTTCATCTCTTGATCTTGCCTTCATCTCTGATCTTCATCTCTGATCTTGACAAGGAAACCGCGAATCATGAAGATGGTTCGCCACTGTAGGGAGTAGATTTTCCTGCGCCTATTCGCCAAAGGACACAAGATAAAAACCGGAGCCCAGATCAGGAGCCCAGATGAAGACAAGAACAGTGATATTAACGCTCGTGATGTGCTTGGTCGGCCTCACCCTATGCTTCGCCGAGAACCCGATGATCGGTACCTGGAAGCTTAACGAAGCCAAGTCGCAGCTTAGCCCTGGATCGGAGAAAAATAGCACGGTGGTTTACGCGGTTGCCGGCGAGCGCATTAAGTGCGCGATAGACGGGGTCGATGGTCAGGGCAACCCCTTGCACATCGAATGGACGGGCAAGTTCGACGGCAAAGACTATCCCCTTACTGGCGATCCCAGTGGAGACATGCGGGCCTATAAAAAAATCAGCGAGCGCACAATGGAGGGAACTACCAAAAAGGACGGCAAAGTTACTGGCAGCAGTCGTATCGTGATCGCTGCCGATGGGAAAAGCCGCACCGTCACTACAAATCTAACGGACCCAGCGGGCAAGAAGACGCATAACGTCGCGTTTTACGACAAGCAGTAGCCGCTGCCAATTGGGATCACTGGGCCCTCGATCGCTCAGGGCACAGGGTCAAGCTCGCCTGTTCCTAATCATGGATTCTGTAGTTCAAATCAACAGCCCGGATTCGTTCCCAACGGAGTACGCGTTCCATGGCAATTTCTCCCTCTCCGCCGGGCGCGCCCCGCAAGATCGGGAACCTCCGCGAGTTGCTAGAAGAAATCGATCGCCTTCACGTCTCCCACGTAGCCGATAATGTTGATCGTACCCTGCGGCAGCAAATTCTCATCGATGTGGAGGATATCTTTCGTGGTGTCGTACACCCGCAGCAGTCCTCCCTCGGCCACGTACTCAATATAGCGGCTGGTAAAGCCCTGCAGGCCGTTGACATTGCCATTGTCCGGCGGGATCAGCACCGAGTTGTCGGCCGTCTTGTAGATGGATAAGCAACCGCGAACTTCACCGCTGGGATTGTTGACATTGCCGATATTGGTGCAGTTATACGATCCGATGAAGATTTGGCCGTTGTTGGTCAGATCCATGCGCCAATGGTAGCCATCGGTGATGACGGCGCTGCCGGTCACCGTTGCCGAATTCAGATCGACAATATCGAGGCGTCCGCAGGTGGTCGCCGCAGTTTGCTGCCCGGTACAGGCGTTATTGGTTGGCGAAGTGCCGGCCACGTAGAGGGTCGACCCGTTGAGTAACGCCCAGGTGGCGGCGTCGACTGGAATGGTCTTGGTAATGGTGAGACTCGGCATGTCGAAGACGGTCACGCTGGCCTGCGTGCCGCCGCACTGCGGACCACAGTTCAAAATGTAGGCCGTGTTCCCGTTGATGACGGCATACACCGGCCGGTCGAAGCCCGGAACGATGGTGCAGACTGCATTCGGCGGATTGGTGATACAACTGGTGTCCACCGGTGGCACGGCTGCGCCGGGCGAGAGCACGGTAACCGAGTTGGAATCGTTGCTGAAGACCAGCAGTTGAGTCCCGCTCGCGTTCGAGACCACGGTTTGGGCGTTAGTGACGGCAACCGAGGTGGTAAGCCCGGAGCCGGCGAAATTCATCACTTGCACGGCGCCGGTGAAAGAAAACCCCTGGAATGTGGCCGCGGGAACTGCGGCATATCCCATCTGCGCGGAAGTCGGAACCACTATGCTTGAAGTCGGCCCAGCAAGGTGTACGTTTCCAATGTCAGCCTCTTTCGTCGTGTCCACCGCAAAAACGGTATTACTGCTCGAGTCGAAGGTCGTCACAATATTCCGCGAAGGCGAAATTGCCATCAGACCCGGGCTATTTCCGGCGCCGATAGGCGGGATGCGCGGTATGATGTCGTAAAACCCATTGATAAGGACTAGGCCACCGGAAACGGAGGTCGAACTGACCCCCTGCGAAGCCAGAACACGATCTGAAATACCGCTGGGTCCGCCGCTCTTGGTCCCATACCCGCCACAGGAAATGAAACTCAGGCTGGCCCACAATCCGATCACGAGGACGAGGATGCATCTCTTCAAACGGCATGCTCCTAACGACATGAAAAAGGAAGATTTACTTGTGAAACGGTGGATTATAACAGACCGGCAACTTGCTCTCATGGGGCTCCGGGAGGAAACTGATGCCGGAGAGTCTGTGCGCGTTCCCAATCCGATTCATGGAGAGGCACGAACCGCTCCTTATCCTGTATTCTGAGAAACTAGAATGACGCCTGACTTTCTTACGCGGCTCAAGCAGTCCCCGGTGTTGTGTGATGGCGCCATGGGAACCCTGCTCTATGCCAAGGGCATTTTCATCAATCGTTCCTATGACGAACTGAATCTCTCCCAGCCCGACTTGATTCGCGGAATTCACCATGAGTATCTGCAAGCGGGGGCCGAAATTATTGAAACCAATACTTTCGGAGCCAATTCGTTTCGCCTGGGACGGCATAGTTTGGCGGACAAGGTAAGCGACATCAATCGGGCCGGCGTGCGCATCGCCCGTGAGGCCGCTAAAAGCTTCGATGTATGGGTGGCAGGATCGGTTGGCCCGCTGGGAACCAGAATCGAACCCCTGGGGAAAACTTCGTTCCAGGAAGCTCGCGATGCTTTCCGACAGCAGATTGCAGTGCTGGTCGAGGGCGGCATTGATCTGCTGATGTTTGAGACATTCGGATATCTCGAAGAGATCCATCAGGCAATGCTCGCCGCCCGGGACGTGAGCGCCACGGTGCCCATCGTGGCGCAAGTCACCATCGACGAAGACGGCAATTGCCTCGACGGCTCCGACCCGCAGACATTCGTTCCAAAACTGGTGGAGTGGGGAGCGGACGTGCTTGGCTGCAACTGCAGCGTCGGTCCGGTCGCCATGCTGGACGCAATGGAGCGAGTACGCGCAGCCACTTCCCTTCCGCTGGCAGCCCAGCCCAACGCAGGGATTCCGCGATCGGTGGACGGTAGGAATATTTATTTGTGTTCGCCGGAATACATGGCCAGCTACGCCCGCAAATTTGTAGCGGCGGGCGTTCGACTGGTGGGTGGGTGTTGCGGAACCACTGCGGAGCACATTCGGGTCATGAAGTCGGCGCTGCGGGTGGGGGAGGCCCGGGGAAAAACCGCTTCCACGAAATTGGCGCCCGGCCAGTCCGCGCCGATGGCCGTTCCGGCCGTGCCGCTCGAAGATCGGTCGCTGCTCGGCAACAAGCTGGCTCGCGGCGAGTTCGTCACCATGGTCGAGATTGTCCCGCCGAAAGGGATCGACATTAAGAAGGAGGTCGAGGGGGCGCGGTTTCTGAAGTCGGTGGGGGTCGATGCTGTCAACATCCCGGACAGCCCGCGAGCATCGGCGCGCATGAGCAACCAGGCACTCTCGCTGCTCATTCAGCGGGAAATTGGCATTGACGCGATTCTGCACTACACCTGCCGCGACCGCAATGTGCTGTGCATCCAGAGTGATCTACTGGGAGCGGCTGCGGTGGGCATCCGAAACCTCATCTGCATTACCGGCGATCCTCCGAAGATGGGCAATTATCCCGACGCCACCGCAGTATTTGACGTGGACGCCATCGGCTTGGTCAATATCGTCCACAACCTGAACGGCGGGCTGGATCTGGGTGGAAATCCGATCGGAGCCGGAACCGGCTTCGTGATTGGCGTGGGAGCAAACCCGGGGCTGACGGATATGGACGAGGAGATCAGGCGGTTCGAGTTTAAAGTTCAGGCCGGGGCCGAGTACGCCGTAACCCAGCCAGTCTTCGACTTGCGTCTGCTGGAAAACTTCCTCAAGCGGATCGAACACTGCCGCATCCCGGTGGTGGCCGGAATCTGGCCGCTGGTCAGCGTGCGCAATGCGGAATTCATGAAAAATGAGCTGCGAGTTTCCGTGCCGGACGCGATTCTGGAGCGCATGGCGCGGACCCAGACTCCGGAGGCGGCACGGGCGGAGGGTGTCGCCATTGCGCGGGAAATGCTGATTGCCGCCCGGCAAATGGCGCAAGGCGCGCAGATCAGCGCGCCGCAAGGGCGCTACAGCTCGGCGGTGGATGTGCTGGAGGCGCTGGGAACGAACGGCCCCGCTCCTTCCTGTTGAGGTTCACCCAGTATCCAGTTCTTGGCCAGTTCCCAGGGCGGGACCTTATATTCTCCAAATTCTCTAACTTTTTGGATGCTTCCCATCGAAAAGACTGGACACCAGTTGCAAAAACTTGCATTACAATAAGACATGGAGCGAAACCCCGTTGCCCAAGTTTGAAGAGTGCCTCCAGCGGCTAGAGAGAATTGTTCAGGAACTGGAAAAGGGAGAAGTCCCTTTGGAGAAATCTCTGACACTGTTTGACGAGGGGATGCAGCTTTCATCTGCCTGCCGCCAGGAACTGGAACAGGCGGAAGGCAAAGTCGAGATCCTGCTGAAAAAGAACGGAAAGCTCCAGGCCGAACCATTCGAACCGCTGACAGAAAAGTTGCCTGCACGCCGGTAAGGGTGCGGATTTCTCCCCCGCGATTCGAGAGCTTTAGATGTCTGTGGAGTTGTGGTATTTCAGTGCCACCCCGCAGCCCTAGTCGGATGTCGACGTCCGCTGTCGACGAAGGTTGGAAAGGGGTAGAATGGCTCAAACCAGTATAGTTGTGCTCGAGCATGATCCTGGAGTTGCGCGGTCCCTGGCCGGTGGACTTCGCCCTCATTTCTCGGTTCACGTAACCCAATCGCGCGAGGAATTGCGCGACAATGTAGTCCGGAACCGTCCCGAAGCCGTGGTTCTCAACATCGAGTACTGGCGGCTGACGGACGTGGAGAGTCTGCACCGCGACTTTCCCTCTCTCCCCATCGTTTGCACCCATCGCATTCCTGACGAAGAAATGTGGATGGCCGCACTCGAAGCCGGCGCCAGCGATGTATGCCCCGCCGATGACGTGGCGAACGTGCTGACTTCGGTTCTGCGAAGTACGGCGCTTTCGCGGAGCGCCGTCGCCTAAATTATTTTTTTGTCGTCAATCAGGACGCCCGAGGGGGCGTCCTATTTTTTGCTTTTCCGAACACTTTCGCGGCCGGGATTGCCATATCCATAGCCTTGTTATACTCACTGCTTCATGCTCACCGAGACTCTCGAACAAGGACGGCTGCTGACCGACGCTGCACTCGACCGGCTCATTCCGCTCGAAACCGAGCCGCCGGTCTCCATCCACAAGGCGATGCGGCACAGCGTGTTTGCCGGCGGCAAGCGCCTTCGGCCCGTGCTCTGCATTGAGGCCGGACGCATGGTGGCCGGGTCGCTCCCGCCGCGTATCGAAGAACTTGGCGCGGCGCTGGAGATGCTGCACACCTACTCGCTGATTCATGACGATCTTCCCGCCCTCGACAACGACGATTTGCGCCGCGGGCGCCCCACCTGCCACAAAGTATTTGGCGAGGCGCTCGCGATTCTGGCCGGGGATGCGCTGCAGACAAAGGCCTACGAAGTTCTGGCGCGGTTGCAGTGTCCGGCCCAATCGCGCGTTCGGATCATCGAAGAAATTGCTCGCGGCACGGGCACGATCGACGGCATGATCGGCGGGCAGGTCGTGGACCTCGAGGCGGAACACACCCAGCCCACAAAAGAGATGCTGGAGTACATTCACCGCTCGAAGACGGCCGCGCTGATCACGGCTAGCCTGGTGACAGGCGGCCTGTACGCGGAAGCCCGGGAGAGCCAGGTGTCGAAGTTGCGTGCCTTCGGATGGGCAATCGGCTTGGCTTTTCAGATTGTGGACGACGTGCTCGATGTGACGCAGACCTCGGAACAGCTGGGAAAGACTGCGGGGAAAGATACCGCGTCTGAAAAAGCAACCTACCCCGCCCTGTTTGGAATTGAAGCGTCGGAGCGCAAGGCCGATTCGCTGGTGAACGAAGCATTCGCGCAACTCGACGGCTTCGGCGAGCCGGCAGAGAGGTTGAAAGAACTGGCGCGGTTTTTGGTGGAAAGAAAGAAGTGAAAAAGAAGTGAATCAGCAATTCGCAATGACCACTTGGGATTTAGCCGTGGTCGCAGTTGAGTGGCCCAATGCTAACCGCCAATTGCTAAATGCTGGTGGCCTCTGAACCAATCCCTGTGATATGAATTAGAAACGGCGATGGAGTTCGCCACAACCGCCTGGGTTTCTCAGGCTGATAACTCCTACAGAATGAAACGACTTTTGTAGGAGAAATTCCATCGTGAAAGATTTCCTCGCTATATCGGTCGCTGCAGTGGTCGGCGCCAATCTAAGATTCCTTGTGAGTCGGCTCGCGGTCCGAGAATTTGGGCCGGTCTTCCCTGCGGGAACGCTCCTCATCAACCTTCTGGGCAGCTTCATCGTGGGCTTGTTCATCGTCTGGACCAGCGAGCGCGTCTTGCTCGACCCGCGCTGGCGGCTGCTGGTCGTGGTGGGTTTCTGCGGCTCATTCACGACGTTTTCCAGTTATGCATTCGAGACCATGGCATATTTCGAGCAAGGTCAATGGGGACTGATGCTGGCCAACATTTTCAGCAATAATCTGCTCTGCCTGGGCGGCGCGCTGGCCGGCATGGCGCTGGCGCGGGCTCTCTAATCGAATATGACCACGCTTCCTACGCTCGAAACTGCGCGGCTGAAATTGCGCCCGTACAGCGAGGCCGATATCGCTGAACTCGTGCCCCTGATCGGTGCGCGGAAGGTGGCGGCGACCACGTTGCGCATTGCGCATCCTTACACCGAGCAGGACGCAAGGGCATTCCTCGCCCTCGCGCAGGAGCCCGGCAAGATCTGGCTGGCGACCACGCTGCGCAGTGATGGCCGTCAGATTGGCGGCGTAGGCCTCCGCGTTGAGGACCCGCACCAGCACGCCGAACTTGGCTACTGGCTGGGCGTGCCCTATTGGCGACAGGGATATGCGACGGAGGCTGCCTGTGAAATGTTGCGCTACGGATTCGTTGAGCTTGGTCTGCATCGCATCTTCGCCTCGCATTTCAGGCACAATCCAGCGTCCGGCCGCATTCTGGTGAAGCTGGGCATGCGCTACGAAGGCTGCCAGCGCGAACACTTGCGCAAGTGGGATCAGTTCGTTGACTCGGAGCTGTACGGCGTGTTGCGGCAGGAATGGAAGGATCGCGAGTAAAATGCCTGAAGCCATGGCGGTTCAAGTCACCATCTATCTGAACGAGGCGGACCACTGGCATCACCGGCCGCTGCACATGGAGATTCTTACCTACCTGCGCAGGGAAAATGTTTATGCGGCAACCGCAATCCACTGCGTGGCGGGATTCCTGGGTAGGCATCGCGTGGAGACCGCGCATCTAGTCGAAGCCGGCGGTAAATTGCCGGTGATCATCATTTTCGTCGACACCGACGAGCACGTTAGAGGTGTCCTTCCTCGGTTGAAGGAAATGGCGGCGCACCGGTTGATTGTGCGGGAGAACGTTGTGCTCGAACAAGGGAATCTCGACTGACATGTCTTCTCATCTGTTGAGTCCACCTCTCGATATTCTGGCGATCGCCGCGCATCGCGACGATGTCGAGCAGACCTGCGGCGGCACTCTGCTGAAGGCCGCGCAGCGCGGGCAGCACACCGGTATCCTCGACTTGACGCAAGGCGAAATGGGGACGCGGGGTACGGCGGAAGATCGGGCGCGCGAAGCCGAGGAGGCCGCCCAACTTCTCGGCGTTGGTTGGCGAAGAGCGCTCGATCTTCCCGACGGTCGCGTCGAAAATACCTGGGAGAATCGGCTGAAGGTCGCGAGCGCGATTCGCGAGACCCGGGCGCGAGTGATTATTCTTCCTTATTGGAAGGGGCGGCACCCCGATCACTACACCGCTTCGGTGCTGGGATATGAAGCTTGCTTTCTGGCGGGGTTGGCGAAACTTGATCCGCAGAAAGCTCTCGGCTCTCAGTTGTCATCGGTCAGCGATCCCACGTCGGAGCTCCGGTCTCAGACTTCGCACCTCGCGCCTCATCGTCCCTTCAAAATTATTTACGCGACGCTTTATTACGACATCCGGCCTTCGTTTGTTATCGATATCGACCAACAGTTTGAAGGAAAGTTTGCTTCTATCCTGGCTTACAAATCGCAATTCAGCGATCAGGATGCCGGGAAAGATCTGTTCCCTGCTCACCACCAGATCCGCGCCCGCATCGAGGCTATGGCGCGCTTCTACGGCATGCTGGGCGGCGTAACCTATGCCGAACCGTTCCTGCAGAAAGAGGTCGGCCTGGTCGACGATTTATTGGCGATTCCGGTCAAATCCATTTAGCATTGCTGAACTCAATTACTCGCAGAGGAGTCGCGTTATGTTTCGTATGGTTTTCACTCTCGTTACCGCACTGGCGATGGCAGCCACCGCTCGAGCGCAAGCTGGAACCTGGCAGATCGATCCCAATCACTCCGCTGCGCAGTTTTCCGTGCGCCACCTGGGAGTATCCACGGTGCGGGGCGCATTCACCAAGGTCAGCGGCACTGCGACCCACGACCCGGCAGACCCGTCGAAGGATTCTATCGAGGCCACCATCGACGCGAATTCGATCGACACGCGCGTGGCGATGCGCGACAACGATTTGCGCAGTGCGCGCTTTTTCGATGTGCAGAACTATCCCACCATCACGTTTCATTCCCGGCAGACCAAAGTGGCCGGGCCAGGGAAACTACAGATCAAGGGTGATCTGACGATCCATGGCATCAGCAAAGAAGTTGTGCTCGACCTGGATGGGCCGTCCGCCCCAATCAAAGATCCGATGGGCAAAGGGCAGCGAATGGGCGCGTCAGCAACAACCAAAATCAACCGCCAGGATTTCGGTGTAAGTGCCCTGCCGGGCGCCATCGGGGACGAGATCACCATCACCATTGATGCGGAATTGATCCAGGCGCCGGCAAAGTAGAGAGCCGTGCGGCGGGAGCCGCAATTGTTGCCTAGAAATCGGTTCGAAAATCCGATCAGAACGCTCTGCTGAATAACCAGAACGAACGCAATTAAGATTGCGGAACGATAGTGGAGCCAGGTTACGGCTGTGCCAATAGTTGACTCCAAACCACCGATTGCAGGAACGGGTGTTGTCAGGTAGGTTTCTCGAAGAAAACAATGATGTTTGGCGAAAGGTTCGGCGATTCGCCGCTACTTCTTTACTGCCACCGCCAGGCCGTCGCGAATGGGCAGAATTGTCGTGTAGAACTCGGGGGCGTCGTAGAGTTTGCGATTGAACTCGAGGATCGCCTTGGTGGTCGCATCCGTCGGATTCTTTTGGGCGACGCGTCCGCTCCACAGCACATTGTCGGTAATGAACAATCCGCCGGTGCGCAGGCGTGGCGCGACTAATCGCAGCACCCGCGGATAGTCTTCCTTGTCGACGTCGTTAAAGATGATGTCGAACTCCTGCTTCTGTTCCGACAGGAATTCCAATGCGTCGCCGGTGTGCAAGGTGATGCGGTTGGCGACGCCGGCGCGGGCAAAGTAGCCGCGGGCGCGTTCCGCGTTCTTCGAATCGCCGTCCGTGTAAATCACCCGTCCTTTGTCGCCCACCGCCTGAGCCCACCAGATGGTCGAATATCCGATGGCCGATCCGAGCTCGAATACCGCCCGAGCGTTGATCATCATTGCCAGTTGCTGCAAAACACGGGCCACGGCTGGCCCTACGATCGGCACGTTGTGCTCGGTGGCATAATCTTCCATCTCGGCCAGCACCGGGTCACGTTTGGGCAGCATGGAATACAGGTAGTCATCGACTGGCCCCGCCGTGGTGAAGTTGTGATGCCGCCAGCTGGCTCTCTCGTCTTTCTTCGTGCTCTGAGTCTTGTTCATTTGCGTCACACTGTTCCCTCCTTTGCAATTATTTCAACCGCCGAGAGTGACGCCCGGCTTCATCTCGACCACTTCGATGCCCTGCACCAGGTTCCTAAATTCGCCGGGAGTTCCGGTAAGCTGCGGGAATGTGCCAAAGTGCATGGGAATCACCGTCTTCGGCTGCAGCAGATTGCAGGCGTGCGCCGCTTCTCGCGGCGACATCACAAAGCGGTCACCAATGGGCAGCATGGCGATCTCGGGCGCATATAGATCTCGAATGATTGCCATATCGCCAAACACCGCCGTGTCGCCTGCATGATAGATCTTTAAGCCGCCGGCGAACTCCATCACGTAACCGCAGGCTTCGCCGCCGTAGACGATCTGGTCGCCATCGGAGATGCCGCAGGAATGATCGGCGTGCACCATGGTGACTTTTATATCGCCCACCGTCTGGGTTCCGCCTTTGTTCATGGGAGAAGTCTGCTGAGCGCCCTTTTTTTCCATCCAGCCACAGAGTTCGAAGATCCCGACCACGACGGGATTGTGTTGCTTCACGATTTCAACTGCGTCCCCGATGTGGTCGAAATGGCCGTGGGTGCAGAGCAGGATGTCGGCTTTCTTAACTTTCTTTTCGGCCGGGGGACACATGGGATTTCCCATGACCCAGGGATCGATGATGATGGTTTTACCGGCCGCGGTCTCGATACGGAAAGTCGAGTGTCCCAACCAGGTGAGGTGTATGCCTTTCAGATTCATGAATGCTTTCGAACCCCTAGCTTCTGGTTTTTCCCTAACTTACATTCCTAGTTTAATATGAAACGGCATGGCAGAACTCAAGGTGCTGATTTCGCGGCAGGACATTGCGAAGCGGGTGGGCGAATTGGGCGCGCAAATCACGAAAGACTTTGCGGGTGAATCGATCATTCTCGTCGGCGTGCTCAAAGGCGCGGCTATTTTTCTCTCCGATCTGGCGCGGAATATCGATCTCGACTCCACCTTCGATTTTATCGGAGTATCCAGCTACGGCAACCGCCCCAGCCCGACCCAAGAACTCAAGAGCGGATGGGACTCAACTGGCGAAGTGAAATTGACCAAGGATGTGGACCAGTCCATGAAAGACAAGAATGTGATTCTGGTGGAAGACATCCTCGACACTGGCCTGACGATGACCTACCTGAAAAAGATGCTGTTGGCGCGGCAACCTCGGAGTCTGAGGGTCGCCTCGTTACTCGACAAGCCCTCGCGACGCAAGCTTCCGCTCGAAGGCGACTACGTTGGCTTCAAGATTCCCGACGAATTTGTCGTCGGCTACGGCCTGGATTACGCGGAGAAGTATCGCAACCTCGCCGACATTTGCATTGTGCCCAGACAATAGCTTCGCCCTGCGGATGCCGACCATCACAACGTGCCGGCTGATCTGCCTGATCCCTGATCTGCGGATCCTTGGAGCCAAACGGAACGCGGCTGCTATCATACGAGCGATGAGTTCGGTCATTTCCAAACCGGATCGTTTGCCGGTCGAGTCGCTGCTGCTCGATGTCGCCGATGTATTGGCCACGTCGCTCGATCTGGACACGACCCTGAGCCGGGTGGCCGAGGTCGTCCGCAAAGTCATCGATTACGAGATTTTTGCGATCTTGTTGCTCAACGAAAAAACTCAGGAACTACGCTTCCGCTTTCAGGTGGGCTATCCGCCGGAATTTATCGAGCGCAGCCGGATCAAATTGGGCGAGGGAGTCACGGGGCAGGCGGCCCAATTGCGGCAGGCGGTTCTGATTGACGATGTTCTCGAGGACCCGCGCTATATCGAAGCGGTTCCCAACGTGCGCTCCGAACTTGCGATCCCGCTGATCACCAAGAACCGCGTCATCGGCGTCATTGATATCGAAGCGCGAGCGCCCGGCTATTTCAACGAAGAGCATGTCCGCGTGCTGACCCTGGTCGCCTCGCGCATGGCAGCCGGCATCGAAAACGCCCAGCTCTACACCAAGACGACGAAGCAGGCGCGCATTCTGCTGCTGCTGAACGAAATTGCGCGCGAACTAACGTCGATTCTGAATCTGGACGAGCTGCTCGGCCGAATCGCGGAACTGGTGCGGCGTTTGATTGACTATCAGATGTTCAGCATCCTGCTGCTCGATGCCTCAGGCGAAAAACTGCAGCACCGTTTCTCCTTGCGCTTCAACGAAAACATTCACCTGAAACATGACATTCCACTGGGCCGCGGTTTAGTGGGCTCCGCGGTGGAGAGCAAGCAGGCCGTACTGGTGACCGACGTCACCAACGACCCTCGCTACGTCGAGGCCAACCCCGAGACGCGATCCGAACTGGCGGTCCCCCTCGTCTATAAAGACAAAGTGATTGGCGTGCTCGACCTGGAGCACACGCGGCGCGGATTCTTTACCGAAGAACACCGGCTGACCATGACAACCCTGGCCGCGCAGATCGCGATCGCCGTAGAGAATGCTCGCCTCTACGAAGAAATCGAGCGGCAAGAACGGCGACTGGAACGCGATTTGGCTCTGGCGCGGGAGTTACAGGGACGCCTGCTGCCGCAAACCAATCCGAAACTAACCAACCTCGACGTTGCCGCAAAGTTCGTTCCCGCCCGTGCCATCGGCGGCGACTTGTATGACTTCATTCCGTATTCGATGTCCCGGCTTGGCATCGTCATTGGCGACGTCAGCGGAAAAGGTGCGCCGGCAGCCATCTATGCCGCCCTGGTCAGCGGAATTATTCGCTCCCACGCTCCCATTGAACCGGGTCCGGCGGAAATGCTTTCCGCGGTGAATCTATCCCTGGCCGAGCGCCGCATTGAGGCGCAATTCGTTTCCATTATTTACGCCCTGTGGGATGACGAGCATCGCGTCCTGACGGTGGCGAACTCCGGGCTGCCTCGCCCGATCTATGTGCACGGCAAGGAAGAAGTGCTCGAAGCCGTGGAAGCTACCGGCTTGCCTCTGGGCCTGTTTGACGAAGCCGAGTACGATGAATTCAAGTTCCGCATGAAGCCGGGGGATATGTTTGTATTCTTCAGTGACGGCATTCTCGACGCCCGCAATGGCAAGGGCGAACTGTTCGGACGCGGCCGAGTCGAAACCGTGATCGCTGAGTGTCACGGAAAATCCGCCAACTGCGTCGTGGATTCGCTTTTCAAGGCAGCCGCCGAACACTCAGCGGGTGTGGAAACTTTCGATGATCAGACCGTCGTCGCCATCCAGGTCCGCAGCGGCGCGCACACTCCCCCTAAGAAAAAATGACCTCGCGCAATGAGAACCGAGTCGCGCGTCCCCCCGGCTTTGTCTATCGCGAGACGAAGCGTGGCATCTTTCGGCGAGGCGGACGGTTTGTTCTTCACTGCGAGGACATAGCCTTGCCCAAGCTGGCCGCGCGGCACGGTACGCCTCTTTACGTATACTCGGCGGCCGCTATCCGCGAACGCTATGACGCGTTCGACGACGCGTTCCGTAGCTTGCCGCATACCATCTGCTACTCCGTGAAGGCGAATTCGAACCTGACCATTCTTCGCATGCTAGCCAGGAAGGGATGTGGCTTCGATGTGGTTTCAGGAGGAGAACTGGAACGCGTCCTCATCGCCGACCGCAAGGCGGCCCGGGACGTGGTGTTCTCCGGAGTGGGCAAGACGCGCGAGGAGCTGACCGCGGCGTTGAAGGCCGGCATCATGCTTTTCAACGTCGAGAGCGAGTCGGAATTGTGGGCGCTGGCAGAGTGCGCCGCTCGCCTGCGCAAGACTGCTCCAGTGGCCATGCGGGTGAATCCCGATGTCGCAGCCGAGACTCATCCCTACATTTCTACGGGCTTGCGCAAGCATAAGTTCGGAGTACCCATTCGCAGCGCCCGGGTGCTCTACGCCAAAGCGTCGGGCGCGCGCTATCTCAAGGTGAGTGGTGTGAGCGTTCACATCGGCTCACAGATCACCGCGGTCGCCCCTTTCGGCCAGGCCATGGGACGAGTAGCTGATCTGGTCCGCGAGCTGCGCAGAGACGGTCACCGCATCGGGTACATCGATGCCGGTGGCGGCCTGGGCATCGCCTACGAAAGGTCGAACGCAGATAATTTTGCGGCGGATGTCGCGGCGTACGCACAGGCGCTGTCCACACCCTTGCGCGGGTTGAAGATTCGGCTGCTTCTGGAACCGGGACGCGCCATCATCGGTCCCGCGGGAGTTTTGCTGACCTCGGTGATCTACCGCAAAACCAACGACGGCAAACGGTTTCTCGTGGTCGATGCCGCCATGAACGACTTAATCCGCCCTGCACTGTACGGCGCCTATCACGAGATCGTTCCGGTCACACAGAGCGCGGGTTCGCCAGGGGAATCGGAAGTCACCGACATCGTCGGTCCAATCTGCGAGACCGGAGATTTCTTCGCCCGTGACCGCGAGTCGCCGGTGGTCGACGAAGGTGATTTGCTTGCCATTCTGGATGCCGGCGCTTACGGAATGGTACTGGGGTCGAACTACAACACTCGTCCGCGGGCGGCGGAGGTGCTGATTTCAGGCAAGTCGGCCAAGCTGATCCGGCGCCGGGAAAAGCTTTCGGATCTGTTGCGCGCCGAATTGTGATGCCGAAGTGTGATCTCGTCGCCTCCCGTCTTTCTCCCCGCGCTTACTTTTGTCGTTCTCCCCAGTTCAGCTTGGTGCGTAGCACCTGGAAAAAATCCGTCCCGGTGCGGAACAGATTTACCTGATGCGCGGAGCGGCGGCAGCGCACGCGATCGCCATCGCGCAGATCGAGGCCCGGTTGTCCGTCCAGGCTGAGGTAGGCGACCTCCTCTTCGCTGTGCAGCAGGATTTCAATTTCCACCGAATCCGGCACCACGAGCGGGCGATGCGTCAAAGAATGCGGCGCAACCGGGGTAACTACGAAGGCCTTGACCGTGGGCATGAGCACAGGCCCGCCCGCCGATAGGGAGTAGGCGGTCGAACCGGTCGGAGTGGCCACGATCATACCGTCCGCCCGATAGCCGGAAACCAATACTTTGTCGATGTAGAGGTCGTAGGTGTTGAGCCGGGCGAGTGCGGTCTTATTCACGACCGCATCGTTAAAGACCAGGTAACTGCCACGAACCTCGTCTTCGCGCAACAACTCGACCTGCATCAGGGAGCGATGTTCGACTGCGGCGCGCTCTTGCCCAATCGCTTCCAGCATGGAGTAGAGCGATTGCAGTGGCACTTCCGTCAAAAATCCGAGCGACCCCAGGTTGACGCCAAGCAGAGGAACATCGATAGCGGCCGTAACTCTCGCGGCCGACAAAAGGGTTCCATCGCCGCCCAGCACCACCACCAGATCCAGCGACCGCGATGCCATTTGCAGCCGCGGCACCACTTCCGGCCCAGCTATGTAAGTCGCCGTTTCCGTGTCGATGATGACGTTATAGCCGTGGTCCCTAAGCCAGGCGAGAAGCCCGGGAGCAATCTCGGCGACTTGAGGACGGTTGGGCCGCGAAATGATCGCGGCGGTTTTAGGGAAAGATGCTTGCGGGCTGGCCATGAGGATGAGGAACGAAAGAAAGAAAGATTGTACAGAATCTCGAGCCGTTAACCACAGAAGAGACAGAAAGCGCTGGGAACTACAAAACGCCGTAAAGAAGGAACTCGCGATTGCCTTCAGCGCCCAGGATGGGAGAATCGATGGTGTCGGTCTCGACTGCCCCCAGACTTCCGAGAGCCGTCCTCACCTTTTCCACGGCTGCGAGTTGTGCGGCCTCGTCGCGCACAATGCCTCCCTTGCCCACATGCTCCCTGCCCGCCTCGAACTGAGGCTTTACCAGTACGACGATTTGTCGCCCCCGGCGCCGGGATACCGACTCGGGAAAGGCGGCGCCAATCACGGCAGGAAGAACTAAGGCCGCGGAGATGAAAGAAACGTCCATCGCGACCAACTCCACAGTGACGCCCCCCGCTGCCTGCGAAAGAGCTTCAAGCTTTAGATCTTCACGCTTTAAATAGCGAGCGTTGGTTTTTTCCAGGAGCTGGACCCGCGCATCCTGGCGAAGTCCGAAGTCCATCTGCCCGTAGCCGGTGTCGACCGCGATCACTTGCGATGCGCCGTGCTGGAGAAGACAATCGGTAAACCCGCCGGTGGACGCGCCCACATCGAGACAAACCTTTCCGATTACAGAAATGTTCCAATGTTTGAGTGCGCCCTCAAGTTTCAGCCCGCCGCGGCTGACATACTTGAGATCTTCGCCGAGCAGGCGGATCATGCACTCGGCCGAAACCTGCGCGCCCGCTTTCTCCAGTTTTTGATCGTCCACCAGTACCTTGCCCGCAAGGATAAGAGCCTGCGCCCGCTGACGCGAGGCCGCCAATCCACGATCTACAAGAAGCTTGTCGATTCTAGTTTTCAAATATCTTGCCGGCGAGTTCTACCACGAAAGTGCCAGCACCCGCTTCAGTGCAAAGTGTTGAAGCATTTTTCGGTGAATCACTTACGCAGGTTCTTTCGTTCTTTTCCACAGCATTTTCCACGAACATGTTGAAAACTTGGGTTCTCAGAATGCCTCGCCGTTCTTAAACCTGATCGAGCCAGAACAAAAGCCGCCCGAAACCGGGCGGCTGTGCGATCTTCGCTCAATTTCAAAACCTATCCCGCGACTTCTTCCAACAATTTCTGATCGATGTCGAAGTTCGAGTGCACATTCTGCACGTCGTCGTGCTCTTCGAGCGCTTCCATCAGACGGATCATGGTGTTGGCCGCCGCGCCTTCCACTTTGATGTAGTTCTGCGGAATCATGGCAACGCTGGCAGAGATCGGCTCAATGCCGGCTTTCTTGACCGCCTCGAGCACGGCTTCATACGCGGAGGTTTCGGTGAGAATCTCCCAGTTGTCGCCCTCGTCATTCAAATCTTCCCCACCGGATTCGAGGACAATGTTCATCAAGTCGTCCTCTTTCGCGGCCGCCTTGGCGATGAGAATGTCGCCTTTCTTGTGGAACATCCACGACACGGCGCCGGCATCGGCCATGTTGCCGCCGTTTTTGCCAAAGACGTGACGAATTTCGCTGACGGTGCGGTTGCGATTGTCGGTATTGATGTCGAGCAGCACGGCGACACCGCCGGGCCCGTAGCCTTCGAGCGAAAATTCCTCATAAGTGGCGCCAGGCAATTCGCCGGTACCACGCTGGATGGCCCGCTTGATGTTGTCGGCCGGCATGTTCTCGGCCTTAGCCGCAACAATTGCGCCGCGCAGACGCGGGTTCGAATCAGGATCGCCGCCTCCGTTTTTCGCCGCAATGCTGATTTCCTTGATCAGCCGGGTGAAAATCTTGCCGCGCTTTGCGTCGAGCGCGCCCTTCTTGTGCTTGATTGTCGCCCATTTTGAATGGCCGGACATGGTTAGACCTCGTATTTAAAGATACTTCTTTAAAGAGCTATGCCTTAAAGAGCTATGGATGGCGCAGGATTCGCCTTCAGAGGAGATCACCGGATTGCCTCGATTCGTATGCAGGCGAACCCAGATTATAGCATGCCCCTCAGCAAAGACCGTCTAGGTTTGGCTGGGCTAGCTGGGCTGGCTGGGCTGCCGCTGCGCTTATACTATCGTGGATCTGTCGGCAGTTTCCCTCAACGCGGGCCACAACCTATGACAAGCAAGCTGTTTTTCGTCTTCGTGCTGATCTCCGCTCCGCTCCTCTCTGCTCGGCGGATCCCGGCTCCGGCTGCGGCCCAGGTCCCGGAAACATCGGCGACCGCGCCCGACATGGTGATCAGCGCCCGGGCTCGGCGAATCCATGATTCCGCCATCATTATTGACACGCATGCCGACACACCGCAGCGATTTCTTGATGAAGGCTTCGACATCGGTTCAACCGATCCCGCAGATACGGGGCACATCAGCCTCGACAAGGCCCGCCGCGGAAATCTGGGGGCTGAATTCTTTTCCATCTGGGTCGACCCGGCAACGAACCAGGGCCGTTTCGCACGCCACACCTTCGATCTGATCGATTCCGTCTACCAGCAGGCTGCGCGGCATCCCGACCGGATGATGATGGCGTTTTCCCCCGCGGATATCGAACGGGCCCACCGGGAGCACAAACTGGCTGCGCTCATGGGAATCGAGGGCGGGCACTCGATGGAGAACGACATGCACCTGCTGCGCGATTACTATCGGCTCGGCGTCCGTTATATGACGCTGTCCTGGTCGAACACCAACGAGTGGGCCGATTCTTCTGGCGATATCGATGAAGCGGAAGTGCAGCATCACAACGGCCTCACCGATTTCGGCAAAGAAGTTGTGCGGGAGATGAACCGGCTGGGCATGATGGTCGACATCTCGCACGTCGCGGACAAGACGTTCTGGGATGCGCTTGCGACCACCCAAGCTCCGATCATTGCGTCGCACTCGTCGGCGCGCGCTCTGGTCGACGCTGCGCGCAATATGACTGACGAGATGCTGCGGGCTGTGAGCAAAAACGGCGGCGTGGTTCAGGTCAATTTTTACAGTGGCTTTGATGACGCGAATTTTCGTAAAGCGATGGAAGCTCAAGCCCAGGATCAGGCCGCCGCCATGCAGAAATATATGGACCAATTAAAGGCGGATGGCAAGCCCGTCAATTATGTCGAAGTCGACCGCATCGAGCGCGAGTGGATGGCGAAGATTCCGCGTCCACCCTTCAAGTCGCTGATCGATCACATCGATCACATCGCCAAAGTGGCGGGGATTGATCATGTGGGCCTGGGCTCCGATTTTGACGGCGTGAGCGGCGCTACTCCGCAAGGCATCGACTCGGCTGCCGATCTGCCCAAGATTACCCAGGCGCTCGTCGACCGCGGCTACAGCGCAGAAGATATCCGGAAGATTCTGGGCGGCAATCTCATGCGTGTGTTTCGCGAAGTGGAACGCGTGAGCCACGAAATGCAGGCCCAGGTGGCAACGCCCATCCAAGCAGGCTGCCGGGGACGACTCTCTGCCACTGGCTGGCAGGAAATGATGGACCCCGCTGTCGTACAATGCAACGTTGCAGGCCTACCAATCGCAACCGTTCACTTGGCAAGGAGTATCCATGCATAAAGCATTCGCGATCTTCCTAATGATTCCAATAATTATGACGGTGGGCGCCTCGGCCGCTTTGGCGCCCTCCAGTGCGACCACTCAAGGCACGCCCGCAGCCAAGCCAACCACCGCTGGCCAAGCCCACAGCGTAGCCAAGCCCGGCCTCCACACCGCGACCAAACCGACCGCCATCATCAATACCACTGCAGGCAAGATGACGTGCACCCTGTTCCCCGACAAAGCGCCGATTGGCGTGGAAAACTTTATTGGCCTGGCGAGCGGGACCAAAGACTGGAAGAATCCGGTCAGCGGCGCAAAAAAACACGGTGTTCCGCTCTACGACGGAACCATCTTTCATCGGGTGATTCCCGGCTTCATGATTCAGGGCGGCGATCCCGCGGGCAACGGAACGGGAGATCCCGGCTACGAATTCAAGAACGAAGCGTCCCCCGATCTGCTGTTCGATCAACCGGGTAGGCTGGCCTATGCCAACTCCGGCCCCAATACCAACGGCTCACAGTTTTTCATTACGGAAGTGGCTACGCCGCATCTGAACGGCGGCTATACCATATTTGGGCAATGCGATGCAGCCACCGTGACGCTGGTGAAGCAGATCGCGCACATGGCCACCGATCCCACGAACGACAAGCCATTTCGTCCCGTCAAGATCATCCACATCAGCATCGTGCGCAGTACGGGAACAGGTCCTAAGCCCGGAGCAGGATCCCCCGCGAAGAAACCGGCAAGCGCAAAGCCCGTGGCCGCTCCAAGTCCGAATTAAGCTGGCCGGGCGAGGAACGCAAGTATCTTTCATCATGACCAAGTGCTCTTTTATTTTGACCCTGGTGATGCTCGGCACCACTTCGGTGGGTCGAGCGCAAGCGCTCCAGGTTAAGCCACCTCAAACCGTCGCCCAGTCGCCTGCAGCCTCGCCGGAGAATCCGCAGGCTTCGGTGCAGCCGGACCTTGCTTATGGCACCTCCGGCGGACACGCACTGCGGTTGGATATTTATCAGCCGGAGGAACCCGCTTCCGGCCTGCTCCCGGCGGTGGTGCTGATCCATGGCGGCGGCTGGACAAGTTTTGACAAATCGACGATGCGCACCATGGGCAGGTTTCTGGCCCGCTCCGGTTTTGTCGCCTTCGCGGTCGACTACCGCCTTCTCGAGGGAAGCGAAAATCGCTGGCCGGCGCAACTGGATGACGTGCAGCGCGCAGTTCGCTGGATTCGCGCCAACGCCGCGAAATATCGGGTCGATCCTGATCATATCGGCGCATTCGGCCACTCCGCAGGCGCGCAGTTAGCTGCTCTACTGGGATTGGAGGATACGCGCGACAATTCCGATCCGGCCCTGGCCATGTATTCCAGTCGGGTGCAGGCCGTTGTCGACGTCAGCGGGCCCACCGACTTCACTCAGCATCACGATCCCGAGGACGCCGCCTTTCTCTCCAACTTCTTGGGCGGAGATTATGCGCAGCATGCGAAAGTCTGGCAGGAGGCATCGCCCGCATTTCATGTCGACAGAAATGATCCCCCGTTCCTTATCGTCCACGGAACTGAAGACGCGGAGGTGCCCATGGCGCAATCTCAGGAACTCGCCGACAAACTGAAGCAGGCCGGAGTTCCCGTGAAGTTTGTGACCGTCGACGATGTCCATACTTTCCGGACGCCGGAAGCGCGCAAACGCCTGGCGCTCGAAACGCTGATTTTTTTTACGCAATACCTCCGCCCGGGCAATGCAAAATAGGCGCAGACGGGAACCCCGTCTTTGCCGCATCGGCGGGAAGCCGCCTTTTCTTTTGTCCTGTTAAAATCAGAAGTTGCCCCTTAAGGAGAATAAGAATCCATGAGCCGTCCCGCGGGAACCTATGCCATCTTTGAGACCTCGGAAGGAACCATTGTTTGCCGACTGTTTGAAAAAGACGCGCCTAAGACCGTCGCCAACTTCGTTGATCTTGCCGAGGGCAAGCGCGAATGGACGCATCCTTCGACGCGCAAGAAGTCGAAAGACCGGCTGTACGATGGAACGATTTTTCACCGCGTGATTCCCGACTTCATGATTCAGGGCGGTGATCCGCAAGGCACGGGCATGGGTGGACCCGGATATCAGTTCGAGGACGAGACCAAGGGATCTCCGCATAAATTCGACAAGCCGGGCAAATTGGCGATGGCTAATTCCGGACCGAATACGAATGGATCCCAGTTCTTCATCACGACGGTACCGACCGAGTGGCTGACGGGCAAACACACGATTTTTGGCGAGGTTGTGGAGGGGCAGGACATCGCGGTGAAGATCACTGGAGTCGCCCAGAATCGCCAGAATCGTCCGAACAAGGATGTAGTGCTGAAGAAGGTGACGATCGAGCGCGCATAATCGTGTCAGGTCCGTTCGCCTCATTGACTTGCCCCACCCCCGCCCCTAGGATTCTCGACCATCGATCGAGCAGACTGTGATTGAGCCAAGCATGAGCGGGCAGACTATTTCTCACTATCGCCTCGTCGAGAAGCTGGGCGGCGGCGGCATGGGAGTGGTGTATAAGGCGGAGGACCTGAAGCTCCGCCGCTTCGTGGCGCTGAAATTCCTTCCCGACGACGTTGCCAAGGACCCGCAATCTCTAGCTCGTTTCCAACGCGAGGCCCAGGCTGCGTCGGCGCTGAACCATCCCAATATCTGCACCATTTACGAGATTGATGAGTACGAGGGCCAGGGGTTCATTGCCATGGAGTTCCTCGATGGCCTGACGCTCAAGCACGCCATCGGTTCGCGGCCCATGGACAACGAGAAGCTGGTTGCTTTGGCGATTGAGATCGCCGACGCGCTCGATGCCGCGCACTCGGAAGCCATTGTGCACCGCGACATTAAGCCAGCGAATATTTTTGTCACCAAACGCGGGCACGCCAAGATTCTCGACTTTGGGCTGGCGAAAGTGGGAGCGAGCCGGGGAGCGCAAAAGACGCTTGCCGATAACGCGCAGACGCTGGACGAAGCACATCTGACCAGTCCCGGGACGATGCTGGGCACGGTGGCCTACATGTCGCCGGAACAGGTTCGAGGTCGTGAACTGGATGCGCGCAGCGACCTGTTCTCATTTGGCGCCGTGCTGTATGAAATGGCGACCGGCGACGTTCCCTTCCACGGCGAAAGCTCGGCGGTGATTTGCGAAGCCATCATGAATCGGGCGCCGGTTCCGGCGGTGCGGCTCAATCATGAGGTGCCGGCGCGGCTGGAAGACATCATCAACAAGGCGCTGGAGAAAGACCTCAACCTGCGCTACCAGCATGCTTCGGAGATGCGCAGCGACCTGCAGCGGCTGAAGCGGGACACGGACTCAGGACGGAGCCAGCAGTTAGAAGTTTCGGCCCGGCCGCAGAGCGGTTCCGGGAATGCAAGTTCGGGGCAAGGCAGCGCGGTGGCCTCAAGCGGTTTGGCGCCAATCGCACAACCGCGCGCACAGGTATCGTACGGGAAGATCGCCTTGGGGGTTGCGGCGGCGGGAGCGGTCGTATTGGCCGTTCTTTACTGGCAGACGCTCCGGCCGACGAGGCCGGTGGCGGGCATCTCGATTCCCCGTTCCGTTGCAGTTCTTCCCTTGCAGAACATGGGGGCGGACAAGGATTTGGATTTTCTCCGGCTTGGACTGGCCGATGAGATTGCGACATCGCTGAGCTATGTGCGGTCACTGACGATTCGTCCCTTCGCGACGACCAGCAAGTACGATTCTCCGACACTTGATCTGCAGGAAGCGGGTCATCGGATGCATGTGACCGATGTGGTCACCGGGCACTATCTGAAGGAAGGCTCGCAGTTGCAGATCACGCTGGAAGCGATTGACGTCGAGAACAATCGCACCGAGTGGCGCGACACGATGACCGTGGCGGCGCCCGATATGATCGCGATGCGGGGGCAGATTACGGCCAAGGTACGTCAGGGACTGGTGCCGGCGCTGGGAGCGGGAGCAGATACTGCGGAGGGGGCAACGCATCCCAAGAACGAGGAGGCTTACGATCTGTATCTGCGCAGCATCGCGGTGCCGCATGATCCGGCGCCGAATAAGGACGCGATTGCCATGCTGGAACGCGCGGTGGGTCTTGATCCCACCTATGCGCCTGCCTGGGATGCATTGGGGAGACGCTACGGATACGATTCGGCCTACTCGGACGGGGGACCGCCAGCGTTTCAGCGAGCACTCGCCGCGCTTGAGAGGGCCATGGCGCTTGATCCCAACTTCATTAACCCTGCGGCTCAGATGACCGGCCGCCAGGTTGAAAGAGGTGAGTTGGTCAAGGCCTATCAAAGCGCGAAAGCCCTGGTGAACAGCCATCCCGAGAATGCCACGGCGCACTTCGCGCTGTCTTACGTCCTGCGCTATGGTGGGGCAATCGAAGAATCCGCGCAGGAGTGTGATACCGCGCGGGCGCTGGATCCAGGAAATTATGCATTCCGCTCCTGCGTGTTCTCGTTCGAGCAACTGGGCAACTACGCCCGAGCGAGAGAGTTTCTTCAACTGGATTCAGGGACGGCGTGGGCGGCGAGCAATATGATCCGGCTTTACATTCGTGAAGGGAAGCTGGAGCAAGTACGGGAACTTGCGGAAAAGTTTCGTGACGCGCAGTGGGGCGCCATGATGCTGGCGTGCGTTGATCACTTCGGTTCGGAGAATGCAGCGAAGCTTGCGCAGCAAGGGGCAGCGCAAGTTTTTGCCGATCCTGACCCCGAAGTACATTACGTGGTGGCGAGCGACGTGCTGTTCTGCGGGCAGAAGGCACTGGCGCTGCGGATGATCAAGAGTTCGATCGAAGGGCACTATTGTCCCTATGAAGGGTTACGGAATGATTCCAGATGGACCGAACTCAGGAGCGCGCCTGAGTTTCGCGACTTGCTCGCTGGGGCGAAGAAGTGCCAGCAGGATTTTCTGACGCAGCGGGGGCAGGGAGCGAAATGATTCCTCGCGTTGGCTTGAGGGCTACCTAACATTGGCTTCAACGATTCGGCAACACCTGAATTCCTGTCAAACCGATCAGGCGCTGGTCCGCGGTTACCAGCGTCAAAGCAAAAACCTTTGCCGTAGCCGCGAGAAAGTGGTCGGCCGGGTCACCGTGGGGAAAGTTCATGGACGCGATGGCCAACGCCACTTCGACGGTAAGCGGGGCTTCGGTGAGTTCTAAGTCCTGTATCGTCTTGGCAACCCAAGCTCCAACGTGGTGCGGCAACGTAATACGCCCCTTGCCAAGCGGCACGATTAATTCCGCCGCGCTGACCGGGGAGAGCCACAACTCGTTTGCGCGATCTGCGAGGGCCTTTTACGCGGCGGGTAAGGCGCTGTGCTTCGAGCATGCTCCAGAGCCAGATGTGAGTATCGAGCAGCAGCTTCACCGCGAGGCTTCCCAGTCATCCCAATTGCCGGTTGGACCGACAATGTCTCCCACGATTTTCCCCGTTCCAAACATGGAGCCAAACCGCCTTCCGCTGACGCCTCCGGGGGATGGAGGAACGACCTCAGCGACGGGCTTTCCGAAGCGGGTCACGCGAATCGGCTTGCGCGTCTTGCGAACCTCTTCCAGCAGGCCGAGGCACTTGGCTTTGAACTCGGAGATGGCAACTTCTTTCATGGGTCGGTTATACCATGGTCAATGACTATGGTCGACTAGAGCGTGAACCGGCCGTAACTTGCCGATCGCGAAATCCAGTCGAAGAATCGTGGGCCTTCGTTAGGCTGCGCCCAATGGTTGGTTGATTCTTGCGAACGGCGATAAGGGGCGGCGTGCTGGAAAAAGACCTTCAAGGCGATGGTCGTGCAGCCCTGTGGCTCGACTGCGAGCCGAGCAAGGGAATGACCCGGCCCGAGGTCCGACGAGTCGGAGGGGAGTTCCCGTCTCGATTCGACCCATAATGCGCTCGATCCGCCACGCTAGACGCCAATCGCGCCGACCACAACTCCGGTCGGAGTTGGTGCTGAAGCGGGCTGGCCCGGGGTCCTTCGGCTGCGCCGAGGCCAACTCCGCTCAGGATGCCAAGTTTTAAACTCCGATCACCGCAACTAATTCCTTCACTGCGGCGGCACTCTTTTCGAGGCCGGCTTTTTCTTCTGGGGTCAGTTTGATTTCGATGATCTGCTCGATTCCCTTGGCTCCCAGCTTTACGGGAACTCCGACATAAAGGCCGCGGATCCCGTACTCGCCTTCGAGGTACGCGGCGCAGGGGAGGATTTTCTTTTTGTCTTTGAGAATCGCCTCCACCATCTCGGTAGCGGCGGCGGACGGCGCGTAATAGGCTGAGCCGGTCTTGAGGTACTTCACAATTTCGGCGCCGCCATCGCGGGTGCGCTGCACCAGGGCTTCGAGCTTGGTCTTTTCGATCAACTCCGTAATCGGAATTCCCGCGACCGTTGAATAGCGCGGCAAGGGGACCATGGTGTCGCCGTGCCCGCCGAGCACGAATGCGGTCACGTTCTCCACGCTGACTTTCAGCTCATCGGCGATGAAGGCGCGGAAGCGCGCCGAATCGAGCACTCCGGCCATGCCGATCACGCGCTCGCGGGCGAAGCCGCTCAGCTTGTAGGCGGCTTGTGCCATGGCATCCAGCGGGTTCGACACGATGATCAGAATGCAATTCGGCGAATTCTTTACCACTTCGCCGACCACCGCTTTCATGATGCCGTAATTGGTGTGGAGCAGGTCGTCGCGACTCATGCCCGGCTTGCGCGGAATGCCCGCCGTGATGACGACGATGTCGGAATTCGCGGTGTCTTTATAGTCGTTCGTGCCACTGACATAACAGTCGCGCTTCTCGATGGGCATGGCCTCGAGCAAGTCGAGTCCCTTGCCCTGCGGCACGCCTTCGATGATGTCAATCAGCACCACATCGGCCAGTTCTTTGGATGCGATCCAATGAGCCGCCGTCGCGCCCACATTGCCCGAACCTACGATCGTTACTTTCTTTCGCATGATTTCCTCGCAAGAAAAGAATTTAAAGCTCAAAACCACACCGGGCACAGGGTTTCAGCGAGAGAATTTGCAACTCCCGGAGTGATTCCGGGCTGCTGGGTGACGACTGCGGTCAAAAGCTTTCTCTCGCTCCCGCCAGTACTCCTGCGCCCATGTTCTCGATGATGTGTCCGGCGAATTCGCTGGTCTTGACTTTGGTGGCGCCTGGCATCAGGCGTTCGAAGTCGTAGGTGACTTTCTTCTGCTCGATGGTCCGTTCCATGCTCTGTTCGATGAGATCTGCGGCTTCGTTCCAGCCCAGATGGCGGAACATCATGACCCCCGACAGAATCACCGAGCCGGGATTGATCACGTCTTTATCCGCGTATTTCGGCGCGGTGCCGTGGGTGGCTTCGAAGATGGCGTAGCCGTCGCCGATGTTGGCCCCCGGAGCGATGCCGAGTCCTCCTACCTGCGCGGCGCAGGCGTCGGAGATGTAGTCGCCGTTCAGATTGGGGCAAGCCAGCACTGCGTATTCATCGGCGCGGGTTACGACTTGCTGAAAGATCGAGTCGGCAATGCGGTCATTGATCATGACTTTCTTCTTCCACGCGCCGTTGCCATGCCCGGCATAAATGCGGTCCAGCACTTCCTTCACCTCTTTTTCGACGGCCTGGCGAAAGCTGGGAGGGGCGAACTCCATGCCGGGCTCAATCGCGTCCGCATTCTGTCCTACCGTCCAACTCGGATGCTTATCTTTGTTGTCGACAATCCAGCTCTCGCGTTCGGTCACGACTTGGTCGCGAAATTCTTCGGTGGCGACGTCGTATCCCCACTGGCGGAACGCGCCTTCGGTAAACTTCTGAATGTTGCCTTTGTGGACCAGAGTGACGGATTTGCGGCCCGCCGCCAAAGCGTGCTGGATCGCCATGCGTACCAGGCGTTTGGTTCCGGTGACCGAGATCGGCTTGATACCAACGCCGGAATCGAGGCGGATTTGTTTCTTGCCGCCTTTCAACATGTCGTGATTGAGGAACTCGATCAGCTTGGCGCACTCCGGAGTTCCCTGCTCCCACTCCACTCCGGCATAGACGTCCTCGGTATTTTCGCGAAAGATGACTACGTCCATGCGCTCGGGATGTTTCACCGGCGAGGGCACACCTTTGTAATACTTCACCGGACGCACACAACAGTAGAGATCGAGAATCTGCCGCAAGGCCACGTTGAGTGATCGGATGCCACCGCCCACGGGCGTGGTCAGCGGGCCTTTGATGGCAACGCGAAATTCACGAACGGCCTCAACCGAGTCCTCCGGCAGCCAGGTATCGAACTTGGCTTTGGCCTTTTCTCCGGCGAAAATCTCGTACCAGGCGACACGCCGGCTGCCCTGATAAGCCTTCTCCACCGCTGCATTGAATACGCGCAGCGAAGCCTTCCAGATGTCGCGCCCGGTGCCATCGCCTTCAATGAAGGGGATGATGGGATTCTCCGGAACGCTATACTTTCCGTTCGCATAACCGATTTTCTTTCCGTCCCCAGGTACCGCGACTCCGTTATAAGAGCTTGCCATGTACAGCCTCCGCTACTGGAGTTTCCAGACCGCTGGTTGAAAACCTCCAATTATAATGCCTTGGATTCAACTCAGATTGTTGTTTCGCAGGTTTGATCAAAACGATCCAAACCGCCGCCCTGATCGTCTCCTGTGCCATAATTCGCTTTCCCGCACCACCGAGGGATCATTCATGACTCACGATGTTCGCCGTCTCCCCTTGCGATTCGCAGTCTTGTTTTTCGTCGTCACCTGGTCGAGCATCGCATTTGCCGATCGCGACCGCACCCAGGTTGGACACAACCTCAGCATCGGGCCCGATGAAGAAGTCGGCGAGGTGACTTGCTTTGGCTGTAGCATTCGCGTGCGCGGACACGTTTCCGGCGACGCGACCGCGTTTGGCGGCAGCATCGTGGTTGAGGATCAGGGGCAGGTCGGCGGTGACGCCACCGTTTTTGGCGGTGACGTTCGGATCGACAAGCAAGTGAAGATCGGCGGCGATGTCACGGTATTCGGCGGCCAGATTCGCCGCGACCCCGCGGCCACGGTGGGGGGCGATGTCACCAATATGGGAGGCCACGGTTGGATCTTTCTGATCTTCCTCACCCCGCTGATCGTCCTCGGACTTTTCCTGGCCTTGATCGTCTGGCTGATCCGGCGGCTGCTGCGACCCTCGGTCTCGGCCGCCGCATGAGACGCGAGTTGTCGGATGCAGCTCTGCCTACCAGCGGCGCGTCCCGAAAGTCTTGCGCACCCCCACCGTCGCGTAGCGGCCCCACGGTCCGTTGTTGCCCAGATCGGCGACTCCCAGGTTTCGGTCGCGCGCGCCCAGTCGATCGAACAGGAAGTGTTGCGTCACGCGAAACTCGAATCCCTTGTCGATATAGATCCCGACTCCCCAGGAGTGCTCTATCCCAATCGCATCCGGCGACCAGGTATAGAGCGTCTTCGGTATGGTCTTGCCGAACAGAAAAGTGGGCGCTCCGTACACCATCAACCTGCGCAGCGGACCGCGGCCAAAGGGACGAACCTCCAGAATTCCCGATAGCATGTAGCGCGCGAACAGACTGCAGGGCGCATTGATGCCGCCGTACTGCCCAGCATTGCCCGCGCAGAGATTGGGATCAATTTCATTGTGCGGAGGCGCCAGGTCAAACTGAGCCCAGCCCCAAAACATGTCCCGCGGGAAAAACATGCGCTCCCCGGAATCCGCCTGGCGCCAACCCGGCTGGGAACCGCGGCTTGGGGAACTGCCAGCCTCCGCGCCGGTTTGTGGAGAGGCGTTTCTCGGCGAGGAGTTTGTCTGCAAATCGAGGGGCGAGGCAATTTGCGCGGTCGCCACCGAGAGGAGTACAGGAACCGCCAACAGCCAGGACCACCTCTTCATGGAGCCTCCGAAATAAGTTCAGTTCGTTAATAAGTTCAGTTCGTTCCGTTTACCGATGCCGGACTTCAGATATGCCTGCATCCTTGGCTGAGCGATAGCAGGATGCGAAAGTCCGGCGGAGTGGAGCGCCACATTGTAACCTGCAGAGCGCGCTTCCTCGTGCGGTGCGGGCCAGGTTTACCAGACGCGGACAGTTTGCTTTTTGCCGAAATTGACTTTTGGCGAAAACTCGGTGGGGCTTATGCCCACTTCGATCGCAGCTTTCAGGTTCCCCTTCGCATTCCAGAATTCATATCCCATACCCGTTTTATTCCATTCATAGTACGTTCACACAAGCGAATCGCCATAACCCACGCCAAAACAGAGGTTTCCGTTTGGTGGGAGGATTGCACAAAGATAAAGCACTGCGGAAACGGGGAAACCCTATGCCACAAGAAATTTCGGTCTCGTACCAAGCAATCAAGAGCAAAGTCTATCGGCTGATCGATTCGCTCGTGGTCGGTGAGAAGAGCGAATCGGAAGTGCAGGAGTCGATTCGCCGCTGGTGGTCCTTGATTCATCCGGCCGACCGGCCCATCGCCCAGAAATACTTATTGCTGGTGCTGGGGCGCTCTGCCTCCGCTTTGGACTCCATGGGAGACGCGCTCCTTTCCGTGAGCACTTGTGAAGTGGCCCGACCGCAGATGGCCGATTCCGCCCTTCCCGGCAAACGCATGCGTCTGGTGGAGCGCATGGTCAAGGAAAGCTCCGTCCGAACTGCCGTCTAAGTGCGGCGATCCAGCCGGAGACATAGAATTTACAATTCCTGCCATTGCATTGGGTATTATTCTTCTATATGTTCACTTCATCCTTTGCCTGATCCTTACCCTTTCGTGAATTCACGACATATTGGCAAAATATTCGCAACCTAGGAGTCCGGAATGAGAGCGTCCGCCACAAAACTGGCTACCATGGGAACCCTTCGTACGCTTCGTACCCTTCGCCCTGTTCCTTTCAGAATTCTGACTTTCGGAGTACTGTTGATTATGGCCACATCGCTGTTTGCCGGCTCGGGTGTGTACAACTTCACGCTTAACTCCATCGATGGTAAGCCGGCGCCGCTGGCCGACTACCAGGGCAAGGTCGTGCTTCTGGTAAACGTGGCCAGCCAATGCGGCTATACTCCGCAATACAGCGCGCTCGAAGCCATCTACGAGAAGTACAAGGATCAGGGCTTTGTTATTCTCGGCTTCCCGGCCAACAATTTCGGGGCCCAGGAACCGGGTACGAACGAGGAAATCAAAACCTTCTGCACGCGCAAGTACAGCGTGACTTTCCCCATGTATTCCAAGATTTCAGTCAAGGGAGCCGACCAGGCACCGCTCTACAGCTACCTGACCAAGGAAACCGGCACGGGCATTGCCGGTGACATCAAATGGAACTTCACCAAATTCCTGGTGGATCGCGAGGGCAAAGTAATTCAGCGCTTCGAGCCAGCAGTCACGCCGGACTCAAAGGAAGTAACCGCGGCGATTGAGAAGCAGCTGAAACCGTAACTGGGATTGCCGATCGGTATTGGTTTTCTGTTCGGTTGAAAGGGCGCGGCTTTCAGCCGCGACACTAGTCGCGCAGAAATGAATTACGGCTTTAGCTTTAGCCGCTGCGCGTAGCGGATGGCACCTCAAGGAAGTTCTTTCAGCCGCCGCTAATAGCGGGAACGATCGAAATCTCAGACCCGGCAAAGACCGGACTCGCGAGTCCGCCCGTGTACCGCATATTTTCGTCACCAATAAAAATATTGATATGTTCCCGCACTTGTCCTTGCTCGGTTGCGATTCGATCTCGGACTCCGGGATAGAGTGCAAACAGCGCCGACAACGCCTCGGCCAAAGTTGCGGGTGAGTGCTCGATCTGGACTCTACTGTTTCCAGCGGTAAACTCGCGCAAAGCGCCCGGAATGTGAACCGTTAGCGGCACGGATCACCTCTTCGGTCGGCCCCTATTGCCCTTCGACCGCGATTTCATTGGAGGTGAAGGTGCAACCGCAGCTTTCGGTAACGTCGGCCTCGGACTGGCGGAAGCGTCCTCGACCAGGGCCTGCCGTACGCACACCACCGCGGGCAACCCTTCCAGTATCTTTTGCCAACTACGCCCTTCGTCGCGCGAGGCAAACAGCTGCCCGCTCCTCGTGCCGAAGTAAATCCCGACGGGATCGAAGGAATCCGCTGTCATGGCGTCGCGGAGGACGGTTTCGTAAGCCCGCTTCTGCGGCAGACCGCGTACCAGCGGTTCCCATGAGGCGCCACTGTTCCGCGTCCGATAGACTCGCAGCCGTCCTTCGCAGGCGCAGCGAAACTCATCCGACTCCACCGGAACGATATACACGCAGTCGGGATTTCTAGGATGCATGACCACAGCGAAACCAAAATCCGATGGCACCCCGTTGGCAATGTCTATCCAGCTTTCGGCATAGTTGTCCGAGCGATATAGTCCCCAATGATTTTGCAGGAAAAGGCGCTCTGGGCGACTTGGATGCATCGCGATCTTGTGTACGCATTGCCCGAACTCGGGATTTTTGTTGGGCATGAACATGGCGCGGATCCCTTGGTTCTGCGCCGTCCAGGTACTTCCACCATCATTCGTACGGTAAACGCCACCGGCCGAGATGGCCACGTACATTCGTTGGTTGTCGCCAGGGTCGAGCAAAATAGTGTGCAAAGCCAGACCACCATTGCCCGGCATCCAGCGGGCACGGTGGGGATGATCGAACAGCCCCCGCACCAGCGACCAGGTTTCTCCAGAGTCGCCGGTTTCGAACAGCGCCGCGGGCTCTACGCCGCAATAGAGCCGATTCGGTTCCTCCGGTCGACCGAGGGTTATCTGCCAGATGTTCTTCAAGGAAACGCCGGTATCGGCGGGAAATCGGATCGGGGCCTGCCGTGGATTGGTCCAGCTCTTCCCGAAATCATCGCTCGACCTCAGCAGCGTGCCCCAGTAACTCGACGTCGCAACCCATATGCGGCGTTGACCCCCGCGGCCGTCATAGGCCATCGCGTAAACACTGTGACCGTGGAAATAGGGTCCACCGACTTCCCAACCTGTCCGTCGAGTATTCGAGCGCAGGATGAATGCTCCCTTCGTAGTTCCCACCAACAAAACAAAGTCTCCCTTCCTGACATGCGCGTGCCGCATACTGTGCAGGACGGTGGTCTTGGGCGGGCTCACATCGGTGCTGGGGCCCGGGGAAACGATGGCCGCAGACTGCACCGCTTCCAGAGCGGCCTGAACTTCACCAGCACGTTGATACCGTTGTATTGGTTCCTTGGTCAGGCACCGTTGAATAATCGCCCACAGTCCGGGGGGCACGGGAGGACCAAGTGGGTTCGGAATTTCGCGGAGGATCGCCGAGCTGATCTCGAAGCCGGTGCGTCCGGCAAATGGCAGTCGTCCCGAGGCCGCTTCGTACAGCACCACGCCTAGCGCCCATAAGTCGCTGCGATAATCGGCCGCGTCGCCCCGCAGGATTTCGGGGGCCATGTACGGCAACGTGCCGCTGACGCTGGATGCATCCTCTACGGTTGCAAAGGAGCGCGTAGGACCCTCGAATAGGCTACTGCCGACCTGTTTGGCGAGACCGAAATCAAGGACTTTGACCAGGCCCTGAGCAGACACAACGATATTCGCCGTCTTCAGATCTCGATGAACAATTCCGCGGTCATGAGCGCGGCCCAGGGCACTGGCAATCTGCACTCCATACCGCAGTACCGACTCTGGCGGCAGTCCCGCATCCGCGCTCATGGCGTGCAGAGACCTGCCTTCCACCAGTTCCATCACGATGTAGAGTTCGCCGTCAGTCTCGCCAACTTCGTAAATTGTGCCGATGTTGGGATGAGCCAGCGCAGAAGAAGCACGTGCTTCGTGGAGCAGACGCTGGCTTGCGGACGAATCAAGACGAGCATCCTTGTTCACGACCTTTATGGCCACGTCCCGGTGCAACACCTGGTCATGCGCGCGGTAGACGACCCCCATCCCCCCTTCCCCGATCTTGGCGTCGATTCGATAATGCCCGAGCACCTGAGCGATCACAGGCCGCTCCTTTCCCGCCCTCATGCTAGGCTGCGCCTTGGAGCTGCGTCAATGAAGCGCGGAACCGAGGACGGGCGATCGCACTGCGGAGAGTTCTAGGAACGGAAAACTGCGCTAGACGTCGTAGTACAAGGCGAACTCGTAGGGGTGCGGGCGCTGGCGGATGGCATCCACTTCTTTCGAACGCTTGTAATCGACGTAGGTCCGCAACAACTCTTCGCTGAAAACATCGCCCTTCAGCAGGAATGCGTGATCGCGCTGCAGCGCGTCGAGCGCCTCTTCGAGCGATCCCGGCATGGAGGGGATGCTGGACAACTCTTCGGGATCGAGTTCGTAGATGTCTCGGTCCAGCGGCAGGCCGGGATCCATCTTGTTCTCGATGCCGTCCAGGCCGGCCATTAACATGGCGGCAAACGCCAGGTAGGGATTGCAACTCGGGTCGGGAGGGCGGAACTCCACCCGCTTGGCCTGGGGAGCGACAGAATACATGGGAATGCGGCAGGCAGCCGAGCGATTGCGCCGCGAATACGCCAGATTTACCGGCGCTTCAAATCCGGGCACAAGGCGCTTGTAGGAATTGGTGGTGGGCGCGATGATCGCGGAAAGCGCCGGACCGTGATGGATCAGGCCACCGACATACCAGAGGGCAAGCTGCGACATGCCGGCGTATCCATCGCCCGCAAACAGCGGTTCGCCGGCTTTCCACAGCGACTGATGGGTGTGCATGCCGCTGCCGTTGTCGCCAAGAATCGGCTTGGGCATGAACGTAACGGTTTTGCCTTGGCGGTTGGCCACGTTCTTCACGATATATTTGTAGAGCAGCATCTTGTCCGCCGAACGCACCAGAGAGTCGAACTTCAGATCAATTTCCGTCTGGCCGCCCGTGGCCACTTCGTGATGATGGCACTCCACTTCCATGCCGCAACGTTGCATGGTGAGCATCATCTCGGAGCGCAGGTCCTGATAGTGGTCGGTGGGCGGCACGGGAAAGTAGCCTTCCCGGTAGCGCGGCCGGTATCCCAGATTTTTCTCTTCCCGACCTGAGTTCCAGCGGCCCTCTTCGGCGTCGATATAGTAAAAGCCGTATTGCTCGCGCTGATCGAAACGCACATTGTCGAAGACAAAAAATTCGGCCTCGGCGCCGAAGTAGGCGGTGTCGGCAATGCCGGTTGCGGTCAGATAGATCTCGGCTTTGCGCGCGATGTAACGGGGATCGCGGTCGTAGCGCTGTTTGGTTACGGGATCGACGACATCGCATACCAGCACCAGCGTTGGCACCTCGGTGAAGGGATCGAGTAAATGAAAGTTGCCGTCGGGCTTCAGCAGCATGTCGCTCTCGTGGATGCCGGCCCAGCCGCGGATCGACGAGCCGTCAATGCCGAATCCGTCTTCAAACAAAGTCTCCGTCAATTGCGCGATAGGATAGGAGACGTGGTGCCAGAGGCCGGGAATATCGGTGAAGCGGAGATCGAGAATTCTTGCGTCGTGTTTCGTCGCGAACTCAAGAACGGTCTTGGCATCAGCCATCAAGCACTCCTTGCCGGGAAGCGATTCTTTTTAGAAATTTAGCCAACGGTCGCGGACAGGCCGGAGGCGGGCAGACTGCTACAATCGGTCGCATTGTGCAGGACGAAAGAGTCTAAAGCCAGTCGCCGAGGCTGGCAATTCGATTGTTCTTATAGCGGGGATAACGCGACTTTATACTGAAGCTGTCGGCTGTCAGCTATCAGCGATCCGCTTTCAGCCAATGGGCGGGGCGTTGCTCCAAGTTTGCGCTGAACCGCCTGGGCTGACGGCTGAGAGCTTTCCCATGGACTTCGACCAGCTCGAAACCTTTCTCGAAGTGGCGCGGCACGCATCGTTCTCGCGCGCGGCGGAGAAACGTTTCCGGACCCAGCCGGCCATTTCGTCGCAGATTCGGGGTCTGGAGGAAGAAGTGGGCGCGAAACTGTTCGATCGCTCGGGCGGCAAGGTCTCGCTCACCGCCGCCGGCAAGGCGTTTCAGAAATATGTGGAGGAAACGCTGGACGCCCGCAAGGCGATGCTTGTCTCCATTGCCGAGATGGAGCGGGTACCCCGCGGCGAAATCATCGTGGGCGCGAATGAGGGCACCTGCCTGCACATCCTACCCTATGTTTTTGCCGACTTTAAAAAGCAGTATCCCGACGTCTCGGTGAACATCAAACGCGCCGACTACGGCAAGATTCTCGAATCCATCATCGATAACTCGGTCGACTTCGGCGTCATTTCCCTTCCCGTGACGGATCCGCGCCTGACGGTGGTGCTTATCCATCGCGATGAACTGATTGTCATCGTGCCTCCGCAGCATCCCCTGGGAAGGATGAAATCCGTGGCCATCGCCGATGTGGCCAAGTTTCCGCTCGTCGTCCCCAAGGCTGGGCACACGCGAGACGCAATCGAGCAACTGTTTCACGAGCGCCGCTTGAAAGCGAACTTCACCATGGAACTGGATTCCAGCGAACTGCTCAAGCGCTTCGTGGCCGCCGACGTAGGCATCGGCTTCATCGCTAGGTCGAACGTGGAGGACGATGTTCGCGCCAAAGTTCTCGCCGCGGTTGCTCTCTCCGACGCTCAAATCCGCCGCGATTTGGCGCTGGTTTTCCGCAAAGACAAGGCTCTGAGCCGCGCCGCCCTAGCCTTCATCGACATTGCGGTGAAGCACAAATCCACGGAAGAATTGGTGCACACCCCAACTCGATGACCAAGGCAATGAGCAGGGGAATATTCAAGGGAACGACCAAGGCAAAGACGACGGCGACTTCGGCACTTCTGCTCCTGATCGTCGTTGCGAATCTGCCGGGCACGGGCCAAGGCACGCCTTCCCAGAAGCCGCCCGCCCAGATGCCGGCCTCAGCCCGCCAGCTGATCGCCATCAAAGTCACCGGAAGCAAACGCTTCCCCGAACGAGCTATCGCGGAGGCGACCGGCCTACAGATGGGCGCGGCAGTCAACGACGACGACTTCAAGAAGGCCGCCCGCCGCTTAGGCGACATGGGTGTTTTCACCGAAATCGCCTACACCTTCTCTTATTCCTCGGCGGGAACCAAACTTGAACTGCACGTCGCCGATGCCGCCAAGTTCGTTCCCGCCCGCTTTGAGGATTTCGTCTGGTTTTCCGACGCCGAACTTCGCCATCGCATCCAGCAACACGCCCCGCTCTTTGATGGAGAACTGCCCGTCTTCGGCCGCCTGGCCGACGAGGTTTCCGACGTGCTCCAAGCCATGCTGGTCGAAAACTCCATCCCCGGACATGTCGAATATCTTCGGGCAGGCAAACCGGACGGCCCCATCGAGTCGATCAATTACCATGTAAACGACGTTCTCATCCTGGTCCGGAACATCGAGTTCACGGGCGCAGCCGCTGCCGACGTGCCGGCACTCGAAGCGGCTGGCCGGAGGCTTCCCCAACACGAATACTCCCGCAGCCGCCTCAACCTGCTGGTCGAGAGACAACTTCTCCCCGTTTATTACGAGCGAGGATATTTAAAGGCGCAGTTCGGCGAGCCCCAACCAAAAGTTGTGAAGAAGCCAGGTACGGAAAGCGAAGACGCTCCGCGCAACCAAACCGTCGTCGATGTCACATTCGCAGTCACGCCCGGCCAGCAGTACAAGCTGAAGAGCCTGGAGTGGTCGGGCAATCACGACTTTCCTGCCGACACGCTGCAGAAGATGGTTCGCGCCGAGCCCGGCCAACCCGCCAATACGATCCGTCTCGGCGATAACCTGAAGGACATCCTGAAGCTTTACGGATCCCGGGGCTTCATCAGCTGCACCATCAAGCCTGATGCCACATTTGACGATGCCGCGGGCCTCGTATCCCTTCGCCTCAATGTCGCGGAAGGCTCCGTCTATCACATGGGCGAACTCGAATTCCGCGGACTCGACAACAGCCTGACCGCGAAGCTTCGCAATGCCTGGAAGATCCGTGCTGGCGAGGTCTACAACTCGACTTACCTCGATGAATATCTGCCCACAGCCCTCAAACTGCTGCCGCCTACCTTGGATTGGGATGTAGCGTCGCACGCAACCGCCAACGATCGCGACAAGACCGTCGACATCGATCTCATCTACACGGTAAAAGCGCCGAAATAACCCCCGAGGCGCGGAGAGCGGCAGAGTCGGGCTTGTCCGTTTTTCGTAACGAATCTGGAGGGTTTGTCCGAACTGCCCTATCTTCGAGTAAGTTATCTTCTTGCGAAGATAAACTCACGATTTCGACTTGAAAGGCTTTGCCCGGGACCCTCCCCCTACCTCATCCGGGCTTGCAGCGGGGAAGCGCGCCAGCGCTCCCCGCTTTTTCTTGCGCCATCTGGTGGTGCATCAAGCCGACTTGTAACTTTTTGTCCGATGGATCATCCTCTTAGCCAGGGTCTGTGCTGCCGCATCGCTCGGGTGCCAGCCCACAAGGAGAAATCTGGATGAATGCGCGCGTGCGAAAAGTGGGATTCCTTCTGTTGAACCTAATCGTGACTTCAGCACTAGCCTCTTCCCTCGCCTTCGCGGCCAAGGCAAAAACCTTCACCGGGACCGTCAGCGACTCCATGTGCGGCGCCAAGCACGCCATGCCGGGTGACGATGCCGCCTACACGCGAGCCTGCGTCGGTAAAGGATCGAAGTACGCCCTGGTGTCGGGCGACAAAGTTTACACTCTGGACACCAGCGACAAGGCCGCCTTGGCGACTCTCGACAAACAAGCCGGCGCGAAAGTCACGGTTACCGGGACGGAGAAGGACAACACCATCACCGTGACCGGAGTCAGCGCCGCTCCCTAACGAGCTCTGTTCGTGATCCAACGGGGACGCGCGCCAGCGCTTCCCCGTATTTTTTTTCGCCGGGCCTGCAAATTCATATTCCCTTTACCAAGCATTGTGTTAGATTGTGCATTCTTAACACTCAATTTTCTTTTTGGAGGATCAACGATTTGGGCAAAGACATGGTTCCGAAGCGGATTTTCTTTACCAAGGGAGTGGGGAAACACCGCGAGCGGTTGACTTCGTTCGAATTGGCGTTGCGCGATGCCGGTATCGCCGCCCAAAATCTGGTCCGAGTCTCCTCCATCTTTCCGCCCAACTGCAAGCTGCTCGCCCGCAAGGAAGGCGTGAAGTATCTTCACCCCGGAGAAGTCGTTTTCGCCGTGGTCGCCGAAAACTCCACGCGCGAGCCTCATCGGCTGCTGGCATCCTCGATCGGCGTGGCCATTCCTGCCGACCGCAATACCTACGGTTATCTCAGTGAGCATCATTCTTTTGGCGAGACCGAAGATGCCGCCGGAGAATACGCCGAGGAACTTGCCGCCGAAATGCTGGCCACCACGCTGAACGTGGAATTCGATCCCGATCGCTCCTGGGATGAGAAGAAGCAGATCTACCGTCTGTCCAACAAAATCGTGCGCACCGCGAACGTGACCCAGTCTGCCGTGGGCGACAAGCGCGCGCTCTGGACCACCGTGATCGCCTCGGCCGTGTTAATCTTCGACTGAAACCCTCTGCCCATTCGGCTCGAGGTCGCTCACCGCTCGCTCGCCTTCCCTCCAACCCTTGTACAACGAGCGAGAGTTGCAATGACGAAGGGCGTGCTCTGGGCATTTGGTATCTTGCGGTTGATCTCTCGTGGGCTTTCTTTGGTTTCAGCCCAGGGGTTTCAGCCCCGGCGCCGCGAGCAGCTTTCCAGCTTTGACGAAATCCGCGCGGGAGATGCCTTGTTCGTCTTATTCCGGCAGTCTCCGGGTTTCGCCGACACGCCAGAGTCGAGGGCCAGGGGAAGCCTGCCTGCAGAAGATCGGTGACAAAGTCGCTCAAGACAGCGCAAGCTGCCTCACAAGTTTCACCTCGATCCCGATCCCGGCTTCCGCAGTGCCGCCGGATACCCGGCTGGTCAGATCGTGGTGGCAGCGGAATTCTGGCTCTCATGTCGCACGAAGAGGAACTGGCAGTCGTCCTCGGACACGAAATCGAGCACATCGATCTGAACCAGTGCGCCCGGCGTTTGACCGACGAAATGAAGAAAAAACATATCCGCCCGGATCCGTTCGACCGCTTTCCATCGACGACTTCGGCAATCCCTAGGGCAAGGACGGCGAACTCGCCGCCGACCGGGAAGGCCTGAAACTGGCGGTCGCAGCCGGATACTCTCCTCATGCTGCCGTCGAGCTGCCCGCGACTCGAAGCCCGGTCCGCCGCGTAAGGATTCGCCATCTCTGGAAGAACGCATTCGGCAGGCCAAGGATGCGATCAAAAAACCCACTTGGGAGCAGTCAAACTCGGGAAAAACCGCTGGATGCTACCGTAGATTTCGTTTTGCATCGACATCCCTCGTTCCTACATCTAAGTATTTGATATGAATGAAGTTGAACAGAGTGGCAACGGAGGAACAAATTCCCCAAGGGAGTAAAACTTTGGTAATCTTCACGTTAACCAGATGTAACATTCGGTTAACAGAAAACGGTTAAGATTGAACTGGCAGCAAAGGCAGGAACATCGAACAACCTAGAACGAGGAGTGGCAGTGGACATCGAAACACGCAGAAAAAAGCAACAGGCCCTGATGGTGCAGTTAGTGGAGCGGAAGGTGCGTTCTCGCGCCAAGCAACTCTACGAAACTCGCGGCCAAGAGGAAGGCCAAGCCCTGCAGGATTGGTTTCAGGCAGAGTCGGAAGTCCTTGGAAACAGTATCCTTGCACCGCTTTATCGACGGCTCCGAACCGGCAGTTATGACACTCAACAAGACCCCTCCAGCCAGGATCGTACCTGGCAAGATTCCGGAACCAGCGCTTAGCCTAGCGAGGCGAAGCTAGTCTGTTGAGCCTCGTCGCCCTAAAAACCCCCTCCTTGGCGTCCCTCTGTGGTGGACTTCGCTTTTGGCTTTCATTTCCTGGCTGCAGCCCTGGCGCCCCTGCGCGCGCTGCCGCCTTTCTTTGCTTTGTCCAAGCGCTCGATCACCGCGGCCACGATGAGTGGCAGTCCGACGGTCGCATCCACAAAGACTTCGCCAAACTTTCCACCTTCCGACGGAGGCACAAATTTGCCCCAGGAAATCGCCTCGCTATAAGGACTACCGGATAATCCTCCCCAATACACCGGCTCCGGGCAAATCCGGAGCCCATAGTGATAGCGCTTCAAAGGCACGTTCTCACCGAGGCGCCGATGCCTCAATTCGATGAACGGCCCAAACTGCTGTGACCAATTGCGGGGCACGCCACCCCCAATCGTAAAAATCCCCAGTTTTTTCTGCCGCAACAGAGTCGCCGCAAAATGCTCGAGATCTTCGAAGGGATCGAATCGGATCTTGTGTCTTCCCGTAGATTCTCTGAGCCGGTTGTTCAGCGCCGTATCAAGACCCAACTCTGAGTCGCTGAACGCCGGCACAAACACCGGCACGCCCTGTTCATACGCGGACTTCAGAATGCCGCGCTGTCCCCGATCGCGCTTCGCCAGATACTCCCCAATCGCGTGATTCAACTTGTAAGAGCACATGACCTCATTGTGGTCCCAAGCCTCGAGCACGGCCGACATTACTTCCTCTACGTCGTCCAGATTCTGTTCCGGCTCGAGCGTGTCGTAAACGCGGTTGTAGCCCTGCTCGTAAAGCTCCTCATCGGAAACCTCAGGATTGGCGCGAAAGTGCGCCCGCCCCGTCGCCTCGACCAATCCGTGCGCCATGAGCGCGCCGGTTGAGACAATTGCATTCACAATGCCACGATCAATCAGCTCGGTAACGATCAGCCCTTGTTTGGCCACGGTCATCGCCCCCGCCAGGGTCATCACGATGAAAGCGTCCTCGTCGAGTGCCATGGCTTCGAGCACGTCGGCGGCCTCACCCAGCTGTCGTCCGGTGAAGGCGGTCTTGGACATCGCCCGCACCAGATCGTCGATCGACCTCACTTTGCCCAGATCCAGCGGCTCCAGCGGAATCAGACGGTCCTCAAGGGGATTGTGCAGGTGCCGGTCCTTGCCCTCGCCGCCGGAGCCGTGTCCCAGCCCCGGATTCGGATGCTGCTTCGAATTGCCATGATGGTTGTGCTTCAAGGCGAGCCTCCAAGCTGAATGCGATTGTTCCCGAGCAACTACTCTACAGCACCCTAAGACCGGATGCCACGCCCGGTCAGGTACGGCTGCGTTTGCGTGGAGGAGACATTCACAGGAGGACAGCCCCGGTCGTCCGGTCAAACGCAGCTCAACCGGTTTGACGCCGCAGGAGAGGCAGAGTAAGTCAGAGTAAGTCACTACCCTTCGTACGCCTGTGGTTGCTAAGCTACACTGCCAACCATGTCCGGCAAGCGCAGTTTCGAAGATCAAATCGCCGCTTTGGATGCGCTTCGCCAACAGCCGGAAGAGACTCGCCTCGAGCGGTTACGGAAGGCGCTGACGCATCGCAACAACTTCCTGGTGGGGAAAGCGGCGGATCTGGTGCGCGAATTCCGCGTGGCACAGTTGCTGCCGGAACTGCGCAACGCTTTCGATCGCTTCTTCGACAATCCGGTAAAGACCGACCCGCAATGCTGGGCCAAGAACGCGCTCAGCCGCGCGCTCGCCGCAGCGGATTACCAGGAAGCGGAAGTCTTTCTACGCGGGATGCGGCACATCCAGATGGAACCGGTCTGGGGAGGCGCCTCCGACACGGCGGGAACTCTGCGTGCCACTTGTGCGCTGGCGCTCGTGCAATGCCGCCGTCTAACCGACGCCGACTTGCTGACGCACCTCATTGAACTGGTAGGCGATAAAGAGAAGTCAGTTCGGGCGGAAGCGGTGCGCGCGATCGAACTGGTAGGCTCGCCCACCGCCTCGCTGCTGCTGCGCCTAAGAGCCGTGATCGGCGCCGACGAACCTGAAGTGCTGGGCGCTTGTTACAGCGGAATCTTGCGCATCGAGGGCGGGAGTGCAATTCCGTGGGTCCGACGCTTTCTGGCTACAGGCGACGCCAACGCTGCCGAAGCCGCGCTGGCGATTGCCGCTACGCATTCCCCTGCGGGCTTCGATGCACTGCGGGAATCCTTCTTGAAGCCCGACGGCCCGTGGTGGCGCTCCGTCCTGCTTTCCGCGATTGCCCTCACGCGCCAGGACGCTGCCCTGGAATTTCTGCTTGCTCTGGTTCGCGCAGACTCGCTCGATGCCGAGCCCGCGATCGAAGCCATTCTCCGCTCGATGCCTTCGCAGGAGATGATCAAGCGTCTCGAGCAGCTCGTTGCTCCGAGTCCGCGACTGGCGCGCGTCTTCGCCGCACACCAGGCGGCTTTCTCCATAAGCGCAACCATCGCATAGGTGGGAGTACGGAAAGCCGACCGCGAAGAGCGCATAGCTTTGTATGCAAAAAAACCGGACTCGTAAGAATCCGGGTTTTTCCCCCCGACTACTACTGAAGAAGCAGCCGGCGATGAAACATTGAATGCTAGTTCAGGACGTCAAGAGTAAAGGTCGTCGTATGCGTCACCCCTCCCCCGGTGGCCGTGATGGTGATGAAGTGATTTCCAATCCAGGCGTTGCTACCCACTTTGACCGTCATCGTCGACTTGCCTGCACCCGGCGCCGCGATTGAGCTCGGGCTAAAGATCACGGTTTGTGTGCCTCCCTGTCCTGAGGCGGACAAGCTGATCGCCGAGTCGAAGCCGCCAGAAACGGTCGTGGTTATGGTGGACGTGCCTGCGCTGCTCCTGGCTACCCGAATCGATGTGGGCGATGCGCTGACGGTGAAACCCGGAGTCGTCCTAGTAACGGTGAGCGAGACCGTGGTGGTTTCGACGATGCTGCCCGATGTTCCCGTCACCTTAATGCGATACGTGCCGGCAACTGTGGTGGAGGATACAGTCATCGTCATGGTCGAAGATCCAGCTCCGGTGATTGAAGTGGGACTGAAGGTTACGCGCACCCCCGTTGGCTGGCCACTGGCAGACAAAGAAATGGCCGAGTCGAAGCCGCCCGTCACCGTAGTTGTAATGGTGGAGGTTCCCGACTTGCCCTGCACCACCAAGCGCGAGGCCGGCGAGGCGGAAAGGCTGAATCCGGGTCCTGAGGAGCTTCCGGCAAGAGCGGCGATCAGTCCAGCTCCATTCGGACTGCCCCATCCCGTCGGCAGATCGTAACCGGTGGTTGCCGAATAGCCGTTGCTGCCGCTGGTCGCGTCGTGAAAATCCGTGTCGTAGTTCGAACTGAGACCAATCGAATACAGACTCGGATTAATGAAGCCCACGGTGTGATGGCCGTTGGCGACCGCCTGTTGATTGACCAGAGCCAGGTAGCCGGCCCACATGGGCGCAGCAAAGCTGGTTCCGCCATACTCGTTGGCTGTGCAGGTGGTTTGGTCCGCACACACGTAGAAAGTAAAATTCGCGTTCGCCGAAACGTCTGGGCCGTTGCGATAGGTTTTGGAACAGCTGGAGCAGCCAGTGGCAGCGCTCGTCTGCCAGGAAGGAATCGCATATTTGTCCGGCGAAATGCCGCCGCCACCGTCGACCCAGGCCGTTTCCGACGCCCATGGACCGGCCGCGCCGCTCGTAGTCAAGTCGGTGCCGCCCACTGAGGTGACGTAGACATCGTCCGCCGGGTAAATCTCGGAAGATGCACTCCACTTGCCGCTGTCGCCGGCAGCCTGAAACAAATTCTGACCCTGTGCCGCGAACTCCTGGAAGTAGGGGTTGTCGGTGTTGGGGTCCGCCGGGCTCCAGGTCCACGAAGAACTCAATTGCGCGTTCAAGGGACTGGCCGTTGCCATGGCATTGAAAATGGAAGCGTCGGCCGATCCTACATACATCACCAGGCTCGAAAGTCCCGGAGCCATGCCGATGGCTTGAGTCATGTCCAGGGTCTGTTCGGTGTCGTCACATCCTTGGATCGCGAGGCAACTCGTGCTGGTGCCGTCCGTAGACTTGAGAGTAACCGGGACATGGTTGGTCTGATGCGCGTTCGTGAAGTAGGTGGTCAGATCGGCTAGATCGGTACCGTAGTACTCGAGCAATCCGAGAGACTGCCCGCTTCCGGTAAGAGTTCCACCATAGTAGGCGGCCCTCATGTCACTCCCTAGGAATGAGGCTGAAGGACCGGAACCGGCAGTCGCGTTGGACCTCACGATCCGTTCTCGATGCAGGGCGGGATGCGGGATCGAATAATTATCCAGGCCCGAGATGTGCCACAGCTGAACCGCGAGATTCGGCGTGGGCTCGCGGTCCGGAGCGTAGAAGGTGCGGTTTTCCGTCGGGTGCTGGTAGACGCCCATGGTCAGATGGAAGGCTTGCTCAACCCGAGCCACAGATCCAGTGACGTCAACGTTCACGCGATTCGGAGAGGTGCCAACCACTCTAAGTCCGTTAGCCTTCGCGAAACTGATCACAGAATCGTAATCTTGCTGCGTGGGACCAAACCTTTCGGTGAACTCGTCCACCGTAAGGAATTGGTGATAAGACGGGCTGGAAGGGTCGTAAAGTCTCTGCAAAAGGTCATCCAACTCGGGCTGATTGCGGAGCGGCAGGGCCAGTACCAAGCGCATGGATTGCGTTGCCGGCAGGTGCCCCAGCGATTGCGCCTGCCCCTTGAGCGTTGCTTCGCGAATATGGCGGGTTGCTAAGGGCAGTGACTGGGCAGGGCAAATACTTGCGACCGACGCAAACGCGACGACCGTCAGCCAGGAGTTGCTTAGTTTTCGAATCATAATTCTCCTTGGTCTGGGAAATACGGTTTCAGTGATCGAACCGGCTGTCGGGACGCAAGCCCCTGTGAGGGACTGAGGGACTTCCAGAAGCGGCGTCGCTCGATCCCATCCTGCTCGCGGTGGTAAACGGTTCGTGGCCAGAGCTGATCAACAATCAACCGTCAACGTCCCGCGAAAAGCAATGGTCTTGCCGAAATGGCAAACATTCTACTTCACTGGTGCAAAGATTTGCCGGAATTCACTGCCACTTCTGTTTTCCGGACAAGGCCGCACACGTCGGCTAAACGGCGCTGGCGCGGCCGGCCAGGAAAGAGTTTTTGGAACTCTTGTGCGCGTTCTTTCTCGGGAAGGCCGCCAAAGATTGACGTCGGAGGTCGGAGGAGGTCCGCGACCTACCTTGGATGCTATATTGTTCGCGGAGGTCGGATCGCGTGCTCCCTGAAAGGTTCCGCGTGGCCCTGGTGCAGATGTCCTGTGGCCCGGAACCGGAACAGAACTTGGAGAAGGCCTTGAGCCGCGCCGCGGATGCAGCCGGGCGCGGTGCTAAAGTCGTGTGCCTGCCCGAACTTTTTCAGACCCAGTATTTCTGTCAGCGCGAAGATCACTCTCTGTTCGATTTGGCCGAACCTATTCCTGGCCCGACCACCGAAAAACTGTCTGCTGCCGCTCGCGGCAGCGGCATTGTCCTGATCGCGTCGCTGTTCGAAAAGCGGGCTGCGGGCGTCTACCACAACACTGCGGCCATCTTTGACAGTGATGGCTCCTTGCGCGGCCTCTATCGCAAGATGCACATCCCCGACGATCCGCTCTACTACGAAAAGTTTTACTTTACTCCGGGCGACCTCGGATTCCGCGCGCTCGACACCAGCGTTGGCCGCCTCGGAACCTTGGTCTGCTGGGACCAGTGGTATCCCGAGGGCGCGCGCCTTACGGCGTTGCAAGGCGCGCACGTGCTGTTTTATCCGACCGCGATCGGCTGGCATCCCGCGGAGAAGGCCGAGTTCGGAGCGGCGCAGCACGACGCCTGGCGCACCATTCAGCGGGCCCATGCCATCGCCAACGGCGTTTATGTTGCGGCCGTCAACCGCGTCGGCTTTGAAACCGGCAACGTCCGCGGCAATTCAGCCCCGGGCCAGGGACTCGAATTCTGGGGTGGCTCGTTCTTCTGCGACCCCTTTGGCCGTGTACTGGCCGAAGCCTCCCATGACCGCGAAGAAATTTTGGTCGGCGAGGTCGACCTGAAGGCGCTCGAAGACATCCGCCGCAACTGGCCTTTCCTGCGCGACCGCCGTATCGATAGTTATGCTCCCATCAGCAACCGCTTGCTCGATTAGAATAAGAATCCAACGTGGCCCAGCCTTCCCTCAGATCTTCACGTAAGACTTTAACTATCGAACGCTCCCTCCCCGCAGCCTTCGGCTACCGCATGCCCGCCGAGTGGGAACCTCACTCCGCAACCTGGCTCGCGTGGCCCCACTACCAAAGCGACTGGCCGGGGAAGTTCGAGCCCATCCCCTGGGTCTACGCCGAAATCATCCGCAACCTGGCCAAACAGGAACGTGTCGAGCTGATCGTCAACGGCGCAGCCGCCGCCAGACAGGCCCGCAAGGTCCTCGAGCAAGCCGATGCTGTTTCCGCCAACATCCGCTTCCACCGCTGGCCCACCAACCGCGCGTGGCTGCGCGACTCCGGCTGCATCTTCCTCAGCAAAGGTCAGAAGGACCATGTCGGTGGTGAAAATTATCCGGGCCAGAAAGATTATGTCGGTCCGGGGCCTCGACCCGGACGGGACGGGCGAAGCTCGGCTACTCTCGCCCTCAAGTTTCACTTTAACGCCTGGGCAAAATATTCGAACTGGCGTCACGATGAAAAAATCGGCAGCCTGATGGCGGAGGCCGCGCACGCCACCGAGATTCACCCCTTCGCCGCCGGCGCCCGCATGGTGCTCGAAGGAGGATCAATCGATGTCAATGGAGCCGGTACCGTTCTCACCAGCGAAGAATGTCTGCTCAGCAAAATCCAGGAACGAAATCCTCACATGGCGCGCATCCACTACGAAAAGGCCTTTGCCGACTACCTGGGCGCGCCCCACACCATCTGGCTGGGACGCGGCATCTTCGGCGACGATACTCACGGCCACGTTGACGACCTGACCCGCTTCGTATCGAGAGACACCGTCATCACCATGGTTGAGCCCGACTCGAAGGATGTGAACCACGCCCCGCTGCAGGCCAACTTGCGCCGCCTGCAAAGCGCGCGCGATCAGAACGGCAAACAGTTGACCGTCGTCGAACTGCCCATGCCCCAGCCGGTGGTCTTCGAAGGCCGCCGCCTGCCGGCCAGCTATGCGAATTTCTATATCGCCAACGGAATCGTGCTGACGCCGGTCTTCAATCGCCCTAATGACCGCGTCGCTCTCAACACACTCGCCCACCTGTTTCCTACTCGCAAGATCGTCCCCATCTACTCCGGTGATTTCATCTGGGGCCTGGGCGCGATGCACTGCATGACCCAACAGCAGCCAGAGTGTTGAGTTGCGAGTAGCGAATACCAAGTTGCACGCAACGGAACCCTTCCCTTTTGGCGGATAGAAAACAACGTGTCATTCCCGACCGAAGTCCGAAGCCGAGTTCTGCCAGGCGAGCGAGGACTCCGCCGCTCTGCCCAAGAATGACTCTGCTCCCCTGAGAATCCCACGCACAAAGCAGGGCCTTAAGGTTCGGAATGACAACTGTATGGAGGAGGGTGAAGACTATCGCTTATATTGCGTCGGCTGCGGCCCTTTTTCCAGCGTCTTGCGATCCCAGATCCAGCCTTCGCGGGTGTAGCTTGCTAGTTCGAAGTCCTGGGTGAGTTCGAGCGCATCGACCGGACAAGCGTCCTCGCAGAGGCCGCAGAACATGCAGCGGCTCAGGTCGTAGGTGAAGTCAGTGAGTTCCTTGCGCCGGGTTTGCTCGTTGCGCGCGCTCGAAACCACGATCAGATTCTCCGGGCAGGCCAGGGCGCACAGGTCGCAGGCAATGCACATGGTCTCGTCGGTATCGGGATTGACGTTCAGCCGGGGCGCCCCACGATATCGCTCCGCCACCTGCGGCCGCTCCAGCGGATACTGCTCGGTATAGATTTCCTTGGGATCCTGGTAGCGAAAGGTGATCTTCAGCCCCTGCAGCAGATCGACCAGGAAAACTTTGCGAAGCAAACTCGGCAGGCCCATGATGCAGCTAGCTTACCACCATCCGGCAAATCGCGAAAACTCCCGCCTCCACTCGCTCCACTCGCTCCACGGATATGAAACCAGGCTCTGATTGTTTTTATTCCCAAACGTCTGAGCTCCCTGCGCGGTCTTGGTGATTCTAGAGGCCGCGTCACGGGAACGAAGCAGAATGGGAACTTTCCCCGCTTCCCTTCCGTATCCTTAAACCAGAGAGGCTGTTATGAAGGCGTACCTTACAAATCTGCCGATGAAGATCTGGCTTGTGCTGGTTGTGCCCGCAGTCGTGATTGCCTATCCGGTAGTTCGAATCGTGGTCCCTGCGGTAGTGCACGCGATGGTACCGGCAGCCGTGCGAACCGTGCTGAGCGTAATTTAGATTCGATCTCGCGATCGTGAGATCGGGTGCTTACCGGCGCGTTTTCCCCCCGTTGAGTTCCGCGCTCCAGCAAAACCCGCTAAAATACTGCAGAGCGTCAGCGCCGTGCCCTCACAGAAAACTGCTGCAAGCGACCGTCCCAAGATCGAACCCGAGACCTCTCCTCACGAACTCCGCCCTGACGAAATCTGGATGGAAGAAGCCCTGCGCCGCGCCCAGCGCGCTCTGGAAGGTGGAGAGGTTCCAGTGGGCGCGGTCGTAGTATGCGACGGCCGCATCGTAGGAAGCGGATGGAACCGCAACATCACCGACTCCGATCCCACCGCCCACGCCGAGGTCATAGCTCTGCGCGAGGCCGGTGCTACCCTGGGTAACCACCGTCTGGAGGACTGCGAACTGTTTGCCACCATTGAACCGTGCGCCATGTGCGCCGGCGCGCTGCTGCATGCCCGCATCCAGCGCCTGGTATATGGCGCGGACGACCCCAAGGCCGGCGCGGTTCATTCGGTAATGGAAGTGCTGAATCATCCGCAACTGAACCACAAAATCGAGGTTCGCAGCGGAGTCCTGGCCGGCCGCAGCGCGGACTTGCTGCAATCATTCTTTCGAAACCGCCGTTAGTCGGGACCGATCAGAAATTACGGGTTCACGTCTTGTTGTAGGTGACTGCGTATCTACGGTCAGCTGGCTGCACCGCCGCGCTCGCCGGAAGACCGCTTATGCCGGCGGTTCCCGCCGCCTCCTGGCGGAGTTGGCGGAGGTGCGCTGTTGCCGGCTCATCGATATGACCGGCCGCAAGGGCAGGCCACGCGAGCGTTTGCAGATCGAAGAGATCGGCGAGGACCAGGAAATCGTGGCCCCAGTTCTTGGCGCCGTACCCACGATCCTCGGATTGCGCGTGGTAGATACGGGGTCTCCTGGCTGACTTGTTGGCCCCACCATAGTTCCCACAGTTTTCTTCAAATTTCTAGGAAACTCCCGCATAGGAGGACAGGATTAGGATGTTTCAAATGGATTACGTGATTTCGCGCCCTTGGCCTATCACGACTTGCTCCTGTGCCGGAAACCCCTTCGAGAGAAGAGTGGCGACAATCTTTGTGCCTTTGCCCTTCGATTCGACAATTAACTCGCCGTCAAAGTGACGCAAGCGTTCTCGCATTCCACTGATTCCCACTCCGGACCCTTGGGACTGAATCTCAGCCAGCTTCTCCGGAGGTATTCCGCGACCCTGATCCTGAACCTCCACAATGATCTTATCGGCTTCGCGAGCAACCCGGATGGATGCGCTCTTACTTCCAGAGTGACGATGCACGTTCGTTAAGGATTCTTGCACGATACGAAAAATGACCAGTTCCGTATCAGCGGGGAGCCTATCAAACTTTTCGGGAATTCTCAGGTCAACGTCGAGGCCGCTGCGTTCCTTCAAACCCTGCACATACCAGTTGAGCGCAGATGCCAGGCCGCTTTCATCCAGAAGTGGTGGGTGCAAGAGATAGGAAGTGGTGCGTATCTCTCGGCTCAGGTGTTCAACCAAGCTTTCGGCATCGGCGATGCCTTTGGCTTGAGCAGGATTATTTTTGGCATCTTCGGCAAGCCGCGCTAGATTCATACCCAAGGCAGCCAACGTTTGACCGGCACTGTCGTGCAGTTCCCGTGCAATGTGCCGTCGCTCCACATCCTGAGACTCCATGAGTCGCCCGGAAAGATCACGCAATTCCGAGTTTCTTCTCTCCAGTTCCCGCGTGCGAAACTGCACTTGAGTGTCGAGTGCATCCGCCAGTGCTCGATAACGTTCTTCGCTTTCACGCAAGTCTCGCTCAATTTGTTTACGCTGGGTGATGTCACGGGCAATTTTCGAGGCTCCGACAATCTTTCCTCTGGCGTCCCGGATCGGTGAAATTGTGAGCGAAATATCGAGCTGTGTCTTGTCCTTACGCATGCGAATGGTGTCGAAGTGTTCGATTCGTTCGCCTCGCTTGATTCGTTCGATGATGACTCTCTCTTCGTCCCTACGATCGAGCGGGATGATCAACGAAATGTGCTGGCCTATGGCTTCGCTGGCGGTGTAGCCGAACAAACGCTCCGCACCTGCGTTCCAACTGGTTATGATGCCCTCCAGCGTTTTGCTGGCGATGGCGTCATCCGATGAGTCCACGATTGCGGCGAGCAAGCCAATCGCTTTATCCGCTTGGAGCCGCAAGGCTGGCAACTCATCCAAGAGCGACTGGCTGATGGTGTCCCGAGCCTGCGGGTCATTGAGGATGCAATCCGCCAGTGCTTCATGGGTCGCGAGTAATTTGTTGATGTCATCTTCAAAGACGATTTCAGGATGGGTTTCAGTCCAATAGTGGGCTGCCCTGACAAAAGCTAAGAACAACAGCAAGTATTGAAGGAGAGTCGGCCCAAACAGCCGCGCCAGTGCGTCAAGACACAGCAAATAGTCAGAGGTCTTCAAGAAGACATGCGCTGCCAACACAAAGATGGCATCTTCCATCTGCGTGTCGGCCGTCGGCATTTCAACAATGGGTGCAGGGCAGGCTGCGCACAGTGACAAACGCGATTGGAGTTCCTGGCCGCGAGGGAATGGCCGCCGAAGGAGTTTAACAACGTCTGTGACACTTTGCGTAACTGCGATCGGATCGCCAGCGGGACGGCCAAGTCCCACCAAGAAACCAACATGACGAGCAATGCAGTAGCGAACTGCGCAAAACCGCGACAGGTGGACGAAAAGACGCTCTTTAAAAACGGGGGGTAGAGGATTGTCGAGGTAGGCAGCTTGTGCGAATCCCCACAGTTTCTCGCTGATCTCGGGAGTCTCAGCTGCTAGGCGGAAGAAATTGGGAAGAACCCCAAATCGCTCCTCAATCCGTTTCCCGAGGTTCAGTACCGTCTCGCCCGTGGATGCATTTGGATTGTCACGCACTGTGAACTGTCACTCCGTCATTCCATAGCAAGTATAGGACAATTTAGCGAAACCAAACTGAATCTCTCGTTTCGGTCGAGAGTTGAGTCCAAGGACTGAGAACAAGTTAGGTAGTGACTCTGTGCTCCTTTTCGATCCGGCAACTCCGTTTGCTGAGTCGGACCGCTGCCGGCGAGTTATGCGCTACAGCCCAGCTGGTTTCGTTGCTTCAGCATGAAACTCCACGAAGACGGACCGCTCTAACTGCCACCGAGAATTCTTTTAGCCGAGCGCACTTTGGGTGGTGACACTCCGGCCGCTTCGATAGCTTCGATCGCCGGATTATGGCAGGATGGGGAGGTGTTATGGCTCGATTCAAGGTATTATTCCTCACGCGAGTGCCCTTGATGAAGTGCTCGACGAGCATCGCAAGGCGGGATAAGCGCAGAGACATGGCGCTCGTACGCGGACTCGCAGTCTTTTCTGGCGCCATGCTTTTCTTTTCAGTGAACGCGCTTCCGCAGGATTCCGCACAGGATTTTTCGTCTTTCGGCCCGCCGCAGTCCTTCCTTCGCGAAGCAAGCGCGCTGATTCCGCGAATCGAGAAGGACCAGCGATCCAGTGCCGCTGCCAATATTGCCGGACAGCAGGCCCGCATCGGCGATCTTGAGGGCGCGCTGGTTACAGTGCAGCGTGCCGGAAGCCCCTCAGCCCAGGTCTCCGCCACGGGAAGCATTGCCTACACTCTTGCGTCGCAGGGAGACCTGCCGCTGGCTCTTGAAGTGATTCAGAACTCCTCAAAGGGTGAAGATCCGGCGAAGGCGAACGATTACATTTCCGTTGCGGGATGGCTCGCCGAACATCACGACTTCGAGCACGCTCTGGAACTGGCGCGCCTCATCCAACAGGCGAAGCCCTATTTTGGGCAGACGAATTATCTGGTCGGCACCTTGCTCCGGATTCAGGCAGAACAATTTAAAGCCGGAGATCGGGCGGGCGCGCAGGCAACCATCGATGAGGCTCTAGCCGCCGTTGAGTGGGAAAAAGATCACCCCGTCGAGCCCTGGTTTGCCGAGAGCATGCCCGCGGGCCTCTACGCAAGCATCGCGTCTCAGTTAGCCCACGAAGGCAACCGGCCCGCTGCCACCGCGGTTGTCGACCTGATTTACGATCTATTGGCCGCAGCCAGCACGGAGCAAGCCAAGCAGGATTTGCTTCTTTACTTGGGCGAGGCACAGGCTGGCATCGGGGAACTCGACGCGGCGACGGCGACCGCCCAGCAACTGCCCCCGGGCAACCATCGCGACGCCATCGTGGAGCAGGTCGGCTTCGAGCGCGCCAAAGCGGGCGATCTGTCGGGCGCACTCGAGGATGCAACTGCCCTCTCTTATGAGCCTTGGGGCAACATTTCGCTCCGCAGCGTGGCCGCTCGATTTTCCGCGCTGGGGAACCATGCGCAGGCGCTCGCCACCTTGGACTTAATTCCCGAACCGGCGGAGCGCGCCGAAGGCCTAGTCGAGCTGGCTTCGCAGGAAGCCGGGAAGCATGAGCCGGGTGCGCCGCTTGCGGCGGAGCTTGCCTACGAAGCGGCTATGAATGCAGGCGCAGAGACGAAACCCTACGTCTTCGAGATGATTGCGGTCACACGTGGAGAACTCGGCGATTTCGGCGAGGCGGAAGACATGATCGCCAAGATGAACGACTCGTCAAAGGTTTGGCCACTCTGGAATCTGACGGAAATGCTCATTCGCGGGGGCCACGAAGCCGAGGCTATCTCTCTCGCTGAGGGCCAATCTGCGCCCTGGCCCAAAGCCTACGCTCTCCTAGGCGTCGGTACCGCGCTGATCAACAAGCAACGGGAAGCAGTTCACTACTACCTGAATTCGTCGCCTTGAAAACGCGGGTTTTGCGCAGAGACCAAAGCACCCGCCAGCGGAACCCGCGCTCTTCTCCCGAGGTGTTTATTGTTAGCGTCTCCGGGGGATTTTGAGTGCTACCGCCAATCGCCTCTGAGAGCGGAGTCGCGTGATGCCTCGGTCTCACTGTACGCGACGCTTTTCGAGCATGCGGACTATTGCGGCTGACGGAATAGCTCCAGCTAGACTTCCCGCCTCGCGAGATGGACGGCGAGCCCTTGCTCATTCGTAATCGTTTGATACGCCCACCCAAGGGCTCGCCCTCGGCCAGACGCTCATACGGGCCAGTATTTATGCGGGTCCGAGGGTACTCCCGCAATGACTCCCGCAATGTTTTCGTCAACTGCGCATTATCAAGAACTTATGGCGACCCGGCGAACCCTGTAAATTGTTAAAAACACTAAATATCTACGGATTAAAAGGGCATTGCTCTACCAACTGAGCTACGCGCCCACAGCGAATCTAAACAACTGAAGACAAAGAACTAATTGGGCATTGTGTTTTTCGCCGGCGCTGCGGCCAGCGCACAATGCGGCTTCCAGCTTGGCCATTGCAGACACACTTTGCGATTGCACCGTCTTGATGTAGTGCTATTCGCATGACGCTCACATCCTGGTGCCTGAGTATCTGCTGAATCATCAAGTCATCTACTCCGAGAGCGTACAGCGTGGAAGCGAAAACTGTGGAAGCCATGCCACTTAGCTAGACTACCATCCCTCACGTATTCGTGCGAGACCTCGCCGGCGTCATGGCTGAGCTTCGATTGCCGGCAGACGCCGCAACGATTCAGCACCGGCAAGATTTTCCGGTTCAAATGTTGTTCAGGTTCGCGGGCTTTCCTGCCCCATTTGGCGAACATTGGCCCGCTCTTTAGATTTCCGCACGCAAGCTTGTGCGCTGCAAGGATCGCTTGCAGACGGGGAATCACCGGCACCGGCGCTTTAGACTTTCGCGACTTAGGATCGTTCGTGAATCCTTCCCAGACAGAACGATTAACCATGATCGAATCGCCGTCGTAATCTTCCCAGCGCACACCTCGCAATTCAGACCTACGCAGACCCGCAAACGCCGCGACGGCGCACGCGGTCGCCGCCGGTTCCGGCAGAACCGCCAACATTGTTTCGACATCGCGCAGACTGTAAGAGTGGGTTTCATCTCCCTCAGGCGCACGCGGGATTTTGATCAGGCGCGCCGGATTGCCTCGCGCGGTCGCCGCTCGAGATGGCACACTTAGGATCGGCGCCAAGGACCTTGCAAGTTGGAAGAACGGCAAGCTTACACAATATCCTGAGCTGCGGGCCAGTTTATTTTTTCGCTCATTGTTCTGCCATCTCTTATCAGCTTGCTTCTTCCACTCGAAGCCGTCGCGACCGCATTCATCGCCAGCGGAATGTCCCGTCTCTCGAGCGAAGGCTGCATATTCGCCGCGCGTGAGGTCGTAGTCTGAAGTCGTAGTGTAATTCCCATGTTTCTTGGGAGCAATTGTCCCGAAAACCTGCTTCAAGCATCTCCGGCCATTCACCGGATTGTAGAGAAACACGCCGCCAGGAGTTGCCCTTTGTTGATGCTCTGGATAAAATAATCGGAGATTGTAGGTGTTCTCCGAGGAAATTATCCCATGGCCGTTAGATCGGAATCCCTCAGCGCTACGGAGCGCGCCCTGCGCATCTTTAAGACGCAGGGGGGCATTCTCAGCACCGATCAGGCCATCAAACTAGGTATCCACCCTAGGACTCTCTACGCGCTCCGCGACAACGCCAGACTGGAGCGGATGGAACGAGGTCTCTATCGACTCGCGGATGCAAAGCCACTTGGCAACCCCGATCTCGTCACCGTCGCTCTGAAGGTTCCGCGCGGTGTTGTGTGTCTGATTTCGGCTCTCGCATTTCATAGGATGACCACACAGGTTCCGCACGCCGTCTACCTCGCCATTCCCGCAAATGACCAAGCTCCTGCTCTTCAATATCCTCCGCTGCACCTCTTCTGGTATTCCAAGGCTGTATATGAAAGCGGCATCCTCGAGACGATGCTGGACGGTGCGAAGGTTCGTGTCTATTCGCCCGAAAAGACGCTTGCCGACTGCTTCAAATACCGCAACAAGCTCGGCATAGATGTGTGCGTGGAGGCGCTTAACCTGTATCGCCGGCGAGGCCGCATGAAGGTGGATCAGCTTGAGCGATACGCGAAAGCGTGCCGCGTCGAGCGCATCATGCGCCCATATCTGGAGGCTGTCTTGTGACGGTTTCGGTGGTCAAAGACATGGGAGCCTCGGTTCGGCAGCGGCTGCTGAACTACGCAAAAGCCAGCGGTCGGCCCTTCGCGGAAGTGCTTCAGTATTACGCGATGGAGCGATTTCTTTACAGGCTCTCAGTTTCGCCGCATGGCGGAAAATTCCTATTGAAAGGTGCGCTGCTGCTTACCGTCTGGCAGGCGCCAATCACGCGGCCCACGATGGACATCGACCTGCTAGGCCGGACGAGCAATGAGATTGACGCCATTCTCCAGATCATGAAGGAGGTAGCCCAGCTTGAAGTGCCCAATGACGGCATCGTCTTCGATCCTGCGTCGTTTTCCGGCGCAGCAATTCGCGAGGATGCCGATTACTCGGGCGTCAGAGCGGTGTTCACGGGACGGCTCGATGCGGCCCGAGTTCACATGCAGATCGATATTGGGTTCGGAGATGTTGTCACGCCCGAGCCGGAAAAGCTCTCGTATCCGACGATGCTCGATTTTCCCGCACCCGTTCTCTTCGGTTACAGCAGGGAAACAGTGATAGCCGAGAAGCTACAGGCTCTTGTGCAACTACGCATGTTGAACAGCCGGATGAAGGACTACTTCGACCTGTGGCTGCTTTCGCAGCACCCTGAATTGAACATAGTAACGCTCCGCACGGCGATCCAACGCACATTTGAAAACCGCGAAACGGAAATCGAGGCCGCCCCCATCGGATTCTCACCGGAGTTCGGCAACGATTCGGGCAAGCAGACTCAGTGGCGGGCGTTCCTCAAACGCTCCGCGCTCACCAAGGCGCCGGAGAATCTGGCGGAAGTGGTCGAACATCTGCGGACCTTCTTTGAGCCAATTCTCGGAGCTCTCGCGTGAAAGGCCACAGCATATTGGTGATACTCCTGGGGATGCTTTTCCCCGATTTCAATGCGACTCTGTGCGTTTGAGTGCAATGCGGGAGTGTCTTAAGAGCCCCAAGGCTTGGGCGAGCGCTAAGTGAAGTCCACGTGCTATGACGCTACGAAGGCCAGAGTAGTGCCTGAAGCTGCTTACTCCCGACCGACGCACATTTCAGCTTTTCGATGCATGTTGCACTGGCCTGCACCGGATTACGGGAGTTAACCCACTGCCTCACAAATTGTGCTCCCGCAATTCCCCTTTTTACCATGGATTGGCCGGTTAAACGCTCAAAACCCCTCAACGAGTGCTAACACTTGTTCAAACAGCCAAACAGAGTCAGTGGCCATATGCCGTGACGATAGCTTCGGGAAGAGAAGAAGTACGCCCATCGAACAGCGAGACTTTTTCCCCGCGAAGTGTCTTGCTGAGAAAGTCACGGATGAATCGCGTGATCAGGTCCAGATTGTGCAGCACAACAGGAGTCTCGGGAAACCCGTCCTGACCGTGGAAGAGAAGCGGCACATCGGTGAAGCTCGGGTGGGCGATGTCGGGAGAGTGCAGCACCACGGCGTAGGAGCCCAGGGGTAATTCCTGAAGCTGCTGTTCCCTGACTCTTTTGTATTTCGCGATTTGGTCGGGCATGCCACCCATCCTATCGTCGGAGTGGTAGGCCTCGAGAAACAGGAGCGGCTGGCGCATCATTGGATTGTCCTCATAGAGCGGGAGAGCGGCGACAGGCACCATGCCGCCGTCGAGGTCGACGCAAGCGTGGATGCGCGAGTCCTGCTGGCAGGCGCGCGCGGCGAATTCCGCTCCTGCCGAGTGTCCCATCGCCGCGAGCCGCTTCAGGTCGATTGCGCCAGCTAGCGCGGAGTGCTGCTTGTCGCGGTCGAGCTCCTCCATGCGATCGATCACGAACCGAACGTCGGTGGCCCCTTCGCTGATCATCCACTTTGGACGCTCGGATTGGGAGAGTCGGGCAGGTGGCGAATCGTTGTGTTGCGTTACAACTCTGCCGCCCGGGAACCAGATCGCCTTCGCCGTGTACGTGTGTTCAATGCTGGCGACGACGTATCCATAACTCACCAGATGTTCGATCAGCACTGTATATTGGAACCCGGTGCTGCCGAGGCCGTGAGAGAAGGTGATAACCGGGAATGGCACGCCGCTCTTGGCGATCGGCGCGTGGTCAATCGCATGCGAGGAAATCTCTCCAGAAACAATCTGTGCCCAAGCGTTGCCGAACTCGCGGCTCATGATCTTATGGATCTCGGGAAGGGCGTCCATCTGAGCCGCGCCTGGCAAGTACTGTCCTTTTGTACTGGCGGTCTTCGCTGTCGGATACCAAAAGTAGACCATCAGCTCGCGACGGAGCTTGGGATCGTAGTCGTCGGGACGCGATGCGTCCGTCCAGTGATAGCCAATCCTGCCGATGCCGTAAGGACCTGTTGGCGACGGGATCTGTGGCAGCGCAACGGACGTCTGCGCGCTGCTCGATGCGCTCGGTGATTGAAGTGCGGCGACGGAAGCGCTGTACAAACAGGCGAGCAGAATGCGGGCAAAGAGTCGCGATTTCATACGCGTAAGGTCCCACGCAGACCTGCCGCCGTCAAGCGCACCTGACAATGCGACTCTCGATGGTTGGCGATAAATCTTAGGCTCCTATCGCAGGTGCGCCGGCGCCGTGTAGTCGCGTGGACCCGACTGTGTCCCGCCGGGAACTTGCGATTAGGAGGATACGGTTTCCATGATCTTCGGGGCGGCGCCGACCTTTGAAGAAATCAATGTGTCAATCGAGGAGATCGACGCTGCCGCCAATCGTGTTCCTTGATGCCGTGACATTGATGGACGGCGAGATCATCTGCGTGTAGCCCTTGCTCGTTCGTAATCGTTTGATACGCCCACCCAACTTCAGCGGTAAGGAATGGTCTGGACCCCGGCTGATTTCGTCGATATCGCCAGCCGAGCTGCAGTCGACAAAACTCTCCAACGTCTCGTGGCCGGGGGAGAACTGCGTCGGATCGATCGTGGTCTTTACGACCGGCCGCGCCAGAATAAGCTCACCGGACGAACGACTGTGCCGGATTACCGGGCAGTCATCCAGGCTGTATCGCGGCGCGATAACGCTCGCGTCGTTCTCGATGGCATGACGGCGGCGAACGATCTCGGACTCACGACGGCTGTACCCGCACGCATCGAAGTCTTGATTGATGCACGCCTCAGACCGATTCGTCTGGGCAATCAAGTAATCCAGTTCAAAACGGCCGCACCCAGTCGGCTTTTTTGGGCGGGGCGTCCCGCGATGCGAGTGGTCCAGGCACTCCATTGGCTCCAGGATATGTTGTCGAAGGCGACGGAGCGGCGCAGAGTTATCGACCATCTCCGCAAAATCCTCGCGGACCCGACCCATGGACCCGCGATCCGCAACGATCTGCGGACCGGCCTGTCCGCGCTTCCCATTTGGATGCAGGACCTCGTTCGCGAGGTGATCGCAGATCAACCGCCCGGCCGGGCAGCGACGGGAGCCAACAAATGAACGATGGCTTCAAAAAATTCATCGCAGCGCCTGAGCGTGACCGCCTCGATATTTTTCTTGCCGCATCGCGTCGGCTCGGTACGGCAGTACAAAATGTCGAGAAGGATTTCTGGGTTTGCTGGACCCTAGATGTTCTCTATCACGGGATTCCGCCTGGGAGCCCGGGCCTTCTCTTCAAAGGCGGCACTTCGCTGTCGAAGGCTCACGGCCTCATCAGGAGATTCTCCGAAGACATCGATATCACGGTATTCCGCGAGGACCTCAAGCAAGCGGCCTCGATCGAAGACATGGAAAAACTGTCCGGAAAAAAGCGAAAAGCAAAACTCGATGCCATACGAGATGCCTGCCGCGCTTGGGTTGCGGGACCATTGCGTGAAAGTCTTGCCGCACACATTAACGCATTCGTCCCTAAGGATGGTCGCATCGAACTTGATCCGGAGGATGCGGACGGGCAAACACTACTGGTTTGGTTTCGGACAATAGCCTCGTCCCAATCAGGCTATGTACAGCCGGCCGTTCGAATTGAATGCGGCGCGAAGTCGGCACTCGATCCGCACCGCGACGTTCTCATTCGACCCTACATTGCCGAGGATGCGCCCGAGCTGAATATCTCTGTGCCCGGCGTGACCGCAATCGAACCACCTCGAACCTTCTGGGACAAGATCGTCATCGTTCATGGTTTGCGTCGCTGGCATGAAATACGCGGTGAACTCCGTCAGGAAGGGCAGCGCGTATCAAGATATTTCGGAGATCACGGGTGGTCGTGCGTTCTCAATTGAAAATCCAAACGACTTGACGGACGTCGCGGCCAAGATTGGGATCGAATTGCGCAACCAATATCTGCTGGGATATCGGCCAACCACTTCGGTGCGCGACGGTAAATGGCACAAGATGCGAGTGAAGATCATTCCACCCAAGGGACTGCCGCCCCTGCGGGTTTACGCGAGGACCGGCTACTATGCGTCTTCCGAATGACTGGGCAGCGCGATGCTATGGGCCGCGTCGGCGTGGAATAAACGGCAAGTTTACAAGTCGGTGATGTCGTTGCGAGCGACACCCGCGTCGGGTATTGGGTCGGCTGGGGCAACTTCCGAGATTTGCCCCAAACGACATAAAGCCCACTGCCGTTCAAATCCCAGAACGAGAATGCGGACAAATTCAAAGATACCTTCGGATCCAGATTTCGCACAAGGAAGTGTACATCCCTGACAGGCTGGGTTGTCATTTGAAATCGCCTAGGCAGGAAGTCGATCTTCCTTGCACCTCCCGACACCCACTTCTGCACATGCAATTGATAGCGGGCTGCGTCCGCTGTTTCCGCGAATAGCGCACCTTTAGCCAATTAACCCGCAGGCTGTGAGTTGTGAGGTATCTCACCCGGGCAAGCCAATACGGCGCATAAGCTCTTCAAAGCGCGGGTCCGATCGGAGAGGATCGAATCCAGAGCGCAGTAGAATGCTCGGATTAAATCGTTCTGCGTACGCTCTTTCGAGCCAATGCATGGCTTGGTCGTTATCCCCCATGGACGCATAGATCATGGCGATGTGTGGAGCATTTGTAAAACTAGGGTTTGAGCTTTTCTTAAGATCGCTCAGCAGCTTCATCGCTTCGTTTGTTTTGCCGGATGCCACGTAGGCACGGGCGAGATCAGCGACGCATATCGGGCTGCCCCCGGACAGCCGGACCGCCTCTTGAAGTTCCGCAACCGCTTCCTTGTCCATCTGTTTTAGCAGGTAGGCATCGCCAAGCTGTTTATGTCCGATGGCAAAAGTAGAATCCATTTCGATGACCTTGCGGCCCTGTTCCACCGATGCGTCGTAAGAATGCGTAAGGAGAAGAAACTCCGCCAAATCAGCGTTGATGATCAGGGAGAGCGGATCCAGATTTTCCGCTTTTCTCATTTCCACGAGAGCCTCTTTGGGCCGACCCAATAGCCCGAGATTCATAGCATTCCAATGGTGAGCGGTGGCGTAACCTGGGTTTAGTTCAATGGCCCGCTGAAATTCCTTCCCGGCAGAGTCAAAATCCCAGTCGAAGGCGCGCAAGCTGTATCCCAGTGAGGTGTGAGCTTCGCTCAGCGAACTGTCCAGTTCGAGAGCTTTGATTGCTGCGGCCTTCGCTTTGGGGAGTGCCTCTTTGAAGCTCGTCACCCCATACTGCCAATCTCCCAACAGTGCATAGGTGTCGGCTAAGCCAGAGTAGGCTTGGGCGTATTTTGGGTCCTCTTCGATTGCCTGGTTGAAATAGGCCAAGGCGGATTTCAAGCCATCCGCCGTTCGTTTGTTCCAGAAGTAGCGCCCCTTGAGATAAGACTGGTAGGCTTCCGGATTAACGGCCTTTGCGCTTTTTAGCGCAGCTTGCTCCCGTGGTGTCAGATTGATGCGAATCTGATCTGCAATGGCGCTAGCCACACGGTTCTGGAGCGCCAAGGTATCACGCAATTCACCCTCATAACTCTGGGACCATAAGTGCTTGTCCGTAGAAGCCTCGATCAACTGCGCCGTGATACGGACCTGGTCGCCGGAGTGGAGAACGGTGCCTTCTACCACGGCATCCACATTCAGCTCGCGAGCGATCTGAGGCAGAGGCTTCCGCGCTCCTTTGTATACCATTACCGAGGTGCGGGAGATAACCCGTAAAGCGCTGATCTGGGCCAAGTCAGTGATCAACTCGTCCGTCATGCCGTCAGCGAAGTAATTCTGGGAAGCGTCGCCAGAAAGGTTGTCCAGGGGAAGCACCGCTATGGATCGGATGCCCGAGGGCGCAGGGGTCCGCGAACGAAATCGCCAAACGGAGAGAATCGACAAACTGATAATAATGACGAGCGGCAAGGCGCCGATGACCCAACGGCTCGGCCACAGCCGACGTTTCGGCGCAACCACCAACCCAGCGTCTTGAATCTTATGCCCAGGGTCTGTAGCCGGCAGATCTCCAGCGACAGGTTCTTGCCTTCTTGGGCGGGCTTCTACATCGACAACCGACACGTCCCCAATAAAGCGATAGCCACGTTTTGGAAGAGTCTCGATGAATCGCGGATTCTCAGCCGAGTCTCCCAAGGCACTCCGCAGCTTCCCGATGGCGATATTGAGTGCCTGATCGAAATCACCGAAGCTTTCGCTAGGCCAGACTCGGCTGCGCAATTCCTCACGGGTGACGACTTCCCCCGGATGTGCCAGCAGGATCTCGAGCAGCTTCATCGGTTGCTGCTGCACTCTGATTCTTAAACCCGCCTTTCGCACTTCCCCCGACTGGAGAGAAACCTCGTAAGTTCCGAATCGCACGACGGAACTGGGCGGCGGGGATTCCATAGCGCACTTGGGCTTCGCACGGAAGTCTAGCACTTCTCACAGACCACAGTGTCAGACCCCAGCCAGGATATCTGCAGAGCTAACTCATTCGCCATCCATTACTTGACAAGCAGCGAACCGGTTATGGAGAGAAAAGCCTCGGTGAATTGACGCCTAACGACTAGCGCGTCAGATTGGGCGAGATCACAAGATCAAGGAGGTCGTCATGGCAGAGGTGATTGAGTTTTACGTACCGAAGAACTTCCGGAGACCGTTGAAGGGGGCTCCTCAGCTGCAGTGCGGAAAGGTCATCGAGTTTTGCTCGCAGGCGAAGGAATCAGCCTAGCTGGGACAGGGTTTCAAATTGATTCGGGAGAAGGCAAATGAAGCGGATTGGATTTGGCTCAAAAGGGGTGGTCCGATTTGGGGCTTCGTCCTCGCAGGACGATCAACCCTCTGCAGGCTTCGAAGAGTTAGCCATGCCCTGTTCGACTCCCTTTACAACTTCGCGCGCTGGCTGGTTCACAATTCCAGCAACGCCGAGGATCTCGTACAAGAGACCTATCTCAAGGCTTTACGCAACTTCGCTTCGTTTCGGTCTGGCACCAATTTTCGCGCGTGGATGTTTCGAATCCTGAAGAACACGTTTCTGAGTTCTTGCTCAACACTGGAGCAGCGCACGACCGGTGCGATGGTCTTAGAGGAGGACGGACCTGAGTTGGCGGTTGATATGGAAACTCCCGAAACGATTCTAATGAATCACTCTGATTCCCAACGGCTGCAGCGCGCCATCGACGATCTGCCGCTGCATTATCGCGAGGCCTTCCTTCTTTGTGAAGTGGAGGAAATGTCGTACCAGGAGATTGCGGAAATATTGTCGATCCCGATAGGAACCGTTATGTCGCGCCTAGCCAGAGCGCGGAAGTCAGTTCGCGGGTCAATCCTTGGCGCTTCCCCGGCTATGCGCCTTGGACCCTCGCCAATAGCCATTCTTTCGGCACTGACTGAAAAATCAGTTCATCTTCAGGGACGCTAAAGTCGATACCGCAGTGCGGACACGTGAACTCACACCAGGATCTGGCATTGTCGCGTCCCGTGCGTTCTGGTGGCCTGTAGGAAACTAATGCGCCGCAGTCGGGAACCGGGCAAATCGACCCTGCCGCCACCACCTCATCGCGCTCATCTTAGCCGTCTAACATGGGGGCCCAGCTCCAAGCACCGGGAGCACCAGCGATTGATAGTCAGGGATGGACATCTTTAACCTAGCGGCACATTACTGCGACCCATTAAGGTAACGTTTTCAAGGCGCCATTACGCTTCGCAGCCAACAACAGCAGAAATACACGCAACCTTGACGCCTTCAATACCCATGCATCGCCATCGCACAGAAACACAGAGACCTCCGGTATTGGCAATCTTTGCCAATCTTGCTATGATGTACTAGAAATTCCAACCCAACGAAAGGGCCGCCGCCATGCCTACCCGGAACGTGAATTTGACTGATGAGCTTGACCACTTCGTCGCCATGAAGGTCAAGAGCGGACGTTACGAAAACGCCAGTGAAGTCGTGCGCGCCGGGTTGCGAACACTAGAGCGCGAAGAACAGCAGTACGAAGCCTATCTCGCCGCGTTACGTGCGGCTATTGATGAAGGCGACGCGAGCGGCATCGCCGAAGGCAACGTCTTCGGCCGCGTCCGTAAGTCCCTCAAGCTTCCCGTGTCCCGCTAACCGTGGCCAAGTTTCGATTTTCGCGCCGCGCGGAGGCCGACCTCCTATCCATCGCCGATTACACTCTCCGCGAATGGGGCAAGGCTCAAACCGCCCGCTATATCGACGAGCTTGAGGATTGTTGTCACATGCTTGCCGACAACCCGGCTTTAGGTCGCGTTTGCGATGACGTTCGCCCCGGCCTGCGCCGTCACGAGCATGGCAAGCACGTCCTCTTCTACCGGCGAGAGCATGGAGGCATCCTCGTTTCCCGCATTCTGCATCAGCGTATGCTGCCGGAAAGACACGCCCTCGACGATCAGGACGAGGAGCCATAGCCCTTCGCATCGTTCGAACCATCCTCCCCAGCAGCCTGCCGTTTGGCCACGGACAGACCATCAGCGGTAGCTGCGGCGATATCAGCCACATGCACTTCACCACCCACGGCAGAAGAAATTGCGCGCCATGGGAGACCTGCCCCCTTCGCTCCACGGGCAGGGAAGAGCCCGCAGCAGTCGGCGAAAGACAGTTTATGTGCTCCATGGAGGAACGGCATAGAGTGCCACGCCGAACCATTTCAACCGCAGCGAACTATGTCCAGTTTCCCTGCGTCCAAGCGTTGAGAGCCAATATACTCTCACTGCGGTTCAGCGCCCCAATCCGGTCCTAAGGAGAAATGTCCATGGCTCGCATCAAGCTCCTACCCATGCTGTTAGGTCTGCCTTTTCTTGCCGCTGCCGCTCAAACACCTTCGAACACAGGTCGTTGGATTTTTTCGACAGACTATTTAGGCACTCCTCTGACTCCTCTCCTCAATCTTGAACAGACCGGCGAAAAAGTGACGGCCACAAGCCGGGGCTACAAGTATGTCGGTACTCTCCACGGGACTGCTCTGCATCTCATGGCTACAGATGAACAGGGCAATGCCGATGAAATCACCGCTACGCTCGCCGATGGCAAGATGGAAGGAACCGATACAGAAACGGACGCCAAAATAAGACGCACCCGATGACTCTTAAATTCACGGCTATTTTGGCGCCTGCTCTGGAACATCCCCAGCCCAAAACCCATGAATTCACGCCGACGGTCTTCTATCGTCAGGTATCTGCCTTCAACAAACCGGTCCTCACTATCAATCCTGGAGATACCATTCACACCACTACAGTGGATGCCGGCGGGACGGATATGAATGGGGTCAAGCGGTCCCTCGGCGGCAATCCTCAGACCGGCCCCTTTTACATAGCGGGAGCAATGCCGGAAGACGAGCTCGTCGTCCATATTAAAAAGCTCACCCTCAATCGCGACTGGGCGGAGAGCGACGACGGGCTTGATGAGCGTGCCTTGAACAGCGATCTCGCCGTCAAGGTGAAGGATAACGGTAAATCTATCCGTTGGCATCTCGACCGAGCGGCGGGGACTGCAACTCCCGAAACCCCCGCAGAACACCTCAAGCACTACACGCTCCCGCTAAAGCCCATGCTCGGTTGTATCTCTGCTGCTCCTGGCACTGCGCAGGCCCCACCCGGCACAGGCGACTCGGGATACTACGGCGGAAACATGGATTTCAACGAAATAGGGGAAGGCGCAACGGTCTATCTTCGAGTGGCAAACCCCGGCGCGCTGCTCTATTTCGGCGACGCACATGCAGCGCAAGGTGACGGCGAGCTTAGTGGATGCCCTCGAAACATCCATGGACGTGGAATTGACTGTTGACGTCATCCCCAACAAGCGCATCGGAGACCCTCGCGTGGAGACGGCCACTGACATCATCACCATGGGGCTTGACGGTTCGCTCGATGACGCGTTCAAAGAAGCCACAAGCGATATGGCTTCATGGCTCGAAGAAGACTACAAGCTTACGCCTTCAGAGATTGCGCAGGTGCTTGGAACTGCCGCCGAATACCATATCAATGAAGTTGCTGACAGGAACGCCGGTATCGTATTGAAAATCAGCAAAGCCCGTCTCGCCACGCTTGTGAAATAGGAGATGTTCACTGCGGCGAAACACCGGGCGCTAGTTAAGCCTCATTGCTGGCCGAGGAAAGCAGAAGGTATGCAGACGTCTAAACGGGCACGAAGGCGAAAGCTGGATACATTCAGCGTTGAGTTCTGCTGCCCCGCTCTTGGTCATAACTCTTTTCTTCTGGGGACGTGATGTGCGTAACCCAACCGCTCGGAGCCAAGCGATTGTCGCGCTATTAGTTTCAACACCTGAGCTTACCTGAGCTGGTCGTAGAGGTTTGGTTCTTCAAACACCTGAAACTGTGATCATTTACTCACGATAGCTGTTGTTATCAGACGTGGCTCTTGAAAAACTCCTCCGCTCGAAATTCGCAAAAATAAAATCGCGCTGCAAACAGGATCGATCCCGCAAACCCCTCATTGGCAGGCGTGGCTTTGTACTCCGATTCCGGAAGCAGTTCTGTGAGCGCTGGGCTGAGGACCAGCGGGTCAACAGGGGATCAGGTGGCCGGATCGTTGCCGGTGGTCTGAAACAGCGCTACCACCGCGGGCTTTATTACCTTGCCGAGCGCGTTGCGGGGAAGCGCATCCAGCACGAGAAGACGGGAAGGCACTTTGTGAGTTGCCAGTAGTTCCTTGGCCCATGCGCGAAAGGACGACAGTTCGAGGACATCGCCATCATTCAGCACGACGGCCGCAGCCACGCGCTCGCCCCACTCTGGATCAGGTACGCCTACCACGGCACATTCCGCCACCCTAGGATGTTCACGCAACGCCTCCTCAATTTCCAGGGCTGATACCTTATGTCCGCCTGTCTTGATGATGTCAACGTTCGTCCGGCCAAGAATGCGATAGACACCGTTCTCGATCACCGCGGTATCGCCGGTCCGAAACCAGCCGTCGCGGAAGGCATCGCGGGTTGCATCGGGCTTTCCCCAATATTCCGCGAACACGTTTGGGCCACGGACTTCGATCTCGCCCGCTCCTCCCCGAGGAACCGGTTCGCCATGCTCTCCGACGAGCTGAACCTCGACGTTCGGAAGCGGGGTCCCGACGCTGCCGGGCACGCGTTCGCCCCGCAGCGGGTTCGAGAGGGCCATGCCAATCTCCGTCATGCCGTAGCGCTCGAGCAGGGTGTGGCCGCTGATTTGCTTCCAGCGTTGGAGCGTGCTCACGGGCAGCGCTGCCGAACCGGATACCATCAAGCGCAACCTGGAACACGCACGTGTCAGGTGCGTGCGGCGCGTCGGCGAAGCCGCGTCCCAAGCCGTGATGAGTTTTGCGTACACGGTAGGCACTGCCATGAACAGAGTGATACTGCCGCCGGCAATTGAGTTCCATACAGCATTCGCATCGAAGCGCGGCAGCATCTGGCAAGTCGCGCCCGACCACAGTGCACAGGAAACCACGTTGATGATCCCGTGCACATGGTGCAACGGCAAACAGAGCAAAGCGCCATCGTCGGCTGACCACGCCCAAGCTTCCACCAGGCTCGTGATTTGCGCCGCGACGTTCGCATGAGTTATGACCACGCCTTTCGGCCGACTCGTCGTGCCGCTGGTGTAAAGAATCATGGCCCGTCGCTCGCTGCTGATTTCCGGCAATTCCGTCCGCTCGAAAGCGGGGATCTGCTCACACGACAGCGCTCGGATGCCTCTGGCGGCCGCGATTGGCGCCAAAAGAGGGGCTGCGTGAGCATTGAACAATAATGTCGACGCTGCGGTATCGTCGATAATATATTCCAGCTCGGGTTTCGTGAAGTTGAGCGGTAACGGGACGGCAACGCCACCCGCTCGCCAAATGCCCCACTGCACCGCAACCCACTGAAATGCTGGCGTTAGCAGAAACGCCACGCGAGCTTCATGAAGATCCTCTTGGCCAGCGAGCAGCGCGGTGGCCACACGTGACGACGCATCAATCAGATCGCAATAAGTGAACTTTCCCTGCGAATCGACGACCGCCGTTCTGCCGCCATGCCGCTGGGCGTGAATAAAAAGGAGATCCAGACTGGTGCGGGTGATCACGTGCAGACTTTACGTCCTGCTCACTTGTACTGTCTACTTGTCCGGAAATCTTTTCGTCCTGCTGAAAATAGGGCACCGCCGGTCATGCGGCAACCGGATTTCTCCAGAGATGGTTGGTTGCGGGGGCCTGCAACCATCCGAATTTGCTAGTCCTGCCGTTTAGTCTGCTACTGATTCGAGCCGCGGCTTAGCCCGACCACTGCTTCCGCGTGGCCGACGATTCGGCCGGGGCAGCTACAAAAAAACATCCGCAAGCCCACGGTCCGGCCGATAGGAATGCCTCCAAGCATGTCCATAATCCGTTGACGTGCAGCGTCCTCGCTGATGCCGCTGCCTCTTGAAATGTGGGCGATCATTCCCTTTGCGCCTGAAGTCTCGATGAAGCCGGGCGAAATCATCGTAACTCGCACACCTTTCGGAGCGTTACCTTTGGCCAGCCCCTATGCTGTAAGCAGCCAAGGCTCCTTTGGCCGCCGCGTAGGCAAGCGTCGAATTGGACAATGGCAGACGATGTGCGACAGAGGAGATATGAATGACAACTCCTGACTTGCGTTCGATCATGCCCGGAAGGAAAGCGCGGTCCAGGCGAACGGTGGCGAGCAGATTGACCTCCAGCATCCTTTGCCAGTCCTCGTCGGAGAGCACCTCGAATCCGCCTGGTTTTGTTTCTGTTCCGCCGGCATTATTCACATCCGCAGTTCGCTTGAGATGTGCCTTATCGAACACGTGCTTGAGTGCATCTTCGTTCTCACCTTCTTTCACGGCTTCTCCATCGCAAGAGAGCGGTTTTGAGAGCCGCAAGACTTAGCTTTGCGCCAAAGACCCTCGAATCGGCCTCGAACTTCCGTCCTTGTGAAAGTCCCGTCCCATTCGTGGTTAGGAATGATTATTCCTCATATATAGCGTCCACTCCCTCGCTACGGGAATGCCAAGGACCGGATTATGGCGGCTGGCCTCAGATGGGTAGATGGCTCGTACCTTTTATTTTATTTGTAGCAAGGAACGGCGACGATCTTTCCGGTCGGGCTGTTGCCGTTCAGGTTGTGATATGCGTCCTCGCGACCAGCCGCCGCAGCATTGGCGCGAGATCTGGCGCCTTGTAGAACGGATGTCCACGGAAGATTTCCGCGCATTTTTCATCCAGGGTG
>Ga0210406_10000243_pt1 | contig 81227 bp, 68 predicted proteins | sample IncBWC30MmetaG_FD_155454 | JGI IMG/M metagenome (GOLD analysis project Ga0210406, IMG submission 155454) | Forest soil microbial communities from Barre Woods Harvard Forest LTER site, Petersham, Massachusetts, United States - Inc-BW-C-30-M | ecosystem: Environmental > Terrestrial > Soil >...
GAAGCGTGCGCTTAATTAATTAAGCAGCAAGTGCCAAGTTGTTGTTGGCAGTTCTAGTTTCCAGCCGATTACGGGTGGTTGGCCCCCGGCATGCCTCCGAGACGCGACAGCTTCCGTCGAAACCGTGTCGCCCCCGTGTGACACCTCATTTTACCACGCCGCTAACACGTAGCCACTACGCGTAGTAGGACGCCATCATCGTTCTTTCTCTCAGAGGGAAATACTCGCTCTCTCTGCATACTTGCGAAAACTTCCACACCACCGCGGTATCGAGCCAGCCATTGTCAGCTTCGCTGAAAAGAACGCGCAAAGCTTCCTCTGGGGCGAGAGGTCCCCGGTAAGGACGATTGGTAGTCAGCGCATCGTAGATGTCCGCGACCTGCAAAATTCTCGCTTTCAGCGGAATAGCATCTCCCCGAAGCCCATCTGGATATCCGCTCCCGTCCATTTTTTCATGATGATGTCGTATCATCGGGAGAATGCTCCGCAGCGTCTTCAGCGGCGCGCACATTCTTTCTCCAATCACCGGATGCTCCCGCATGATTCTCGTTTCTTCCGCGTTCAGAAGCCCGGGTTTAAGAAGGATGCTCTCTGGGACGCTGATCTTTCCTATGTCGTGAAGCCAACAAGAAAGTCGTAGTTCCCGCAGGTCTTCTTCTCTAAGACCCAGGCTTCTTCCCAATTGCTCCGCATATGCCGTCAGACGATCGGAGTGCCCATTCTTCATGTTTTGTCTTGAATCGACACTTTGTGCTAGCGCAAACACCACGGACTTCGCCTGCTCATCCATATATTTCTTGAGCCGCAGGAGAGTCTGGATGCGCTCGAGCATATCCCAGAGCGAAAGTGGCGTAGCCCAAATACTCATGGCCCCGGCTTCGCTTCCACGATGGATGTCCCACTGGTCCGGCGAGGATCTCACCAGGACGATCGGTGTGAGCCCATTGCGAGGGTCTTTCTTCAGTCGGCGGCAAAGTTCGAAACTACCGATGTCCGGCAAACTATCGTAGACGAGTACCAAATCCGGCTGGACTTCCAGACAGCTGCTGACTGCTGATTCACCATCTGCCGCCGCGTGTACATCGCATCGCTGGCTCTTCAGGAAGGATTGCAATTCTTCGCGATTCGTCGAAACAGAATCCACTAGCAAGATGGCCGGGTTCATGCTCGCCTCGCTTTTCGTCCGCAAGTAGACTGAACACACCACTCCCCACCCACGCGAAACAATAAGTTCTCTTAATTCTTAATTCTTAATAAGGATTGGTCTTGCTAGCGTTCTCCAATCCCTGTTTGCGGAGGTCTCTTTGCCTCCGCTTCCCGGGGACGAGAAAATATGAAGTGACTTGGCAAGACTATGAAGATGCTTCTTGAGTTCCAAACGGGGATCCATATAAGTTACTCAGAATTCAGATTTTGCGGCGCGCATGGCAATCAGAGGGAATTAGAACAAGGAATAATTTTCATAGTACTTGAAGGCTTTACGTTCTGCCTTTGTCTTACAACTTTTTTTCGGTCTCTCTTCGCCAACTAACAGTAAATTGACTTTTGGCGCGAAGCCCTGTGACTTCCACTGGGCAACGATTGGGCACAACGGTACCGCTGCGTGGTTGACGACCAGAGCAACCCCTTTCACAATGACAAAACGGAGCCTTTTCAGCCGAAAGCCCCGTCAAATAGGTATGGCACAGGAACCCACAGCCGTGGAACAAGCCATCGCGCGCGCCCTGCGCGACAACCTCGAGCGCCTCCAGCGCTCCGCGGAAGAGATGCACCACGCCGTCAATGACGTCGTCTCCGCCTGCGCCAGCAACAAGCCCACCAACGCCCTCCCTCCGCTCCTGCGCGCGCAAACCGCCGCCGCCTCTCTCAACGCCTCTTTGGAGGTCCTATCGAGGTTCATCACCGTGGCCCTTCAGCCGGCACAGCGTTCCCCACTTGAAGCCGAAATCGCGCGCTTGACTGCCGCCGTCGCCGTCGAAGCACCAGCTGCAGCCCCCGAGCCTGTCCGCCCATCGCCCTCGGTTCCGACCCCCATGGCCGCCGCTCCGGTTCCCCAACACAGTGTTCCACAGCCACAGCCGCCTATCCCTCACGTGCATGCCGAGCTCGAGCCCATGCATGTCGAAGAGGCTGCCGAACTCTCCGCCGACTTCGACGTCAACCACCTTTCCACTGAGGAACAGGAACTGCACAGACGTGCAAATCGGGTGGCGAAAGTTTCCATGCAAGATATTAAAATGTTACGACCGGAACAGGTTCGCCTGGGCCGCGAAAATAAAGATCTCTGCATTCGATTGAAAGAAGACATTGAGAAAGCTCATCGCGAATACGACCGCCGTTTCAAACCAATCATGGATCATCCTGTGGACTACTTTTACCGCTGGATGGTCGAAATTCTGGCGGAAGGCGACGCCAGCGCGCTCGGCGAATACCCGTACGCCGCGCCCGTGCGCCAGCATTAATTTCCGCTCGAAAAACTGTTTTCGTGTGGCCGCGCTCCGGAGTTGTGTCTCGATCGCCCTGATTTTTTTCATTTCACTCAGCGCGCCATTCGATTCCACCGCGCAATCTCGCAAGAAGAAAAAGGCAAAGAAGCCGGCCGCCGTCCCTTGCCGCACGGGATGCAGGCCGGATACGACCGCTCCTGATATCGCCACGTCAACGGCCGACGACGCAGCCGCTCTGCAGCAACTCTCCGAACTCGCTCGCTCGCTGCACAACGCCACGCCCGGTTCTTACGACAAACTCTCTGCCTTCGCCACGAAGCACGCCGGGGACGTATGGGGTGCCCGCGCCGCGTTAGCCCTCGGCTACGACGACTATCAGAAAAATCGCCTTGCACCTGCGATGGCCTGGTTTGCAAAAGCGAAGGGTGAAGCAGTCCTTCAGGAATACGTTCTCTATTGGCACGCGCAAACCAATCGCGTCGCCAAGCGCAATTCCGATGCGTACGCCGATTTGCAAAAAATTCTGACGGAAAATCCGAACACCGCAATCAAAGAACAAGTTCTTGAGTCCTTCGCCCCCGTCTCCGTCGAAATGGGCCGCGCGCAAGCCGCCGTGGATGCGTTGAATAGCTACTCTGCCACGAACAGCAAGCCCGCTCTTCTTCTCGAACGCGCCCACGCTTATCAATCCGTGGGCCAAGCCGTTCGCGCCGTCAAGGATTATCAGTCAATCTTCTACAAATTCCCGCTTGCCGATGAAACGAAAACTGCTGGCAACGCACTGGCCGTTTTGCAAAAGCAACTTCGTTCTGAATTTCCTTACGGCACCGCGGAAATGCAGGAGCAACGCGCACAAGCTTTTTTTGACGCGCACAAATGGCGCGAAGCACGTCCCGAATTTGAAAAGCTCGTCAGCATGTTACACGAGCCTTCCAATCCCGTTCGCCAGCGCGCGCAATTGCGCGTCGCGCAATGTCGTGTGCAGTTGAAGGCATCCGTTTCGTTGGTTTCGTCTCTCGCCCCCACCGACCCCGAAGTGGATGCGGAACGCCTCTATGCAATTTCGCAATTTCAGCGCACCGCGAAAAACGAATCTGCAATGCTCTCCGCGATCGAAGTAATCACGACAAAATACCCGAACACGCGCTGGGCCGATGAAGCCTTGATGGCGGCGGGAAACTACTATTGGGTTCAGCTCGACCGCAACAAAGCCGCGACGTACTACCAGCGCGTGCTTGACACCTACCCAAACAGCAAAAATGATTTCAACGCTGAGTGGCGCATCGCCTGGGTTTCGTACATGAATCACGCGCCAGATGCCGATGATCGCTTCCACGTTTTCTTGCTCAAATACCCTGTCTCGGCGAACACTGTTGACGCGCTCTATTGGCTCGGCCGCAATGCCGAACGCTCCGGCAATCCCGCGCACGCCCGCAGCTTCTACAACAAAGCTGTCGAACGCTTTCCGCAAACCTATTTCGGTTACGCCGCCGCCGCTGAACTAGCCAAGCTCGGCCCGGGCGAAGAAAATCCCTCGGAGTTCCTTGACAAAATTCCGCCGCCCCCTGCACTGCGTCCCTTCGACGAACCGATTCCGGCGGCCGCTGAAGATCGCTGGGCACGCGCACAAGCGCTGCGTTCCATCGCGTTCGATTCTTCCGCGGAACAAGAACTCAAATCAGCTTTCTTCGCCACCGGCTCCCCACGTTTTCTTCTTGAAGCCGCGCAAGCCGCCTTCGATCAAGGCCATTTCGCCACGGGCATGGCTTACGCGCGTACCATTGTTCCCAGTTTCGATTCGCGCAATTTCAACGAGATTCCTCTGACTGTTTGGAAAGCGCTCTATCCGCTTCCGTACGAATCGCCCGTGCGCCGCGAATCCGGCAAGAATGAACTCGATCCCGCCGTCGTAGCGGGGCTGATTCGCCAGGAGTCCACGTTCCAGGCGGATGCTCTCTCGCACGCAAACGCATACGGATTGATGCAACTCCTCCCCAAGACAGCAAAAATTTTGGCGAAACAGCTTCGCGTAAAATATACGAAAGATCGCCTCTACGAACCGGATTACAACATTCAGCTCGGCACGTTTTATTTCAAGGGCCTCGTTCAGCTTACAGGCGCGCCCGAATATGCCCTCGCCGCCTACAACGCCGGCGAAGATCGCATCGCCGCATGGAAAGCCGAGCGCATCTACGACGAAGTTCCCGAGCTGGTCGAATCCATCCCGTTCACGGAAACCCGCGAATACGTCCAAATCGTCCTGCGCAACGCCCAGCTCTACCGGATGATTTACGGCACCGGCGCACCAACTCCTGCGACGACGGCCGCGACAGGTGGCACCTCTCATCAGGCCCGCCGCTAATTCGGCCGCGCTTTGCTTTTTCGTTGTTCGACCTTAAACTTTCAACCTCAACTTCTTTGGGTGCTCAATGACTGCTGAATCTTCCATGGCGCAGATTTCTCGCCGCATGATCTCGGCCAAGGCCGAGCAATTTACGGAATCGGTCATCCGCGAAATGACTCGCCTGGCGTTAAAGCACAACGCCGTGAATCTCTCGCAGGGTTTTCCGGATTTTCCCGCGCCGGACTCGGTGAAAGAAGCCGCACGGCAGGCCATTTCCGACGACATCAATCAATACGCCATCACGTGGGGCGCAAAAGCGCTGCGCGATGCCATCGTCGAAAAATTTGAACGCACGCAAGGCATTCGCATTGACCCCGAGCGCGAAATCACAATTTGCTGCGGTTCCACCGAAGCGATGATGTCCGCGATGCTCGCCATCATCAATCCGGGCGATGAAATTGTCGTCTTCGAACCGTTTTACGAAAACTACGGCCCTGACGCGATTCTCTCCGGCGCTTCTCCGCGTTTCGTAAAAATGAAACCGCCCGCCGACGAAAATTCCGAATGGACTTTCGATTTCGAGGAGCTTGCCGCCGCCTTTGGCCCGCGCACCAAGGCCATCATTCTCAACACGCCGAACAACCCCACAGGAAAAGTCTTCACGCTGCGCGAACTTGAAATCATTCGCGATCTCTGCGTCAAGTGGAATGCCTACTGCGTCACGGACGAAATCTACGAGCACATTCTCTACGACGGCATGGAGCACATCACCATGGCGCGCCTCGACGGCATGCGCGAACGTACAATCGTCATCAACGGCATGTCCAAAACCTACAGCGTCACGGGATGGCGCGTCGGCTGGGCCATCGCTCCACCCGAACCCACGCAAGCCATTCGCAAGGTCCACGATTTTCTTACGGTCGGTGCGGCCGCGCCGCTACAACAAGCTGGCGCAATCGCTCTCCACTCGCCGCAGTCCTACTACGACGGCCTCGCTTCAACCTACGCCAAAAAACGCGAGCGCCTTTTGAAGATTCTGAGCTCGGCGGGATTCACGGTGTTCAAACCGCGCGGTGCTTACTACATCATGACCGACATTTCGCGCTTCACTTTTCCTGAACGCGACCCGCGCTTCGCCTCCGAATCAAAGGACGTAGCCTTCGCAAAATATCTTGTCCAGGAAATCGGTATAGCCTGTGTGCCCGGCTCCAGCTTCTACAATGACGCACAGGACGGCGCCTCGCAGGTCCGCTTCACCTTCTGCAAACGAGAAGAAACGCTCGCTGCCGCCGAAGCCCGTTTCCCCCAGCTCCGCAGCTAGTTTCTTTTTTTGCTTGGAGGACCTCCTTCCAACCTGATACCCGGGCGTGGAGGCTCCTCAAAATCGTCCCTTACAGGTGTTATCCTGAGCCCGGTTTTTTGGGCGAAGGATCTCAACGTAATGTGCAGTCCAAGCTTCGGCCTGCCGTTCCAAAGGATCGTTGATTAAGTCTTGTATTTGTAATTACTTGCGGATTTTTATGGGGTAGGGAACTGACGGTCGGTTGCCCTGTGGTGGTTAGCCCCCTACCCCGCGAGTGGTCTTGCCTGTATAGACGAGGCCAACGCGCAAAAAGTTTCCTTGGGACCTGATAATAAATTTTAGTCTCTTTGGAATCAAACCAACTCGACCGCATCCAAGTAGCGCGCAACCGCCACATCCCATCGGAACTTCTCTTTGATGGCTGTTTCGAGCGCTTGCGCCGCCGCTGGCTCGCCGTGGGTCAGCCATGCCTTCTTTGGCGCTGCCTGGAGCCCACCAATCCAACGCAGCAATTCGCTTTTTCCGGCGTGGGCGGAAAACTGTCCCATTTCGATGATCTCCGCATTCACAGGCACCGCCTCTCCAAAGAGGTGCATTACCTTGGCACCCTCCTCTAGCGCCCGCCCGCGTGTCCCTTCCGCCTGGAATCCCGCCAGGATCACCGCGTTTCTCGGATCCGGCAGCCTTTGCGCCAAATGATGCAGCACGCGGCCGCCCGTCACCATTCCGCTCGCCGAAATGATGATGCACGGCGTCTTCACGTCATTGATTTTTTTCGAGTCATCCACGCTTCGCGTTAGATGAAACTCGTGCACGTTCAGCGGATCGCGGCTGCCGCTCTGATCGAGCTTCGCCATATCCAAATCATGATCTTCCACGTGCCGCACGTAAAAGTCCGTCGCGCTCAGCGCCATCGGGCTGTCCACGTAAACTGGAACCTTCGGAATCCGCTGCTCATCCTCGAGCTGCCGCAGGAAGTACATGAACGTCTGCGTTCTTCCAATCGCAAACGCTGGAATCACAATCGATCCTCCGCGCTTCACGATACGGTTTATGGTGTTTGCCAGGAATTGCACCGGATCGCCGGCCGGATGTTCCCGGTCACCGTAAGTAGATTCGCAAATCACGTAGTCACCGCTCGGCGGAGTTGTCGGGTCTTTTAGAATTGGCTGGCCATACCGCCCAATGTCCCCGGAAAAAACAATCGTCGTGTTTTTTCCGTCTTCGCGAATTGTCAGTTGAAAACTGCACGAGCCGAGAATGTGGCCCGCGTCGAACGATTCCAGATGAAACACCGGGGAAATGTCAAAGCCGCCACTCCGCGGCATCGGCGCAAGCTGTTTCAGCATCGGCTCCACATCCGCGGTGGTGTATAGGGGTCGAATGTCCGCAGCGTTGCTACGTTTTGCGTGGCGCTTCGCACGCTCCGCGTCTTCTTCTTGCAGGTGGCCTGAATCCTTCAATGAAAGCGTCGTAAGCTCGATCGTCGCCGGATTCGCATAAATTTTGTTCTTATATCCGTCGCGTGTCAGGCAGGGAAGCCATCCGCAATGGTCCAGGTGCGCGTGGGTCAACACGCAGTAATCAATCTCCGCCGGGCTCACCGGCAACGGCTTGAAGTTTCTTTCTTCCAAATCATGAGAACCCTGAAAAATCCCGCAATCCACCAACAATTTCTTGCCCGCCGCCTCTACCAGATACTTCGAACCAGTAACCGTTCCTGCCGCTCCCAAGAACGTCAGCTTCGCCATCCGCTTTCTCCCGTGAATCCAAGCGTCCTACCTTACCCTAATCTCTCGTGGTAAAACAAAGTGCAGCGGCGATTTCTTTGCTATGAGCACTGTCGAAGGACACGTCGCGATTTTTCTTCTACCTTTTGGCTGCGCGGCTTCATCTAATGGTCCCAACGATGAAAATCATCCTCTTCGGCGCAACCGGAATGGTCGGCCAGGGCGTTCTTCGCGAGTGTCTTCTCGATCCCGGCGTCGAGCTCGTGCTTTCCGTGAGCCGGGGCCCTTTGCCGCAAGTGCAGGCGAAGCTCCAGCAACTGGGCACGCCCGACGTCGCCGACCTCGCCTCCTTCGCACCCCAGCTTTCGGGATTTGAAGCCTGTTTCTTTTGCCTGGGTGTTTCCTCGGCCGGAATGTCCGAAGAAAACTACCGTCGCATCACATACGACCTGACGCTAGCCGTCGCGAAGCTTCTCGCGAGCCTCAATCCAGGAATGACGTTCGTATACATCTCGGGACGGGGCGCGGACAGCACCGAGCGCGGCCGCTCGATGTGGGCTCGCGTGAAAGGTCAAACCGAAAACGCGCTTCTGCGCCTTCCGTTCAAGGCGGCGTACATGTTTCGTATCGGCGCGGTTCTTCCGCTTCACGGAATCAAATCAAAGACGCCGCTCTACAATTTTTTCTATGCAATTGGCGCGCCTTTGATGTTTTTGCTTCGTAAATTGTCTCCGCAAAACGTCCAAACCACCGAAGAAGTCGGCCGAGCAATGCTCGCAGTTGCAAAACACGGCGCTCCCAAGTCCGTGCTTGAATCCGCCGACATACACAATCTCTTGAAAACGTCCTGATTTCCGTTGATCAAAACTAAAAAGGGCAAGCTTTTCGCCTGCCCCCTTTTTCCGAAGACTTACAATTGAAAACTTAACACTTACAACTTTTTTCAGTCAGCGGCCACAGCCTTGCCGATGATGGACTTGATGTCCAATCCCAGCCCTTTCGCGACGCCTTCTCCGTACGCCGGATCGGCTTGGTGGAAATGCGAAACCTGCAGTTCCTGTATCCGTCGCGGCACGCCGTTGCCAAGGCTGCCCACGATGTTCGAAATCAGGCGCTGCTTCGCGTCCTCCGCCATCAACCGGAAAAGATTTCCGGGCTGCGTATAGTAGTCGCTGTCCGAACGGTGATCGTGCCGCGCCACTTCGCCGCTCACCATCGTTGGCCGCTCAGTATATTTTTTATCCTGCGTCGGTCCGCCAAAACTGTTCGGTTCGTAGTTCACGGCTTTGCCGCCGTTGCTGTCAAAACGCATCGTGCCGTCCTTGTGATAAACGTGATATGGGCACTTCGGTGCGTTCACCGGAAGCGCGTCGTAGTTCACGCCCAGGCGGTAGCGGTGCGCGTCAGGATACGAAATCAAGCGCGCCTGCAGCATTTTGTCCGGTGAATAGCCCATTCCTGGCACGATGTTGCGTGGCTCAAACGCCGCCTGTTCCACTTCCGCGAAATAATTTTCAGGGTTGCGGTCCAGCACGAGTTCACCTACTTCGTGCAGCGGATAATCCTTGTGGGGCCACACTTTCGTCAGATCAAACGGATTGATGTGGAACGTCGCCGCTTCCTTTTCCGGCATGATCTGTATCGCTACACGCCACTTCGGGAAATCACCCTTTGCGATTGCGTCAAACAAGTCGCGCTGCGCGTAGTCCGGATCCTTGCCGCGCATGGCGTCCGCGCTTCGCGCGTCGAAGTTCTTGATCCCTTGTTTTGTCTTGAAGTGCCATTTCACGTAGAACAATTCATTCTTCGCATTGATCAAACTAAACGTGTGGCTGCTGAATCCGTCCATGTGGCGATAACCGTCTGGGGTTCCGCGATCGCTGAATAGAATCGTTACCTGATGCAGCGATTCCGGTGAGAGCGACCAGAAATCCCACATCATCGTCGGCGACTTCAGGTTGGTCTGCGGATCGCGCTTCTGCGTATGAATGAAATCACCGAACTTTAGCGGATCGCGGATGAAAAACACCGGCGTGTTGTTGCCGGTCATGTCCCAATTGCCTTCTTCCGTGTAAAACTTCAGTGCAAACCCGCGCGGATCGCGTTCTGTGTCCGCGGAACCTTTTTCACCGCCCACCGTGGAAAATCGAATGAAGGTCGGCGTCTTCTTGCCGACGGTGTCGAACAGCTTCGCCGTCGTATACTTCGTGATTTCTTTGCTCGTCGAAACGAAATACCCATAGGCCCCTGAACCCTTCGCGTGCACCACGCGTTCCGGAATTCGCTCCCGGTTGAAGTGCGCCATCTTTTCAAACAGCAAATAATCTTCAAACACCACCGGCCCGCGCGGTCCCACGGTGAGCGAGTTCTGGTTGTCGCCCACGGGACGTCCCGCGTCCGTTGTCATTATCGGTTTTTTCTCTTCGGCCATCTTACCCTCCAGCTTTTCCCTTAAGTTTGCGGCTCGGGCAGGAAACTGATCCTTTTCCGAGCGACGTAGGTATCGTACTGACGCCGCGACCTATTGTTCCAATATCTACTTCGGATAAGATGGATAGGCATAGCCTATGGAACTTCACCAGCTTCGTTACTTCTGCGCTGTTGCTGACACGGGCTCTTTCTCGCGTGCAGCCGAACAATCTCACGTCTCTCAGCCTTCTCTGTCGCAGCAAATCCTAAAACTTGAAGACGAACTTGGCGCCCGCCTCTTTGACCGCCTCGGCCGTTCCGTGCGCCTCACCGAACTCGGCAAGACATTTCTGCCTCGCGCCCGCGCTGTTTTGCATGAACTCGAAGCGGCCCGCGGCGACGTTGTCGAACAAAAAGATTCCATCGCCGGCCCCGTCGCCATCGGCGCCATTCCCACTGTTGCGCCCTATCTGCTCCCTCGCGTGCTTACTTCCTTCTCCAGGAAATTCCCTCAGGTTCACCTCACCGTCATCGAAGAAATTACTCCCGTGCTTCTCGACCGTCTCCGCGCCGGCACAGTGGACGTCGCCGTTCTTGCCCTCCCCATTCGCGGCCACGAGTTCGAAACTTTCTCACTTCTCACCGAGCCCCTCTTCGCCGTTCTGCCGCAAAAACACAAACTAGCTCAGCGCCGATCTATTTCGCTCAAAGATGTGCGCAAGGAACCTTTCCTACTCCTCCGGGACGGCCACTGCTTCCGCGAAAACGCCGTCGCTGCTTGCGATCGCGCGCGCGTTCACCCGCAAGTAGTTTTCGAGAGCGGCCAGTTTTCCAGTTTGTTGGGGTTGGTTGGCGCGGGAATGGGCGTCTCTCTCATCCCGCAAATGGCCATGGACAGGAAATCAAACTGTAGTTACGTGCCCATTTCCGATCCGGAAGCCACACGCACCATCGGCGCAGTTGTCTTGCGCGGTCGTTCGCTCACTCGCGCAAATCTCAGTTTCCTGTCTCTTCTGCGCCAGCTCGCGAAGTAGCGCGTTCTATGTCTGATTTTTCTTTGGGTCTCGGTGCGCAATGATCAGGCGTTGCTCCGTCAAATCCAATTCGCGTTCCAACTCCCGCAATAGCTCGTCGTTTATTTCGCCTTCATCTCTCAAACGGACTGCCGTCCGCCGCTCGACTCGCACCATCTCGCGCATGAGATGTGCGTGTTTATCCAGGTGATCTCGTGCGCGCATCGTTTCGGGCTCCCTGTCGTCAGAGAATTTTTCGATTTTTGTCTCGTACATCTTCACCAGCGCGTCATACACTTCCGAAAATTCTTCGCTATCCTTCTCTCTTTCCTTGTTCAAGCGTCCTAGCGCGGCGCGTAATATCTTCTGCCTCGCTTTATGCTCCTCTTCATGCGACACACCAGCACCAGCCAATCCCAGCGCCCGAATCAGCGGCGGGAGTGTCAGCCCTTGCCCTACCAGAGTCACGATAATCACTGCAAATGTCAGAAAAATAATCATGTTCCGCTGTGGAAACGCCGCGCCGTTATCCAAAGTTTCAGGAAGCGAAATCGCCGCAGCCAGCGCAATCACGCCACGCATCCCCGTCCATCCCGCCACGAAAATACTCTTCGCTGGCGGCACTGATGCCTCTTCGCGAAAAATATACCGTCGAATCGCCACCGAAATGACCGTCCCGGGGTACATCCAGATCAACCGCAGAAGAATCAGAATTACGCTCAGCGCCAGCCCGTACAGAATCAGCTCGCTCATCCTGTGATCTTTCAATTCGCCAATCACGTAGGGCAATTGCAGTCCAATCGCCACGAAAACCAATCCGTTCAGCACAAACTTTAGCGACTCCCACACTGCCCAAGCCTGCATGCGCACGGTTGGCGAGAAAAATTCCGAACTTTTGCGCGACAAATACAATCCACACGCGATTACGGCCATCACCCCGGACGCATGTGCCGCCTCCGCCCCCAGATACACGACGTAGGGCACCAGAATGCTCACGGTAATTTCGATCGGTCCGTCATCCAGCCGCCGTTCGAACCACTCCACAACCAGCCCAATCACCAACCCCACCGCAATTCCCACGCCGATCAGGTACAGTAAGCGAAAAACTCCTTGCCCAACGGTCGGCCGTTCCCCGCTGACCACCATCGCCACCGCGAACGTCAGCGCGACGAGTCCCGTCGCATCGTTGACCAGGCTCTCGCCCTCCAGGATGGTCACGATCCGTTTTGGCAATCCGAGATCGCGTGCAATCGCCGTGGCCGCAATCGCGTCCGTTGTGGACACTACCGCGCCCAGCAGAAATCCCAGCCGCCAATCGAATCCTTTAAACACCCAGGGCGCTGCATACGCCACGCCCACCGCGGTGAACGTCACTAGCCCGATTGCGAGCATCGTGATGCTCACAATGTTTTGCCGAAAATCCCGCCACGACGTCTGCCATGCACCGCTGTACAACAACGGAGGCAGAACCACCAGGAACACAATCTCCGGATTCAATTGAATTTTCGGAATGCTAGGAATAAAACTCAGCGCCAGCCCTGCGATCACCAGCACGATTGGATACGGCGTCTTCAGTCTTTGCGCCACCACAGCAAACAACACCACAAGCACCAGCAGCACCAAAGCCACTAGCTCCGCCGCGTGTATCCCGCCGCCGTCCATCATTCCTCCGCCGATTCAGCCCTACAAGATACTTCATTCCATCTGCGTCCGATTCCGTACACCGTTCTTTACGCTGATGCTAGACTCTTCGTTGCCGTTCATCTGTTCCGAGGTTTCTTGGTGCCGCACTCTCTCATTTTCCGCGAAGTTGCCATGGTTTTTGCCGGAGCGCTCATTTTCGGCATGCTCGCCTGGCGCCTGCGCCAGCCGCTTATCCTCGGCTACGTATTTGCCGGCCTCGTGCTCAGCCCCTTCACCCCGGGTTTCCACGTTCAGGACGTTCACACGTTCGAAATCATGGCCGAAGTCGGCGTCATCCTTCTCATGTTTTCCGTCGGCATCGAATTTTCCATTCCTGAACTCCTCCGCGTGAAGTGGGTCGCGCTCATCGGTGCGCCGCTTGGAATCTTCGCGTCCGTTGCGCTCGGCGTAGGTGTCGGCGAACTCATGGGCTGGCCGCTTCTCCAGGGTGTTGCAGTCGGCTGCCTCATTTCGGTCGCCAGCACGATGGTCCTCATGCGCCTGCTCATTGACCGCGGCGAACTCTCCAGCAGTGTCGGCCGAATCATGATCACGCTCACACTTGTCGAAGATCTCGCCGTCATCATCCTGACAGTCCTTCTCCCCGGCCTCGCCGGCGCCAATTCTTCGGGCTATTCGCAAATCGCCTGGAAAATGGGCAAAGCCCTGCTTCTACTTATCCCCATCGTGTTCGCCGGATGGAAACTCGTTCCGCGGTTTCTCAAGCGCGTTCAGCGAATCTGCAACGACGAAATCTCTCTCCTCCTCGCTCTTACAGTGTGCCTCGTCATCGCGGCCCTCACGGAAGCCGTCGGCCTCTCGCTCGCCCTCGGTGCATTCCTCGCCGGACTCCTGCTCGGCAGCTCCGATTTCGCACACAAACTCGCCAAGCAAACTTTTTCCATCCGTGACGCCTTCGTCGCTGTTTTTTTCGTCACCATCGGCATGCTCATTGACCCCACGACCTGGGTCTCCGGTTGGAAAACTATTTTGCTGATGGTGGCCCTCGTCCTGGTGGGGAAGTTCGTCATCTGGGCCGGCGTTGTCCGCCTGTTCGGCTATCCTTGGGACACTGCCTTCCGTACGGGCGTCGGCCTCACGCAAATCGGCGAGTTTTCTTTCATCCTCGCGCAAGTCTCGTTGAACGCAAAGCTCATAACGCCGGAAGTCTACAACGCCACGCTCGCCGCTTCGCTCATCACCATTCTCGCCAATGCCACCTTCTTCAAGTTCCTGCCGCCCGCGCCCCCCAGCGAAGCGCCTTCGCTCGCAGCCGCAACGGAAGCATGATTAGGCCGCAAACCTGGACTTGGCCCCGTTCTAGACGCAATCCTCAGCCCAATGCTAAACTTGTTTTGTTGTTCTCCGGGTGGGGCCGTGGCGCAGTTGGGAGCGCGCCTCGATGGCATCGAGGAGGTCGAGGGTTCGAATCCCTTCGGCTCCACCAAATTCACTTTTTTCAATCTTCTACGCTTAATACAACCACCGTGTTATTTTTGAACTCTCAATATCTGTTCATTGATGGGAGATTCTGGTTTTGTTGAGCCTTCTCAAAGTCGTCAGGCAAGTACGCAGCTCAGTTTCGTTCGCATCTCTGTTTTTCGCGGTCTCGCTCGTCGCCCAATCCACCGGCCCGCTCACGCCGGCGCCCTCGACTGGTCCCGCTTCGGGCGCGCCTCCCATTGCTGCTCCCAAGCCGGCACCACACAAAACAGCCGAAACTCCCATCACCAAAGAACCGCCCGCCATGCCGCCCGAGCAAATCATTCAGAAATTTGCCGATCGCGAAGTCGAACTAAAGAAGGTTCTCGGTTCGTACACCTGGACGCAGTATTTCCTCCTGCAAACGCTAGACGTGGACGACGCCCCCGACGGCGAATACGAAATTCAGAGCGACATTCTTTTCACACCTGACGGCAAGCGCTTTGAAAAAGTCACCTACGCGCCCGCTAACACGCTGAAAAAAATCCAGCTCACCCAGCAAGACCTCGACGACCTCAAGAAAATCGAGCCTTTCGCGTTTACCGGCGATGAGCTGGCAAAATACAACATCACTTATGTAGGCCGCCAAAAAGTGGACGACCTTTCCACCTATGTATTCGATGTTGATCCCAAAGTGATCGAAAAAAAACAGCGCTATTTTAAGGGCCGACTCTGGGTAGACGATCACGATCTACAAATCGTGAAAACGCATGGCAAGCCGGTACCGGACATTGTCACCAAAAGGGAAGAGAATCTTTTCGCGCAATTCACTACATACCGCGAAAATCTTTTCGGCGACCTATGGATTCCAACATACACACACATAGACGACGTACTACGTTTCCGTGCAGGTCCGATCCACATCGTCGCCACCGTCAAATACACGAATTACAAACGCTTTGGCTCAACCACAAAAATTGGCACAGGGACGGAAGCCCCTCCGCAATAATTGTGCTGACCTAGCTTCTCTCTGTTTGTCTCGTAACAAATTGCCCGAAGGAATAAAGAGTATAGCTGCCCAAAATCACTCCCAGCGGCAGCTCGGGCAGTGAAAACAATGCGGCCAACACGGCAATCGAACGCGCGTTGTTCCCGCGTCCCATCAGCGCCACTCCTGCAGCGATGCCCAGAATTCCGCACACCACCGAATAGATCACCAGTCCGATGTAAGCCAAATGAAATCCCGTCATCAAGCTGTACGGATCTGCCACGCGTGTAAGCAGCGCGCCAAACATCACCGTCGCCGTTCCCGCGCAAAATACCAGCACGATCGCTTGCAGCGATCGCCATGCACCGTAAAGGACCCAGCAAATCCCCAGTGATCGCAAGCCGCGCCTCCCGGCGGAACCTCACGCAGATTTTCTTGTTTTGCCCGCTCGAACGGTTGGTGCACCGCGTGGATTCGCCAAAACGAAAAGAGAAGAGGAATGTCGTCCCAGCCCTAATGTCCCCGATTTCTCGGAGCGCCCGCCATTCCTCTTCCCAATCGTTCGCAGGGTTGTCCCCCAGCGCGGCCATTTTCGCCATAACGCGTGCAGGACGCTATACGATGATTCCTGTAGGTGTGCCGGTGATTTTTCTTAGTGCCAACAGCCCCCGATCTTTGGTTTATGTAGTCCAGGGATTTCAGTCCCGGAAGTGCTTGGCAGAGTCCAGCATTTGAATTTCCTCGCGCGACAAAACTCGCGACTTTCCCTTAGCTAGATCGCCCAACACCAGCGGCCCAATCGCCACGCGAATCAACCGCAGCACTTCCACTCCACATGCCTCCAGCATCCGGCGAATCTGCCGGTTCTTTCCTTCGTCCAGCACAATTTCAACCCACGAATTCTTTTCGCCCGCCCGCAGCAACTTTACGCGCTTCGCTTTCAGTTTCTCTTCGCCGTCCACTACTCCCGCTTCCAATTTTTCCAGCAGGGAATCGTCTGCCACCGCGCCAATCTGCACGTGATACGTCTTGTCCAAATGACTCTCCGGCGCCGTAACGAGCGCGGCCCATTCCGTGTCATTCGTCAACAACAGCAATCCTTCACTCGCCTTGTCCAGTCGCCCCACCGGACCCATCCACGGTGTCCCCGCAGGCAGCAGTGCGTACACCGTCTCGCGCCCTTGCTCGTCCTCCGCAGTCGTCACAATCCCGCGCGGCTTGTTCAACATGCAATAAACTTTCTCCGCCGCCTTCGCGTTTTTCCCATCCACCTGAATCGCATCCCGTCCCAAACGCACCAGTGTTTCCGTATTTTTCTTCACCACGCCGTTCAATTTCACGCGCCCCGCGCGAATTAATTCCACCGCTTCTGACCGCGAGCAAAATCCCATCTTGGAAAGTGCCCGCGCCAATCCAACTTTCTTCTCTCTGCCGAAATCTTTCTGCCGCTTCTGCCTCATCGCAGAAAAGTATACGCTCCAAAAAAGTACGGGGCCCGCTCGCCTGAAGCGGGCCCCGTGTGGTACCTCGCCATGAGGTACAGCAAGAAGGGCTGGTTTGGCCAATTCAACACACGACCCCGCCCTTCTTCTTGGCCACCTCCGCCAACTCAATCTCGATTCAGGCAAAGTTCGAGTGACCTGGTACCCGAACTCACGCCTGTTCCGCTGCTCCCTCGAGCAGGGTTGGACCTGGATTTTTGTGATTACGCAGTGCAGCGCCGCCGAGTGGGCTCCGTCAGCTTTCCGGGCGCACAAAAAAACTGGCCCGGGGCAGCGGCGCACTACGTTAGAAGGGAATAGTTCTTATGTTCGTCGGATGGACAGCAGTGGAAGAAGTTCTTTGCCCGACACAGGTGCAGGTGCGGGAGAGGTCGGTCTGACACGATTTCGTTCGATCTGAAATTTGCCAGTGGCCGCAACTTTCTCCGCGGGAGCTTGTTTTTGTACGCCTTCGCTCTCTCTAGCGGCGCTCGCGCTCGAATTGGCCACGTAATCGTTCGTCGTGTCGTCGAGCAGTCGCAACGATTCAGGCAGTTCTCCGCAAAACAGGCCCATGGCTAGCGTGAACAGGGCTGCCAGATAAATCGCCTTCAAGACCCGCATCGAGCGCGTCTTCGTGGCCTCAATTGTTGAGTTCCAGCTCATCAGCGGTGGTCGCTTAAGGCAGTCTCCCGCGAACGCTCCTCTCCGTCAATGAGAACTTGCAGTGGCGGAACTTTAGTCCGCCTCTCTTTCTTTGTAGAGCTGCCTGTGGCCCCAATCCACAAAAAATGACCCTCCGGTCATTCAAACCGGAGGGCCACACAAAACTAAATCAGTTTGGTTTTTCAGAATCGCGACAATAGATGTCGAAATTCAAACTGACTCTCTGCCAATTCCTCCTACTGCTTGTCGTACACCACCACGTTCTTCACATCGTGGCCCTCTGCGTCTTTGCCCACAAACGTGGACGTCCGCGTCTTTCCATCCGCCGAAACAACCGACGTCACGGTCATCACCGCTTTGCCGCCCTTTTTCATGGTCGCGCGGACTGTATTTGCATCCACCGTCTCAACCGAAACCATGTCGGCGCCGGCCTGCAAACCGGTCCCGGGATAATCCTTCCCGTCGAGCATTGCGTTGAACTCCAGCGTGGTCGGCTTTCCTGCTGCATCAATGCTCTCCGAATGAACTTTGTAACTCTTCCCGTCCGTCTCAATCTTCAGCGTGATGCTCTTTGGTGCTGGGCCCGGACTATACGTGGATTTTGCCGCATTCATCTTCCAGGTCCCCGAATGGGGATCCGCTGCTTTTGCCGCAACGTTCAACATCAACGCTGCGCACACCACCGCACACACAACAATGGCAACCTTCTTGAATTGCATGATTTTCCTCTCTAAGTTATCTCGATTTGGGTTGGGCCTGTTGCAGACGTTATCCTCCCAATTCCCGCCAATGTCCAGCTTTTTCCTGCGGCCTACTGTCCTTGTGTAGTGGCGGGTTCTCAAATCCGTTCTTTTCTCTTCCGTGCCCGTGTAGGGACGGGACTTTTTACTTTGAGCCACGCCGAAGTCCGCCCTCTTTCTTTTCCTCTGCCCTCTGCGGTGCAAACCCCACAAAAAAATGGCCCCCCGAACTTTCGCTCGAAGAGCCATACCAACATCTAAGCAATTTCTGCAGCTATTCCTTGTCGTACACAACTACGTTCTTCACGTCGTGGCCTTCATTGTCCTTGCCCATAAACGTTGACGTGCGCAGCTTCCCGTCCATCGAAATGACCGACGTCACTGTCATCACCGTTTGTCCGGCCTTCTTCATACTCACACGAAGAGTGTTGCCATCCACTCGTTCGACCGAAACCATGTCTCCGGCTGCGATTCCCGCCGCCGGATAATCCTTTCCGTCAAAGTTCGCCGTGAAGTCAACCTTCGTCGCTTTGCCTTCTCCGTCGATCCCTTCGGAATGAATCTTGATGCTCTTCTCTTCAGCCAGTACCGTCAGCGTAATGCTCTTTGCTGCCGGTCCCGGGCTGTAAATGGACTTTGCCGCGTTAAACTTCCACGTGCCCGACTGCGGATCCGATGCTCTGGCTGCAACGCTCAATACGAGCGCCGCGCACACCACGGCACACACTACTGCTACTTTTTTGAACTGCATTGTATTCCTCTTTCAGTGATCTATCTCAGGTCTATCTTGGGTGGGCCTGTTAGCCTTTATTAGGACCCTTTCCAACGTTAATGTCCAGCCTTATTCCTGCCTCCAGCGCAGCTAATTGCTAGCGGCCAGGAAGTTTTGGAAGCTGCTGAGTGCGGCCGCTTCTGTATCGTAAACATCGAAGACGGTCAGCAGCTTGGTCAGTTGCATGACTTCGTGGAATTTCTTGCCAAGATTGCAGAGGCGCACGGATGCGCCCTGAGTTTTGGCGCTGACATGCGCAGCGACCAGAGTCCCTAGGCCCGAGCTGTCAATATATTTAACGTCGGCCATGTCCAGGACAATTTTCTTCTTTCCTTCGGCGAGCATGCTTTTCAGTTTCTCGCGGAGAGAATTGCTCTCTTCACCCAGGACAATGCGACCGTCCAGTCTCACCACGGACACGCCATCAACTTCGCTGTTCGTCATTTTTACAGTCATGCTGATTCCTTTCTCGCCTTGCGAAGAGCCCGCCGGATGGGCTCCCTCTACCAGTTTCGAATTGTGCTCTTAATCGACCTTCAGGACGAGGCATTCTTTTCGTTTCAACAGCCTCAATCGCGCTGAGGTTTCGGTCAACGCGCGGTTCGTTGCGCAGCTAACCTGAATGCAACAGACAGCGGTTACCGGCAGCGACACCGCATGTAGGTCAGGGGACGGCGAGTAGCAGCCCTGAAGTCATGTCCGCCATTCTCATTAGGAGAAGATACCGTGAGACAGTTCGCGAAACTGTTCGATTTTGAACACTCCTCAGAGTAGCTTCAGCATCTTTCCGTTTGTAGTGGGGGATTTTGGAAACCTGGGTCTTGTGTTTAGTTCGTTGTGGGGCCCGGGCCGTCTTCACCCACCCCTGCCGCCACTAACCAAGAGAGACCTCCTGGGTGGTCTACATTTTGCGCAGTTTGCAAAAAGTGGGCGCCTCTTCTCTTGCCTGGTTCTATCTATTAAACTAGTATCTTATTGGCTTGGTAAATGTTCTATGCTATCTTTTTTTTGTGTTTGGCCTTCTCAAATCCACATTCTCAGCAGCAAAGCCGACTTCCTATCCCCTTTGTTTTGATAATCATGCAAAACTCTCCTCCCCCAACCCCTTTCTTTTGATAACCATACAAAACCACCCGGGGTTGGGGGATTCAAGCGTTCCGGCTAAAGTGTTCGCACCCGTAAGCCCTGCATTTGCCCCTCTTACGAAAACTGCCGGGGTGTACCCAAACTATTCCCAATCTGGAACTCGCCCACGCAAGCTTCCCCTGCCTCCCCGTACTAACCCTCAGAGGCCATTGCATCCGCCACCACACGGTGGAACAATGACTCCCAGCAGGGAACAATGCCGCTCCCGGTGGCGTCTAAGACTCCGAGAGCGGACAACGGGCTCACTCGCAAGAGTGATGCAGCAGTCGGCCAAGGATCGCAGGCCAGGCCCGCTAGCCATCAGGCCACGGCACCCAGTTCCACTGTTCTTCAGACAGGCCGGGCCAGAAAGGCATCCAGTGTCCGATTGGGCGAGCGCTCTATCGTGGGGCCGTGACGAATCCGAGCTCGTCGGCGAGCTTCAGGCCGGCTCGGAATCCGCCTTCGATTGGCTGGTCACGCACTACCACGCCGCCGTTTTCAATTTGATTTTAGGCATGCTCGGCGACACCTCAGACGCCGCCGATGCCACGCAGGAAGTGTTTCTCAAGGCCTTTAAGGGAATTAGAAAATTTCGCGGCGGCAGCTCTCTCAAGACCTGGCTCTATCGCATCGCGATTCGGGAAGCGCTCAATCATCGCCGCTGGTTCAAGCGTCATCTGCAGAAGAACGTTTCGATTGACGCCGAACCCGAAGAAGGCCATGCGCCGCTCGAAATTGAAGATGGAGGCGCGACGCCGTTCGATCAGTTGGCCTCGCTGGAAATTCAAGGGGCCGTGCAGTCCGCGCTGGCGCAAGTTCCGGACGTATTTCGCAGCGCGGTGATTTTGCGGGACCTTGAAGGTCTGAGTTACGAAGAAGTCGCGGAAGTTTTGGAATGCAGCGTCGGTACCGTGAAGTCCCGCATTTTGCGCGGGCGGCGCGCACTGAAGGATTTGCTGGATCCGTTCTTGGGTGAAAGCAGTCATTCGATTCACAAGCAAGAAAACCATCCGGTCGCTCCAGCTGGTTTGCAACCCTTGCTCGACGGAGCGAAAGAGGAAGTTCTATGAAGTGCCCCACGGTTCGTCACAAACTGGCAGGTTATCTAGAGGACGGGCTCGCCGCTGCCGCGAGCAATTCCGAACGCATCCAGATGCGGCAACATTTGGATGCTTGTGCACCCTGTCGCGAAGAATTGCAGCGCTACCGCAAGCTTTCGCTCTTGTTGTCCCGTGCGCCGCGCGTTGTGCCTCCGGCCGATCTCGCGATTCGCATTAAAGTAGCTACGGCGAAATCGCGCGCAACGCAAGGCTGGCGGCATCGCTGGTCGAGCGTGCGGGATCGCATCGAGATTCTTCAGGACAACGTTTTTCGTCCGCTCACCGTTCCTGCAACGGGCGGCTTTTTCTCCGCGATTCTGGTTTTTATCGTCATGTTGCACATGATGGTTCCCGGAATTTCCGTGCAAGCCGTTCCGAACGATGTTCCGCTGAATTTAATGCAGCCTGCGGAGCTCATCGCGCTTTCCGATAATCCTGGCAATTGGGCGCCCGAGCAGCATGAAACAGAGCTTTCGCTGCCGCACGGTTTGCTTGTGGACGTGACCGTGGATCAGCACGGCCAAATGCTCGATTACCAGATTCTCGCTGGCCCGGACAGCCAGGACATGCGCCACCAGTTGGACCAGATGCTTTTGTTCTCCCGCTTCCGCCCGATGATGAGTTTCGGCCGGCCGGCCACGGGTGGCCACGTCATCCTCAGCTTTAGCGCGGTTCACGTCCGCGGCTGAGCATGACTGCAATTTATTTCCGGCGATTTTTTCTCGCGCTCTCGTTTTTTCTTTTTATTTTTTCCGCGAACTCTTTTGCACAGCAATCGCCTTCCGAATCTGAAAAATTTCTCTTCGACGCCGTCAACCGCGAACGCGAGTGGAAAAGTTTGCAGCCCCTCAAATGGGATTCCTCTCTCGCTGCCGCTGGACGAATCCATCTCCACAAAATGGTCGAGCGCAATTCGCTCTCGCACCAATTCTCCGGCGAGCCAAACTTAACGCAGCGTGCGAAAGAAGCAGGCGCACATTTCAGCATGGTCGCCGAAAATATCGCCGAAGCTCCATCAGTAAACGAACTCCACATCGGCTGGATGAATTCCACGCCGCATCGGGAAAATATCCTGAACCCGAAATTGAATGCGATCGGAATCGCCGTGGAAATGCGCGGCACGCAATATTTCGCCGTGCAGGATTTTTCCACCGCGGTAAGTTCACTGTCGCGAGAGGAGCAGGAAAAGAAAGTAGGTCAACTATTGCAAGCGCGCGGAATGCGTCTTGATGGTAATTCTGATGACGCGCGCAAGGCCTGTGATTCTTCCGCCAGATTTTCCGGCGCGCGTCCGCTGGCGATCCTGCATTTTGAAGCGCCGGATTTGAATCAACTTCCGGAGCAACTCATCCGCGCCATAAAGAGCGGAAGCTATCGCAAGGCTGCGGTCGGTTCGTGCCACGCGGACGAGTCCGCGGGATTCTCGCGATTCCGTATCGCGGTTTTGCTGTACTGAATTCTAGTTGATGCCGTGAATGCGCAGGCTCACGAGCTGGTCGATCGTGAGATCTTTCATGCCGCGCGATTTCAGGCCGGAAATAAATTCCGGCGTGACACCGTGAATGCGCATTGCAATCAGCTGATCCGGTTCCGGATGCTTGTATCCGAGCGATTCGATCTTGTCGATGAATTCTGGCGTAACGCCGTGAATGCGAAACGCAATTAGCTTTTGCAGCTCGATGTGGTCGTAGCCTTCTTTCTTGAGTTGCGCCATCCATTCCGGAGTCGCTCCGTGAATGCGCATCGCGATGAGTTCATCTTCATCGGGCGAGTATCCCGCGGCGCGAACGGAACGCACCATTTCCGGCGAAACGCCATGAATGCGGAACGCAATCAGTTTGTCGCTGTCGGAGGTGTTCAATCCTTCCGCGCGAATTTCACGGATGAATTTCGTATCAACGCCGAAAATCCGGAACGCAATGAGTTTGTCGGTATCGAGATTACTGAGCTTCGCGTTCTTCATTTCCTTGGCGAAGTCGAGACTCACGTCCTGCACCGCCATGCCGAATGTTTTGTCCGGATCAACGCTAAAGCCGAGGGCGCTCATGCCATCCGCGTACTTCCCATCGGGAAAAAAATGAAAGACGCCAGCCCCCTCTCCATTATCGATGTATCCCTCGCACTCGAAGCGGCCGGCGTCGCGGCGGATCGTGAATTTGACTTCGTGTTTCGCTTTGATGGAAAGATCGAGCCCGTCAAACGAGTTCGGAGACCAATCCGATTCGTGATGGTTGGAGTGGTTTTTCGAGTGTTGGATCAGCGCGAAGCGAACTTTTCCAGGCTCGTCGGACGGCTGAATCGTCCAACTGCCGTTCTGGGGCTGCGCTTCCGTGGCCCATAGCGCCAGAGCGAAGACCAGCGCGAGAGAAATAGACACAATACCAGCGACGATCTTTTTCGGACTCATGACGAGATCCTCCTTCTTCGATTTCTGATTAGAAAATGTTGGCGTTTTTCAGTTGAATCAGCTTTTCCATGCTGAGATTGCTGAAACCGTGGCTTTTCGCCTTTTGAATAAATTCCGGCGTGATGCCCATGATTTTCGCGCTAGTGACTTCTTCCGCGTTGAGCTTGAATCCTTCCGCTGCGAGCGCTTTCACGTAGTCGGACGTGACACCCTGAATTTTCATGCCGACGATTTCGTCCACATCCGGTTGAAAACCGAAGGAGCGCATTTCCTGAACATATTCCGGGGTTACGCCCTGAATTTTCATGCCTATGATCTGATCCGTGTCCGGCTTAAAGCCGAGGTCACGCATCTTTTGGACGTATTCTGGCGTGACGCCCTGAATTTTCATTCCGACGATTTCATCCGTGTCCGGTTGAAAACCGAGAGAGCGCATTTGTTGGACATATTCCGGAGTAACACCCTGAATTTTCATGCCCACGATTTGGTCTGCGTCGGGTGTGAATCCAAGGCCGCGCATTTTCTGCACGTACTCCGGAGTGACACCTTGAATTTTCATGCCGATGACTTCTTCCAGGCTGGGTTTGAAGCCGAGATCCCGCATTTGCTTGATGTATTCAGGCGTGACGCCCTGAATTTTCATGCCAACAATTTCTTCCGCGTTTGGGGTGTATCCCGAGTCGCGGATGGACTTGACGTATTCGGGCGTTACACCCTGAATGCGCATGCCAATCAAATCGTCCACGCTTGGACTGAAGCCCAAGCCCCGGATTTCACGAACGTAAGAGGGAGTCACGCCCTGGATTTTCAGCGCGATGAGTTTGTCTATGTCGGAGACATCGATGCCTACGGATTTCATACCTTCAATGAAGGACTCGCCTGATTTTCCCTGGGGTTCGGATTGGGCAGATGGATCTGCTTCTGCTGATTTTGATGCCTTCGCCGATGGCTTGAGCGCCGGCTTGGCATTTGGCGCCGGAGCTTGGTCCGGTTGAAGGGGAGAAAACAAAATCCTTTCCACACGCTCGGCGGCTGCGGGATGCGATACGCCCCAAAGAAGGGAAGCGGCAATGAGAGCGGCACCGAAGCAGACGAAGCTTGCGCCGAGGCCCGCGGTGCGATTTTCCGCAGCATGGCGCAAACCCAAGATGCGGGAGATGCGTGCAGCGAGCGGGCTGCCATTTGCGGCGAGGCCGAGCGCGGGCGCGCCGCGCCATTCTTCCATGGTGGTGAGAGCGCGGGCGTAGCCGAGATGATTGCCGCAAGCGGCGATGGCGACATCGTCGCAGCAGTGTTCACGTTCGGTGCGCACGCGCTTGTTCAGCCACCAAACCGCCGGATGGAAAAAGAGAAGCGATTCCGCGATGACCTGGAAAAGATTGACGAAAGAATCGAAGCGGCGAATGTGAGCGAGTTCATGCGCGATAACGGCTTCGATTTGATCTTCGGAGAGTCCCATCAGTGCGCGAACGGGAAGAAGAACGACGGGGCGAAACCATCCGATTACGGCGGGAGCATCGAGCCAACGGCATTCGCAGAAACGAATGACGCGCTGCAAACCGAGACGAGTTTGGAGTTCGCGGCACTTGGCGAGGAGCTTGGGCGCGACGGAGATGGAAGCGGCGCGGCGGAGACGTTCTAGATAAATCAAACTGCCTGCGGTGCGGAGCGTGAAAAAGAGAACCCCGGCGAGCCAGAATTCGACCAGCAAAGGAAGGGCCTGCGAAGAAAGTGATCTTACCGCCGGCGATCCTCCGATGATGGGCTGCACGGGTTGCGCAAGAAAAGTCTTTTGCACAAAAACGACGACCGGCGTCGCTGCCGCTTCTGTTGCTTGAAGCGCGGACTGAGAATTCAACAGCAGGACAAAAGTTGTGGCTACTGACGCGACCATGGCGAGGAGCGTGAGCACGCCGACTATGTAGCGTGTGGATGCACGGCGAAAGAGCGTCATGGCGACGGACGCCACTGCCGCGAGGGCGAATCCTTGCCACAGGAAATGGAGCAACGACCAACCGAGCGTGCGCAGCGTATCGGGGGCGAGCCAACGAGTCAGGTCGGTCATTTCTGTTTCCTTTCATATTCGTCGAGCAGGCGGCGAAGTTCTTTGAGTTCTTCCTTGGAACTGTGGCGGCCGGCAAGGGCGTGCAGCATGAGTTCACTGGCCGAGCCTTGAAAGACGCGCCGCATCATGTCCATGGCGAATTGCTGCTTGGTTTTCTCCGCAGGCTCACACGCTACATAGACGTGGGCGCGCTGGTCTTCGCTACGGGTGACGAGTCCTTTTGCGGTCATGATCTGCATAAGCTTAAGGACGCTGGTATAGCCGAGTTGTTTCGTCACGCTGACAACTTCATGGACTTCGCGGACCGTCGAAGGGCCGCGAGACCAGAGGACCTGGAGGATTTCCAGCTCCGAAGGGGTCGGGTTTGGTTGCGATGTAGCTTTCATGGAGGGGAGGCTACTACGAAGGATTTCGTATTGTCAACGAATATCTTCGTAGTTTGAAGAAATTCTTTCCGGGGCCAAGGGCTGTGTCTCGTCAAGTTTTGGTGGCAGAATCTACGCACTATGAGACTACGACACCTGAATTTGCTGATTTCTTTGGGGTTGCTGGGAGCGAGTTGCTTTGCCGAGCGAGCTGGCGCGCAAGAAATGCTTCGTTACTCGATTGTTTCGAACCACACGAAAGCCGGAAGTGAAGTGGATACGTATGGCGCGAACGGACGCGTGGACAGCGCGTACGAATTCAACGATCGGGGCCGCGGGCCGAAAATAGAGGCGCACTATGTGTTCGGAGCAGACGGCCTCCCCTCGCGGATGGACATTACAGGCAACGATTACCTGAAAGCGCCTGTGGACGAGCACTTTTCCGCCGAAAACGGAAAATCGCGTTGGAAGAGCACTTCGGAAGACGGTTCAGGTGCGGCAGGCGGGTTCTATCTGAGCCAGAATGGCCCTAACTTCGAACTTGCCATGCTTGCCGCCGTGTTGATTCGTGGAAATGGGAAGCCGGTGAAGCTGCTTCCAGCGGGCGAGGCGCGAATTGAAAAGGTGACTGAAACGACGATCGAAGGGCAGGGAAAGAGCCTACATTTGACGGAGTACGCTATCACGGGCATCGCATTTCAACCGTTAACGATTTGGCTCGACGACAACCTCCGGTATTTCGGGAATCCCGGGACTTGGTTTGCGATGCTCCGCGAAGGTTGGGAGGACGCAAACGAAAAACTCTACGAGTTGCAGAAGAAGGGAGACGATGCGCGCTTTGCGCGTCTTGCGCAAGAACTGGCGAGGAAGCCCGGGCATCCAGTGGCGTTCGAGCATGTGCGATTGTTCGATTCCGAGCAAGCGGCGATGCGCGAGGATATGACCATCGTCGTTGACAGCCAACGAATCACCCAAGTGGGTCCGTGGGCATCGACGGACATTCCAAAAAATGCGGAGCGGATCGATAGCAAAGGAAAAACGTTGCTGCCGGGCTTGTTCGACGTGCACGCGCACGCGCAACAGCTCGATGGAATCCTTAATATCGCAAGTGGTGTGACCAGCGTGCGCGACATGGGGAATGACATTGAAGAACTGGTGCGGCTGCAAGGCCAATGGCAAGACGGAACGGCAATTGGTCCACGCGTATGGAAAGCGGGATTCATTGACGGGCCCGGGCAGTTCCAGGCGCCGACAGGGATCTATGTGACGACGCCTGAGGAGGCCAAGGCTGCGGTGAACAAATACGCGGACCTGGGCTTCATTCAAATCAAGTTGTACAGTTCGCTGAAGCCGGAGCTAGTACCAGGCATCGTCAAGCAAGCTCACGAACGCGGATTGCGCGTGAGCGGACACGTACCGAACGGAATGATCGCGTCGCAGTTTGTGGAAGACGGCGCAGACGAATTGCAGCACATCAATTTCATCTTCCTGAATTTTCTGGCGGGAAGAGTGAAGGATACGAGAACGCCAGAAAGATTTACTGCCGTGGGGAGGAATGCTGCAAAGCTCGACCTGGAATCGAAAGAGGTACAGGAATTTCTTGAATTGCTCAAAGCCCACCACACGACAGTGGACGTAACGCTGGGAGCTTTCGAAGGAATGTTCACTGGGCGGCCGGGAAAAGTTTCGCCGGAATTTGCAGCCGTTGTGGATCGTCTACCGGCTCAGGTTCAGCGGGGCACGTATACCGGGGGGTTACCGGTGACGGCGGAAACAGACGTGCTTTACAAAGATTCGTATTCCGCAATGCTGAAGATGACGAAGAAAATGTACGACGGCGGGATTCCGGTTTTGGCGGGCACGGATGGCCTGGCGGGAATCATGATGCACCGCGAACTTGAATTGGAAGTGAAGGCGGGTATCCCTCCTGTGAAGGCGTTGCAGATTGCGACCTGGAACGCCGCGAAATTGCTGAAACAAGAAAAAGAACTTGGATCGATTGCTCCAGGAAAGATGGCTGACCTGGTTTTGGTCGAAGGAAATCCTGCGGCGGACATCAGCAACATTCGCAGGTGCCGGATCGTGATGAAGGGCGGAACGCTGTACAAAAGCGACGCTGCGTATGCAGCAGTGGGGATAAAGGCGGCAAATTGAGGAAAACCATGAAACTGACGATTTCGTTGCTGCTTTTGTTCGGATTACATTTTGGCGCACTTGAAGGGGCGGCGCAGGAGAAGAACGGCGCGACGTTTGATGCGGATGGGACGGCGCATATTACGCGGGTAATACGGCCTTCGGCGACGGTGAGTCCGGAGGCGCAGAAGTGGCTGGAGTCGCTGAATCATCGCGGGCCGGGAGCGAAGAATCTTGAGGAGCGGCGCAAGGGCACAGATGAATGGCGAGTGCGGCAGTCGGCCGTGGCGAAAAAACTTTTTCCGGTGAACATTCAAGAACAAATAATTGGCGGCGTGCGGACGGATGTGATTACGCCTCTGGAAACTCCGGCCCCCAACAAGAATCGTGTGCTGATTAATTTGCATGGCGGAGGATTCAATTCGGATTCGGGGTCTTTGATCGAAGGAGATCCGATCGCGAATCTGGCCAGGATCAAAGTGGTGTCTGTGTATTACCGGCTGGCACCGGAGAATCCGTTTCCGGCGGCGGTGGATGATGTGGTTGCGGTTTACAAGGAATTGCTGAAGACGTACAAACCGAAGAATATCGGGATTTTTGGGACTTCGGCGGGCGCGATTTTGACTGCGGAGTCGGCGGTGCGGTTCAAGCAATTGGGATTGCCCCTGCCGGGCGCGTTGGGAATCTTTTCTGGTACCGGGGACTTCAGCCGAGCTGGAGATTCGCTGCTGCTTTACACGCTAGAGGGCTTTCCTGGAGAGTTGCCGGTGATTGACCCCTCGCATGCCGCTCCCGATGAATATTACGGCAAGACCGATCCGAAAGATCAGGTGCTTTCCCCGTTTTTTGCGGATTGGAAGGGCATGCCGCCGGCGTTGCTGGTGACGAGCACGCGGGATATTTTGTTGAGCGGGACGACCATGCTGCACAGGAAGATATTAGCGGCGGGTGACGATACGGAACTGGTGGTTTTTGAGGCGTTGCCGCACGCGTTCTGGTATCACTTTCAGTTGCCGGAGACGACGGAGTGTCTGGGAATCATGGCGAATTACTTTGACCGGAAGTTGGGGAGGTAGGTGGGAGCCAATCTGACGCGAGGAGGAGAACATGGCGGGTTTTTGCAAAAATTGCGGGAGTCCAGTCTCGGGCGAGTTCTGCGGGAAATGTGGTACACGTGCCGATGCGCCGAGCGCGCCAGCTCAGCAAGCGCAGCCGGGCCAGCCCGCTCCGCGGACACCAAGCGCGGTCGCGCCGCAGGTGGCTGCGCCCGTCGCGAAAAAGTCCAACGTTGGCAAAGTGCTGTTGATTGTTGGCGGAATTTTTATGGCGATTTGTGTGTTTGCCATCGGTGGAACGATTTATGGTGTGCACCTCCTGAAAAAGAAGGTAAAGGAAAAGGCGGGAATGTACACGGGCGGCGCGGTTGGCGGGAGCGAATCGGTCGCCGTGGCCCAGGGAAATACTTGTGCGCTTCTCTCCAAGGAGGAACTGGGGCAAGTGCTGGGGGTGCCGGTCGAGCGAACGCAGGAAATTCAGGAAGGCGAAAAGCCTGGGTGCGCGTACTACACGAATCCGGCTGCATTCAGCCAACTGCAGCAGATGGCTATCGAGCAGGCAAAAAAAGATTCGGCGGAGGCAGCCAAGCAACCCGCGCCGAAGGGCGACAATCCGCTGGTGTTGCTGAAGGACGCAAACAAACTCGAAGGCGTGGTTAAGACGTTTGGACTTTCGCAGCCAGACAAAGACGGGCGCGTGTTTGGATTTACAGTGGACCGGGAATTCGGGCGAGGGAATTGGGTTGCGTTGCGCACGACCATGTCCGCGATTCCGGGATTTGAAGATGTGGAGGGAACCGGGGATCGAGCGATGATGGGGTCGTTTGGACATACGTTGTTGGTTCTCAAGGGAGACAGCTTAGTCACTTTGGAGACAATCTCCGTGCCGGATGCACGAGCCAAGGGAGCCGAAATCGGCCGGAGAATAGCGTCACGGATGTAACAAAAGGTACTTGGTCAGTTTGAATTTTGTCCCCTTTTTCTCACGATTCATAAAATTCAAACTGCCCCACAACAAAAGTAAGGAGTTGTTTTTCGTGACGATTTCGAGATACGATTCAGGAATGCGGAAGCACCTCGCTTATTGGTATTGGCGATTTACGGACCACTCACAAATGTGGCGAGGGGCATAGCTGTAAACAGAAGCACAACGAGAAAAGTTTCGGCCCACTCGCACAGAGTGGGCCTTTTTATTTGGGGCGATGACCCGAAAAGAGGACCCACGATGATTATCTCGATGAAATTGCACGCGACGCGCGGGGAGATTGACGAGGTGACGGATCAAGTGAAGCGATTCGGATACAAAGTGCACTCGATAGAGGGCGAAGAGCGCGTTGTGATTGGCGTGGTGGGCGTAGGCGACGTGACGGCCTGCCTGGAGAGCGTGGAGGCGATGCCGCAAGTTGAAGCGGTGACGCGAATCACGGCGCCGTACAAATTTGTGAGCAGGGAATTTCGTAAAGAGAAGACGCGGATTCGCGTGAATGGGACGGAGATCGGCGGAAGCGAATTTGTGGTGATGGCGGGGCCGTGTTCGGTGGAAAGCGAAGAGCAGATTCTGAAAGCAGCGGAGGGCGTGGCAAAAGCAGGGGCGAAATTACTGCGCGGCGGGGCGTTCAAGCCACGGACTTCGCCGTACGATTTTCAAGGGATGGAGACGGAAGGTCTGAAGCTGCTGCAGAAGGCGAAGAAGCAGACTGGGCTTGCCATCGTGACGGAAGTGATGAGCGACCGCGACGTGGCACTGGTGGCTGAATACGCTGACGTGCTTCAAATTGGCGCACGGAATATGCAGAACTTCGTGCTGTTGAAGGCGTTGGGAAAATGCGGGCGTCCGATTTTGTTGAAGCGCGGATTGAGCAGCACGGTGAAAGAACTGCTGATGAGCGCGGAATACATTGTGGCGCACGGAAATTCGGAAGTGATTTTGTGCGAGCGCGGAATCCGGACTTTTGAAACGGTGACACGGAATACGTGCGACATCGCGGCGATACCGGCGCTGAATGAATTGACGCACTTGCCGGTGATTTTGGATCCAAGCCATGCGACGGGTAAGCGCAGCCTGGTGCCGGCGTTGGCGCGCGCGGGCGTCGCGATTGGCGCGGATGGATTGATTGTGGAAGTGCATCCTGCGCCGGAAAAGGCGATCAGCGATGGAGCGCAGTCGCTGGATTTGGCGCAATTCGCAAAGATGATGCAGGAGCTGAAGCCGTACGTGGAGTTGTGGAAGGGAACGCGGCAACCGGCGGCCGCGGTGGCGAACTAGCGGCGGATCTTAGCGCCGTTTTTCGCTGAGCTCGACAAAGTCGAGGGCCCATGGGCTTACGCTAAGATTCAGGCGGGCGACGGTGATGGGGAGATTGAAGCGGCGCGGGCCGGCGCTGCCGGGGTTGATATAGAGAATGCCGTCTTTTTCGTGTTTCACCGGCTGATGCGTATGGCCACTGAGGACGATCTGAAATCCCGCGGCGGCGGGATTTAGATCGTGGTCGTTCAGGTTGTGCAGCATGCAGATTTTCGCGGGGCCGGCTTCCACAATTTCGGTTTCCTTCAAAGCCGAGGTCCAACTTGCAGTGTCCACGTTTCCGCGCACGGCGATGACCGGCGCTATTTTTCGCAATTTGTCGAGGATTTCCTGTTTGCCGACGTCGCCAGCGTGAAGGATTAATTCTGAGCCGCGCAGGGCTTCGAGCGCTTCTGGGCGCAGGAGGCCATGCGTGTCTGAGATAAGGCCGATTCGTTGTACTTTTGCGGTCAAGATATGAAGTTTACGCGCGAATTTATTTGGAGGTGGAGAGATCCTTTTCGTTCTCACTGAGTTTTAGGATGAGGACTTGGCCGTTCGAATGGAAGGAGCCCCCGGTGGCAGTTTTGGCTTCCTGCATCGGATTTTCAGGAAGGAAGTGCGTGACCTGCGCGACGAGACCAGTGCTCGAGAGAGTTTTCTCTACGTACTCTCGTTCGGCGTCAATGTTTGGATCGATTTTGTGGGTGATGCCGTTGTTGCGCTGATCGCGTTCGAATCCGATGTCATGCGTGGCAGCGCCGACCCAGACGGTTTCTCCGTTGATAGTGAACGGCGCTTTCCAGACGCGAAGATGATTGCGCGACGCTACGACGGAGATGGGTTCGGCGTGCGCCCAGCCGTAATCCTGCGAGCGGCCGAAGAGATAGAGCTGGCTCATCGGCATAGTGAGGTAGGACTCTTTAGAAAGACTGCCGATGATGCCGTGGAGGACACTGTTTTTTACGTCGGCGTCCACTTTGACCCAGCCCGCTGTGGTGAAAAGGCGCTGCATGGCTGCTTCCGAGCCGAGAATGAGGAAATTCACCATGTCGCCGGGATTGCCTTCTTTGTCGCTGACGCGGCGCGGAATTTTTGCGAAGAGAGAATTGTCAATTCCAGGCAGGGAAGTGACTTGTTGCGCGACGAGACGTACGGAACCGGCGGCGCCCGCTTCCGCGGAAAAAACTTCGACGTGAACGGAGTAGGTGCCGTCGGCTGTATCGTTCTGGCCTTGATTGACGCCGATGGCCAAGCGGCCGGGAGCCGCAACAGGAACATCGCGGTGGGCGCCGATTAGAAAAGTTTCGGCGATATCCGCATCGCCGATGCGGCCGATGAGTGCACCGCGACCAGCACCGTTAAAGGGAAGAATGCGGAGAAGATCCTTGAAGCCGCGTGAGACGCCTTCGGGGCCGTTTTCTTCCTTGGCGTCGGCGTAGCGGAGTTTTCCGGTGGTGGTGACAACAACGTGCTCGCCGGGTTGGACCTCAACGTTCGTATCGGTCCAGTGCGAATCACCCTTGACCGTAAAGTCCTTGGAGAGGCGCCTTTTTTCCACGGGAGTCTGCGATGGAGATTGCGCTTTTGAAGAATCGGACTGTTCGGATGGTGGCGGGCCGTCCTCGCGGACGAGTTGTGCTTGGAGGGGAGCGGCAAGCAGTACAAGCGGCCCGAGCGCAGGGAGCAGCCGGGCAAAAACGAACGGGATTTTCGACATGGAACTAGCCATCCAGAGACGTATTGGGCGCATCCTCACTTTAAGCAGATGCCGGCTGGGGAAGCAAGAGTTGGCAACGAGATGAGCCTGGCCGATTCCTTGACTCGGGTGGAAGGCGCTTGTAGATTGGCAGAAAGCCGAAAGGGACGGCTGAGCGCCGCAAGATTCTGCAAATTGTATGAGTTGACAGGACCTCTGGAACCGCCGCAGGGAAGGTCCGGGTAGGACAAAGGCCGAAAATGAAGAGTGGAACACGATGTCTGGTGGCGCTGTTGTGCGCGAGTTTTGTGCTGCCCGTTGGAGTCTGCGCGCAAAAGCCTGCAGCGCCGCCGATACGGCAGAGGGAGACGGTTCCCGCGACCCGCGTGACCGTGGACGGTAGTGAGGCGATGTTCACGACGATGTGCGCCCTGCTGGCGGCGGGATTTGAAGCGGACGTGAGCGCGGAAAAATGGACGCCGATGCGGGCGCAGTTGCGCGAAAGGTTGCAGCACCAGCAAGGGCCTGCGGTCGAAGTGCTGCGCAATTTCTACCATCAACACGAACTTGCCGATCCCGGTGCAATGCTTTCGCGCTACATCTGGTTCGGACTTGTGAGCGGGCCAGCGCCAAATTTTGCACCAAGCCTGCGGCGCGATGAGATGCCGCCCGAAGTGATCGCGCTGGAAGGATTTCAGGAGATTCTTTCAAGCTATTACAAAGAGCAAAAAATCGGCGAACTGTGGCGGCAGGTGCAGCCCGTGTACAACCGGGAAATCGAAAAGCTGCACGATTCCGTTTCAGACATCGTTTTTGTCGCGACGGGATATCTGCGGGAGATTCTGGAGCCGGGAAATCCGCGAGCGTTCACGATCGTGGTTGAGCCACTCGTTGGACGCATTACGAACGTGCGCAATTTTGGGGATCACTATGCGCTCGTGTTGAGCGGAGCGGATGCGCTTCCAGTGGATGTGGTGCGTCATGCGTTTCTGCATTTCTTGCTGGATCCCTTGCCTCTGCGGTATCCACACGTCGTGGCCGCGAAGAGGCCGATTTATGACTTGGCTGCGAAAGCGCCGCGGCTGGCGCCGGAGTTAAAGGATGATTTCCCTTCCTACGTTGCGGAATGCCTGGCGCGCGCAGTGGAATTGAAACTGAAACGCATGTCTCCTGGCGAGCGAGACGCCGCATTGGAACTGAATGATGTGGCGGGGCTGGTAATGGTGAGGCCGATCTTCGGTGCGCTGACAAAATTCGAACAGTCTGAACCGGGAATCGTGCTTTATTTCCCGGAACTTGTAAGAGCGATTGACACTCCGATGGAGCAGAAACGCGTCGCCACTATAAAGTTCGCTCCGGCCGAAACAATTTCACGTTTGGACGTCGGGGCAACAGAGGCAGTGGCAAGACGCAAGGCGGCCCTTCCGACGACCATTCCGAACGACAAAGAGGCGCAGGACGCGCTGACTGAAGGTGAGAAGAGGCTCGCCGAGAGGAAGCCTCGCCAAGCCGAAGCGGCCTTTCAAAAAGTACTGACAAAATATCCCGACCAGACGCGCGCCCTGTACGGATTGGGCGTAGTGGCGCTGATCGATCATGATGGAACAAGGGCTAAGGAACTCTTCGGGCGATTGACCACCGGCGAGCATGCTGCAGATAAAGATCCGATGGTAATGGCCTGGTCGCATGTTTATTTGGCGAGAATTTTGGACGGCGAAGGACAACGAGAGCGCGCCAAAGCGGAATATGAGGCAGCGCTCGCAGTGGACGGCGGTCCGGAACAGGCACGGCAGGCGGCGAACAAAGGGCTTGCCGCAATGGGGACCGCGAAAGCGGTAGAGCGCCCTTAACCCAGCGCAGAAACCATAAGGAGAACGGAAATGAAGAACGTGAGCAGCATTTGCAGGTGGTTTGGCGCAGCGACGATGATGCTAATGGTGAGTGGCGCTGTAGCCATGGCGCAGGATGGCCAGGACAGGCCGACATTGAACAAAGACAAGCAGCAACAACAAACGCAGCAACCGAGCGGAACGACGCTCACACTCGATACCGCGCCAGCGGCTCCGGCAAATGCCGAGGAAGACACGGCATTCAAAGCACTGCAATCGATGCCGGAGGCGGCAACGGCAAACTTGCAAGCGAAGCTTCAGTCGGGCGAAGATTTTCTACAAAAGTATCCGCAGAGTCATTATCGGCCGATGGTTTATACATTTTTGACGGTCGGTTATATCCAGCTTGGACAAGCTGACAAAGCAATTTCATTTGGCGACAAGGAGCTCGAACTCAATCCAAATGATGTGGCAACGATGGCGGTGATAAGCCAAACGATTCCGCGCGTGTATAACGCGAGTGCGCCCGATGCCGCAAAGAGGCTCGATAAGGCGGAAGCCCTGGGAAAACGAGCCGTCGAAGTGATTCCTACGATTCCGAAGCCCGAGGGCATGACGGATGAGGTATTCACAAATTCAAAGAATCAGACGCTGGCGATGGCGCACAGCGGAATTGGTCTCGTAAATTGGCGGCGTGGAAAATATGCCGACGCGATTCCCGAACTGGAGCAATCGCTGAAACTGGACACGATTGCGGACCCGGTGAACTGGTTCGTTCTTGGTATTGTGAATCAGAATACTTCTCATTTTGAAGATGCGGCGAGCGCGTTCGCGAAGTGCGCCCTGATTGCAGGAAAGCTGCAGGACACGTGCAAGGCCAAGACGGAAGAAGCAAAGAAGCTGGCTGCAACTAAACTCAGCGCCCCCAAGTGACGCCAGCGCCGAATCATACGCGGATTTCATGACGCTAAGGGATGACGAGCGGCTGGAAGAGAAGCTGGGCGTACGGTTCAAGAACCGCGCGTTGCTGGAGCAGGCTCTGACGCATAGTTCGGCCGTTCCGGAATTGCGCCCTGCAAAGGAAGATTCCCGGCAACCGGGAAACAACGAACGGCTCGAGTTTTTGGGCGACGCTGTGCTTGACCTGCTGGCGAGCGAATACTTGCTGGAAAATTTTCCGGATTGGAGCGAGGGCCAGCTTTCGAAAAGCCGCGCGAGGCTGGTGAATGCGCGTTCTCTGGAGAGAGCTGCTCGGCGGATTGAGCTTGGGGAGCATTTGCGGCTGGGGCGCGGCGAAGAAAAAACCGGCGGGCGGGACAAGCCGGCGCTGCTCGCAGATGGATTTGAAGCTGTTGTGGCCGCGGTTTTTCTTGACGCAGGATTAGAAGCGACGGGGCAACTGCTGCGGCGCGTGCTGTTCGATCAAGCGCTGAAGGAACGCGGGGAACGCATAGCGGACTCGGATCGTAAGTCCGCATTGCAGGAACTGTTGCAGAGAAGCGGCCGCCCACCTGCGGAATACCGGCTGGCAGGAGAGACGGGGCCGGATCACCGAAAAGTTTTTTTGGTGGAGGTTTGGGAGAACGGAAGCTGTTTGGGAACGGGCGAAGGCAGGACCAAGAAAGAAGCGGAACAGCAAGCGGCGCGAAGCGCGTTGCTACAATTAGAAACGGCAGAGTCCAAGGATTAAGACCGAATGACGGAAGAGAGTTCGCTGCAAAATCAGGAAGCACATCCGGCAGTTGCGGGCAAAGAAAAGACGACGCTTTCCGAGTACCTGGAATCGCTGCTCGTAACGGTGATTTTGGCGCTATTTGGAACGAGCTTTATCGTGCAGGCGTTCAAGATTCCCTCGCCCTCCATGGAGAAAACGCTGCTGGTTGGCGACCATTTGCTTGTGAATAAGTTTATTTTTGGCGGACGCAGCGATGCATGGTACGAAAAACTACTGCCTTACCGGCCGCTGCAGCGCGGCGACATCATCGTTTTCAAGTATCCGTATGACGATCATCAGCATTTCGTGAAGCGCGTGATCGGCTTGCCCGGAGATCATTTGAAGATGGTGGATCAGGACGTTTACATCAACGGTAAAATTCTGAAAGAGCCATACGTTGTGCATGATGCGTCGTCACCAAACTTCGACGTTTTGACTCATCAATTTCCACCTGTAGGGAATCAGTTTCTCGGAGCGCCCGCGAAACCGGAATGGATGGGTGAGATGCGCAAGTACGTGCATGGCGATGAGATTGTGATTCCTCCCAATAAGTATTTTGCAATGGGAGACAACCGGGACCACAGCTCGGACAGCCGGTATTGGGGCTTTGTGGATCGCGACGCGATTATGGGGCGGCCGTTTCTGATTTATTGGTCCGTGGAGGCGACCGCGGATGACTATGCACAGAGTACGTTTCTGCAGCGGCTCGCGGGAGTTATGGACACGTTGACACATCTGCCGGCGCGGACGCGCTGGAGCCGCATGCTGCATATGGTGCACTGAAACGGAAGAAATCAAGCGCTGCATTTGTTGCAGAAAAGTGCGCCCCGACTGAGTTGGTGCGCCCCTACCTTTTTACGGTTTAGTTTGCGAAACTTTCCTGCGGCGTTTCCCGCGAAAGCGACGGCATAACTCTTGGTCAGATTGCGAAAATTTTGGAAGTTGGGCGTAGCGCTGGTGTTGCTGGTGATTGCGGCGCAATTGGCAGTGTTCTTTGTGTTGCGCACCCACCGCGTGCATGAATACCTGATCACGCGCTTGGAACGCACATTCGGAAGACATGTGGATGTGCACACATTCGCGATGAACTTGCTGCCGCTACCTAGTCTGGATGCGAATGGAATCTCTGTTGGTGAAGACCCTGCGTTTGGGAACGAATATTTTCTGCGCGCAGATCGCTTGTCGGCCCGATTGCGGTTGCTTGGATTGCTGAGCGGGCGATTTGAATTTGGGACGCTGACTCTGGAACGGCCCAGTTTGATCTTGGTGAAGAACGCGGCAGGGCGCTGGAATCTCGAGCGCTGGCTGCCACCTGCGGCTGGCGGCGACGCGGGAAGGTCCTATGGACCGAAGGCGCCTGACGCTCCCACGAACCGGCTCGCGAAAATTGAAGTCAGCGAAGGGCGCGTGAATTTCAAACTCGGCGAAGACAAGAAGCCTTTCGCGTTTACGGATGTGAAAGGCAGCATCGAGCAATTTGGGTTTGGGCGCTGGCAACTGAATTTGGAAGCAAAGCCGTGGCGCAGCGGCGTGCAATTGCAATCCACGGGAACAATTCAAGTGCGAGGCGAAGTTGCGGGAACTTCCGCGCGGCTTCGGCCTGCTCGTTTGCTGGTGCGATGGACTGAGGCTTCGCTCGCGGATTTGGTGCGACTCGTTCGTGGGCAGGATGAAGGTGTGCGCGGACTCTTCGATTTGGAAGTGACAGCGGAAAGTGGAACGAAAGAGAGCCACGCGGATGCCGCGCCTGGAGAGTGGGCGTTTTCGCTGAACGCACGCGCGTCACAGATTCATCGCTGGGATTTGACGGAGCGTGCGGATAATCCGCGGCTTGATTTGCGATGGAAAGGGCGATGGTTTCCCGCGGACGGAAGGGTGAGCGTCGAAGAGATGGTGCTCGGCTCGCCAAAATCGAATTTGCGAGGAACCGCGACGCTGACGACGGTCCCGGCGACAGGATTTTCTATTCGCGTGTATTCGGCAGGGATTCAGGCGTCGGATTTGCTGGCTTGGTATCGCGCGTTTCAGCCTGGTGTGGCGGATGGGGTCTCGGCGGAACAATATTTTACGGGCGGAGCGGCACTTAGTGGCTGGCCGCTCAAGTTGGAGTCGGCGGCATTTTCCAGCACGGGCGGAAAAATCACGAATCCGGGATTTACGACAGCGGCGCGCGTGGGAGCGGTACGCGGCGGAATGGAAAAAAACGCGTTTGTGATTGAACCTATAGCGATTTCCTGGAGCGGAGATGCGGCCGAGAAAAACAGCGGCGCGCGGAAGAACTCAGAAACGCCAAAAGGGAAAGTTGCGCTGGCGAATTCTGTGGCGATCGGCATGCGATTCGACTTCGATGACCATGAAGGCAGCGTGACACTCTCTGGTCAAACGGAAAAAACGGACGATGCGCTGGCGGCCGCCGCGGTGTTGGGCAAGCAACTGAACCGGGGCTGGGAATGGAAGGGGCAGACAATTGCGAACCTGCACCGGGATTGGGGAAATGAAAAGACCGCCGGCTGGAATGGGCAGATAGAGTTTTTGAAGGGGGATTTGCAGATTGCCGGACTGAATCAACCGGTGAAAGTGAAGGACGGATTCTTGCGCTGGCAGCGAGGCAAGAAAACAGTTTCGCTGGAAAGTGTGGAAGCGTTTGGCGGCGAATGGAGCGGTGAGATTGCGGAGAACGCAGCGGCAGAGGCGAGTAACGGACCGCGTTGGCGATTCAAACTACATGCGGATAGTTTAAGTGCAACGGATTTGGATCGCTGGGTTGGGCCGCGCGCGCGGCCAAGTTGGCTGGAGCGGCTGCTGCCGGCGATGCTCGGCGGTAACGGCGGGCAGAGCGCGGGTCAGGACGCGAATGTGAGCGAGCTACTGCGCCGCGTGGACGCCGAGGGAGAAGTGAGTGTTGATGAATTTGACCTGGAGAAGATCAAATTAAAGCAGGTGCGCGGGCAGGCATCTCTGCGCGATCTGCGTTTGCGATTGCAGAATTGTCAGGCCCAGTGGGCGGGCGGAAGTTTGCAGGGCAGCTTGGCGGCCATGTTCGACGTTAAGCCCGTATACGAATTGAAATTGCAGGCGGCTGGATTGAATCTGGCGCAAGTTCCGCTCGCGGGAAAAGTTGCGGATCGCTTGACGGGAACGATGGGTGGAAGTTTGGAATTGAAGACGGAAGGCGTCGGGCGCGACGTGTTACTGGAAAAATTGCGCGGCGAAGGGCGAATCCAACTGAAGAAAGTGGAATTTCGCGGATGGGATGTGCAGGCGAGTTTTGCGGCTGGGATGCCGCATGCGGGCGCGAGCCGATGGAGCGATGGCGAGGGAGTGTTCCACGTGAGCGAGCGCAGCCTGGAAGTAAATCATCTACTGTTGCGTGCTGGTCAAGAGGAAGTGAGTTTGAAAGGCAGCGTGAGTTTTGGGCGTCAGGCCGATTTGACGCTCGAAAGCGCTTCGGGAGCGGGAAAACAGCGGGGGGCTGGTCCGGAGCGCGTGATGCAGATTAGCGGTCCGATTGAGGGGCCCAAGGTTGCGATTCAGAATATAGGCGCGCAACAGCCGGGCGATTGAAGAACGGTTTAAGAAATCAGGAAATTGCGAAGAGGAGCATGAGATGAAACGGTGGCTCGGCGGATTGCTGCTGATTCTTGTTTTTGTGGCGTGCTGTGCGCAAGCGCAGGAGCGATTCACGCTGGAGCAGGTGTTGAGCGCGCCGTTTCCTGCGGATTTGGTCGCGTCGAAGACAGGCAATCGCATTGCGTGGACGTTGGATGAACAGGGGAAGCGAAACGTTTGGGTGGCGGAAGGGCCGGAGTTCAAGGCGCGGCGGCTGACTTCTTATCTCGAAGATGATGGACAGGAGCTTTCGTCGCTGAGTTTTTCGACGGGTGGGGAAACTTTGGTTTATGTGCACGGCGGTGGGAAAAATCCAGCGGGGCAATATCCGAATCCGACTAGCAATCCAGCGGGTGTGGAGCAGGCGGTTTGGGCGGTGAAATGGAGCGGCGGCGAGCCCAAGAAAATTGACGAAGGGCGTTCGGCGAAGACTTCGCCTGGGGGATGGGTTGCGTACACGCGTGACGGGCAGATTTGGATTGCCCCGCTGGACGGAAGCGCGAAACCGATGCAGATTGTTGCGCGCGGACAGAATGGGCAAGTGGAATGGTCGCCCGATGGGAAAAAGCTGGCATTCACTTCCGCGAGAAACGATCACAGCTTTATTGGCGTTTATGATGTTGAAACAAAAACTGTTAAATTTCTGGCGCCGAGCGTGGACAGTGATCAGTCGCCACAATGGTCGGCGGATGGAAAACGCGTTGCGTTTGTGCGGCAGCCTGCAGTAAGGCGTGACACGCCTGAAGGGTATTTTATCGAGCCGGACCGGCCGCATCCTTGGGCGATTTGGGTTGGTGATGTTGCGACTGGCGGAGCGAAAGAGATTTGGCGTAGCGGAAACAAGCCGGACGATTCGTTCCCTTACATGGCGGAAGATACTGGCGGCGGAGTGATTCGCTGGGCGGCGAACGACACGATTGTGATGGCGAGCGAAGCGGACGGCTGGCAGCATTTGTACGCGCTCGCGGCGAGCGGCGGCGCGCCGAAATTGCTTACGCCGGGAAAATGCGAAGCGGTGCAGTGGTCGATTACGCCAGACAAGAAAATGATCGTGTTCAATTCGAATTGCGGCGACATTGATCGGCGGCATTTGTGGAGCGTTGGTGTTGATGGGAGCGAGCTCCGCCAGTGGGAGAAATCAGACACGATCAAATGGGGTCCAATTGTTTTGGCAGATGGAAAGACGGTCGCGCATATCGGTTCTGGTCCGACGGCGCCTGCGCGAGTCCTCGTGACCAAGTGGAGCGAACAAGCCTCTGCGAATAAGGAAGCAGCGGGCTTGTCCGATAGCTATCCGGCGGACAAGTTGGTCAACCCGCAGCAGGCAATTTTTAAGTCTGGCGATGGATGGGAAATTCATGGGCAGCTCTTTGTGCCGAAGAATTTGAAGGCGGGTGAAAAGCGGCCGGCGCTGATTTTTATTCATGGCGGCCCGATGCGGCAGATGCTACTCGGTTGGCACCACATGTACTACTACTCGAATGCGTATGCCATGAACCAGTATCTGGCGAATCATGGCTACGTGGTGCTTGCGGTGAACTACCGTTGCGGAATTGGCTATGGCCGCGCGTTTCGCGAAGCGCCGAACCGTGCGGGGCGCGGCGCGAGCGAATATCAGGACATTGTCGCGGCTGGAAAATATTTGCAATCGCGTTCGGACGTGGATGCAAAGCGTGTCGGATTGTGGGGCGGGAGTTACGGCGGATATTTGACGGCGCTAGGTCTTGGGCGCAACTCCGATATTTTTGCGGCGGGCGTGGACATGCACGGAGTACACGACTGGCCGACGGACAATTGGGACGGAAAAAACATTTCTCCCGAGTTGACGAAGCTGGCGCACGAGTCGTCGCCGGTGACAGCGGTGGATACGTGGCAGTCACCAGTCTTATTCGTTCACGGTGACGATGACCGCAATGTTTACTTTACGCAAACGGTGGATTTAATCGCGCGGTTGCGGGCGCGCGGCGTGGAGATAGAACAGCTCGTTTTTCCGGACGAGATTCACGACTTTCTCTTGCATAAGGATTGGCTTGCGGCGTATCACGCGACGGCGGACTTCTTTGACCGCAAATTGAGCGGCGGAAAAGCACCCGCCGACGCGAACGTGCACTAGATTCCTGTGTGCATATCGAGACCACCGCTCGCGGCCTTATTTTGTTTTGTGTGGGCCGCGCTCGCGCTGGATGGTCTCTCTGCACAACAAAAACCACTGACAAGGACATTTACCAGCGGCTCGGTGGAAAATTATCAGGTTACTGTTGCGATTCGCGCTGAAACGCACGGCGTTTCCACGGAACAAATTGGGGAAAAGACTTACGTGAAACCCTTTGCGCACGAAGCGGAAGGGCATGTGTCCTGGCGCACGATTCGACAAGCCATCACAGTGAAGGAAGATGGCAGCGTGACCATCGGAGAAAATCTGGAGCAATTCAATTCGGGTTGTGATCAAACGGTGAAATCTACTGTCGCGGATGCCGAGTTGCAGAAGTCTGTGCGGGGAATATGCGACCGCTGGCAGAATCTTTTGAAGATGGAGTACGAAGAGGGAAAAGACGGATTGATTCGCGGACTGCCGGAAGCGGCGAGCCAACTTGCAGGCCCTGATTCGCCGTTTTTGTCGTTGTGGTTGCGGCGCGCGTTCCGGCCGAGTGTGATTCTGCCAAAAGAGCCAATGCGGTTTGGCACTGCAGTAGAGCACAAAATTGGAGATGCAGCGGTTTCGAGCGGGAAACCAAGCGGAACGGAAACGATCGAATGGGCTGAGGGTGGAAGCGAGCCGCCGGCGGTGGTTTTGCACGTCGCACAGAGTCTTTCCTGGCTGGAACGACCGTCGATCAGGCAGGAGAAGAATTCTGGTCAGATTCCTCCAGAGAAGGCAACGTTTTATGCGGATTCGCTGAATACGATTTCGCTGCTCGATGGAAGTTTGCTCAACGCGTCGCGGTCGGCTTCTTATGAAACGAAACAGGTGCTCGAGGCCGTTCCTGGATTGCCGGACGCGCCGGAATTTGGTTCGAAACTGACGATTACCGTGACGATGCAGCGATTGCCATGAAATACATCGGGAGCATTTTCGCGATTTTCCTGTGGCTCACGATTCCTCCGTTCGGATCCGCGCAAAAAGCGCTGCCGAATCCGCAATGGAGGCCGGGCGAGACGCTCGTCTATTTGATTCATGTGAAGACCGACCGCAACATTCAAGCTCGCAGTGCGCTGGCGCTTCCTGATACACCCACGGAGGCCAGTTTTGATGTGCATGGGTTATTGCAGGTGGACGTTTTGGACAGCGGCAGCCAACCGGCAGCCGGTGGAGTACGGCTGCGCACGTGGTTTCACTCGCTCGTGAGTAATATGGGCGGACTTCAAAAACACAAGAAGCCCGACCGCGAAGGAGCCGAGCGCGTGCCCGCGGAAGGCAAGGAAGTCGAGTGCACTTTACAACCAGATGGACAGATTTCTGAGATCATGGGCCTGAACAAGCTTGCACTCGAGCAGCAGGAGGCCTGGCGCGAATGGGCGACGCAGTTCACCGCTGCTTTTGTTGCAACCCAGGCGAAACGCAAACGTGGCGAGAAGTGGGGCGGGGAAGAACGGGAGACCTCGCCGTCGCCGATCGATGAGTTGCGTTGGCAAAAGAAATCTCAGTATGTCCGCGACGAACCCTGTGCTTCGGTGCAATTCGATTCCCTGGGTAACTTACAGCGGGGGAAGAGTTCCGAGAATTGCGCCGTAATTTTGACACACGCTACTCTGCAGCAAAAATCGTCGCCGCAGGATGCGACTCCTCAGGATTACAAATTGCAGGGGCTGCGAACACGCGGTACGGCGAAGGGTTCGAATGAGACCATCCTTTACATTTCACGAAAGACCGGAGTGTTGGTGCGCGCTATGCAAGAGGCGAAGCAACAGATGGATGTGCTGATCGTTGCAACAAGCGGGGGCAGCCAGGTGCATTACGCCGTGATTGCGTCCGCAAACAATACCGTGGAGCTTGTGAGCGGCTTGCCGCTGGATCTGAAACCGATTCCTGAGAAATAGAACTCTGCGGATTAGCGCGAACCACATCAATCTTCACGCGTTTTGCGTTGGCGTTATAATAGGGGTTTCGTTGCCCGGCGCCGGGCCTGCAGGAGAACGCCTCGTGAAATTCAAAATCAGAAGCAGCTATGAACCACGCGGGGATCAGCCCGCGGCGATTGAACAGCTTTCGCGCGGAATCGATGGTGGCGACAAGCACCAAGTGCTGCTTGGCGTGACGGGGTCGGGGAAGACGTTTACCATGGCTCGGCTTATCGAGGCCGCGAATCGTCCCTCGCTGGTGCTCGCGCACAATAAAACGCTGGCGGCGCAGCTTTATCATGAATTCAAGAATTTTTTTCCAGAGAATGCAGTCGAATATTTCGTCAGCTACTACGATTTTTACCAGCCGGAAGCTTACGTTCCCGCGGCGGATGTGTACATCGAGAAGGAATCCACAATCAATGATGAACTCGACAAATTGCGGATGAGCGCGACGCGGTCGCTTTTCGAGCGGCGCGACGTAATCATTGTGGCGTCCGTGAGCTGCATCTACGGCCTCGGTTCACCGGAAGCGTACTACGGCATGCTGGTGATGCTGGAAAAAGGGCAGCAGATTTCGCGCGAAGCGATGCTGCGACGGTTCGTGGATGTCCAGTACGAACGAAGCGAAGATTTACGCCGAGGAACGTTTCGCGTGCGCGGGGACATCATCGAGATTTACCCGACCTATGAGGATCACGGATACCGCATCGAGATGTGGGGCGATCAAATTGATACGCTGCGGCAGATTGATCCGCTGACGGGCGAGGTGCGAGCGGGACAGGAGGATTTGCAGCGCGTTCCGATTTATCCGAGAAATCATTATGTCATGCCGCAGGATCAGCGAGAGCGGGCCATCGTAACGATTCAGGAAGAGCTCGAATGGTGGAAGAAGGAACTGGAAAAGCAGGGAAAATTTGTGGAAGCGCAGCGCGTCACGCAGAGAACGATGTTTGATATTGAGATGATGCGCACGATCGGCTATTGCCACGGGATTGAGAATTATTCGCGTCATTTGAGCGGACGCCTGCCAGGTGAAGCGCCGCCAACGCTGCTCGATTACGTTCCAAATGATTTCCTGCTTTTCATCGACGAATCGCATCAGACGGTGCCGCAGGTGCGCGCGATGTATCACGGCGACCGCTCGCGCAAGCAAACGCTGGTGGATTACGGATTCCGCATGCCTTCGGCGCTCGATAACCGTCCATTGATGTTTGAGGAGTTTGAGCATCGCCTAAACCAAGTGATTTACGTTTCGGCAACTCCTGGTCCATACGAATTGACCCGGTCTGGTGGAACGTTTGTGGAACAGGTGATTCGGCCGACGGGCCTTGTGGATCCGCAGGTGGAGATTCGCCCGGTGAAGGGTCAGGTGGACGATTTGCTGGAAGAGATTCGCCTGCGCGCGGAACGCAACGAGCGCGTGCTGGTGACGACGCTGACGAAGCGCATGGCGGAAGATTTGAGCGAGTATTTTACGGAAATCGGCGTGCGATGCCGCTATTTGCATTCCGAAATTGAGACGCTGGACCGCATTAAGATCCTGCGCGATTTGCGGCGCGGCGAATTTGATGTCCTTATCGGAATTAACCTGCTGCGCGAAGGCCTAGATTTGCCGGAAGTGTCCCTCGTTGCGATTCTGGACGCGGATAAGGAAGGTTATCTGCGAAGCACGACTTCGCTGATTCAAACCATGGGGCGCTGCGCGCGGCACGTGGAAGGACGTGCCATTTTGTACGCGGACCGCCGCACGAATTCGATGAACGAGGCGATCAGCGAAACGAATCGCCGCCGCGACAAACAGCTCGCGTACAACGCGGAAAATGGAATCACGCCGCAGTCCATCATCAAGGGTGTGGACATGGAACTGGCGCACATCGTCGAGGCGGACTACGTAACGGTGGCGCTGAACGAGAGCGAACTCGATGCGGCCGCTGCCAGCCTGAAAAATGAGGAGCAGCTTTCCGACTTGTTGAAAAAACTCGAGGGGCAGATGCGCGACGCAGCAAAGAAATTTGAGTTCGAGAAGGCAGCGCAATTGCGCGATCGCATCCGCGGCCTCAAGCAGATGGATCTCAAGGGTACGTTCAGCAGAGAAGACGCCGCCACCGCGGATTAAGGTGCTCCGCGCCTCAATTCATCCAATGGATAAAAAGTATCGCGCCAGACGACGCCCCCTTGTTTCAGCGTAATGGCCGTCGAACGCAGCACCATGTAAATGTAGAGCACCGCACCAATCGGATGGGTAAAGCCGTACAACGGGCTGACTTTCATCACTGCCGCCGCACAGGCTTGAAACCCAATCGCAATTGCGATGGAAACTGCCACGAAGGCCAGAGCCCAGCCGTGCAAAAAAGCCAGTGCTACGAACGGCAGCACGCTTACCAGGAAAATTATCAAGCAGTGCGCCACAACCAATGTGACGCGGTAACCTGCGGCAGCAAAGAAATTCTTGGTGACGCCACGCACGATGTTTGCAAATCCCGCATGCCAGCGCACAGACACATGCTCTTCCGACATGCCAACGCAGGAACGTGCACCAGACTGACGGACGATTTTCGCCAGCTTCAGGTCGTCCACAACTTCCATCGCTAGTCTGCGGTGCGTGCCGGCGGTTTCATAAACGCTCCGCCTCACAAGCTGAAATGCTCCAATGCCGACATACGAACGCGATTTCGGATTACTAACGCGCTGTGGGTCGGTCGACAGTTGAAATACCAGTCCAAAGAAAGTGAGCAGCAATTTTTCCCAAAAGCCCTCCATCTGCAAGCCGCACAATAGCGTTAAGTGATCCAGCTTGCGTTCGCTGAAGAGCGAAACCGCCCGGCGCAGCGTGTCCGGCAGAAACTGCACATCGGCATCGGTGAATAGCAGCAACTCGCCACTTGCCGCCTCGTAGGCTTTCTGCAGGGCGTGCGGTTTGCCCAACCAGCCTGAGGGGAGCTCATTCACACGCACGACACGAACTCGCGAATCTTTCGCAGCATATTCTGCGAGAATTAGCGGTGTTGAATCCGTGGAACGATCATCCGCCGCAATAATTTCCAGCCGCGAATAGTCGAGTGCGATCAATGTCTTCAGGGCCGCCGCAAGTTTTTCTTGTTCATTGCGGGCGGCAAAGATAATAGAAATTGAAGGGCAATGTTCATCTGCAGCGAGAGGAAATTTTTGCAAACGCGGCAATTGCGCGGTGCCGTAAAGAACCCAAAGGCCATGTGTCAGCCAAAACAGTGCGACCAGTCCGAAGAGAATCGAAAGAATCCAGTGCATGAGTTGGGTTTGATGACGCCTACACGGTATTCTAGCAGGCAGAATGCGGGGCAGCCTGACGATAATCGGGGCCGGACGTGTTGGACGCGCTCTGGGCAGGGCATTGTGTGAGAGGGGTTGGAAGGTTTTCGGCGTTGTCACGCGAAGCAAGCCTAGTGCGCGGCGGGCGGTGCGTTTTATCGGCCAGGGTCATGCATTTGCGGGCATTGCACGCGAGGCACTGAGTCCACGAAATATTTTGATTTCAACGCCGGACTCTGCGATTCCGCAAATCGCGAAAGAACTCGCGCGCGTTTGCGCGGAAGAGTGGAAAGGGAAAACAGTTTTGCACACGAGCGGCGCGCTTGCTTCCACGGCGCTTGAGCCGCTGCGCAAGTTTGGCGCCGCGGTGGGATCGTTGCACCCGTTGCAGACATTTTCCGGAATCGGTGTGCCGCCACTCGAGGGGCGCGTGTTTGCGGTGGAAGGCGACGCGGCGGCGTTGCGTTTGGCGCGGCAAATGGTGCGAACGCTTGGCGGGCATGTTTTGCAACTGCCCGCTTCCGGAAAAGCGGCTTATCACGCGGCGGCTTCGATGGCTGCGGGACAAGTGCTAGCGTTGCTGGAAGCGGCGATGAACTTGATGATGTCGCTCGGTATCAAACGCCGCGACGCCATACGCGCTTTGCTTCCCTTAACGCGGCAGGTGCTCGATAATTTGGAGCGGGTCGGGCCGCGCGCCGCATGGACGGGGCCACTGGCTCGCGGCGATTATGGCGTGATTGCAGCGCATCAAAGCGCGCTCGGAGAATTCCCGGCAGAATATCGCGGCGCGTATGAACAATTGAATCGCTTGGCGGCGCGCGTTTTATCGCCAAGTCCGGAAGAAACGATTTCGCGGTTGAACGAATTGACAGACGACATGAAAACAAAAACTATGGGGAGGCAGGCTTGAAGGGACTGCAGATCGCACTTGAAAGTAGAACCCTGGCGAATGGTTTGCGCGTGGTGATCGCGCCGGATTCGATCGTCCCGGTGGTGACCGTCGGCGTGTATTACAAAATCGGATTTCGTCTGGAGCCGCAGGGACGCAGCGGATTCGCGCATCTGTTCGAGCACATGATGTTTCAAGGTTCCGCCAATGCGCCGAAGATGGAGCACATCAAGCTGATCAATTCGAGCGGCGGCGTTTTGAACGGTTCTACGATGTACGACGTAACTAACTATTACGAGGCCGTGCCTTCGAATGCGCTGGGGCGTGTGCTCTGGCTCGAAGCCGACCGCATGCGCGCGTTAAAGGTAGATGACGAAAATTTGAAGAATCAACGCGACGTGGTGAAAGAAGAAGTGCGGGTCAACGTCTTGAACCAGCCGTATGGCGGTTTTCCGTGGCTGGATATGCCGCCCGTGGCGTTTCGCAATTGGGCGAACGCGCATAATTTTTATGGCGATTTCGCGGATTTGGACGCAGCGAGCCTCCCAGATGTGCAGACGTTTTTTAGAACTTATTATTTGCCGAACAACGCGGTGCTGTTGATTCTTGGCGATGTGAAGCCGGAAGAGGGTTTCTTGCTCGCGGAAAAATATTTTGGAGATATTCTGCGAGGGCCGGAGCCTCCGTTCGCCAACCCGAACGAGCCGCCGCAAACGGAAGAGCGGCGCGGCCACATAGAGGAAAAATTTGGCACGCTACCGGCGATGGCGATCGGCTATGTATTGCCGAAGCGCCGCAGCGCGGAATGGTGCGCGATGGCGCTGCTGGATCAGGCGCTGCACGGAGGACGTGCGGGGCGCATCCATCGCAACCTCGTGCTCGAAAAGCAGATTGCGGTGGAGGCCGACGGCGGCGTGGACGATATTTTCGGTTACAACGGTCCTGCGCAAACGACGACGCGCATTCTTCACAAGCCGGAAATTTCGAGCGAGGCAACGCTCGCGGCGTTTGACTCGGTGATTCAGGAAGTGCAGGAGAAGGGAATCAGCGCGGACGAACTGGAACAACTTAAGGTGAAGTGGCGCTCGGATTATTACGCGATGCTCGAAGGCGGCCGCGGCGGTTACATGCCGAAATACGGATTGATGCATCTGCTGGCGTGTTTTTCGCTGTTTGATGGTGAACCACAGCTCGTGAATACGATTCTTGATGGATTTTTGCAGGTGACTCCAGAGCGGGTGCAGGCAGCCGCAAAAAAATATTTGCGCAAGGAAAATCGGGCCATTGTGTTTCGTACTCCGGCGAACACCGATGTGAAGGAGGCCGCGTGATGGCGACCCCGACTACCCAGCCATCGAATGCAGTTCCCGCGCTTGCGCCAGAACGCGCAGTGAATTGGCCGAAACGCGTAAAGTCAAAACTCGCGAATGGATTGCAGATTGTGCTGGTCGAATCGCATTCGATTCCACGCTTTCATGGAGAATTGCTTTTCCGCTCGGGCAATGCGGCGGTTGCGCATCGAGCGCCTGGCCTTGCCGAAATGACGGCCACGATGGTGCGTACGGGCACGGCCAAGCGGCCAAGCCGCCAGATTGAAGAAGATTTGCGGAGGCTGGGCGCTGATCTTTCTTCTAGCGCGGGACAGGATCACAGCGCCATCGCCTTCGCGGGACTCAGTGAATTCGCCGAACCGTTGCTTGGACTCGTGAACGAGCTGGCACGTGAAGCTTCCTTTCCCGATCCGGAATTTGAACGCGAGCGCCGGCAAAAACTTGAGGAAGTGAAACTGGAGCGTACTCAGCCCGGATTCTTGGCCGGGGAGCGGCTACGCAAAGTGTTGTTCGGGGAGCATCCTTACGCAAGAGTTTCGCCGAGCGAAGCACAGGTCGCAGCGTACAAGAGGGAAGAACTGCAGTCCATTTATCGCGACTCGTACACGCCGGAAAACGCGTTGCTGCTTCTGGTTGGCGATTTTCAGCCGGCGGCGATGCTGGGCACGATTGAGAAAATCTTTGTGCCATGGTCAGGTAAGAAGCCAATGGTTCCGCAAGCGACCGCCCCAGCAAATCCGCGGGGACGGCGCGCGTATCTGGTGCACGTTCCCGGCGCGGTGCAGACGCAAATTGTGTGCGGGTGCCACTCGATCACGCGCAAGCATCCGGATTGGATCAAACTCGGTTTGACGAACAGCCTGTATGGTGGCGCGTTCAATTCGCGGCTGGTGATGAATATTCGCGAAGCAAAAGGCTACACGTACAGCCCGCGCAGCGGCGTGAGCGCATTGCAGCAGTACGGATATTTTTCCGTGTCGGCCGCGGTACGCAATGAAGTTGTAGCTGCGTCGTTGACGGAAATTTTCTACGAGATGGACAAGCTACGCTCGCTGCCCGTGCCGGAGCCGGAGCTAGCTGACGCGCAGAATTATTTGAGCGGCGTTTTTTCGATGGGGCTGGCGACGCAGGAGGGGATGCTTTCACAGATTGCGACCGTGGCACTGAACGAATTGCCGGACGATTATCTGGAGACGTATCGTGAAAAGGTTCGCGCGCTGCAGCCTGCCGACGTGCTAGCTACCGCTCAGAAATATTTCGACTCCGCGAACATGCAAATTGTAATGGTCGGCGACCAAAGCAAGATTGAATCGCAAGCAGCTCTTTTTGGAGAATTGGAAGTCTTCGATGCGCAAGGGAATCGGCTGTCCTAAGCCGCTACCCGTTCGGCGCACTGTGTTATTGAACTAGATACATACTTCTTATACTATGCGTTCCGCTATGTTTCGGCGGCCGCGAATCAGCGTTGTGAGTTTATCTGCCGTGCTACTTTGCCTCTGCGCGATGGCCGCCGCTGCGAACAAAAAGCCACCGCTGCACGCCATCAATTTGAATACGGCAAGCACGACGGAACTTCAGGGAGTGCCGCGTATCGGCCCCGTCACGGCGGACAAGATTCTGAAAATGCCAGCCGAGTCCGAAAAACCGTCTCAGCAACCCGCAAGAACTCCCCCCACAAAAAGCAACAACCAACCTAGCTCCGACTCTTCGCCAGAACAGCAGCCACGTTAATACAAGATTTGTCAGAAGCGCTGATGCGTCGGTTTCGGCTGGTTGATGTTGAGTGGAACTTGGTCGGCGATAGTGATGCCGTAGCCTTCGAGGGCGACAACTTTTTTAGGATGATTGGTCAACACGCGAATGTCTTTCAATCCCAAATCGATCAAGATTTGGGCGCCAATGCCGCTTTCGTGCTGCACCATGCGCTGACGGGCGGGTTCGCGGTCGAGCTGGCCGCGCGCGTGCACGTGAATCTGTGGGAGCTTACCGGCTTCCTCCGGCTGGTCTATGCCGAAACCGCGGCCCGTGTGATGCAGGTAGAGAAACACGCCGCGCTCTTCTTTTGCGATGGCTTCGAGCGACCGCGCGACGAGGTCCTTGCAATCGCACGCAGTTGAGCCGAAAACGTCTCCCGTCAAACAATGCGAATGCACACGGACGAGCGCAGGCGAATCCCCTTCTAGTTCACCGCGCACCAGCGCCACGTGCTGATCGTGGTCCACGTCGCTCGCGTAGGCAATCATGCGGAAATCGCCGAAGCGCGTAGGCAGCACGGTTTCCGCCACGCGGCGGACGTAGCGCTCATGCTGCATGCGGTAGCGGATCAAGTCCGCGACCGTCAGCATCTTCAAGTCGTGCTCTTTGCAAAATTCGATGAGCTGCGGCACGCGGGACATCGTTCCGTCCTCGCTCATGATTTCGCAGATGACACCCGCGGGTTGCAGCCCCGCGATGCGCGCCAAATCCACGGATGCTTCGGTTTGTCCGGCGCGAACGAGCACACCGCCATTGCGCGCGCGCAATGGAAAAATGTGGCCCGGACGGGCGAGATCCTGCGGTCTAGTTTTCGGATCAATCGCCGTCAAAATCGTAATCGCGCGGTCGGACGCGCTGATGCCGGTCGTAACGCCGACGCGCGCGTCAATCGCTTCGGTAAACGCAGTGCCGTGCACGGACGTGTTTATCGGCGACATCAGTGGCAGGTGCAATTCGTCGCAGCGGTCTTCGGTGAGCGGAAGACAAATCAGCCCGCGGCCGAACCTCGCCATAAAGTTGATGGCGTCTGGCGTAATTTTTTCGGCGGCCATGGTCAGATCGCCTTCGTTTTCGCGGTCCTCGTCGTCCACCAGGACGATCATGCGGCCGTTGCGAATCTCTTCGACGGCTTCTTCCACAGTGGCAAAAGGTGTGCTTTTCTCAGTCATATAAGCATTTTCCCGAATGAATTGATGATAGCACCGTGCCACGGACAAGTCAGTTGCGAGAGGCGGCCTGCCTCGAAATCGCCAATTTGGCCTTCTCGGTACTGAGCAGCTATACCCAGTTTGGAGCGTTCCTTTGATGGACAAACTCTCGCAAAAGGTGCCATGAGGAATTCTGTCTCTTCCAAAGAAGTGTATAAAAAAGAGGCTCCCAGCCATGTCCCAAGTCCTTTGTTCGGGTGACCAAAATCACGGCAGAATCGCCAAGAATCTCGGCATGGTGAATCGTGGAGTTCTTCGTGGGAACCACATGCCCCACTGCCTGTCCCGAAGTGGCGCGCCGCAGAAAAGACAGCATTTGTTCGGCGGTAAGCTGTGCAAAGCCGCCGCCGTCGGCGACGCGAATACAAAGGAAGTCCGGAGCATAGGTCGCCGCGAGGCGGTCCACGTCAGCGGAATCTGCCGCGCTGAGAAACGATTCAACCGTCTGACGCAACCCAGTGTCCGCGATGGCTCCCCCCGTCTCATTTTTCTTGGAAACTGTCGAGGCGGCGTTGCGCTTCATGGTTGCGCGGCGGATCAAAAGAAAGGCCAGGCCGAGTACCAAGTAAGCGAGCAGGTTCGTGGAAAAACTTTGCCAAGAAAGGGGCACGTACAACGCGGAGATTGCCTGGCCAACGATAGGAGCGCCGAAGAAACTTGCCAGCCATGCTGCGACCGCCACGGCTGGCAAGAGCCAGACCAGGCGTCCATACGTTCTCATGTAGCGCGTATTCCATGCGTGGGCAGCGGCAAGGACTCCTCCGGCGTTCAGGAGGGAATTCAGAGTCCAAAGAGTGAAATTGGCTGAGTTCGTCATCGAAATTTCTTCGCCTCTCGATCCGTAGAACGGCGGTACGTCAGATTATGTCAAACAGGGAATGAGTGCGCTTGATGTTAGTACGAAATTGGCGGCGGGAAATATCCAGCAATAACCAAGTGCGCCGCGACTCTAATTGGCCGGACTGCGCATCCAATCAACCGGAGGTAATACCATGCCAAAACTAGCGATCTGGGCACAACTGAATGCAAAACCGGGCAAGGAGCAGGAAGTGGAGAAGTTTCTCAAGTCCGCGCAGCCTCTTGCCGAAAGGGAAACCGGAACCGTTACGTGGTACGCCGTGAAAATGGCGCCGGGGAGCTACGGAATTTTCGACACGTTTGCGGATGATTCCAGCCGCAACGCGCACCTTACGGGGGAAATCGCCAAAGCTTTATTTGCGAAAGCGGAAGAATTGTTCTCTAAGCCGCCGGAGATCCACAAGCTGGACATCCTGGCTGCTAAGGTGCCCGGCGTTAAAGTCTTGCACGCTGACGCGTAGGTTCGGCTCGGCGTGGGCACGGTTTCTAAGCCGCGAAGACACTGCAGGCTCCCATGGACTACTTCATCGAGTCCAGGCAGGGGAGCGCGACAATTTTCGAGTCCACCGTATCGAGGCTCCTGGCTCCGTTTTCATCCTTCATGGACAGAAACACCCAATCACTGTTTTGCTCCGCCGTTCTACTGAAAGTGAGGAGAAACGGTTCGCCGCCTCTGGGTTGATAGCGGATAGTTCGCATTACAACGGGAAAAACCTCTTTGGTCATGTCTTCCGCAGGCTGACCGCAACGCGCGATCAAATGCTCCGGTGTTAGACTGGCAATTGCTCGTTCGTATCGCCTCTGCTGGGCCTTTTCGGCCATCTCGGTCAGCCGCTGGAGCAGAATGACCACCAGTATCAACCCCAGTAACGCGCCGACGGCAATCGTCCACACACGCCAGGTGCGCTTGAGGAATGCGGCAAAGTCAGACAGCTGGGACGCCGCATCTTTGGGTGGGTTCACCGTGATGGGGGAGTATCGCGACGGTTGCGGTTGAGTTGGGACTTCGGCAGTCTTGACAGATTGGGAAGCCTCGGTGGGTACTGTCGCCTCTGTGGGCGGCTCCGTCGTCGTTGCAGTCTTCACCGATTCACTCGAAGACACAGTCTCTTTCAATTTCGTTTCGTCCATACCACTCCCGCCTTTCGGGCTGTATGGCAATCATCGCTCTCTGTGTCGGTCGCGGCAGCTATTTTTGAGCTTTATTGCCTTACGGTAACCCTGTTCTTGCGGCCAGACCCAAGTCGAGAGGTGGAAGAGTCTATCCCTACGGTGCGAGGACGCGCCATAGGTCTTCACCGGACAGTTTGATTCGCATGGCGAGGCCATTGACGATGTCGTGGAACTGAATCCATTCCGTGTCGGCTTCTTCGCTGCGCATGCGGAACAGTCCGTCTTTTCCCTCTTCGAGAGGTGCGTCGGCCATTAAGACGCCCTTCCTCATCGTGATGCGGATGCTGCCAATCCAATTGTTTTCATTTCGATAGTGGCCGAGATATGCGTTCCATCCTTTCGGATAGTCGAAAGTTTTCGGGCCTTTGTATTCGGCTTTAACAAACCAATCGCTGCTCCAACCGACTTCCACCGCTGCGGACTTGGGATCTTTCGCATCGGCGCGGCCGAATGCCAAAGAGAATCTTGAAAAGTCTGCATCCGGTGCGACGAAAACACCGTCGCCAGATGCTTCCAGTACGATCTTTTGGTCTTTGTGGATGAAGGAGAGATGGTCGCCTCAGCGAGAAAATTCAATACTCTGCCATCAACGGAATGGTAAGCGCCTGCAAAATCGGTGACGTTTTCGATATACGTTGCCGCTCGAATCTCGGGAGCCACGGGCAATTCTTTGCCGCCGCGCTGCGCGCGCATCAACTGGATTGCGTATTGAGCCACAGGATTCGGACGGTAGCCCTGCATCGCGTTAATGGATGCAAACGCACCGACGCCTTCGTCAAGGTCCACGCATTCATCGCGCGGAGATATTGTTCGACAAAATGGTCGAGAGGCTTATAGATGGACTTGTAGGAGCCGGTTGGATTTTCCGCAAATGCATCGAGCGCGAAGAAGTTTGAAGACGTTGCGACTGCGGTTGCGGCTCCTGCTGCCAAGAAATTCAAGCCGATTCATAGGTTAATCCTCACCTTATTTGATCGTGTTCAGCAGCGGTGAAAGAAAGTGATAAAGACCGGCTCCGATGAGTGCAGCACCAGGAATTGTGAGCACCCACGCCCAAACGATACGTCGCGTAACGCCCCAGCGGACGGCCGTAAGGCGCCGAGAAGCGCCCACGCCGACGATCGCGCCCGTAATCGTGTGAGTCGTGCTGACAGGGATGCCGAAGTGTGCTGTGGCAAAGAGTGTCAAGCCGCCCGCTGCTTCGGCGGAAAATCCGCCAAACGGCGTGAGCTTAGTGATGCGTTGGCCCATGGTTTTGATGATGCGCCATCCGCCGGCCATTGTGCCGCCACCCATGGCAAGGTGGCAGACGATGATGACCCAATAAGGCACGTCGTAGGATTTCATCAAGCCGCCTGCAACCAGAGCGGTAGTGATGATGCCCATTCCTTTTTGCGCGTCGTTGGTGCCGTGTCCGAGGCTATAAGCTGCCGCGGAGAAGAGTTGCAAACGGCGAAACCACTTGTCCACCTTTTGCGGGCGCTGTTTGCGAACAATCCAGCTTGTGAGGATCGTGACGAGCATACCGACGATCATGCCGATGATTGGCGAAAGAAAGATGAAGAGCACCGGCTTGGTCCAGCCACCGGGCACGATGGCTTTGAAACCGGCGTGAGCGATGGCCGCACCACCATAACCGCCCATCAGCGCATGCGATGAACTTGTGGGAAGGCCCAGAATCAAGGTGATCAGATTCCAGATGATCGCGCCAAGCAGCCCGGCGAGCAGCACTTTTTGGTTCACCATTTCGATGTGAACCATTCCCTTTCCGATGGTTCTTGCAACGGCCGTGCCGAACACGAATGCGGCGATGAAATTCCAGAATGCCGCCCATGCCACAGCGCGAAACGGCGTCAATACTCGCGTGGAAACAACCGTCGCGATCGAATTCGCCGCGTCATGCCAGCCATTGGAAAATTCGAATGCAAGCGTGAGGCCGACGACGATCACAAGAAGATGAAAGCTATTCACTGGCTATGCGCTCTTAAGGATGACGCCTTCGATCACGTTGGCGACGTCTTCGCATTTGTCCACGGCGGTTTCGATTACTTCGAAAACTTCCTTCCACTTGATGATTTGGATAGGGTCTTTTTCTTCGTCGAAGAGTTGCGCAATCAGAGTTCGGCAAATACGGTCGCTTTCATTTTCATAACGATTGATCTCAACACAATGTGCCAGCGCCTCGGTTGGATTCTCAAGGGCACCGACGGCCGCGGTAACTTCCGCCGTGGCGAGAAGCAAAACCTTAGTGAGTTCAAGGGTGCCCGGCTTGACGGAGGCGATGCGGTACAGGACGAAGCGGCTCGCGGCTGCGTCGATAAGGTCAATGACGTCGTCTAGCTGGCTGCAGAGCTGGTGAATATCCTCGCGATCGAACGGCGTAATGAATGTTTGATTGAGTTTGGTGAGGATACCGTGCGTGATCTCATCGCCGTCGTGTTCTATGGCTTTGATAGTCTGCACCTGTTCGGGCACGCCGGTGTAATGCGAAAGCAAATTCACAAGTGCCTTAGCGCCCTTTTCAATATTTTTGGCCTGCTTAAAGAAGAGCTCAAAGAAACCTTCTTCGCGCGGCATAAAACGCTGCAAAAGTCCTGGCATGTTTTCTGACTCTCCCCGAGGAGTCCTATTGAGGCACGAGCAGTGTAGCGAAGGGATAGAATCGAGACAAGGAAGAGGCGGGTCGCTATTGTCAGTTCTGAGTATTCAATCGTCGAGAGACTGAGCGCGGAAACGGAATCGTAAGTACAAGGGCAAGAATCCAGAGTGCAGCGGCGTAGACCGCGTACCAAATGGCTTCTTGTGAGGGAGTCACGGCGGGTGGACTGAAAACCACCAGCGAGCCCGTGGATACGATGTGCAGAAGCTGAGCCAGCACGACGCTTTGCGTGCGCTCGTACATCCAGGCGATCAGGACGCGCATCGCGGCCATGGCTGCCACGAACGCAGCGAAAAATACGAGCAGCGCTTTTCCGTGCGGAGATGCAGCGCCGAGAAAATCAATCACCGGCGCGTGCCAGAGGCCCCAGAACAAGCCGAGGACTGCAGCGGCCGGCAGCACTGCCAATCGCTGCCTCAGTTTTGGGTAAGCGAAACCAGTCCAGCCGATCTCTTCGAGAAATCCTGCCAAGATGCCGAAAGTGATTCCGACCCAAAAGCGGTTCGGCGCATAAACTGGCGAAACGAACGTCTTCAAGCACCACAAAACGCTGAGCACGGTAGCCGGAGGAATCAATAGGATCAGGTACCAGCGCAGCGAAAAACGGATGTGACGCATCCGTGCGAAGAGAGCTTTTAGTCCTTCCCGCCCATCCAGCCAACGCGTCAGGAGAATTCCGGTAAAGCTGGGGCCGAGCAGCATCGCGGGAAACATCAAGATCCCGGTTAGTTTTGGGAGCGGCGCGTTTTGAAATAGCCTCGGAGCCGCGACGAGGAACGCGGCCGTCCAGGAAATCGCGAACGTCAACAAGAAATACGCGGCCGCCGGATATTTTCGTAGGAACGAGGAGTTGTGCGTTGCGATTGGATCGTCGGCCATCGATACCAGGGGATGCTACAAGTCACTGCGGTACGACGCAAGGAGCCCAGCCCGGATTGAGAGCAAATATGGAAAGCAAGGTGAAAGTCCTTTTTCTTTGCAAGGGCGACTCTGCTCGAGGTCAAATGGCGGAAGGATTTTTAAACACGGAAGCTGGAGATAGTTTTCTGGGCGTCAGCGCAGCCACAACGCCGACAGCACCCAATCCGTTAGCAGTCGAGGTCATGGAAGAAGTTGGCATAGACATTTCTGGCGAGAAATCAAAGACCATCCCTGAGATCTTCAAGGAGCACTTCGCCTACGTCGTGGGGATTTACAACACGGCAAAGGAGCGGCCGCCCGTCTTTCCTTTCACGTACAGAGTCTTTCAATGGAGTCTTGAAGACCCGGCAAGCGGGGATGGACCGCACGAAAAACAAGCCAGCGACTTCCGTCACGTTCGAGATCGAATTAATGACAATGTGCATGAATTTCTGAAAATAGCATCGGGAGACATCACGCAGCACCTGGTTCCGGGTCGAGCCGCAAGATAGTCGCCCCATGTTCGGAAGAAAATGGCAAGTAGCGAAATTGCCAAGCAAAAGGGCGGCCCGTTTAACCGGACCGCCCTTGTTGATTGAGGTTTGGGCTAGCTGGAGAAACTTAGTACATGCCGCCCATGCCGCCAGGACCGCCAGGGCCGCCCGCTGCAGCAGCTTTCTTGTCGTCTTCCTTCAACTCGGCCACGAGCGCTTCCGTGGTGAGCATCAGGCCCGCGATGGACGCCGCGTTCTGCAGCGCGAGGCGAGTGACTTTGGCCGGGTCGATAACACCCATCTTGACCATGTCGCCGTAATCGCCGGTGTCCGCGTTGAAGCCGAAGTTTTCGTCCTTCGATTCGCGAACCTTTCCAATCACAACGGCGCCTTCGTGGCCGGCGTTGAGTGCGATTTGGCGTGCAGGTTCTTCGAGAGCGCGGCGAACAATACCTGCGCCGACCGCTTCGTCATCGTGCAGCTTGAGCTTTTCAATCGCCGCCACGCAACGGAGCAGTGCCGTACCGCCGCCGGGAACAATGCCCTCCTCGACAGCCGCGCGAGTGGCGTGCATGGCGTCCTCAACGCGAGCCTTCTTTTCCTTCAGCTCGGTTTCGGTCGCCGCGCCCACCTTGATCACCGCAACGCCGCCAACGAGTTTCGCCAGACGTTCCTGGAGCTTCTCGCGGTCGTAGTCGGATGTGGTGTTTTCGATCTGTGCGCGAATCTGCTTGACGCGGCCTTCGATGTCCGAAGCCTTGCCCATGCCTTCGATGATCGTGGTGTTGTCCTTGTCGATGACGACTTTCTTGGCGCGGCCTAGGTCTTCGAGCTTGACGCTTTCGAGCTTCAAGCCGAGGTCTTCGGTGATGGCCTTGCCACCGGTTAGGGTCGCGATGTCTTCGAGCATTGCCTTGCGGCGATCGCCAAAGCCAGGAGCCTTGACTGCGGCGCATTGCAGCGTGCCACGCAGCTTGTTCACGACGAGAGTTGCCAGCGCTTCGCCTTCGATGTCCTCCGCGACGATCAAAAGGGGCTTGCCCATCTTGGCCGTCTGCTCGAGAAGGGGAAGCAGGTCCTTCATCGAGCTGATTTTCTTTTCGTGGATCAGGATGCGAACGTCTTCCAGCACGCACTCCATGCGCTCCGGATCAGTGACGAAATAAGGCGAAAGGTAGCCGCGGTCGAACTGCATGCCTTCCACGACCTCCAGCGTCGTTTCCATGGTCTTGGATTCTTCCACGGTGATGACGCCGTCCTTGCCGACCTTCTTCATCGCTTCCGCGATGATTCCGCCGATTTGCTTGTCGTTATTGGCGGAAATCGTGCCGACCTGGGCGATCATGTCGCCCTTTACGTCCTTGTGCAGCTTCTTTATTTCCTCAACGGCCACTTCGACGGCCTTTTCAATGCCGCGCTTAAGCGCCGTGGGGCTTGCGCCTGCTGCAACCGTCTTCACGCCTTCGCGGAAGATGGCCTGCGCCAGAACGGTGGCCGTGGTGGTGCCGTCGCCCGCGACGTCAGACGTCTTTGAAGCGACTTCGCGCACCATCTGCGCGCCCATGTTCTCCAGCGGGTCCCGCAGTTCGATTTCCTTCGCAACCGTCACGCCGTCCTTGGTGATGATCGGCGCGCCGAACTTCTTTTCGATCACCGCGTTGCGGCCCTTGGGGCCGAGCGTGATCTTCACTGCATCGGCAAGAGCATTCACGCCGCGCAAAATCGCCTGGCGGGAATTCTCACCTGTAACAATCTGCTTCGCCATTTCTCAATTCCTCCGTGAAGTTCTTTTCTTACTGCAAAATTTCTAAATACAGTTTGGTTGGAAAGACCGAAACTACTTCCGTGCTGCCTTTGCCGCGCCGCTCAGCTTCGCCAGAATCTCTTCTTCGCGGAGGATAAGCAACTCTTCGTCTTCGATTTTGATTTCCGTGCCGCTGTACTTGCCAAACAGCACGCGGTCACCGGCTTTTACGTCCAGGGGGATCAGTTCGCCCTTCTCGCGCTTTCCGGCGCCGACGGCGATTACTTCGCCCTCCTGGGGCTTTTCTTTTGCACTGTCAGGGATGATGATGCCTCCCTTGACGGTTTCTTTTTCTTCAATGCGCTTCACGATCACGCGGTCGTGCAGCGGCGTCAGATTGACTGCCATCTTCGAAAAACCTCCGTTGGTGAGCTTTCAGGTTTGCTGTGGGAAGGAGAGCAGGGCTTTAGCACTCCTCACAGGCGAGTGCTAATATAGCAGAAACTCTCTCCAAGTCAAGCCTTTGGACTCCAATTTCTGCGGTTCTCACCGAATTCTCACAAGACCGCGCTTCGTTTGTAAGTCTTTTAGTTAGTGTATCTTATGTACTGCAAGAAAAATCTTGCACTTGGCCATTGTCGTGCTTCTCGTCCCATCATAGACTTTGTAACGCCGTCCCTTCAGGGCGGCATTCTTTCGTCACGATTCGCCGCGATGCAAACTCTCACCTATATCCGACTCATCGGCTTCACCGCCGGAACTCTGCTTATGCTCTTCTGGATGGTGGTGATTCTCGGATACCGACGCCAGCGCAATTTCGAACGCGTTTTCTTTTTTCTCTGCCTCGCCCTGTTTTTCTTTTATGCCGGCCTGCTACTCGCGCTCAATGCGCAAATCTTCTACTCCCTCCCACCACAAACGCTGAGTAATTTTGCGGCGCTCCTGATCGGCGCCGGACTAATTTTTCTTCCGCCTGTGCTCTTCCACATGCACCTGGAGTTTGCCACGACCCGTGGAATGACCATGAGGGCCAGTCGAAAGGGGCTCGCGCTCGGCTTCGCTTATTTGCCTGTTTTGTACTTTCTGACTGTGGTCTTGCCGGCGCGAATCCGTTCGCATGATTTTGACTACGCCATACCGGGCAACTCGCTCGGCGTCGTTTATGTCGGATGGCTCTTTCTGCTGATGCTTTTCAGTTGCGCGTGGGAACAAAGGTTCGCACGAGAGATGGTGGGCAGGCCGGAGCGAAAGTTTCACCATATTGCTTGGGTTGTCCTGGCTATTGCGTTGCTTCTCCTTTGCACGATTCATTTTCCGTTGTTCGGGCTAAGCCGTTTTGCCAGGGAAGTGCTCGCAACTGTTCTATCGCTTGCGGCGTTCTTGCCCTTTGCTGCTCTCATCTATTTCGTGCAGCGGCACAATTTCCTTAACATCGGAAGACAGAAAAATCTCCTCTATGCGGTGTCCGCGACGTTCGTCGCGCTTCTCTACCTGGCGCTCGTACGGCGAATCAGCGATTGGTTTGCGCCCGCTCTTCCTCCCGAAGCCACCGCTGCAATCCTGCTCTTTGCTCTGGTGATTTTTATCGAGCCGCTACAGCGACTCCTGAGCCGCCGCCTCGAAGAAACGGCGCGCAAAGAAATGAATCTCGTGAACCGCCTTGGCAACCAGATTCAGTTGGAGGCCCGAAAGGGCAATTTGAAGAGTTTGGTTGCATTCATTGATAGCCGCTTGGCCGAGGAACTCGAATTCGCTGATGCGTGGGTGACCATGCTGGAACCAAAACTGGACGCACCGAAACGAGGACTCTCCAAACAGGAATCCAGCGCTAGTTTTTCGATTTATCGGCCAGGGCGAATCAACGCCGCGCTCAGAGTGCAGCCCCATGGCGCGATGATTTCGGGCGAAACAGAAGTAGCGATGAAGCTTTTGTGCGAATCGCTTGCCACCGCGCTGGACCTCTGCCAGGTGATTGATGAGAAGCTGCAACTCGAAAGGGAATTGGCGGAACGTGAACGCCTCGCGCTCGTCGGCCAAACCGCCGCCAGCATTTCGCACAATCTGAAAAATCCACTGGGCTCCATCAAGACCATACTGCAAGTGCAGCTTGAAAATCCTGAGCTCCCGGAAAGCATGCGCGCCGAAACAAGAATGGTCCTTGAGGAAATCAGCCGGCTCTCCTCAAAACTCAATCAATTACTCCAATTCAGCCGCCCCGCGATTCGTACCGGTGAAGTTCCTTCTGTTACCGACGCCACCTCCGTTCTTCGCGAGGTGGTCGCCGTTCTCCACCCGGAGGCCGAACGCCGCGGCGTAACTCTCCAACTGGAGGTGTCGGCGAGTGCAATCTCCGTCGCGGCCGGCGCCGAGGCCGTCCACGACATTCTCTCGAATCTGATTGTCAACGCGCTGGAGGCGGCGTCATCCGGCGGCACGGTTTCGGCCGTCATAAGTGCTTCCAATGGGCATTGCCTGATCACTGTGGAAGACGACGGTCCCGGTATCCCTGCCGCCGTTCGCGAAAAAGTCCTTCAGCCTTTTTTCACCACAAAATCGCAAGGCACCGGCCTCGGCCTGGCCATCACTGCCCGGCGCGTCTCGGAATTTTCCGGCAAGTTGGATTTTGAATCGCCAATCCAAGGTAATCGGGGAACTCGGTTTCGCATCACCCTTCCCTTGACTCAAAATCCGTCGCTAAGTGTTTGACATGGAGATACTTATGAGTTACGATACCTTCGTTGTGAATGGACGGGCACTCCTGATAGCCTTTCCGGCGCTCGCGGAACTCCTCACCCGTTTTACTTCTTCCTCTAACCCCTTGGGAATCTGCAGTTACAGAGAAACCCCTTATCCCTCCCTCGTTCTCTTCCCGGAGGCCGCATGAAGACCATTCTCATCGTGGACGACGAGCCCGCAGCCCGCTACGGTCTGCGCCGCGCGCTCGAATCACGCTATCGCATCGCGGAAGCCGAATCCGCCGAAGCCGCGCGCGCGGCCCTCCCAACCGAAAAGCCCGACCTCGTACTGCTCGATGTGGTGATGCCCGGTCAGGACGGCCTCTCTTTTCTCAAGAGTTTGCGCGAAGAGGGCAATGACGTTCCCGTGCTGATCGTTTCCGCCCTGGACACAGCAAAAACGGCCGTCGAAGCGCTGCGCGTTGGAGCGGCGGATTATCTCGTGAAAGGATTTGAACTCGATGAGTTGCGTCAGCGCGTCGCGAATCTTCTGAAGCTCACCGGGCTCGAAAAAGAGAATTCGGCGCTGCGGAGCCAACTCGCCACCGAGGGACAGTTCGGCGGGATGATTGGCCGCTCGCCGGGAATGCGCCGCGCGTTTGAAATTGCGGATCGTGTGGCCGCAACGGATTCCACCGTCTTGATTCTGGGAGAAAGCGGCACTGGCAAGGATTTGCTCGCGCAGGAAATTCATGCGCGTTCGCCGCGTGCCAGTAAGCCATTTGTCGCGGTGAATTGCGCGGCGTTGCCGGAGAATTTGATCGAGTCCGAGTTATTCGGCTACGAACGCGGGGCCTTTACCGGCGCGGCGCAACAGAAAAAGGGAAAATTTGAGCTGGCGCATGGCGGCACGCTCTTTCTCGACGAAATCGGCGACATGAATCCTGTGACACAAGCCAAAGTTTTGCGCGCACTCGAAAATCGCACCATTGAGCGGCTTGGTGGCTCGCAATCCATTCCGGTGGATGTCCGCGTCATCAGTGCGACGCATCGCGACCTGCCCGCGGAAATTGCCGCTGGTAAATTCCGTGAAGACCTTTTCTATCGGTTACGCGTCATCATCGTTGAACTCCCTTCTCTGCGTGAACATAAAGAAGACATTGCCGTGCTCGCCGATTCGTTCTTGCAAATTCACGGCAAGCGCCTGAATCGCAGCACACAGCTTACGCGTGAGGCATACTCCGCGCTCGAGCGTTACGACTGGCCCGGCAACGTTCGTGAGCTGAAAAACGCTCTCGAACGCAGCATTGTTCTGACTGCGGGAAATGAAATCGGCGCCAAGGACTTGCCCGAAGAGGTCGCCACAGGAAAAGCGATCACGCACAAGGAATCTTCTGATGGCGCCGACACTGGCATGAACGAACGCGACTTCCGCGAAGCCAAGCGTAAATTTGAAGTCGCGTGGATCACAAAACAACTTGCCAGTCACCGTTGGAACGTTTCGCGAACGGCCGCAACGATTGGTTTGCATCGGCAAAGCCTTCAGGAAAAATTGCGCGAACTCGGCATCCGCCGACCCGGCCGCGAGCCGCTGGAGCCAATGGAGGATGAAGCGTGAGTGGTGCTTCAAAAATTCGCGGGTACGTTCTTGCCGGAGGCGCCAGCTCGCGTTTTGGAACGGACAAAGCGCTCGCCGAATTGCAAGGCAAGTCCATGCTGACGCGAACGGCCGAACTGCTCTCCGCCGTTTGCAGCAACGTGGCGATTGTCGCTCCAACGGATAAATTGCTTGATTCTTCGGTCGAAACGATTCTGGATGGCTGGCCCGGAGAAGGTCCCCTGGGTGGAATTCTTACCGCTTTGCTCGACGCAAAGAAAAAAGATCGGTCCGATTCCTGGAATTTGATTCTCAGTTGCGACATGCCGTTTCTCACGCACGATTGGTTGGCATTTCTTATGCAGCGCGCCCTGCAAAGCGGCGGAGAGGCTGTCGTGCCGCAAAGCGCGCACGGCTTGGAGCCGCTTTGTGCCTGCTGGAAAACGTCGGCGCACGAAACCATTTCTGCTACATTCGACTCCGGCACGCGCAAAGTGACCGAAGCGTTGCGCAAATTGCGCATGGAAATTCTTGACGAACAGGATTGGAAACGATTTGATACCTCCGGGCGGCTCTTTTGGAACATGAATACGTTTGCGGACTATGAAGAAGCCCGCCGCGCAATTGCTATGGAGAATTCGTGACTGGAACCGAAAGACAAAACGTCTTCGCGGAAAACTTTTTTGAGTTTCGTGACGTCAGCAAAGCTTTTGACGATCGTCCAGTGCTGAATCACGTCACGTTTCAAGTGAAACGCGGGCAAACCTGCGTGATTATGGGCCGCAGCGGTGTCGGCAAATCAGTTTCGCTCAAACACATCATGGGATTCCTCAAAGCCGATTCTGGCCACATTTTTATTGATGGAGAAGACGTCACAAATTTCAGCGAGGCCCAATTCAACGGGGTCCGGCGCAAAGTCACCATGGTTTTTCAGTCCGGCGCGCTTTTCGATTCGCTCACGGTGCGCGAAAACATCGGCTATCCGCTCGAAGATCAGCCCGGCCTCACCAACGAAGACGTGGACGCGTACATTGTGAAACTTGCACAAGAGCTGGAAGTAGAAGAGGTGCTCGATAAAGTTCCCAGCGAACTTTCCACGGGAATGAAGCGCGCGGTCGCCATCGCTCGCGCACTCGCAACGAATCCCGAAGCGATTCTTTACGATGAGCCGACCACGATGGTGGACCCCATCATGGCCACGCATATGGGCGACATCATTTCGCGCCTCAAGGAAAAATTTCACCGCACATCCATCGTCGTCACGCACGACACTCATCTAGCGAGGCGGCTCGCGGACAACATCGTTTTTCTCCAGGAAGGGAAGGCCACAAGCTTTTCTTCCTGGGCCGATTTTGAAAATTCCCCCGATCCTTTTCTGCACAATTTCCGCGCGCAGGATGAGCTTATTCCCGCACTGGACGTGACCTTGTGAGCGGATCGGCCGGTTCCTCCGATCCACGCAGCCAGCTTTGCCGCGAAATGGGTTTTTGGGACGTCCTTTTTTTCAACATTGCCACCGTTCTCGGCCCGCGATGGATCGCCGCCGCCGCGCACAACGGAACGTCGTCCATCAGTTTGTGGGTTTTGGCGGCCGTTCTATTTTTTGTGCCGATGGCGCTGGTCATCAATGAATTGTCTTCGCGATTCCCGGAAGAGGGCGGACTCTACGTTTGGTCCAAGGAAGCATTCGGCGATTTTCATGGTTTCGTTGCGGGGTGGACGTACTGGATTTACACGATTTTTTATTTTCCGGGACTATTGCTCGCCAGCACGGCGATGAGCGCGTATGTTTTAGGAGGCAAGGGCGCGGAGCTCGCACAGAATCGCACCTATTTGCTCGCTGGATCCCTGCTATTGCTTTCCGTCGCGGTAATTCTGAACATCATTGGGTTAAACATCGGAAAGTGGCTGCAAAATGCCGGCGGAGTTGCCACGTACATGCCGTTGCTGATTCTCGTGGGAATTGCCGGAGTGCTATGGCTGAAGAACGGGTCTGTGACGCACTATACCTGGGCAAACATCAAGCCCACTTGGAATTGGGATACAGTAAATTTCTGGTCGCAAATCGCTTTTGCATTTACCGGTCTGGAGCTCGTTTCCGCGATGAGTGGCGAAATTCGCGAGCCGCGGCGCACGTTGCCGCGCGCGGCGCTGACGGCAGCGGCATTAATCGCCGCGATGTACATCATCGGAACTGTTTCGCTTCTATCGCTCGTTCCCGCGGCGGATGTGGATCCGAAGAGCGGCGTGTTTCATGCGATCACGATTGGGTCGGTTGCGCTGAAGATCGGATTTGTCGGCGTTTTAGCCGCGATTCTCGTGACGGTCGGAAATGCGGGCGGAGTGGGAAGCACCGTCGCCGGAATCGCGCGGGTGCCGTTTGTCGTGGGCATCGACCGCTATATGCCAAAGGCTTTTGGAAAAATTCATCCGAAGTGGCGCACTCCGTACATCTCGATCATTGTTCAGGCAGTGTTTTCCGCGCTGGTATTGTTGCTGAGCCAGATCAATGAGACGACGCGCGGGGCGTATCAGGTTGTCGTGGACATCACCATCATTTTGTACTTCATTCCGTTCCTTTACATGTTTGCGGCTGCAATCAAGTTGGCAAATCGTCCTGACCGCAGCACCAATCCTCACGCCATTCTGGTTCCAGGGGGAAAGCTTGGCGTTTGGATCGCCTGCGTTCTGGCGTCTGCGGTTACACTTCTGTCCATTGTTGTCTCAATTTTTCCGCCGGGTGATTCCTCAAACCGTTTGCTATTCGTGGTGAAAGTGACCTTTACGACGGTCGGAATGGTCGCGCTCGGTTTGATTCTGTATTTCCGTGGAGCGCGGAGACGAAGAGAAGGAGCTGTCTAAAAGCCTTGTGAAATCAGGTTTTTCACGGTGAGAGGGTTTTTCGTCGAGGGGCTCGAACGATCTTGCGTGTATCGCTCGATATATTTTCCAAGAACGTCGCCTTCGAGATTCACGGCGTCGCCGGGTTTGCGGTCGCGAATGTTCGTATGTTTGTAGGTGAAGGGAATTACCGCGATTTCCGCGACGCGGCCCTGCATTCGCGCGACGGTGAGGCTTACGCCGTCAATCGTGATGGAGCCTTTTGGCACAACGTAGCGCGCAACCTCTTCGGGAATGTTCACGGAATAGCGCCAGCCCTCACCTTCCGGTTCCAACGCGGCAACCGTGCCGGTGCCATCCACGTGGCCGAGCACGAAATGCCCGCCGAACTCTTTACCCGCGGTGAGGGGTTGCTCCAGATTGACCAGCTGGCTCTGCTTTAGTGCCCGGAACGAAGTTTTCGCTAAAGTTTCCGTGGAGAGATCGGCGGAAAAAGATTCTTTGTCGCATCCGATGATCGTAAGGCAGCAGCCGTTCACCGCGATGCTAGAAGACACGGATAAGGAAGACGCGAGGCTCGGCGCATGAATTGTTATGCGGCCTCCGCCTTTGCCGAAAGAGAGGGTTGCAATTGAACCGAGATTTTCGATGATGCCGGTAAACACGAGTCCGCGCCTCTTTCACAAGATAACGGATTCATAGGCAAGAACCAAATCCGCGTCACAATGGCCGCGAGGCAAACCTTACTGAAATTATGTAAGATTGGAGCGCTTTGGGGACATCAAGATGAGCGAAGATTGGCGCGACCGTGACTTCGGGATGGACCGTTGTATTTCCCGCCGCGATTTTCTGGATGGCGTGGCTGCTACGATGGGGAGCGCTGTTCTCGCTCTGCATGCTCCATCCGCGGACGCGCAAGATATGAAAGCTCCCAACTATCCGCCTGCCCTCACCGGATTGCGCGGCGACCAAGATCAGGTTTTCAACTACGCGCACAAGTTGCGCGACGGCAAGGCGTGGGACTCGCTCGGCACGGCGGAAAAATCCGGCGAGACGTATGACCTTGTGGTGGTGGGAGCAGGGATTAGCGGACTTGCCGCCGCGTATTTCTATCAGAAAACATTTGGAAAGAATTCGCGTATCCTGCTTCTGGATAGTCACGACGATTTCGGCGGTCACGCACGTCGCGATGAATTTGAGGTTGATGGCCGCTTCCTACTTGCGAACGGCGGCACACAGTCCATCGAGAGTCCGTCCGACTACAGCGAGGTAGCGAAATCGCTGCTCACCGAGCTTGGTATTGACGTTCAGAAGTTCTACAAGGATTACGACGCGAAACTTTACGAGAAGCTTGGCACCGGCTGCTTTTTTGACAAAGAAACATTTGGCTCCGACGTTTTGCTAACGGGTATGGGCAAAACTCCGTGGGCGGAATTTCTGGCGAAGGCGCCGCTTTCCGATGCAGCAAAAAAAGACATCGCGCGCGTTTACACGGAGAAAAAGGACTATCTTCCCGGCTTAACTCGGCCGCAAAAGATCGCGCTGCTCCAAAGAATCAGCATGGCAGATTTTCTAATGAAGCATTGCAAGCTAACGCCGGAAGCGCTGGCGTTCTTCCAAAAGTTTCCGCACGACCTTTATGCGGTCGGTATTGAGGCGATTTCCGCTTACGGTTGCTACCTGAATGGCGACGACTACGGTTCCTTTACATATCCTGGGTTTGATGGCCTCGGTCTGGAAGAGCAGGGCAAAGAAGAGCCGTACATTTTTCACTTTCCCGATGGAAATGCTTCCGTTGCGCGATTACTTATTCGAGCTCTGATTCCTGAAGCGATGTCCGGGCACACGATGGAGGATATCGTCACCGCAAAGGCGGACTACGACAAGCTCGATCGGGAAGATCAATCTGTTCGCATTCGCTTGCTCTCGACTGTGGTGCATGCGAAACAATCGCCGGGGACCGGCTCAACCGGCGAAGTCACCGTGGCTTACGTTCGCGACGGGAAACTGCTTGCCGTCTCCGCAAAACACTGCGTGATGGCTTGCTACAACGCGATGGTGCCGTATCTTTGTCCCGACCTGCCGCAAAAGCAGAAAACCGCGCTCGAGTATTGCGTCAAAGCACCGTTTCTTTATACTCGCGTCGCGATTCGCAACTGGAAGTCTTTCGAGCAGCTTGGCGTTCACCAAATCGTTGCGCCGGGAAGCTATCACTCGTTTGTCGCGCTGGATTTCCCGGTGAGCATTGGCGATTACCAATTTCCAAGTAAGCCGGAAGAGCCGGCAACGCTTTTCCTGCTGCGCACGCCGTGCAGTCCGAGAGCGCCGAGGCGGGATCAATATCGGGCCGGCCGCTACGAGCTTTTGACCACGCCATTCGAAAAAATCGAGCGCAACACGCGTGATCAGTTGCAACGCATGCTCGGCGCGGCTGGGTTTGATGCTGCGCGAGACATCGCCGCTATCACTGCGAATCGGTGGGGGCACGGCTATGCTTATGAATACGATTGGTACTCTGACCGCGATTTGCCACCGGGGCCGCGCCCAAATGTTTTGGGCCGCGCCCCGTTTGGCAGAATTACCATTGCCAATTCGGACTCCGCGGCGCGTGCGTACACCGATGCAGCGATTGACGAGGCGCATCGCGCGGTGAACGAACTGCCGAGGTAAACGGGTTTTTGGTTGCCGGCGCGTAGAGATCCTTCGCGCATCTTCTTGGATGCGCTCAGGATGACAGCGTCTCACTAGATTGTTAGACGAATTGGGCGACGCACACTGTGATTCAAGAGAAAAACTTCTGGCTGACCACGGCAGAAATGCCGCAAATTGCTGCGCGACCGCTGCCTGAAAGAGTGGACGTTGCGATTCTCGGCGGGGGATTCACCGGGCTTTCCGCTGCGCGGACTTTGGCGAAACTTGGCGTCAAGGTTGCGGTGCTCGAGGCGCAAACGCTTGGTTGGGGGGCGAGTTCACGAAACGGTGGCATGGTGCTGACCGGACTCAAGCTTGGCGCGACGGACCTACTCACTCGTTATGGCAAAGAAGCGACACAACGCATGTTTGCGACTTCGCTGGAGGCCATTTCTACCGTCGAACAAATCATCGGAGAAGAAAAAATCGACTGTAATTTTTCGCGCAGCGGCCATCTGGAAGTTGCGAACAAACGGGGCCACTTCGAGAGTTTCCAGCGCAGCGCGGAAATCATGGCGCGGGAACTGGGGCACAAAGTTCGCGTTATTCCGCCAGATGAACTTTCCGCGGAGATTGGGTCAAAAATTTACCACGGCGGTCTCGTAGACGAGCTCAGCGTTGGGGTGAATCCCGCGCGCTATGTTGCCGGATTAGGCTCCGCCGCGATTCGGGCTGGCGCGGAAATTTACGAGCAAACACGCGTGGATCGCATTGAAGCAGCTGCGAGCAACGGCTCGACCGGATGGAAAATTGAGACTTCGCGCGGGGCGCTTTGGGCGCACGACGTTCTGGTTGCCACCAGCGGATACACGGGCGGAGCTACTCCTGCTTTGCGCCGCCGCATTATTCCTATTGGTTCGTACATCATCGTTACGGAGGTTCTTCCGGAAGCGCTCGCCGGGGAAATCAGCCCGCGCAATCGCATGATCTATAATTCGCTTTATTACACGCACTATTATCGGCTGACGCCGGACCGGCGGGTGCTTTTTGGCGGCCGCGCCGCGTTTTTCCCGGAGAACGAGAATACAATTCGCGAAAGCCAGGCCATCTTGCGCGGAGACATGATTAGGATTTTTCCACAGCTGCGCGACACCAACGTGGAATATGTCTGGGGCGGAACGCTCGACTTTGCGTTCGACATGATGCCGCACGTAGGAAAAATGGACGGCCTGTATTATTCGGTCGGCTACGCGGGTCACGGCGTCGCGATGGCTACGCTGCTTGGACAGAAAATGGCGGAGTACATTGCGTCAGGAGCATCCGCCAAAAACGAAAGCCCATTTGCGGAAATTCCGTTTCATGGCGCGCCACTTGGGCTTTATCGCCGCAAGCCATGGTTTTTGCCGCTCGCAGGTCTTTGGTTCCGCTTCCTCGATCTAATCAGCTGAGTTGTGACTGTCCTACGCTCTTCGCTTTAGGCCGCAAAACCAAATAGGCCGCTGGTCCGAGCAAAATCGCGACCGGTCCCCAGAGAAGTGCGAAGCGGTCCGCGCTGAGAATGCTTCCGACTGTTGCGACAATTCCCATGAACACTGGCGCGGCGACGGAATAAAACAATCCGGCCTTTCCGCCGGGTATTTTGAAGGGACGATCCAATTCCGGATGGGTTTTTCGCAACCGTGACGCGGAAAGTGCGGTCATCAAGGTTGTTGCGACACGTAGCCACGCATAGATCGTAATGAGTTGCGCCAAACTGTGAATTGCCAGGAGCGCGTACACGATTCCGGAAACGACGATACACGCTGCGGGCGTTCCGAAGCGCGGATGCAAGCGCGTCAACTGCTTCGGCAGAAAACCGTCTTCGGCCATGGCGAAGGGCATGCGCGTTGTGGCAAGGACTGTGCTGTTCAAAAGACAAACATTCGCAATCACGGCGGCGAGTGTGATTGAAATCGCCAGCCACGGGCCGCCAATCAATCGCGCAGCTTCGGAAAAATAACCTGAGCCCCAATCCTGCCAATTGTTCAGCGCGGCGAGAGAAGCGAAGGTGGGCAGAAAATAGGTTGCGATGGACATGGGGACGACGATGGCGAGGGCGAGCGGATAGTTGCGCCGCGGATTGTCCACTTCTTCGGCGACGGTTGAGAGTTGCTCGTAGCCGGAATAAAGCCACACGCCGAGAGCGAGGCCCACGCCGAAGACTTGCGAGAACGGCTTGTGCGGCGGAATCAGCGGGATGAAGGGATTGTGATGCGCGTGCGCGAGGGCGATTGCGGTCATCACGAGAATTGGGACGAGCACGGCGATTTCCAGAATCGTCGAAATGCGGCCCACGAGATTGATGCCGCGCACGTTTACGTAAGTGATGAGAGCGATCAGCGCGACACAGATTGCAAAATGTTTCCAGCCGCTGAGAGCGGGAAAATATGCAGTGATGTAGTCCGCGAAGAGTACGGCGTAACCGCTGCCGAGGAGGAAGGAGGCGGTCCAGTTCCACCAGCCCGCGAGGAAGCCCCAAAAATCGCCGTAGCCTGCGCGGACCCAGCGGTAAAAACCGCCTTGCACGGGCATTGCAGTCGTGAGTTCGGCAGCGACGAGCGAAATCGGAATGCACCAGAAAAAGGGAATCAACAGATGGTAGAGCAGCGTCATGCCCGGGCCGGAGGTGGCGACCTGCTCTTCGAGGCCGAACGGGCCGCCGGTCGTGTACGAATACATGACGAACACGAACGAGAAGATGCCTGCTTTTTTTGCCGCGGATTTCAGCGCGTGGTTTTTGGCGTCAGCCACAGGAGGAGGGATTCTTCAGTGGGCGGATGTTACGCGTAGCTGTGTGGATGTGCAAGCGGCGGCAGCAGATGGCCGTGGGTCGGTTTGACTTTTGACTTATTGTGTCACGTTCAAAAAATTCAAACCGACCCACTTGCCCGGTAGATTCAGAATTTACGCGAATGTTCTTTGGCCCAGCGTTCGACGACGACTTTCTTGTCGGTGTAGAACTCGATGGCGTCGCGTCCCTGGCCATGCATGTCGCCGAAGAAGCTGTCCTTCCATCCACTGAAGGGGAAGTAGGCCATGGGTGCGGCTACGCCGATGTTGATGCCGATGTTTCCGGCCGGGGCTTCATAGCGGAATCGGCGCGCGGCAGAACCGCTCGATGTGAACAGAGAAGCTTGATTGCCGAAGGGATTCTTGTTGAGGAAGGACATCGCTTCGTCCAAATCCTTCGCGTGAACCAGGCTCAGCACTGGGCCGAAAATTTCCGTGCGCGCGAGTTCGCTTTCGACGGGGACGCCGTCCAGAATCGTCGGCTTTACGAAGTTTCCAGACTCGTGGCCGGAGATTTTCGCGTTGCGGCCATCTACCAAAATCTTGGCGCCTTGTTTTTCGCCTTCATTTATTAGAGATTCCACGCGAGTTTTGCTCTGCCGAGTGATTACGGGTCCCATTTGCACGCCTTCTTCGAGGCCGTTGCCGACTTTCAGTTTTGTTGCCGCGTCGGCGATTGAATCGCGAAATGTTTTTTGCGCGTCGCCAATGGCGACCGCGACGGAGACTGCGAGGCAGCGCTGGCCGGCGCAGCCGAACGCGCTGTCGCCGATGATTTGCGTGGCCATGTGCATATCCGCATCGGGAAGTACGATGACGGGATTTTTCGCGCCCCCCTGGCATTGCGCTCGCTTACCGCTTGCCGCGGCTCGCGCGTAGATATATTTCGCTACCGGAGTCGAGCCAACGAAACTAACCGCGCGCACTTTCGGATGATCCAATATCGTGTCCACGGCGGTTTTGCCGCCGTTCACCATGTTCACTACGCCCTTTGGCAATCCAATCTGCTCAAATAATTCAAACGCGCGCTTCATCGTCAGCGGTACGCGCTCTGATCCCTTCAACACAAATGTATTTCCCGTTGCGATCGCATACGGCAAAAACCAAAAAGGAATCATCGCCGGAAAATTGAAGGCGGTGATTGCGGCGACTACGCCCATCGGCTGGCGGATCATCGTTTCGTCAATGCCGCGCGCCACGTCTTCCAGGTTGTAGCCTTGCATCATCATGGGAATGCCGCAGGCAACTTCGACGTTTTCAATCGCGCGTCGAAGTTCGGCTTTGGCTTCGGTCAATGTTTTGCCGTTTTCGGTGGTGATGAGGCGCGCGAGCTCGTCAATGTGCTCTTCGAGCAGCATTTTCAATTTGAAAAGCGGCTGGATGCGGTCTTCAGGCGGCGTGCGGCGCCATTCGGGGAACGCGGCGGCGGCGGCTTCGATGGCGGCGTTCACTTCGCTGGCTTCGGCGAGCGGAACTTTTCCTAGCGACGCGCCCGTTGCAGGGTTTAGCACATCCTGCCAGTTCGTGGATGTTGAAGCGGTCCATTGGCCGCCGATGTAATGTGGGATTTGGATTTCGGAGACGGCGGTTGCGCACATAAGCTTTATACCTCTGCGATCATGAAGAATGTCTGCGAGGCGAATGAGATTGCAGATTTCTTGTAGAGTTTAGCGCAATTTGCGAACTGGTGAAACGAGCGTCTCCTTGGACGGTGGTCGCGCTAGAAATCGCGAAGCCAGGCCTCGATGGCGAAGTCTCCGCCGAATTCGTGCTCGCGGTAGCGGTGGCTATGAATTCGCGGGACAGGAATGGGGCCGCGCACGAAGGGAACCGTTGCGCAGCCTGCGATTTTCGGAGAGTAGAACAAGAACAGTTTGTCCACTATGTTGGCAGCGAGCGCGGCGCCGTTTAGTCTGGGGCCTGCTTCGAGCAGAACGCTTAGAGTATCTCTGTGGCCCAGTTCCTTCACTGCGCTCTTTAAGTCTAGCTGGCCGCGCCTCGCGGGCAAGCGGACGATTTCGACTCCTGCGTTTTTCAGCTTCCGCGCCTTTGAAGATTTCAGGGATGACGCTGTGAATACGAGTAAATCGTCGTCCAGCGTTTTCACGATTCGCGATTTTAGCGAAAGCCGCAAACGTGCGTCGAGAATGACGCGCAACAATCTGCGGCGGCGCGGCAGGCCGCTGCGATCGGTGAGCAATGGGTCGTCGGCGAGAATTGTGCCGATTCCTGTAACGAGCGCGTCCGAAGCGTGGCGCATGCGTTGCACTTCGGCGCGCGATTCTTCCGAGGTAATCCACTCGCGCTTTTTGCCTTTGCCTTGTTTTGGCAATGCGAGTTGGCCGTCGAGTGTGAGTGCGGATTTTAGCGTGACGAATGGCACGCCGCTGCGAATCCAGCGCGCGAATGGCGCGTTTAGCTCCCGCGCCTGCGCTTCACAAACTCCCGGCAGCACCTCGATACCCGCGGCGCGCAGCCGTTCGAAGCCACGGCCTTCTGTCTTTGGATTCGGATCTTGCATGCCTGCGACGACACGCGCCACGCTCGCTTTGATGATTGCTTCCGTGCATGGGCCGGTGCGTCCGGTGTGATTGCAGGGTTCGAGATTGACGTAGAGTGTTGCGCCCCGCGCTTTTTCGCCTGCCGATTTCAGGGCGACAATTTCGGCGTGATTGCGCCAATCGTATTGATGAGAGCCTTCGCCGACAATTTCGCCGTCGCGGACGATCACGCAGCCGACCAGCGGATTTGGGCTGGCGAGTCCAACTCCTTTGCGTGCCAGCGCAAGCGCGTGTTCTAGGAAGCGAATGTCGTGTTCGTTCACGGTTTAGTCGAAGAGGGAATCAACGTAGGTTTCGGCGTCGAAGGGAACGAGGTCGTCAATTTGTTCGCCGGTGCCGACGAAGCGAATCGGCAAGCCAAGTTCGCGCGAAATCGCGACGACGATGCCGCCTTTCGCCGTGCCGTCGAGCTTTGTCAAAATAATTCCGGTGATGCCGACGGCGGAAGTAAATTCGCGCGCTTGGGAAAGGCCGTTTTGGCCTGTGGTTGCGTCCATCACGAGGAGCACGTCGTGGGGCGCGCCGGGAATGACTTTGGCGGCGGTTCGCTTCATTTTTTCTAACTCAGCCATTAAATTTGATTTCGTGTGAAGGCGGCCGGCAGTATCCACAATCACCGCGTCCGCATTGCGCGATTTCGCCGCAGCCACAGCATCGAAAACTACCGCCGCGGGGTCGGCGCCAGATTTTTGTTTGATTACCTCGATGCCGTTGCGCTGCGCCCAAATTTCGAGCTGCTCGATGGCCGCTGCGCGAAACGTATCCGCAGCGCAAAGCACAACGTTCAATCCTTGTTGCCTTAGGCGATTTGCCAATTTACCGATGCTGGTTGTTTTGCCGACGCCATTCACTCCAACAATAAAGACCACGCGGGGGCCGGTTCCGTTGTTCGAGCCGCTGGTCAATTCGAGTTGCGATGCAGGTTGCAAGGTGCGCGCAATTTGCGATTTGATCTCCTGCTTCAGTTGTGCCGCGTTCGAGAGTGCGTTGCGATCCAGTTTTTCTTTCACAGCGTCCAGCACTTCGCGCGTGGTCTTTACGCCGATGTCGGCAGAAATGAGCGCCGTTTCCAAATCCTTCAGAATCGAAGGGTCAATTTTCCGCTCGCCAAGGAAAATCGTGTCAACGGTCTCTGCCAGCGCCGTTTTGGTTTTTGTGACCGAAGCCTTCAGGCGCTCGAGCAAAGACGGTTCAGCGTTCTCTGACTTACCTTTTTTGCCGAACAGGGAGAACATAGTTGAGTGCGCCGGCTCTGGCGCAAACTCAAATTGTAACAGAGAGGGGAATTACGCGCCGCGCAGGGCGAGGCTTTAGACTTGCACTTCTACTGCGGAGAGCCGCAGCCTGCCAGCTGTGATAGCGACTTCGAGAGCGTTGACGACGATTGGATCAAATTTCGATCCCGTCAGAGCTTTGATGCGGCCGAGCGCGAAGTCGAGGTCCATCGCAGTTTGATAGGGACGATTTGTGGTCATTGCGTCGAGTGTGTCGGAAACTCCGATAATGCGAGCCATGAGCGGAATCTGCTGGCCGGAAAGTCCGTAGGGATAGCCGCGCCCGTCAATGTGTTCGTGGTGCAATTCGATGCCGGGCAGCATCTCTTTCAATTGTGAAACGGGGCGCATGATATTGGCGCCTTTGACGGTGTGCTGCTTCATCAAGTCAAATTCTTCCGGCGTCAGCGAGCCGGGCTTTTTCAGCACGCGGTCGTCAACACCGATTTTGCCCACGTCGTGCAGCAGCGCTGCGATGCGCAGCTTGTCCAGATCTTCCGGTGCAAGTTTCAATTCGCGGCCGATGATTTGGGAATATTTCGCCACGCGACCGGAATGGCCTCGCGTGTACGGGTCCTTTTCGTCGATCGCGGCTGCCAGCATGCGAATCGAACCGATAAACAGCTCGCGATTTTCTTCCGCGGCCTCTTTCAGTTTCTCGATGTACTCTTCGATGTCACTGGCCATCTTGTTGAAGTTTTCGGCCAGCTCGCTGATTTCCGCAGCGCCGCGTACGGCCGAGCGTTGATGAAATTCGCCACGGCTAATGGCTCGCGTGGAAGCCGCAAGGCCGCGTATCGGACCGCTGATGCCCACCGCAAAAAAGTAGCCGACGACAATTGCCGCCAGAACGACGATGCTAACGAATGCCAATGCTTGCCGGTTCAATTCCGTAACGCCGGCGTCGGTGCGCGCTTCGCTTAAGCTGCGCTCGGCAACGACAGCCCAGTTCAATTCACTGAGCGTGCTGTAGGTTCCAATCATTTCCACGGAGTTTCTTCCGTCTTTCTCCGTGAAGCGCATCGTTTCTGTGTTGTGCAGGTCTCGCGGCAGGTTCTTGATTTGTGCCACAACCGGATCGGAGCCGGCATCTTCGCCAGGGATAAATTTTCTCGTGTCTGGGTGGGCGATTAATTTTCCGCGGTGATCCACGATGAAGACGGTACGCCCGCGCACGCTTGCATCATTCAGCCGCTGTAAAATCGGCCGGAAGGAAACAACCGCCGCGAGCATTCCTGAAAATTTTCCTTGTGCGATCAAGGGAATTGCTATTACGAAGGCGGGCTGATTGTTTGGTGCAAGCGCGAGAGGGTCACTGCGAAATTTAACGATATTGAGCTGCTCGGATTGCTGGCAAATTTCCAGCGCCCGCGCCAGCACTTTGCTCACGAAGGGATCCTGCTCCGCGCGAAAATTTCCTTGCGTAGCGCTGGTTCCTTTTCCATTCGTTCCTACTGCCGTCAGATAAAGAACCGTGGTGCGGTTGCTTTCGACAAAATTTTCAAGTAGGCGCGTGACTTTCGGCTCTGCCGCAGGATCTGCAACGTCCTGAATCGTGCCCGCAAGCTCCAGAACTTGCTGTTCGCTTAGGAGTTGCTGTGTCAGGTTGGAGTCAAAAAGCTGCACTTCCTGCGCCAGCGAGCGCGTCAAATCCGATTGCTGCACGCGTTCGGTGTCCACCAGTTTGTCCTGGCTAAGCTGCAGCACCTGACGGTGGTAAAGGCCAATGGGCAACGCGCTGATGAGCAGCATTGCGCCCAGCACGAGCCACAGAATGCGTATACGCCCAGACCGCATCCGCTCCACGCCCTGTTTCCAGTTGGATTCCATACGCTGCTCTCTATTTTAGTGGGGAGGCGAGGTGTACAGGGCAGCGTCGCGCGCGCGGAGTGCTCATCAGCTAATGGGACCAAGGTACTACTCGGACGCCTATTCGGGTTTTTGCGGGCGATCCAGAATTTCGCGGATTGCCGCGGCAGGCGGTTTGCCTTGATGCAAAATTGCGTTCACTTGTTCGGTGATGGGTAGCTCAATTCTGTGTTCTCTGGCCAGCGCCATCACTGCCGCCGTTGTGCCGACTCCCTCAGCGACCATTTTCAAGCCATTAAGTATTTCGCCAAGCGAGCGGCCCTTGCCTAACTCCATTCCTACGTATCGGTTACGGCTCAGGTTGCCGGTACATGTCAGAACCAGATCGCCGAGTCCGGCGAGGCCGCTTAGGGTTTCCTGTTTGGCTCCCAGCACGACCGCCAAGCGCGTCATTTCCGCAAGGCCGCGCGTTATCAGCGCTGCGAGGGTGCTCGCGCCAAGCCCTAGGCCCTGGCAAGCGCCCGCTGCAATCGCGATTACGTTTTTCATGGAGGCGGCTAGCTCAACGCCGAGGACGTCACAGTTTGTGTACAGGCGGAATGTCGGGCCGCTCAATTTTTCCTGTAGGTCTTTCGCGAGGGCTGCGTTCTCACATGCCAAAACGACCGCCGTCGGCTCGCCGCGGGCCGCTTCCAGAGCGAATGATGGCCCGCTGAGCGCTGCGATTTTTTTGGCTGCAAATCGGGCTCTGGTGACTTCCGCAATCACTTCGGTCATGCGCGCGTGGCTTGCAGGCTCAAGCCCTTTTGTGGCGCTGACGAAAATCGTTTCTGGATGCAAAAACGGCAATGTCTCGCCGTAGATGTTTCTCGCGTGCTCCGATGGCATTGCTCCAACTACAATTTCCGCCCCGTCGAGCGCTGCCGCGACATCTGATTGAACAGAAGTCGAAGATGGAAGAGAAAGTCCGGGCAAGTACGTTGCGTTTTCGCGCTTTTCCCGCATTGCATGCGCAAGCTCCGAATCATGGACCCAAAGCGCAACGTTGTGCGTTTCGCGGCTGCGCGAAAAGAGAATCGCCAGCGCGGTGCCCCAGCTTCCACCGCCAAGAATTGCAATGCGGCTCATTCCGCGTCTTTCTCTTTTCCCAGGGAGAATTTCGGCTCCGTGCCTTCCACGAGCCGCTGCATATTCGCGTCATGTTTGTAAATGATGAGCAGAGCTGCGGCCAGAGAGCCAGCAGTGACGGAAATTGGGGGCGCAAAGTGCGGCGCCCACAAGAAATAAACGAGTAGCGGCATCGCCGCGGCCGCGGAAATGGATGCCAACGAAACGTAGCGCCAAAATCCCACGACCAACACAAAGATCAATAGCGCGCCCACTGCCGCGGGCGGACACAACACCAGAAAGGCTCCCGCCGCCGTCGCAACGCCTTTTCCGCCGCGGAATTTGAGCCATGCCGGAAAACAATGCCCCGCAAGCGCGCCTAATCCCGCCAAAATTTGGAACGCAGCCTGTTCCGGAAAATAATGCCTCGCCAGCCAAACTGGAATTGCGCCCTTCGAAGCGTCCAAAAGCAGCGTCAGGATACCGGCGGACAGGCCCGCACTGCGTGCCACGTTCGTTGCGCCGATGTTGCCACTTCCCGTTTTGCGGACGTCCTTCGCGCCAAAAAGCTTTCCGAGCAGCAGTCCAAAGGGAATCGAGCCGCAGAAATACGCAGCCAGAAGAATAAACACAGATGTGAGCGGGATGTTCATTCAGCTTTCGGAAGCACCTGGGAACGACTGAAGCGTAGTGTACTCCGCGCCCGTGGATTTTAGCTTGCTCTCGACCAAATGAAATGCCGAAGCCCGCATAACTCCAAATTCCCGCGCGGAATATTTTGCAACCGCCTCGCGTAACTTTGGAGAGATTTTTCCCGCTTTGCTTCGCGCAAGCGTCAGGTGAGGCGTGAATGGTTTTTCTTCGGGCAGTACTCCCACGCTCGCGAGCGCTTCGTCTATCGAGGCGGCCAAGGCCGGAAAGCTCCGTGGCGCTTCGATTCCTGCCCACAACACGCGGGGGCGCCCCTCATGTGGGAAAAATCCCAATCCTGTGAACGTCAGCGTAATTGGCAAATCGGTGGGAACCGCGCGCAAGGCTTCTGCGACGCGGACTAATTTGTTTTCTGGAATTTCACCTAGGAACTTCAAGGTGACATGGAGGCTTTCCGACCGAGACCATTTCCACGACCCGTCCAGTGGCTTCCAGTCGCGAA
>Ga0210406_10000244_pt1 | contig 81074 bp, 71 predicted proteins | sample IncBWC30MmetaG_FD_155454 | JGI IMG/M metagenome (GOLD analysis project Ga0210406, IMG submission 155454) | Forest soil microbial communities from Barre Woods Harvard Forest LTER site, Petersham, Massachusetts, United States - Inc-BW-C-30-M | ecosystem: Environmental > Terrestrial > Soil >...
TGCACCGCTACAACGCTGAGGCCCGACCCTTCTCCTGGACGGCAACGCCCGATTCGATCCTGGAAAAAATCCAGCGACTATGCGAGCGTATTTCCGGGACGGCACACTAGGTCCTTCCATGAGAAGGCCGGTTAGCATCAAGCTATTTCTTTCTTCTTTCCTCTTTTTTCATTCCCCGAGTTTTCCATAGAAAAACTTCACGCCAGGATCGCCTAGAGTCAGCCTATTTCGAATCAGACGCAAACGGCAAACCGACTGGGAAGCGTTTAGCACTCTTTCCGGGTAAGAACGTGGCGTTTAATTTGTATACGATAAACAACGGGCCGGAGATTGCGGAGGATACGGAACAGGACGCAAGAATTTATATAGAAAAAGGCACGATGGAACACGAGGATGAAGCGGCAAAAGTGGCGACCGCCCGATTCGCGAAGCGACTGAAAGATGTAAGGCGAAATCCGACGCCGATGCAGGTGGGCAGCGCGGGAGAATTCTGGGCTACCGCGCAATCGGACCAACCAATTACGCAAGATGGCATTAAATCGCTGCGCGACGGCGGGAAGTTAACGTTTCTGTTTATCTATACGAGTTGGCGGGATTCTACGGGTCACCATCATCTGAAGATGTGCGAATCGGTCCAGACACCGGCGTTTCAACCGGAAGTATGGCACGTTTGTTCCGCTTACAACGAACACCACTAAACGCAAAATGAAGACTGGATGTCGCGGTGGGGATCGAACTCACTAGGCCAGCTTTGCATTCTGCCTAACCAATGCCTAACCGAATTGTCGCCATCCATAACGTCCTCGAGTGTTATAGCTAGATGTCAAAGCGGTGTTGATAAAGGGGAACTTACTGAAACGACTGAGCGATTTCCAGAATTCGGCTTACGAGGCTCGCCCGCTTCTTTTCCATAATTCACCAACCATCCTTGCGATTGCAGCGCTCCTCTTGAAAAAGTTGTATCGCAGTTCTTTGCGATCCGCCGAAGCAGGTTATCAACGGACATGGCTGGCCTCACCGCCGCTTCGCCGAAGCGTATAGGTCGTCGTGTAAACCTTAAGACACATTGTCTTCTCGTGGACACGAGAGCGCGCTGCTGATTGGAGAAGATGTTATGCAAACAGTGAGAAAAGTGATTGGAACTCCTCCTGCATAAAATTTTGCAGCATCTGGTTTGACCTGCAGGTACGACTCGAAGAGGACACGTGATCCCGGTGAGGAAATGGCAGTGGGTCGTATCAACCGCGATATTAGCCGCAACGCTGGTGGGTGGAATTACGATTTGGAAGGGCTTGCAGGCGGTGCGGGTTTCCAAACAGGAACTGCAAGCCGAGCGCGAGTTTGAGGTTACTCTCCGGCATTACGCTCCTCCCCAAAACATTCATTTCGAACCGGTACGGTCCCCCGAAGTCTTTGCTCGGCTCGCGCATTTCCGAGATCATCTCTACGTTGCCGGGCCTGCCGGGCTCGCCGAGTACGATTCTCGCGGCGGCTTTCTTCGCGAATTCCCGACTGGGTTTTACCTTCCTGGCTCTCCTCTCGTTGCCATGGAAGTGGGGCAGATTCGCGGCTTGAGCCAGCCGCAGCTGATCCTTGCAACCGCCGATCAAGGGATTCTGACCTTCGACGGAGAACAATTCCGCCAGATCTATCCGGCTAATTCCGAAACTCGTTCCCTTACCGCAATCCTGCCTACCTCGACCGGCCATCTCTTGATTGGCACAAAAAGACGCGGAGTGCTCGTCTACGATGGCAAAACGATTCATACACTCCACTCGACTCTCGATCATTTGCACGTCCAGGCGCTTGCTGGGAGTGAGACCGACCTCTGGGTGGGAACACTGGACCAGGGAGTCAAGCATTGGCATGCCGGCACCTCGGAATCGTTTGGCGAAGAGCAGGGCCTGCCGGACCGACAGGTTCAGGCAATCACTCTTTTCGGAGAAAAAGCCTACGTCGGAACGCCGGTTGGCGTTGCGGAATTTGATAGTGGCAGATTGTCGCGCGTTCTCGCCAAAGGCGTGCTCGTTACATCGCTGCGCGTCCAGGGCGATGAATTGTGGGTTGGCACCGAAGACCAAGGCGTTCTGCGGCTGCCATTGGCTGTCGGGCATCGGCTTCCTGCGTCGCGCAATTTGCTTCCGCCACAATCGGACGAAGTGCGCCAGATCGAGACGACCGACGAAGGCGTACTCGTGCTGACGCGGAACGGCGTGTTCGCAGAGAGGGCGAACGGCTTGGGATGGCAACAGGTGCTCAAATCGCGGGACGCGGTTCTCAGCGATCGCAACATCTCCGCGCTGGCCATGCAGCAGGACGGACGCCTTTGGGTGGGCTACTTCGATCGCGGATTGGATATCGTTCCTGCCGGTCCCCAGCATGCTGTGCACGTCGAAAATGATCACGTCTTCTGCATAAATCGGATTTGGTCGGAACCAAAAGGGAACTCTGTCGAGGTCGCAACGGCGAATGGGCTGGTCCGGTTCGGCCTTAGCGAAAAGCCCGAACAAATTCTTGGGCGGGCTGACGGCCTGATTGCCGACCATGTCACCGATATCGCGCCTTATCGAGACGGTTTGGCGGTTGCCACGCCTGCGGGCATTACGTTCCTCGATTCGGAAGGCGCGCGCAGCATCTACAGCTTCCATGGGCTCGTCAACAATCACGTCTATGCGCTGGGAGTCTCCGACGATGAGCTGTTGGCGGGAACGCTGGGCGGACTCTCGGCATTGCAGAGGGGATCTGTGAAAACCAACTTCACCGTTGGGAATTCGGGACTGAAACAGAACTGGATTACCGCGATCGCACGGGTCGGTGACGAGTGGATGATAGGCACCTACGGCAGTGGCGTGATGGGACTCGATAGCGCAGGTCGAATTCATCCATTCGAGACGGCCACGACGCCCGTCGACGTCAACCCTAACGCGATGCTGGTTACGAAAGACCACGTTTTTGCGGGCACGCTTGGACACGGCATTTATGTCTATGACCGCGCCAGACAGCACTGGGGAATCTTGAAAGATGGCTTGCCGTCGCAGAACGTGACCGCCTTTACGGCCGGCAAGGGCTACATCTACGTCGGCACGGATAACGGTTTGGTTCGAATTCAGGAGAACACGATTCTGCCATGACTCAAGTCATCAGGGCCTTTTTGCTTTTGTTGTTCACGCCTCTAGCGGTACTCGCCGACGGGGGCGTGCTGATCCCGCGCGACAAGGCGCAACCCGATCCCTCCGTCCTTTCGCTCGAAGAAATGGAAATCACAGTGCAGATCGACAACGGGGACGCTCGTGTGTCGGTGCGACAGATTTTTGCCAACCATACTGGCGGAATTCAGGAAGGGAACTACATCTTTGCGTTGCCTAGCCTGGCCACGGTGTCGGATTTCGCCGTGTGGGATGGTCCGGTACGTATTCCCGCCGTGATTTTAGAGCGCAAGCGCGCCGGGGAGATCTACAACGAGCTGAAACAACAGTCGATTGACCCAGGACTACTGCAGATGGGAGAACGCGACGCAGACGAAGCCAAGCGCAGCGCCATTTTCAGCGCCCGCATTGTTCCGATTCCCGGCTGGGGCACGAAGCGCCTGGAATTCGAATATCACGAATCGATTCCTGTGGAAAGCCTGAAGGCATATTTCTCGATTCCGTTGCGTCCGGATGCCTATCAGGCGCAGGTCGCCCATCACCTGAAAATCAATTTTGAATGGAAGTCCGCCCACGCATTGACCAATTTTCAGTCGCCGGCGAAAGCCTACCCGCTGCGGCTTGATCAAAATACTCCGCATCTGGTGAAAGGGAGCTTCCAGGGCGAAAACGTCAACCTCACCGAGGACTTTGTTGCCACACTCGACCTGGACAAATCCGGCTCCGACAGCTTGGCTGTCATTGCGCATCGGCAACCCGTGAGCGGCCAACCTTCGCCCACGGAAATGGCACCTGTTCGCAGTACCAACGAACCGGGATTTTTCGCAGCCAAAGCGCTGTTGGGATTTGGCCAAAAGAATGTGCAGGGAAACGCTACTGCCAAGCCTGACAGCGCAAAGACTCTCGTAATCCTGCTCGATACTTCGCTCTCCATGCAGTGGGAGAAACTGGAGCGCAGCTATCAGGCGCTCGAGACGTTACTCCGTACCTTGCAAACGCAAGACAGGTTCAATCTCATTCTCTTCAACAGCCAGATTCAAGCCTTTCAGCCCTTGCCCGTAGCCGCAGATAGCACTGCAGTCCAGCACGCGCTAGAGTTCGTCCGGGCCAGCCGATTACGTGGCGCGACCGACCTGCAGAAAGCCTTGCAGGAGGGTTTGCGGGAGTCCGCCACCGGCGGCAGCAACCCTTATATCGTGCTGCTGAGCGACGGCGGTTCTACCGAAGGACTGGTTCGAAACGCCAAACTCGCATCGTGGTACGACGCACAATGGAAGAGCTTGCCTGCCACGGGCCGGCCGAAGACTTACATCTTCGGTGTCGGGGACGACGCAAACTTGTCGCTTTTCAAATTGCTGGCGCGACAGGACGGAGTACTCGAAAACGTACTCTCCACCGAGCCGATCGATTTCAAACTGAACTCCTTTCTATCAAAGATCGGCCGCAGTCCGATCGGCCAACTTGGGCTGACAGTGTCGCCCGAATCTTCCGTGGATTCCGTCTACCCGTTGCAGGACGAGGCGTTCGCCGGATCGCAGGCAGCATGGGTTGGGCGTTACCAGAAACCTGCGCAAGACGTCGCCTTCACCGTGCGAGGCCTGCGCGATGGCGCGTCGTTGAGCATGTCTGCCAAAGCAAGCCTGCCAGGCGAATCGACCGAGCATCCGCAGTTGCCGAGGCTTTGGGCGCGGGCGCGCGTCGACGCGCTGCTCGAGAAGATCGAACGGGAAGGCGAGGACCCGGCATCGATCGACGAAATCATTCGCCTCTCGCGCCGGTACAAGTTTGTCACTCCGTATACGTCGTTTTTGGCCGTGCCTCGCGCTCTGCTGCGCCCGCGTGTCATCCGGCCAGGCGATCCGGTGATTCGCGTGAAGACGGACCCGGCCGTTGTGTCCGTGGTTGCGCTGTTCCCGTTCGGACTGGTCAAAAAATTGAAATACCTGCCCGATGAAGATACTTGGCAGACGCGCTTCCTCGCACCTGCCGATTTGCAAGATGGCACGTATTCCGTTCGGCTTGTGTTGCGTGATCGTGCCGGACAGACCTACCGGGAATCGAAAACATTCGTGATAGCGAGCAAGGCACCCACCGTTCAGATCAAGCTCGCAAAGCTGCGCTACCGGCGCGGAGAAACCGTGCCACTGAATGTAGCCGCTTCGCAAAGCACTCGAACGCTGGTGGCGCGTCTCGATGGAGTAGCACCAGTGAGTTTGCGCTGGGACGCAAAAACCGGAGCGAACACCGGCGAATTGACGATTCCTGAGCAGATGATCCCGGGCACTTATCACTTGAGCGTGACTGCCGAAGATATTGCGCACAACTTAGGCACCCAGGGGGTGGACCTTGAAATCGTTCCATGATTTCACGCTAGGTCGGAAATGGTGGATTGCCACGGCTACTGTTCTGTTGACCAGCGCCGGATTCGTGTTCGGCGCAAACGGCGATCTGCCGATATGGATTCGAAACGTTGAGGCAAAAACGGGCCTGGAACGCGCGTTTTTCCGGTCCATGCAGCTACCGTATGGTGAAGTGCTGTTTCGGCGGCCGCCGGCCGAAACGCGTCCTGCGCTCGGCGAACTGGTGCAGCAACAACCGACGGACGCGAATTTGCACTCACTGCGCGCTCTGGAGGCGGAACAGCAGCTCGATTTTGTGGCCGCGGAGAATGACTGGAAGCTCTGCGTCGAGAAAGCGAAAGAAAAAGTTCCTGCGCAGTGGGACCTTGCGGATTTTTATCAACGTCGGTTGCGCCCACAGGACGAAACTGCCGCCTTGCGAGCCGTCGGTGACTCGCCTTCGACCGCTGCCGAGCACTTTACTCCGGCGAGCGAACAAAACTCTTGGCGAGCGTTCGAGCGCATCATGCGCGTGATTCAGGCCCAAGGTTTAGGCAAAGAACCGACAATGGCAACGTACCGCGCGTGGCTCTCCCGCTACCCCAGCGACGAGGGTTTGTACGCACGGTTTCTTGAGTACCTGGTGGCGCAAAAGGAATTCGATGCTGCTACGCAACTGATCGCGTCCTATCAAAAAGCATTTCCAGCTGACGATATTTTCCCAGTCAAAGCCAAAGCATTGGTCGAGTACAAACACGGCTCGATCCGGCAGGGGTTGGCGGTTTACGAGAAGAGTTTTCAGCCGCTCTGGCAGCCGGAACTGGTCAAGGCATACTTCGACCTGCTCGGGCAGACGCAGGGCCTGCGGAAGTTCCTGGATGAAGCTCGCGCTGCGCTGAACAAGAATCCGGAAGACCTCAACGCTGCCGCGCGAGTTTTTTATTACTACCAGCAGCAGGGCAAGCTGGAGTCGGCGCAGCAGGCGATAACCGATCTGCGGTTGCACAAAGAAGCGGCGAACTCAGACTGGACTCCCAACGAACTCTACGTGTGTGGGCGTCTGCTGGAGGATATCCATTCTTATCCCGAGGCAGCGCGCTATTATTTCGCGCTTTACAGCATCAAGGGTGCCCATGATTCTCAAGCGCGCGCCCTTTCGCACTTGACCGACATGCTGCTGACCGCTCCGGAATCCCCCATTCGGCTGGGCAGCGGCGAATTGTCCATGTACAAGGACGTCGCCACGATGGATCAAGGGCCTGGCTATTTCAATGGAATCCTCTCATTGCTCCTCAGCAGCGCAGAGCCGCAAAGCAGTTACCACGAAGAAGAACAGCGAGCTGTCTCCTATTTTCACCGCTCGCGCGCCGCTGAGCTGCTGATCCTACTGGATAAAAACTTTCCCAACTCCGAGCGGCGTCCTGAATTGCACGCGAAGTTGCTGGAGTTTTATTCCAATAGCGCGCAGAGCGAGGCGGTGCTACAGGGCGGCAAGGAATTCCTGGCGGCGTTCCCGAACTCACCGGAACGTACGCAAGTCGCGCTCCTAATGGCCGATGCTGACGAACGCCTGCAACGGTCCCAAGACGAATTCGTTATTTACGATGCGATTCTACAGGAACTCTCCGCGCAGGCGGAGAACATGTCGCTCGGGACCGCCGCCGCCGGCGAATTGGCTTACCCACAAAATACCCGGTGGTCTTCAGGACAGGCTGATACCGACGCGGATGATGAAATAGAAAGCGACGGTCCAACAGTCGGTCAGCCGCCGGCACTAGCAGCAAACATGGCGTTTCAGGTGCGCGGCAAGCAAGAAAAGCAGGTGGGAGGAGCTCGCTCCCCGGAATATGCGCGTGTGCTCGAGCGCTATCTGGCGCGACTCGTCGAATTGAAACAGATCCCGCAAGCACTCGGCGTACTTCGCCGCGAAATCGATCACAATCCGGACGATCCCGGCCTGTATGAACGGCTCGCGACCTTCTTGCAGCAAAACAACCTGACGCAGGAAGAGGAAGACGTCTACCGCCGTGCATTCGCGCGCTTTTCCGAGCCATCCTGGTACAACAAGCTCGCGCGGTTGTATTTGCGCTACCAGCGGCACTCCGATTTGGAAAAGTTAACCATGGCCGCAGTCAAACAGTTTGACGGCAGCGTTCTCCAGAATTATTTCGCATCGGTTGGCTCGAGCGGGCCTGCCATGTGGCTTCGGTTGAACCAATATGCCAGCGCACGATTTCCACACAACCTCTACTTCACTCGCAATCTGTTGAATGCATATCGCACTCCGCCAACCGCCAATCAGGCGGCCTGGCTAGCGTTGATTCGCCAGCACTGGTTCGAAAACACCGGGTTGCGCAACGAATATTTCGAGTATCTTTCGTCGACGCATCAGTTGGAAGGCGAACTTGACGCGATTCGCCCTGCTTCACCGGCCACGGCCTCCCCGGACTGGAGCGATATCGCGAAAAAAAACCCAGCTGCCGTCACGGAATTCATAGCCGCGGAGGTTTGGCGTTCACATTTTGAAGAGAGTGCTCCCGCGCTTCAGTCCCTGGCTGAAATTTATCCAGCCAATCAGGAATTGAATCGTACCGCGTCCTCGGTGTTTCGCTCGCTCGCGTATTTTGATTCGTCGAAGACTGCGGTGGCCGCCAAGATCGAGGAAAATCTCCTGGCCGCCAACCCTGGTGACACAGCGATTCTGGCGCGCATCGGTGATATCTATTCCGACCGCGGGTTGTTTGCGCAGGCCGCGCCGTATTGGGAGCGCATTCCCAAAGTCGCGCCGGGTCAGGAGAGCGGGTATCTCGATGCCGCGACCATCTATTGGGACTACTTCGATTTTGAAAACGCGCTTCGCTTGCTCGACGAAGGCCGGAAGAAACTCGGTAACCCGGCGCTGTATGGCTATGAAGAAGGCGCGATCTTTGAAACCCAGCGTGACTATCCCGGGGCGATTCACGAGTATTCGACCGCGGCGCTAGCCTCTGGACTGGAATCGCCTGCAGCCGGCCGGCTTCTTGAACTCGCGCGCCGGCCGAAGTTTCGAGATCTCGTAAATGATGCGACGGACAAACTCGCGACCGAAGCCCACTATTCTTCACCGGCGATCCAACTGCGGGTCCGCGTACTCGAAACGCAGAATCGCAAGCCGGAAATGGTGAGTCTGTTGGCCGCTGCATTGGATCAGTCCGAGACTATTGAGCAGGCCGCCGAAATCGAATCAATAGCCCAGCAGCAGTCGCTCGAAGCAATCCGCCAGCGCGCACTGGAGAAGCAAGCCGCTCTTGCCACCGACCCGGTTACGCGAATGCAGATGAGGTACGCCTTAGTGCGGTTTTACGAGGGCAAAAAGGATTTGCCCTCAGCGCAGCGGAACATCGAAGCGTTGTATCAGGCCAACCCCAAAATTCTCGGCGTGGTGCGGTCGACCGTCGACTTTTATTGGCGTGTGAAGAACTACCCGGAGGCGATTGCCGTGCTTCGGCAGGCGGCGAAGGACGCGTATCCCCAGCTAAGCACCCAATTTATGTTTGAGGCCGCTCGAAAATCCACCGACTCCAAGGACTTCCAGCAGGCCCGAGCCCTGCTCGATGGACTGCTTAAGGAGTCGCCGTTTGATGCTCAGTATCTGGCCGCTATGGCCGATACGTACGCTCATTCGGGAGACGCGCATGGACTCAAGCAGTTCTACCTGGACAAGATTGCGCTCTTCCGCAACGCGCCGTTGGCGTTGGACGAACGGAAGAATCAAGTGGCGACGCTGCGCCGCGGATTGATTCCAGCGCTGACCCAACTCAAGGATTATGCCGGTGGCGTCGATCAATACATCGAAGTGCTTAACAATTTTCCAGAGGACGAAGGGCTTACGACGGAAGCGGCGCTGTACGCACAACGGTATCAACGTGCCGGCCAATTGCTCGATTCTTATGTGAAAACGGTTCGGCAGTCGCCGCGCGACTATCGCTGGGCCATGGTTCTGGCGCGGGTGCAATCTACGCTGGAAGACTTTCCTGCCGCGATAGATTCCTACGGCAAGGCCATTGCCATCCGGCCCGACCGCACCGATTTGCCGATTGCCCGGGCAAGTCTCGAAGAGCGGCTGCTCCGCTTCGATGAAGCGGTCAAAGACTATGAGCACTTATGCCAGCTCACCTACAAAGATCCGAAGTGGATGGAAAAAATCGCGGAAGTCCGCGCACGGCAAGGGAGAAACGCCGATGCTGTCAGTGCGCTTAAGACCGCGCTGATTGATACAACGCCGGAGCGCGCCGGGAAGTATTTCGACGTGGCTCGCCGGCTTGAAGCCTGGAATCTGCTGGAATCTGCGAGAACTTTCGCCGAGCAAGGCGTGAGCGTCGCCGGCGATGAGCTGCTTGCGTCCACTGAAAATCACGACGGCGCCAGACTCTACGCCCGCATCCTGACTCGGCTTCGTCAGCACGAATCGGCGTATGCCAGGTTGCGGAACGCAATGACGTCCGCATCCAGTTCGCTTCCAGTCGTAGAGCAGCAAGTTGCGAAGCAGGGAATTTCCGCTGTCTCCGACAAGCAATGGCGAGAGCATGTGATCGAAGCACGCAAGCAAAATGCACGTGTGGGAATGCGCGCGGCACTTGGAGAAGTGGGGGCGACCGTAGCCCGCTACTACACGCCGGAAGAGAAGGCCGGTTTTGTTGCCTTTGCCGAAAGTGTGCGCAGCGGAATGTCTGATGCAGATGCGCGGGACTTTGCCGTCCCTCTCGCCTCCTCGGCGAGCCTGGCGGAAGTCGAAGCAAAATGGCGATATACCCTGTTGATGAACTCCAGCACCGATCAGACCAGTTTCTCCGGTCAATTTAGTGAATTCGTCGAGTTGCAGCGGCAGCGTCTGAAATTCTCCGAACTCGGCGGGCAACTTGAAAAGTTGGCGCCACGCGTGCGGCGGGAATCGTATGCGAATGTGATCGTGACCGCGGCGGAAGCGTACCGTGCCGCGGGCGACAGTGAAACTGAACTCCGGCTTCTTTCTAGCATCGGCCCCGGAAATCTCTCAGGCGAGAACCTAACGCGGTTATACGCGTTGTTGTTGAAGAGAAATCCGCAGCAGCTTGTGCAGCTCGCTGCACAGTGGACTCCGTGGGGGCAATCTGCTTCGGAATACATTCTGGCGAATGGAACTCCAGAGTTGGCCCACGCCGCGGTCGTTGTGAGGGGCCACGCTCGTGCGCCGGTTTGGACCAAATCGTACACGGCGCTCGTCGGGTTGTACTTTGCCGAAAATCAGCCGCCGATCAACACGGCTTTCGTGAATGCGCTCGGCGACGAAACGATCGGGGAACGTATCGGGCAGAAACGCAGTCGCGAAGATCAACTTGCGGGTGACATTTGGTTTTACTATGGGTCGCGGTATGGCGAGTATTTGCGCCATACAAAGCAAGGTACGCCAGAGGATTTCCTGCCGTCGGAGTTGGAGCATAGTCCGGCGTCCGTTGACGGTTATCTCAGTCTCGGCGATTACTATCTGGATCAGTCCGACACACGCAGGGCCATCGAGCAGTATGGATATGTACTTGAGCTCGCTCCCGCGCGGGTTGATGTCCACGACAAATTGGCGCTCGCGTACTCCAAGAACAAAAATCGCGCCGAGGCGATTGCAGAATGGAAGCAGTTCTTTGCTGCAGAACTCAGCCAGATTAACAACAACCGGGGGCCCGAAACTTTTTGGGCGGATTTCGGTCGAGCCTGCGATCACGTGCGCACCCGCGGCTTTGCCTCCGACGTCAAAAGTGAAGTTGACCAGCTAGTTCGCGCCTATCTCCACCGCAACGGCAACTATCGGTCGAACGCCGTCTTGCACAGCGCGTATGTCATGCAAGTGGATTCCACCGCTGCCACCGCGTGGCTACTGGATGTGTCGCAGGCAGCTGCGGACCCAACCGTCGTCCTCCAAGACATGGCCAACGTGAAGTGGATTCCTCAGGCCAACCGGGGCCCGATCTACCAGCGAATCCTGGATGCGAAGCTGGCGTCGGTGGCCAAAACCGAGGGTCTCGAGCAAGAAAACGCCAAATCAGAATTGTGGAACTGGCAAGTGCGTTGGTTGGAGTTCCTGGTGGACTCAAAGCAATACAATCAGGCTGCTGAACTGATCGCCGCGCTGCGTAAGGGTGCCAACCGACCTGATTGGGCAGCGGTGGTTCCGTACGAACTTCAATGCGCCGCGAAATTGGGAACGCTCGATGCGCTGATTGCAACGTACAAATCCTCTGTAGAAATACCACTTTCGGCGGAGAGGCTGCGCACGTCTGCCCGCCGGTTCGTGGATTTGGGAGATCGACCATCGGCCCGAAAGGTCCTGGAGTTTCTCTTCGCGCGGCAACTGGAAGAGCATCAATTGTCTGCCACCAGTTTCCTTGCCTTGGCGGAGATTCGCCTTACTGACGGCTACACACCGGGGGCAATGGCACTCTTAAAGCGGATGGTGCTCACGGTCGGAGACCAGTATCAAGACCTGGATTCCGCGGCGGCGCTGTTGGAAAAGACAAGCCATCCCGCGGAAGCCCTCAACTTTTTGGAACCGCTGGCAAAGGCAACACCATGGGACGCTTCGTGCCGTTTGCGACTTGCAAAAGCTCAATTCGCCGCAAACCAAGACAAGGCGGGAGCTGCGGACGCGATGGGAAAGATCGCCATTGCCCATGAGAATCCATACAGCCTTCGCGTGCAAGCCGCGTCGGCTTTGCCAGGTTTAGCGCAGCCAAGCGACTTTGGCAGCAAGGAATTAACACTCATCGCGGCCGGCCCGAACAGCTTCACTCCAGCCGATGCTGACCGCCCTTTCTTTTACGACGCGCGCCTGGCGGCGACCCAGAGCGTATCTACCGCGCAGGCGAAATTGGAGCTTCTTGGAAAAGCGTTGTCGGATCTCCCTTCAAGAAGTGACGCGCGGCTACCGTTCTTCCGCTCGGCCGCTTCGCTTCAGCAAGACGACCTTGCATTGGCTTCGATTGCGCAGTTGCGGACAATTGCCGTCAGTCGGACTTCCCAGGAAAACGCCACGGGCGAGGACGTGCTCACGCCGAGCGTGGACGGCGATTCTGACCAAGAAACTTCGGCCACCGGTTCGGTACCTGGGCTGCCAGCGTCACAGCAGGCGCAAGTCGCACAGGAAGTGGCCGTCGTGATGACACGCCTCGAACGGCTCGATCAAGCCGAGGCCTATCTGAAGACCGCGCAGAAACTGGAAAAGTCCGCTGCGGAACAAAAACACATTTCGGCGCAGCTAGCTGACGTAAGAACGCGGCTGCGCAGGCAGCATCTGAACGCCGCGCGTCGGCCCGTCCTGCACGAAGCGCTCGAACAAGACCGGCTCATCCGACCTAGGTTGGTTGTTCAAGCCCCCACAAAACCGGCGGCGAAAGTAGGAGGCAAATCATGAAACGCTTGCTCTTCCTTCCTGCGCTCTGCGCAGCAATTCTCGGAGTCAGCTGGGGCGCCTACCGGGCGGCACTTCCGGCGGAGCCCGAACTTTCTCGCTTCGTCCCGTCTGGCCCTCTTTTATATCTCCAGGCCCGCAATTTTTCTTCCTTGCTTTCCGATTGGGACAGCAGCGAAGAGAAGAGAACGTGGGTTAAAAGCAAAAACTACGACCAGTTTTCCAACTCGCGCCTGCTGCTGAGATTGAAGGATGCAGGGACCGAATTTTCGAGTGCCGCCGGTGTTCCGGCCGATGCAAAACTTCTGCAACAAGTTGCAGGGAAGCAGACCGTCTTCGCTCTCTACGACATCGGCAAACTGCAGTTTCTATACCTTACGCGAGCGTCCTCTTCCGATTTTTCCGGCTCGACGCTGTGGCAGACGCGCGCAAAGTTCGAGTCGCGCTCCGCGGGCGGCGTGAATTTTTACTACCGCAAGGACCCGGACTCGGAACGGGAAGTTGCCTTCGCGACGACGGGTGACTACGTCCTGCTCGCGACGCGCCTGGATCTGATGGCCGGGGCACTCGAATTGATCGCGCAGGGCAAGGAGCATTCCATCGAGGAAGATGCCTGGTGGTTGCGGGCAACATCCGCTTCGGGTGCGCCGGGCGATGTACGCATGATTTTGAACCTTGAAAAGATCGTGCCGAGCCCCTACTTCCGGTCTTACTGGGTTCCACAAAACGTGACGGAAATGAAGCAATATAGCAGCGCAATTTCCGATCTCACGCGAACCGGCGGCGAATATCGCGAGGAGCGCAATCTCTTCCGCAAAACGCCGACACTCCCCAGCGGGGCAGCTGGAACGGGAGCGTCGGCCGTCGCTGACCTGCTGCGCCTTGCTCCGCAGGATGGCGGGTTTTACGCCGCGACCGCAGATCCGACGCCGGGCTACTGCTTGGAACTCTTCGCGGAAAAAATTTTGGCTCCGCACCAGGGACCGGCTGCAACGCAAAAAACAGCTCCGCAGGTACAGCTTGGAAACGGAGATGTCGGCGCGAGTTCCGATCTGGAGACGCGCATCGACCAGCCCCTCGCAAAAAATACCGGTACTGCGGACAACCGCTCAGCCCTGCAGGATCTCTTCTCGAAAAACCGCGTGCTAGCGGAATTGCACGTTCAAGGCACGGACCGCGATCCCGTTGGCGTGTTTGTACGGATGCATTCCGGCGTGGCATTTTTAAGCGAGGCGGCATGGGACGAACGAAAAGTGCAGAACGCTCTGGGAGAATTCGTGCGTCCGGTATTCACAACCGGACAATTGGGCGTCGGGTGGAAGAACGTGGCGGGCTACAGCGTCCTGGATGGCCTGTGGCCGCTGGGCATGGCGGTCCGCGGAAAATATCTAATCGTTTCCGATGATCCGGCGATCCTAGCGTCGATGCTGGAAGGATTGAACAAGAAAACGGATGCAACGCCCGCCAATTTCAACGCCACTTTCCGCCATCAGCGAGAACAGGCAAATTTCGTTGTTCTGACGAAGATGCTCGATAGAGAAACGGGACAGGCCGGCCGAGGAGTTCCGGAATTCTTTTCTGAGAACATTGCGACCCTGAGTTTTGCGCTAAACAATGTCATTTCTGAAAAAATCACGATACGCGATTCAGGCGATCGCCAGACGCAAACGGTTGTCTACGCATGGGCTCGCTAGCCGCGCAGCGCATCGCTGGGTTCTTCTTGATTGTGTTCGCCGCGGCTGCTGCGTTCCCGCAACAGTCTCCGAAACAAAGCAATTCATCACACTCACTATTTTCCCAATCCGCTGCCGAGATTTTGCAACGTGAATACGGCAAGAGTGAGATATCCTTCGTGTTGTTGGATGCGGGTTCCGGTGCGCTGCTCGCTTCCAACTGGGAGAACGCCGATAAGCCGATTCCTATGGGTTCGCTGGTGAAACCCTTTACGGCATTGGCGTATGCCGAAACACACGACTTTCTATTTCCGACGTTCGCTTGCAAAGGGAAGGCTAACCGCTGTTGGCAAAATCAGCCTCACGGTCCGCTCAACCTCGCCCTCGCGATTTCCGTTTCCTGCAACGCCTATTTCCTACAGCTTGCCGAGGCCGTCTCGCACGAAAATGTTATCTCGGTCGCAAATTCATTCGACTTGGACCCGCCAGCGAAGGACGCGACCGCGGCAAATCTCATCGGACTTGGCGATGGATGGAAGATCGCACCATTGCGTTTGGCGCACGCCTATCTGGAGTTATTTCGGCGCAAGGACGCTCCGGGCGTCTCTACGATCCTAGAAGGACTGCGGCAATCTGGCCTCCGCGGCACGGGCGCTGCGGTCGATCGCCAACTGAAGCATTCCGCAGCGCTTATCAAAACAGGCACGGCGCCGTGTGCACACTCGCATTGGGCGCCTGCCGATGGGCTCGTGATGGCGCTGGTCCCGGCGGAAAAACCGGAATTGCTGCTGTTCATTCGCATGCATAGCGTCACAGGTGCGAAAGCTGCGGAAACCGCGGGCCTTATGTTGCGTGACGTGGAACAATGAACCGATGCGATGGATTTGCACAAGTCTTCTCATTCTGAGTTTCGCGCAAGCCGCCGCTTCGCAGGACCGAACAGTGCGCATCGGTGTACTTGGCGTTTTTCATCCGCAGCATCTCACCATCGCAACTTCTGAAAACGGAGATCTCGTTCTCTCTGCCGATACCCGGCGTGTGTTTGTGCATCCGCGGTCCTCGTGCAGCGCGGCCGACCTGCGCGCCGCAGGCGATACATTGGTTATGCGCTGCGGACGGTTCGAGATTCGCACGGCCGAACTTCGCGCTGCGGCCCGGAATCAACAGGCCACTAAGTTTGTCCTGGGAATTTCGGGAAAACTCGCACGACAGTACGAAGGAATCCTCGACGTCAAGGCCAAAAACGGAGAGATCATTCCCGTTGTCGAGATGGACCTGGAACTTGCTGTTGCATCGGTCGTCCTAGCGGAGGCCGGGCCAGATGCACCGCTTGATGCATTGAAAGCGCAGGCGGTTGTCAGCCGGTCATACCTGGTTGCCGGACGCGGCCGGCACGCCGATTTCGATTTCTGCGACCTAACGCATTGTCAACTCCTCCGCGAGCCACCCGAATCTGACGGCCGAGCGGCTCAAGCGGCAGCAGCCACCCGAGGGATGGTGCTTGCCTATGCTGATAAACCGTTTGCCGCCATGTTTACTCGCAGTTGTGGAGGCGATACGCGAACACCCGTTGAGAGTGGTCTGTATTCGGCCGAATACCCTTATTACGCTGTGCGTTGCGAAATTTGTTACAGGGACCCGGTTCGTTGGACGCGCACGCTTTCTCGGGAAGATGCTGTGTTGCTACTATCGAACCGAGAAAACGGAAAGGTCGCGATCGGGCGAAAACTGGGCTGGGATGCGGTTCCAGGTGATAGCTTCACGGTCCGGGAGCAGGGGAATGAAGTGATTCTCGAAGGCGTCGGCCAAGGACACGGTATGGGTTTGTGCCAGCGCGGCGCGCGAAGCATGGCGGAGCTTGGATCTGATTTCCAAAGCATACTGAACCACTATTTCCCGAATACGACCCTGAAATCGCTTTCATCCAGGTAAAAGTACCTCGCCGCCGAGTAGGGAGCGAACCATCGCATTTCGCGAAATTTACTGCATTCCCAAGTTAAACCGCTGTTGGAACCGCTCTGGGGTACTCCCGGGAGTTGCTGGGGACCTCGGGGGGCCACGATCTTAGCCTCTAAACCGTTGGACACCATGAGAGAGCTGCGATGCAGAATGAAGTTGCAAACCGTAAATCCCTCTATGTACTTGCAAATTAATGACTTATAAAGGTATTTCCTTCAGTTAAAAAAAGCTGTGCCTTCGTCTATGACCCTCACTTCGGACAATGTGAAAGTAGCCTTCCCAACAAACGTCAACCTGACCGCGCAGGTGACCTCCTCGAAACCCCCGGAGGCACGGTTGCGTTTCTAGTCGACGGTGGTGAGATCAGCGTCAACCTTGTGAACGGCGTTGCTCAGTTGCAAGTCCCGGTTCCTTTGGTTGGAACTCACGTCATCCGTGCCAGGTACTCAGGCGACACAAATACTATGCCGTCGCAAACCTCCGGCAACCTGAATGTTGTTGTCACTGGGAACGGAGCTGCCTTGATACTTGGGACAACAGGCAGTCTCAGCCGCTCAACGCAGATGCAATTCACCCTGCAATAGAGAATCCTCGGCAAGCGCACGTGTAATGTACATTCCGGTTGGATTGCGCAAAAGACCGAAGCTCAGGCCGAATCTCGAAGCGCAACGCCTGGGAGATGCAAAAACGCTGTTACGAAGGCGGAAGCCGTGTCCAAAAAACTGTGCCAGGGGTTCACCCCAAAGTTGTGGAAAGATTTGGGAAAAAACTCAGAATCTCAAAACGCTAGCTAACTCGCACAGAATTACCGGGCCGTATGTTCTTGTACGTGCTCATAACCCGAAGGTCGCTAGTTCAGATCTGATCTCGAAACGAAATTCATTCTCGTCGTTTAAGAAATGCGACAAAAAATGTGACAAAAATCCTTCCGTCTTTGCCGATGCTGACTTCATTGACAGATCGGCGGGGAAGGGAATCAAGGGCGACCTTGATAGATATCCCTCCCGTCTAAAAGTGATCGGTCACGCAAGCCGATGTAAGAAATAATTGTCCAGTCCTAGAGCACTGCAAAAGGCAATAGCAAACCATCGAACGCCGGTGATGATCCACGCGCGCAGTAAAAGGCCGCCGCGATGATTTCCGCTGAGATGCGTGATTGGAAGATGCGGCCAACTTGCGTCCGCTGGCTCCGGTATGCCCGGCAAGTCTGGATCGGGATCAGGCGGGGGCAGCTTCGGGTCTCTGCGATCAGGTGGCAATCGCGGTTCGGGCGGTTGTGGCATGGGCGGCCGGGGATCGGGATTGGGTGATGGAGGAAATCCAAATTCAGCTTTCAGACGAGTTCGGACTAGTCTCAATGCACACCTCAATTTTAGCGTGGCGCAGGCAGGCGATCGTCACAATACGGCTGATCCGGTAGAAAGATCACGAATTGATCGCAGCTCTTCACCCGGAAGGCGTTAGCGTGGAGGTGTTGCGGAGTGACTGAGATATCGAGTGGTGAAATCGGCTTAATGATCTTGCAGAGCGCGTGGCAACTCATGTTCGTTCTCGGAAAATTTAACGGAAAGCATGTATTTCGATCTGCGTGGAGGGCGTTTATAAAAATGTGGGGAGGACGGGAGTGGCTTTTCGCATCCTGGTAGTGGAGGACTCAGAAATAACCCGCCGCATGATTCGGGCGGTCTTGGAGACGCGCGCGTGGACGATCTGCGGAGAAGCCGAAAACGGGCTTGCCGGAGTGAAGCAGTTTCAGGCGTTGCGGCCCGACGTAGTCGTTCTCGATCTAACGATGCCCGATATTGACGGGCTCGAGGTCGCCCATCGCATGTCAAATCTTGATCCACATGTGCCGCTGATTCTTTTTACGCTCTGCGACATGGAAGAGATTTTGCCCGCCGCCCGTCGAGCCGGTATTTATGCCACCGTCTCCAAGCACCGGGTACTGGATTTGGTGCGAACAATAGAGTCGGCAATGGAAGACCGGCTGCTGGCCCCGGCGTATCCGGCAAATAAACAACAAAAGTGAGCTTCGCTTGCCGGATATGCTGTGTAGCTTGAGGTTGCGACGCACCTTTTTCCGCAAGCGCGGGCATCTTCTCAATCAGGGAAGCGCACGCAACAGTACAAAACCCAAAATACAGCTTTCAGGGTATGTCTTATCTGTTCAATCACAGCTAAATATGAAAATCTATACTTCCTTCAGGGAGTTCGACTTATGCGGATATTGATTGCGGACGACCATGATGTCGTCCGGACCGGTTTGCGCCAGCTCTTGCTCGAACGCAAAGGCTGGGACGTGTGCGGTGAAGCCAAGACCGGTCGCGAAGCTGTGACGATGGCTCTCCAAGGGAAGCCCGACGTTGTGGTGATGGATATCGGGATGCCGGAGCTCAACGGGCTTGAGGCGGCGCGACAGATTCGCAAGAGCCTCCCAAATACGGAAATCGTAATATTGAGCCTCCACCTGTCCGACGAACTGGTATACGAAATAGTGCAAGCCGGGGTGCGAGGATACGTTCTTAAATCCGATGCCAATCGCGACCTTGTAAACGCCGTCGAAGCTCTGTCCATGCACCGCACGTTTTTCACCGCCAAAGTCTCCGAAATGATGCTGGACGGCTTTTGCAATCGCAAACCCCGTGCCGGGCAGAACGGCGGAGTTCGCGATCGCCTGACCAGCCGGCAAAGAGAAATCGTGCAACTTCTCGCCGAAGGAAAGAGCAGCAAAGAAGTCGCCGTGGCTCTCAATATCAGCGTGAAAACCGCCGAGACACATCGCGCCAACATCATGCGCAAACTGGAACTGCACTCGGTAAGCGAGCTGGTACGATACGCCGTAAAAAATCAGATCATTGAAGTATAAATTTGTGTGCGCCCTGAGGCTTGCTCTCCAAGTGCGCCTTCATCTTTCTGCGCGCCCTGAAGATTCTCGTTTTAACGGTTTGCAGCGCGATTCCTTGCGTGTTCGACAATTCCTTTTGCGTCCATCCCTCCACTGCATACAGAACAAAAACGTCGCGCAGCATTGGCGAAATGGACTTAACAGCCTTGAACGCCAATTCCCTGGCAATGCATTGCGCCTCGGGATTGATGCGCATCGCGGAACTCTCCATCGATCCGTTCGCAACTGACTCAGACGCGGAGTCCGCGCGATTTTGTTCCGCAGCCGACGAGCGCAGTTTCATCAACGCCTCGTTAATCGTAATTCGCGTCAACCAGGTGGAGAGCAAAGCATTCTCATGGAACTGGCGCAAATTGATGTAGGCCTTCACCAGCACGTTCTGAACGTTATCTTCGGCGTCAGCGGGGTTGCGCAGTATTCTGCGCGACGTGGCCAGAAGGCGAGCTGAATAGCGCCGTGCCAGGTGCTCGAACGCCTCGTGGTCTCCTCGCCTGGCTCGGCGCAGGAGCGCTCTTACGGAGTGAAGTGAATCTTGTGGCATGTTGGCCTGTCCTTCGAGGGCAATTGGCATGTGACCCTCTGACACAATTACGCTGCTTCTCGATTCGAGACCATACCCGTGACTTCTCGCAATGGCGGAGCCAATTCCTTACCGCGCCGCTGAATTGCCGTGACCGAGTACCAGGTTCGATGGGAGATCCCCAGATTCGAGGGAATCCAAAAACTGCAGGCCTAATGTAGAGGTAAGGCGGGCCATATGGACAAGGAATAGGGTTCAGTGTGTATTTGCGCGAGTTCACCGACTATCGCGCGGTGCCAGCCCCGGCGGCGGCATACCGGAAGTACCCTATTTATTCTTCAAAACAAAAGCTTTCCAATGCCAGGTATGAAACATGGCAAAAAGATCTGCCCTCGATGCGGACTAGACTCTATTGTTCGCTCGCACCGGCGCCCTTTAGAAAAGATGTTTTTGGGAGTACTACGGTTAACGCCGTTTCGCTGTCAGAGCTGTGACACCAGGTTCTATATGCGAGCAACGAGCCAGGACAGCTCGACATCGACAGTTTTGTCGCGCACCTAAAGCGGCCCGTACTTTTTGAAATGTCTCGATCGGCTGGCAGAGATTCATCGAACTTCATTCGGCTTCGCAAAGTACGGCCCATCTGCAGCCTACTCAGGGAAAAAGCGTCCGAAGCGCCCCGTCCCCGGGCCAAATGCCGTAGCGCGAAGGCCTAACTTGCGCAAAGAGCTAGACGACTAAGATCTATGCGAAGGGGGACTACCTGCCGTCTCCTGCACAGATCGACCGTCGTTTTGTAACGCAAGCCTTACCAGATACTTGTACTTTGCCTACGCAAACACGAGTATGGATTGTTCCCTTGGACTAGAGCTACAAACTGTGTGCGGCTACTGACGCCACAATCGCTTGGAGTCCACGCGGGAACACAATGAGTATCGGGCCGTTTCTTGTGATCGCAATTGTGCTTCTTCTTGCGTGGGCCGGTGGATTCTTGAGGTTTCACTGCGCCAGCGCTTTGCTTCACCTGCAGCTCGTTCTCGTCCTACTTTCTTTGATTTTTCATGATCATCACCGGCGCCGCACCGTATAGCCGTCGCTTGCAAAAGGAAAACGACTCCTATGAAAACCGAAACGAATCACCATAAAGGCAGCAAACGTGACTTCGAGGTGTTTCGCAAACGCCTGCTTGCAGAGCTGCAGATCCACCAGCAGCGCGTAGACCGGGCGCGCAACGAATTGCCTGTGGACTCCGATCCTGACGACGATGCCGGCCTAGCGTCGCGAAGCGCCTATCGCGAAGTCACCATGGGTAAACTCGAGCGCGATTTGCAAACCATTGTCGAGATCGAACGGGCGTTGCGGCGCTTGGATGAGGGACTGTATACAACTTGCGTGGGCTGTCAATCGCACATCCCGGACGCTCGGCTAAAAGCCATACCGTGGACCAGGACGTGCATCGCATGCGCGGGACGCAGCAATCAATTTGCCGGTCCCACATTCCGGCTTACACCGGATCCCGCTCATTGACAGGTCGGACCTCAAGCGGTGGCGTTTTGAAACCACTGAGAACTCCATGCAACGACAGAATTTTGCCGGGAGCTTTGTGCGGTGAGCGCTCGTTGGTCCGTCATGCGAATGCAGACGGATTGGCAATGACGAAGAATAAGAGGAAAACGCTGGCTGTGCGCGAGTACTCCGCTTTCTTCGGAAAAGAAATCGTCGCGGGTCGCGCACCAGCAAGGTCGCCAGATGCGCAAACCAAGGATTTCTGTCCGCAAGCAGCCTGAATACGGACCATTTCGGTTATATTTATTGGTAAGCGCCGAACGAGACTAACTCGCAGAGTCAGAGTGCGGAGTTATTTCTCGTATTGATCGAGGAAAAATAAGTGCGTGGATACATGATTTCCCCGATGTCAGTATTCTTGGTTCCGTTTAACTATCGCAAGGAAAACCTAAACGTTGAGTTCATCGAAACAACAATCGCCAATGAAACTAACAATCGCCAATGAAAAAGGACACAAAACGACGCGCGCGCGTTTCTATCACTCGCCCTAAAAGCTTGGCAAATAACCCGGCGAGTCAGGCAACCGCGCTCGTCGACCTGGTCGAAGCCAACGAGGCTCTAAGGTCCAAAGAAGAATCGCTGCGCCAATTGTCGGCGCGCCTCCTGCAGCTGCAGGACGAAGAACGCCGCCATATTGCTCGCGACCTGCACGATATCACCGGCCAAAAACTTGCTTTGCAAAGTATGGCCCTATCCGCTCTGCAAACCAAGCAAGCTTCCCATCTTGATGCTGAAGCGCAGCAGGCTCTTTCGGAATCGCTGGTCTTGAACAAAGAAATCTCAGCGGAAATTCGTGCTCTTTCTTATCTGCTTCATCCTCCGCTGCTCGATGAACTCGGTCTTTCGTCCGCGGCTCGCTGGTATGCCACTGGTTTCACCAAGCGCACCGGCATTCCCATTGATGTTGATGTGCCGCAAGAGATGGAAAGGTTATCGCCTGACGCCGAAGTTGCCATTTTCCGGGTGCTTCAGGAAAGTCTTACCAACGTTCATCGCTACGCGAACACTCCAAAAGCACGGCTGCGCATTTCCAGCAAAGCAGACGAGATTAAAGTCGAGATCGAGGACTACGGCAAGGGCTTTCAAGCGGCGAGATCCAAATCTCCGCAGGAGTCGGCCGCGCGCCTCGGCGTTGGCATCCAGGGCATGACCGAACGTATCCGCCAGCTTGGCGGTCGTCTGGAAATTACCTCCAGCCCAAAGCGCGGCACGTTGGTCACCGCAACCATACCACTCTGCGCCAGCCAGGTTGCAGCTGCAGCGGCCCCTGCGGCGTCAAAACCGTCGGGCTTCGCTATTCCGATTTAGGAGTTCTTCCTTAGGATCTCGTGTGCGGAATTCGGGCCCCACATCGGGTCTCCAGCGTTGGCCTGGAATCCAGCTTGCGCTGGACTGCGGATCATCGCCCGTCCTATCACAGGGTCACGAACCTCAGTTCAGTTGCATGAGTCCCTGAAATCCAGGCCGCTGAAATTTGCTGTATCATGGTCAACGCGTCCGCCGCTGGATTATGAATAACTGTTTTGCGCGTAAGTGCGCCACGTCAGCGCAATCTGTGCGAGCTGAACAGGCGCTTCACGGGATCGAGCAAAAGGCTCATGCCAATAACGGTGCTTCTGGCGGATGATTCAGACCTGGTGCGGCGCGCCATCCGCCGTCTGCTGATGGATCATCCGAAAATTAGTATCGTCGGGGAAGCCACGGACTTTGCCCAGACCATCCGCATGATTCAGGAGTTGCAACCGCAAATCGTGATTCTGGATTTGCACATGTCCGACAGCAAACGGATCACTCCCGGCGAGTTCCGCTCCCGTTTAAATCTTGGAAAAGCGCGGCTGATGGCAATTTCGGTTTGGAATGATCCGGAGACGCAAGCTCTGGCTAACAGTTACGGCGCCGCAAATTGTCTCGACAAGGCAAGTCTAGGCACACATCTGATACCAGCCATCTTGCATTTGGCGTCGCCCTCGCCCGAACCCAATTGATGTCCGAGTCCAACGAAGTGCAGCTAATGCATTTCGGAAAAATCTAATTCATGGAAGCACAGTGCAGACGCGGAGCGTTGCCTAACGCCAGCGAGCACACGCTGTAGGGGCCGGCGTCAGACGAACTGAATCAGCACGATTTCCGGATGCGAACATACCCGTAACGGTGGTCCCCACGTTCCAGCTCCACTCGAGGTGTACACCAGCATCGCGCCAAATCTCTGCAGCCCGTACGTAAATTGTTTGTACATTCGTTTTGTTAGCCAGGTCCACGGGAAAAACTGTCCGCGATGCGTATGCCCCGATAATTGCAGCGAAATCCCAGCCTGCTCCGCCACTGCCAGTTGATCCGGCGCGTGTACCAACAGCACACTGGCCTGTTTGCGGTCGATCGAAGCATTCTTCAGCACCGCATTCAATCGTTCCGGATGCGACGCTTCGTGATAGTGCACGCCGATGATCTGCATCCCATCCACAACTACTTTTTCATTGTTCAACAATCGCAATCCCGCATCCTTTGCGGCCTGCAAGTGCGCGCCGGAATCTCGCATCTCTTCGTGATTTCCCGCCACAAAGTAATTGCCCAGCGGAGCATTCAACCCGCGCAGCGGACTTGCCAGCGCGTCCAGATCCGCATAGCTTCCGTCGTACAAGTCGCCGGCCAGGAACACGATCGCCGGACGCAGCTGCCGAATTCGCGCCACAATGTTCCGCGCAAAGTTCGCTCCCCGCACGTGTCCCAGATGCAAATCGCTGATCATCGCCGCCGTGCGTCCTTGCCACGCGAGCGGCAAATTCGGCAAGCTGACTTTCACTCGACGGATACGCGTCACGCTGGCATTGATGAATCCCCAGGCCGCCGCCAGCGCCGCGGCTGCAAACCACGCTCCCACCATCACACGGTTGTTCCAGTGAGCGCCGAACGCCCACCTCGTCGCCGCCGTCAGCCACGTCCCCACGCTCGCCAAAAAGAAAAAATTAAACAACCCCAGCCAGATCGCCGAAGCTCGATAGAAAACTCTGGTTACGCTGTTCCAGTATTTAAACGACAGCAGGGAAGCCACAACAAAACTCACGGCAAGCAGCAGCACCGCCACCGCGCGCATGCCCATCCATCCAGAACCCGTAGGCTCCCAGAAATAGACCCAGGTTTCATGGACAAAGAAATGTGCGGCAAGCAAAACCAATTGGATCACAGCCACCAAGACCAAAATCCCTTTTCGCATGATTGAAGTTAGATGTTTGTCACCAGGGTTTGTATGCATGCCATCGCCAACTACCTCCGGCGAGGCATTTATTGCGCGTTTAGTTGTAGCGCGTGTTAAGAGCGATTGGAACCGGGCCGTCTTACTGTTTCGTCGCAGCTGGCGCTTTGCGGCCTGGTGTTACCGCTATTGGTATCGCCACCGCCGTTTCCGTCAGTTCCGCCTTTACCGCCGGAGTGATCTTGTCCGCGTTCTTCACCAGCTGCGCCACCTGCCAAATCTGCGTTTCCGTCAAATGGTCTTTGAAGCCGGGCATGCCCGTCATACGAATCCCGCCCTCCACCTTCCAGTAGCTCTCCCACGGCTCATCGTCTGTCACGCCCGTGCCTTTAAACAGGTGTGGAGGCTTGGGCGACATCCCTTCGGCAATCGCCGTCCTCTCCCCGCCCGGCAAACTGTGGCATACCGCGCAGTGATCCTTATAAACTTTGGCCCCCTCGATCAGATTCTTCTCGTCTGCAGGTATTGGAGGTGCCGGGTGTGGCAACCTGTCCAGATAAGAGTGCAGCCCAATTCTTGCAAACGTTCTTTCAAACGGCATGTCCGCCGCCGTCACCGCCACCGGAGCGTGCCCCATGGCAAAATACAGGTATACACACGCCGCTATCCCCGCGACTCCCAGAACGATTCCCAGCAAGACTCCTTTAAGCATCGGTTCCCCTGGCCCTTCTCGGTTACATCCACATGAAATTCCGGCAATTACCCCGGATATGCCTGCGTAGTCTACCCGAATCAGTGTCTTTTCGCGTACGAGTCGGCAATCAAGCTGGTTGCCTTGGGAAGATCCGGCGGGCCGTTAGCCCATAAAGTGTACGACGGCCGCTTCTTGACCCGTCGTAACCATTTCACCGTCAAAATCGTCTTAATTATGCGTACCATACGGATACGGCTGTAGTGCGTCTAGAGAATAGAGCCTCTGCTTCGCCTCCAAGCGATTGCTAATCACCCAGCTGGCTCTCCGCATAACCGCTACACTTTGAGGAGTTTTAAAAGGATGGGCCATCTGAAATCGCTGGAATTATCTGACCCCGAGCGCACTTCGACGCCGGACCGCAGCTCGGTGAATCATAGGCAGGCACGTCCTACAGGCAGCCGCGTCTGGGTCTGGCTGCTTTTGGCTGTTTTGGCGATTGCGTCTTTCTGGTATTACCAATCCTCGCATTCGAAAAACTCCCAAGACCCTGCAGCAGGCGCTCTCGCTCCGGGGCGACCCCGGCCCGGTGGACCATCGGGCCCAGGGAATTTCAGCGTACCGGTCGTTGTCGCTGCCACTACCAAAGGCGATCTACCCGTGTACCTGAACGGTCTTGGCACCGTCACTCCACTGAACACGGTCACCATCCGCAGCCGAGTGGATGGCCAGCTTATCAACGTCGCCTTCAAGGAAGGGCAATTTGTAAAGGCTGGCGACCTGCTTGCCGAAATTGATCCTCGTCCCTTTCAGGTGCAACTCGAACAGGCTCAGGGCCAGCTGGCCAAAGACGTCGCCCAGCGCAAAGATGCCGAGGTCAATCTGGAACGCTTCAAGCTCTTGTATCAGGAAGGCGTTATCCCAAAGCAGCAGCTCGATACTCAGGGTGCTTCGGTTGACCAATTCGACGGAGCAATCAAGTCCGATCAGGCGCAAATTGACAACGCCAAGCTGCAAATCACGTATTCCCGGATCACGGCGCCTATCTCGGGACGCATCGGCCTGCGCCTGGTCGATCCCGGCAACATCGTTCACGCTAGCGACCTCAACGGCCTCCTGATCATCACCGAAATTCAGCCCATCGCCGTGATTTTCACGCTCCCTCAGGACCAGCTTCCGCAAGTTTTCGATAAATTGCGCAAAGGCTCGAGCAATCTGGCCGTGGAAGCGTTCGACCGCGACAACACCGCTAAAATTGCCAGCGGCAAGCTCCTCACCATAGACAATCAAATTGATGTCACTACCGGCACCTACAAGCTAAAAGCCGTTTTCAACAACGAAGACAGCAGTCTCTTTCCTAATCAGTTCGTAAATACCCATCTTCTTGTGGATACCCGGCACAACCTTAGCCTAATCCCGCTCGCCGCTCTGCAACGCGGTCCGCAGGGTACCTACGTTTATGTCGTAGCTGGCGAGAATACCGTCAAAATTCACAACGTCACCGTTGCTCAAACCAACGGCGGAGTGATCGGCGTAAGTGCCGGTCTCCAGCCTGGCGATCTCGTGGTGACGGACGGCCAAGACAAATTGCAGGACGGCACCAAAGTGATTCCAAATCTTGCGCCTGTTTCCGCTTCTGAAGCGCCTGCCACTCAGCCTACTGCTCCAACTTACTCAAGGTCTTCCGCTCCGAAAGCAACTCCGTCTGCCGGTACACAAACCGGCAAGGGCCGAGGCGCCAAGCCATGAGTCCGTCGCGGCCGTTCATTCTGCGGCCCGTAGCAACCACCCTCCTGATGGTTGGCGTGCTTCTGGTAGGCTTTGTCGCTTATCGCCAGTTGCCGGTCTCCGCGCTTCCCCAGGTGGACTATCCCACCATTCAAATTCAAACGTTTTATCCTGGCGCCAGCCCCGACGTCATGGCTTCTTCTGTTACCGCTCCTCTGGAGCGTCAGTTCGGCGAAATCCCCGGCCTCAATCAGATGACCTCCACGAGCTCCTTCGGCTCCTCGGTCATCACCCTGCAATTCGATCTCGATTTGAATATCGATGTCGCCGAGCAGGAGGTGCAAGCTTCCATCAACGGCGCTTCCAATCTTTTGCCTCTCGGTCTTCCGAATCCTCCCATCTACAGCAAAGTGAATCCGGCCGACGCTCCCATCCTTACCCTTGCTCTCAGTTCCAAATCCATTCCTCTTTCCAAGATTGAAGATCTTGCCGACACCATGCTTGCGCAGAAAATCTCGCAATTGCCGGGCGTCGGTCTGGTCAGCATTAGCGGTGGCCAGCGCCCCGCCGTCCGCATTCAAGCCAATCCCACCGCGCTAGCCTCTTACGGCCTCAGCCTGGAAGATCTTCGCAACGCTTTGAACAACGCCAACGTTAATCAAGCCAAGGGCACATTCGACGGGCCGCAGCAGTCCTACACCATCGGCGCAAACGACCAGCTCCTCAGCGGCGATACCTATCGCCCCATCATCATTGCCTACCGTAATGGTGGTCCGGTACGCGTCGCTGATGTCGCCACCGTAACGGACGGCGTCGAGAATGGCTTGCAGGCGGCTTGGGCCGACCAGCAGCCCGCCGTGTTGTTGAACATCCAGCGCCAGCCCGGCGCAAATATCATCGGTGTCGTTGACCGCATCAAGAAGCTTCTCCCGCAATTGCAAGCCGGGCTTCCTGCCGCCGTCAACGTTTCTATCCTCACCGACCGCACCGGCACCATCCGCGCCTCCGTCGAAGACGTTCAGTTTGAGTTGATGCTGACTGTGGGCCTGGTGGTAATGGTGATTTTTCTTTTCTTACGCAGTATTCGCGCCACCATTATCCCCAGCGTCGCCGTTCCTCTCTCGCTCATCGGCACTTTCGGCGTGATGTATTTGCTTGGCTACAGCCTCAACAATCTTTCTCTCATGGCTCTCACCATCTCCACTGGTTTTGTCGTCGACGATGCCATCGTCATGATTGAAAATATCAGCCGTTACATCGAAGAAGGCGAATCACCTCTTCAGGCTGCGCTCAAGGGCTCCGAGCAAATCGGCTTCACCATTCTCTCGCTCACCGTTTCACTTATCGCCGTTCTCATTCCGCTGCTCTTCATGGGTGACATCGTTGGCCGCCTTTTCCGCGAATTCGCCATCACCCTTGCGGTTACCATTCTCGTTTCGGCTTTTGTTTCTTTAACGCTCACTCCCATGATGTGCGCCAAGCTTCTTCGCCATCAGAAAAAAGAAGACGAGACCTGGTTCTATCGCAAGTCCGAAGACGCCTTCAACGCCATCATTGCTTTTTACGGCCGCACTTTGAAATTCGTCCTGCGTTTTCGCGCCGTCACGCTACTCATCACCATTGCCACTCTTGTCGGCACCATCCTTCTTTACGTTTACGTGCCCAAAGGATTTTTCCCGGTTCAGGACACTGGCGTCATTCTTGGCGTCTCCGAAGCGCCGCAAAGCATTTCCTTCCGCGCCATGAGCGACCGTCAGCAGTCTCTTACGGGAGCCATCCTTAAGGACCCCGCCGTAGACAGCCTCTCTTCTTTCATCGGCATCGACGGCACCAACGCCACGCTCAACAGCGGCCGCGTACAAATCAACCTGAAGCCTCTTGCCGTTCGCAAAATCAGCGCCTCCGATGTCATTCGCCGTCTACAGCCGGCACTCGATAAAATCGACGGCATCACTCTTTTCATGCAGCCGGTGCAGGATCTCACCGTCGAGGACCGCGTCAGCCGCACGCAATTTCAGTACAGCCTGGAAGATGTGGACTCCAAAGAACTCGCCTATTGGGTTCCGCGTTTCATCGATCGCCTGAGGAAACTTCCCGAGCTTCGCGATGTTGCCAGCGATCAGCTCAACGGCGGCCTGCTGGTCAACCTCACCATCGATCGCGATTCCGCTTCGCGCCTCGGCATACTTCCTGCCGATATTGACAACACGCTCTACGACGCCTTTGGCCAGCGCCAGGTCTCAACCATTTACACCCAGCTCAACCAGTATCACGTTGTCCTGGAAGCCGATCCGCAATTTCAGCAAGCTCCCGACTCACTGAAAAATATCTACGTCCATTCTTCCAATGGCACGCAAGTTCCGCTCAGCGCCTTCACGTCCGTCACCACTTCGCCGGCCGCGCTCGCGCTCAATCATCAAGGCCAATTTCCCGTTGTTACGCTTTCCTTTAACCTTGCACCCGGTGCTTCGCTGGGCGATGCAGTCAACGCCATCAATCGCACCAAATCCGACCTCGGCATGCCTCCCAGTATTCAGGCCACATTTCAAGGCACCGCAGCCGCGTTCCTCCGTTCTCTCGGCAATGAGCCGATCCTCATTTTGGCCGCTCTTGTCACCGTCTACATCGTCCTCGGCGTTTTGTACGAAAGCTTCATCCACCCCATCACTATTCTCTCTACGCTGCCGTCGGCTGGCGTCGGGGCGATTCTCGCTCTCTTGTTGTGCAAAACGGAATTCAGCATTATCGCTCTGATCGGCATCATTCTTCTCATCGGTATCGTCAAGAAAAACGCCATCATGATGATTGACTTCGCTCTCGACGCGGAGCGCAACGAAGGTCGCTCGCCTCTCGATTCCATTTACGAAGCCTGCTTGCTCCGCTTCCGCCCCATCATGATGACCACCATGGCAGCGCTCCTGGCCGGACTTCCTCTCGCACTTGGCACCGGCGTCGGTTCTGAACTTCGCCGCCCTCTCGGCATCACCATCGTCGGCGGCCTTATCCTCAGCCAAATCCTCACGCTCTACACCACGCCGGTCGTCTATCTGGCCTTCGACTGGCTCTCCCGCCGTTTCTCATTCGGTTTTGGCAATCCCATTGACGATCCCGCCGTCGAACATTACGGAGACTAGCGCGTGAATTTTTCCTCCAATTTCTCCGCGCCTTTCATTAAGCGTCCCGTCGCCACCACGCTCATCACGATGGCCATCTTTCTTTCCGGCGTGGTCGCTTTCCGCTTTCTTCCAGTCGCGCCGCTTCCGTCAATTGATTTTCCGACCATCGCCGTAGGCGCAGGCCTTCCCGGCGCTTCTCCAGAAACCATGGCCTCTTCCGTGGCCACTCCGCTCGAACGCCAATTCGGCCGCATTGCCGGCGTCACGCAAATGACTTCCTCCAGCAGCTTCGGCAACACCGGCATCGTTCTGCAATTCGATTTGAACCGCGATATCAACGCCGCAGCACGCGACGTTCAAGCCGCCATCAACGCGGCCCGCAGCCAGCTTCCCGCCGATCTTCCGGGCCAGCCCGGCTACCGCAAAGTAAATCCCGCCGACGCCCCTATCATGCTGCTTTCGCTGACCTCAACCAATATCCCGCCCGCACAAATTTTCGACGCTGCCGATTCCATCCTGGCGCAAAAACTTGCGCAAGTAGAAGGTGTTGGCCAGGTTTTCAGTTGGGGCAGTTCGCGACCCGCAGTCCGTGTCGCAGTAAATCCGAATCTCGTCAATAGCTATGGCATCAGCCTTGAACAGGTTCGCAGAGGCCTGCAATCCGCCAACGCCAACCTCGCCAAAGGCGCAGTTGCCGATCCAACGCATACCTGGACCATTACCGACACCGACCAACTCTTCAAAGCTTTCGAATACCAGCCACTAATCGTTGCCGGCCACGCAGGTGCCCCCGTTCGCGTCCGCGATATTGCCGATGTCACCGACTCAGTAGAGGACATTAGAAACCTCGGCTTATCCAACGGCGAACCGTCCGTCCTTCTCGCCATATTCCGGCAACCCGGCGCGAATATGATCGAAACCGCCGATCGCATTAAGGCCATCATTCCCCAGTTACGCGCTTCGATTTCTCCGTCGCTGCACCTCAACGTGGCCATCGACCGCACCACCACCATTCGCGCGTCCATTCACGACGTCGAAGTCAGCCTCTTGATCTCCATCACCTTGGTCATCCTCGTAGTATTCGTGTTCCTGCGCAATGTTTGGGCCACCATCATTCCCAGCATCGCTGTGCCGCTTTCCCTCGTCGGCACCTTCGGTGTGATGTATCTGCTCGGCTACAGCCTCGACAATCTTTCTCTCATGGCGCTCACCATCTCCACCGGCTTCGTCGTCGACGACGCCATCGTGGTCATCGAAAATATTGCCCGCCACATGGAAGGCGGCATGAAGCCCTTCGCCGCCACCATGCTCGGTGCAAAAGAAATCGGCTTCACCGTTCTTTCCATGAGCGCTTCGCTAATCGCGGTTTTCATCCCCATTTTATTTTTCCCCACCATCATCGGCCGTTTATTGCGCGAATTCGCAGTCACACTCAGCGTTGCCATCATCGTCTCGCTCTTCGTTTCTCTCACCGCAACGCCCATGCTCTGCGCGCATTTTCTGCGCATAGACCGCAACCGTAGTCACGGTCTCGCCTACCGCATCGCTGAAAATGTCTTCAACGCTCTTGTTCGCGTCTACGACCGCTCTCTTGGCGTCGTTCTCCGCCATCAATTCGCGATTCTTCTGCTCACCATTGGAACAGTCGTTCTCACCGGATATCTTTATTACGCCGCTCCCATGAGTCTCTTCCCTCAGCAGGACACCGGTCGCATCAACGGCTACATCCAGGGCGATCAGGACATTTCCTTCGCCGCCATGTCTGAAAAACTGGAAGCGTTCAACAAGATCGTCATGGCCGATCCTGCCGTAGACACCGTCACCGCCTTCACCGGCGGCGGCAACGGTACCAGCACCTCCCGCATGTTCGCTCAGCTCAAGCCGCTCGAAGTGCGCAAAATCAGTGCCGACCAGGTCATCGCGCGCTTGCGTGGAAAAACCGCCAACATTCCCGGCGCGCAGCTTTACCTGCAAGCCGTGCAAGACCTCAGCATCGGCGGACGCTTCGGCGGCGCGCAATACCAATACACCCTACAAGCCGAAAGCGTGGCCGATCTCAACCACTGGGCGCCCATTCTTATGCAGCGCTTTCAGAAAATTCCCGGCGTGTACGACGTCAACACCGACCAGCAAGTCCGGGGTCTGCAAAGTTCTCTCGTCATCGACCGCGACACTGCGTCCCGCTTAGGCGTCAACATGACAGACGTTGATAACACGCTAGGGGACGCCTTCGGCCAGCGTCAAGTCTCCAATATCTACAAAGGTCTCAACCAATATCACGTGGTTCTCGAAGTTTCCGACCAGTACACGCAAGGACCAGAAGCCCTCGATCACGTTTACGTGCCTTCCAGCTCCGGCAAGGTCGTCCCGCTCAGTTCCTTCGCTCACTACGAGCATTCAAACACCTCGCTTTCCGTCAATCACCAGGGCCTCTATCCTTCGATCACGCTCTCTTTCAACATCGCGCCCGGCATGGCCCTTAGCACTGCCGTCGCTGAAATCGAAGCGTCACAACGCGAGCTCCGCGTTCCGCCCACCGTTCACGGCGGCTTTCAAGGAACCGCGCAAGCCTTCAAGGAATCCATCGCGAATTATCTGATCCTCTTGCTCACTGCTCTCGGCGCCGTCTATATCGTTCTCGGAATCCTCTACGAGAGCTACATCCACCCCATCACCATTCTTTCCACCATTCCTTCCGCCGGCATCGGCGCTCTCCTCGCTCTCCGACTCACCGGCACCGAACTTTCCATGATCGCCATCATCGGCATCATTCTCCTCATCGGCATCGTTAAAAAGAACGCCATCTTAATGATCGATTTCGCCGTCCAGGCCGAAATGCAGGAAAGGAAGTCCCCTGAAGCCGCCATCTACCAGGCCTGCTTGCTCCGCTTCCGTCCCATCCTGATGACCACCATGGCCGCACTCTTGGGCGCTCTTCCGCTGGCTCTTGGCCACGGTGTCGGCTCCGAACTCCGCCGCCCTCTCGGCATCGCCATCGTTGGCGGGCTAATCCTCAGCCAGCTTTTGACCCTCTTCACAACTCCTGTCGTGTACCTCTATCTCGACCGTTTCCAGTCCCGCATCCGCCACGCCGCCCTACCACGCGGTTCGCAATACCCGGCTCCCGCCCACTCCGACTAACTCCTCAGTGGCGGGCGATGCCGCCCACAGCGCGATTCATAGTGGCCTTCTCGTCCAACCCAAAAATTTCGCTTGACATATTCCCATATGGGTATATATTTGTTCCATGCCGCGCGCCTCCACCAATTCCGACGCCTTCAACGCCGTCGCCGAACCCCGCCGCCGCGACATCCTGGCTTTTCTCGCTGCCGACGAACGCCCGGTCGGTGATATCGTGGATGCGCTAGCTCTCGAGCAGCCCTCCGTTTCCAAGCATCTTCGCGTCCTCAAGGACGTCGGTTTAGTCCATGTCCGTCGTGACGGCCGCCGCATGCTCTATCGCACCAATGCCGAAGCCATTCGCCCCCTGCACGAGTGGACGGAGACCTTTGAACGTTTTTGGCGCCACCAGCTCTCGCGCATCAAAGAGCGTGCTGAAGCCAAATCGCTTCCTGTTTCCAATCCCGAAAAAATTGAAAAGGAGAATTCATGACCGCAACTGCTTCAGCTTCCATCCTCGACGATCTGACTCTGTCCATTACCCAGGAGATCCGCGTGAATGCGCCGATCGACGTCACCTATACGGTCCTTCTCGAGCATCTCGGTCCTTACGGCGAAAGGCCGGACGGCACTCCCATGTCCATGGTGCTCGAACCGTGGCCCGGTGGCCGCTGGTACCGCGATCTGGGCGAAGGCAATGGCCATTTCTGGGCCACCGTTCAAGCCATCAAGAGGCCCACGCTCCTCGAATTTGCAGGCCCGCTGATGATGTCCTACCCCGTCGCCAACAACGTCCAGTACCGCCTCAGCGAAGAGAACGGCGTGACCGTCATCAAGTTCCGTCACTCCGGCTTCGGCCTGATACAGGAGGAACACAGGAAAGGAGTTGTCACTGGCTGGTCTTACATCCACGAAGGCCTTCGCAAGCGCGCAGAATCTGGCCGCACCAAGTCCGCCGTGCAGTAGGGGCACGATCTATCGTGCACCTCCGTGCAGGGGGCAGCAATGGTTGCGCCCTTCTTGACCAATAACCACAAGAATTCCGCGAAGTTCAGTTCATTCAAAGGAGAAAGGAAATGTCGATCGCACAATCACTGCTCACTGAATTTGAACTCCAGGCTCCGATTACCCGCCGGTTTCTGGAGCGTCTGCCGGAAGACAAGCTCACCTGGAAACCGCACGAAAAATCCATGTCCGCCGGCCAGCTTGCCTACCACTTGGCCCTCGTACCAGGTGGAGTGATTCGTTTAGTAACCGCCAACCCCACTCCTGAACCCAGCCTCAACTTCCCGCAGCCCGCTAGCCGCGACGAAATCCTCAAGACCTTCGCGGAGAGCGTCGCCACCGTTCGTGAGTGCCTTTCGAAGGCGGACGACGCCAGCATGAACGAAACCTGGCGACTGACCATCGGCGGCCGCGAGGTTCTCGCTCAACCGCGCGGCGAGTTTCTGCGTGACGTCATGCTCAGTCACTGGTATCAGCACCGCGGCCAGTTCAGCGTGTACCTGCGCATCCTCGGTGTTCCCGTTCCCGCCAGTTGGGGTCCCAGCGCCGACGAGCCGCCCCTCTTCGTTCAAAAAGCCCAGGCCGCCTGATGGTGCGTTGTAGCGGCGCAGCACTGCTGCGCCCTTTCTTCCGGCTCAACCATGGAGGTCGCAAATGTGCCCTGAATGTTTCGCCGCCGTCGCGTTGCTCCTGACCGGCGCGACGGCCGCAACCGTACGGTTTCTTCGTTACAAGAACGCCCTCATACGAATTTCCAGAACGAGTGATCTAAAGGAGAAAGGGAAATGAGCACTGCAAGGACCGCCGTATCATCAAAACACGAAGTCGTTTCGCAGCAGGAATGGTTCGCCGCCCGCAAAGAACTCCTCGCTGCTGAAAAGGAGTTCACCCGCCAGCGCGACGCCCTCAGCGCAAAACGCCGGGGACTCCCCTGGGTCAAAGTCGAAAAGAACTACGCCTTCGACAGCCCCAACGGCAAAGTATCGCTATCCGATCTTTTCCGCGATAAGTCCCAGCTCATCGTCTATCACTTCATGTTAGGTCCCGGCTGGGAACAGGGCTGCCCCGGTTGCTCCTTCGTCAGCGATCACGTCGACGGCGCGCTTGCCCATCTTAACGCCCGCGACGTAGCTTTTTCCGCCGTCTCTCGCGCCACCACGCCCGAAATCCAATCCTTCAAGAAACGCATGGGCTGGCATTTTCCGTGGGTCTCTTCCAATCAAAACGACTTCAATTTCGATTACCACGTCTCCTTCAGCAAAGACCAAAGGTCCAATGGCAGAGTCCAGTACAACTACGCCGAACGCGAATTCCCCAGCGAGGAAGCTCCCGGCCTAAGCGTCTTCTGCAAAAACGCCGCCCACGAAATCTTCCACACCTACTCCACCTACGCCCGCGGGCTGGACATGCTCCTCGGGACATACAACTTCCTCGACCTCACTCCCAAAGGCCGCGACGAATCCAGCTTCCCTCAGCCCATGGCCTGGGTTCGCCATCACGATCGCTACGACAACGGCTAACGGTTCGATCCATCGGCCTCTTACCAGTCGCCCAAAACCACAACGCCGAACTCTAGAGCGGCGATTGTTGCCACCGCCAACACACGTAGCCTTACTCTCAACTGCAGCATTGTTCTTGTGGCGGCGGGTTTACCCCGCCGTTTTTTTCTCGGCGCACTCTGCAACATTCTTCCCGCCGCGCAACTCACCCCGGTTGCAACTCCGCCAACTCCATGAAAAAATGCCGCATGCTAAAAATCACCAGCCACCGCATATTTCTCGCGCTCGCTTTTCTCTGCGCCGCCACCGTGCCCGCCCAAACCACGCGCCCCGACGCTGAAAAACAGCTGGCCCGCGATATCTACAAACAGTTCATCGAAATCCCCTCCGGCTTCACCACCGGTTCCACCACTCCGGTCGCCGAAGCTGCCGCCGCTCGCCTGAAAGCCGCCGGGTTTCCGGACTCCGATGTTTTTCTTGGTGGCGCCAGTCACAAAAAACAAAATCTCGTCGTCCGCTATCACGGCACCGGCAAGCGCAAGCCAATTCTTCTCCTCGCCCACATCGACGTCGTCGAAGCCAACCGCGAAGACTGGTCGCTCGATCCGTTCGTACTCACGGAAAAAGACGGCTACTTCTACGGTCGCGGCACCGGCGACGACAAAGCGCAAGCCGCTATCTGGATCGCCAATCTCATTCAGTACAAAAAAGAAGGTTTTGCGGCCGATCGCGACCTCATTGTCGCTCTCACCGCCGACGAAGAAGGCGGCGGCCCATTCAACGGAGTCGAATGGCTCATCAAGAATCATCGCGAATTAATCGACGCGGAATATTGCCTCAATGAAGGCGGACACGGAGAAATCGTAGATGGCAAACATCTTGTCAACTATCTGCAAGTCAGCGAAAAGTACGTTATGAATTTCCGCCTTGAAGTACACAACAAAGGCGGTCACAGCTCGCTTCCGGTTGCGGACAACGCCATCTACCGTCTGGCCGCCGCGCTTACCCGTCTTTCCGATTTTGGTTTTCCGCTGAAGACCAACGAGGTCACTAAAGAGTACTTCGGGCAAATAGCGGAACTCGACTCTGGCGCTAGCAGACTCGACTTGGTCCATGCATCCGAAGGCAGGCTACAAGGTATGCAGCGCGTCGCCGCCGCCGCACCTGTTTGGAACGCCATGCTGCGCACCACCTGCGTCGCCACGCGACTTGAAGGAGGTCATGCAATCAATGCCTTGCCACAGCTGGCTGCTGCCACCGTTAATTGCCGCGTGTTGCCCGAGGATTCACCTCAGTATGTAGAAGAAGCCCTGGGAAAAGTAATCTCGGACGATCAGGTCATCGTCAAGCTTATGGAACAGCCGGGAAGGGGTCCTGCTTCTCCTATTCTTGCTGAGTTGATGGATGCTGCCGGCTACGTCACGGTCCAGATGTGGCCCGAAGTGCGCCTCATTCCCGACATGGTGACGGGCGCCACCGACGGCCGCTACCTTCGCGTCGCAGGCATCCCTACTTATGGCATCCAAGGCATTTTCATCGACCGCAACGACATCCGCTTCCACGGCCGCGACGAACGCATCCCCGTCGAATCCTTCTACGAAGGCCAATCCTTCCTCTATCAACTGGTAAAATCCCTAAGCTCGCCCCAGAATTGACCTAGGAATTCTGAATTAGCATGAATGCAAAACGTCCTGGCTTCAGGTCCCCGAGAAACGGCGAGCTGTTGATTCGCGGATGGCGTTTGGGATGTCTTGTCTTGAGCCGGTCCTGACGCCCTTATTTCTGCGCCTCAATCTTTTCGATCACAATCGCCGTGGACCCGCCGCGGCTGTAAACCTTGCCGCTGGCCGTCACCCGCTCTCCCGCAAACGGCAGTAATTTCGCATTCTGTCCACTGGAAGGAGTTGTATCCGCAATCGGCCAATAGATCTTCCCGTCCGCTGCCAGAATGACCAACTGCGATCCAGCATTGGCGCACGAAGTAGCGCATTCCTTGCTGATCGGCTTTTTCAGACCCTTCGTAAACGCGCAAGCCGAATCCAGAACATGCCCCTTTACCGTAACTGTCGGGCTGTCCGCCGCCCCAGCAATCACCGCCACTCCCAGCGTCACCGCCAACAGACTCTTCACCGCCATCGCATTAGGTTTCATTTGCCCCTCCTAAGGTGAAATTTCACCCGCCGTCGGCATCCTACCAGCCACCCGCCGCTAAACCTCGAATTTTTTATACGAGAAAAATTGACTCTTCGTAGTCCTGTTTCGTGAGCATTGTGCTTTCCACTGGCAGTCGACCGATTGACCTCGGTCACGAACTCCCGATCAAAATCCCCGTCAAAAAGACCAGCACACCGCCCACTACCACCAAAAACGCCGCCTGCAAAAACGGCGTATCCATGTACTTATGCCGAATCCAGCTGATCACTCCCAACTCCACGCACACCACAAAAATCGCCACGGTAATCGCGGCATGGAAATTCTTGATCAGAAAGGGAAGCGTATGCCCCAATCCGCCCGCGGTAGTCATTCCTCCGATAATCAGCCCGCGGATCCACGGTGACCCTCTGCCGGTCAGCGACCCATCGTCGGAAAGCGATTCCGCAAATCCCATCGAAATTCCCGCTCCCACCGATGCCGCCATTCCCACCAGAAACGCTTCCCACGTTTTGTGCGAAGCGTACGCCGCTGCAAACAGCGGTGCCAGCGTGGACACCGATCCGTCCATCAACCCCGCAAGTCCCGGCTGCACCACCTGCAGCAAAAACAATTTCTTGTGCGAGGCGTCTTCTGCCAGCCGCGCATGTTCCGTCAGATGCTTTTCTTCCAGGGTCCCCGCAGTTTCCGTGTGCTTTCGTTCCTCATCGGCCAGTTTATTCAGTAGCTCTCTCGTCCCGGCGTGCGTCACCCGCCCGGCCGCCCGCTGGTAAAAACGCACCGCCTCCATCTCCATTACTTGCGCGTGCTTCCGGGCAGCGTTCACGCCCAATGGGCGCACCAACCACAATGGTCGTCGCTGTAGAAATCCTTTTACGTCTTCGCGGCGTATCGGCGGAATCTGCTCGCCAAATCGTCCCCGGAACTGTTCGAACAGTCGGTCCCGGTGTCCCACTTCCTCCCGGCGCATCTCTTCGAACATATCTGCCGTCGCGGGATAGCCTTCCCGCAGCGCATCCGCAAACTCGCCATAAATCCGTCCGTCTTCTTCTTCGTTTTGAATTGCCAGCGCCAGAATTTCCCGTTCCGTCAATTCCTTAAATCGTTTCTGCATCCGGCTCCATCCCTTGGTTTCGAATCGAGTTAGTTCAAGAGAATCGCACATTTCGCCCTTCCGCGTCATCCAGCCCAAAATCTCGCGATTTTCCCAGCATTCTTGGGCCACATATCAAAAGTACCAATTCCTCTTAGTACTTCCGTAACGGCAATTTCCAAAACGCATTGCCCGTATTTTAGGTACTTCTCATCTATAGGAACTCCCGGTCCGTCTCCGTACACTTCACGTAGCAAAAGCGGTAGAGTGAAAGGGCGGTCCTTGATGGCCACGCAAGACATTATGACGAAGACAACTGGCAACTCACCGGTTCCCCGCAGTTCATCCCAGGCAGAACGTCGCGGCAGCCGCCGCTGCAAAATCAACCAGCTGATGCGCATTCGCCCGTCCGATCCCGAAAAAGAGCACTTCGAGGATCTGCGCGGCTCCGCCAGCGTCTCCCGCAGCGGAGTCTTTTTCCAGACCAGCGAACCGGGCTACGAACTTGGCATGCGCCTGTTCGTCACCATGCCGTACTCGCGCGACCCCGCCGCCACCAACCGCGAATATCTCGCGGAAGTAGTGCGTCTGGATCCGCTGCCCAACGGCCTCAACGGCATTGGCATCAAGCTGCTGATGGAAATGGGCTCGCAGCACTCCTACTCATTCACTCCGCCTGCGCAGCAGCGCAAGTAGTCGCAATATCAAGATTGGAAAACGAGAAGGGCGCCAGGATCTCTCCTAGCGCCCTTCTCGTGTTTGGGGGGTGGAAAGTCTCTTTATGAATTGCCGAACATTCCCAACGTACGATGACGCAGCCGCCCAATCTGGCGGTTCAGCGGATGCCTGCGCGACAAGAACGAAAACACCGGAGGCCGCCGCTCCACCAGACGATTGATCGCCAGATTCAAACGCACGTCGCGGCGCGCATATTTCAATCCCGCTTGCAGCGTTTCCACCGCATCGTCCTTGCGACCCGCCGTTGCGTACACTTCCGCCAGGTTCAAGTAAAGTTGCGCTTGATTGCGCTTGAGCCGCACCGCGTTATCGCAAAGCTTTTCCGCTTCCGCCCACTTTTCTTCCGACCGCGCCAGCACCACTCCGAGGTATGACATGTAGTAAGGATTATTCTTTTCCAGCTGCGCCGCTTTCTGCATGTGTGTCAGCGCTTTATCCGCGAAGTTATCGCGCAGCAGTGCCAGTCCCTGCTTGAATTCCTTAAATGCTTCGGTCTCGGTCATATCCACCTCATCCGCCTGCTCGCGGAGTTAGTTGCCGGCTTTGGAGTATGGCCTTCGCGCGGCGCCCGTCACATTTTGTATTTCGACTACTTGAAAATTTGGCAGGAAGTACGCTGGAATCTCCACCGATACTCCGCTGAAGAACCAGCTGATGCCTGTTTTTTTGAGGAGCGCTGCGAAAAGTTTTGTCATCGCCGACATGACTCACGATAGGAGAACGTTGCTCTGAAATCTACTGAACGTAAGGACAGTCTTGGGACAGCCGGACAGTAGTCCAGCCCGCATCGCTCCTACGGGCACTCAATTTTCCCCGTGCCGCTCCTGCCAGGCTTTCCGCCAAATCTTCCAGTCTTTTCGCGTAGCCTCCGCCATCGCCTTGGCCGCCTTATGCAGCCAACGCCCTCGCCGCCCCGCTAAATCATTCTTCACCGCGCCGAGCTTCTCCCGGCTCCCGAGATGAATGTTCGCCGTCTCCCAGCCCATCGCGTAAAGCAGCCGCTCTTCGTCGCGTTCAACGGGCAGGGAAGCTAACTCAATCCGGCAGCAATCCGGCGCCAGCCGCCGAATCACCCAGTTATCGTGAAAATGCAAATGCGGGTCGCGTACCCGCACCGCGTTGCCAATGATCTGCTCCTGCAATAACGGAGCATCCAGCTTTTTCTCGCCGCTCACCCACACCCAACCCGAACGCGTCAGCGCTTTCGCTTCGCGCACGATGTGCGCGCCATGCCACTGAAAAAGCGCCAAAATTCGCGGATGCCCCAGGCTCCCAAGCCCCGCAATCCGCGTCTTTATCTGCATGGCGGCATCCTTCACCGGCATGCAGCCATGCAAAAGGTCGTGCACCAGCTTGGGAACTTTGCCGCGGTAATCCGGGCAAGTCTCGATCTTCCGCCAGAAACGCACCGGATCGCGCAGTTTGCTCATCGCAATCTGCCGCAGCCACGTGTACCGTTCGGCCAGCACGTACGGTGATCCGCCTTTATCGATCGCGTCGCGATAGCCATCTTCGATGGCTTGACGCGCCGCGCTGCGCGTCACTACAAGTTTTTGTTCACCGATCGCGTAATACGTGCTGACGAGCAGCCGCACCAAATCCGCCGCATACGAAGCCGGCCACGCCTCATCAAAATCGTTCACTCCCCAGATCAGCCGTCCTTCCAAATCCCGCCAAGTCCCGAAATTCTCGACATGCAAATCGCCCACCGCCAAAACTTGCGGCGCCCGCGCAAGCTCCGGACAAACAATCGGCCACAACTGCGCCCACCGGTAAAACGTCGATCGCAAAAACGGGAACACCGCCTCCGCCATCATGCGGTGCTTCAAAACCAGATCCCCGCGCACAATCGAAATCTGCTGGGCCTTCCAACGCTCCAAATCCCCAGTAGCCGCCACAATCGGCGGCAAATTCTTAACCGACGCCTCTATCGTTTTCATATTCTTAAATGTAGCCGCGAATCGCCTTATGCATCCGCGCTTGTTCGGCCTGCCGGGGAACGCCGATCTCCCGATCGGCGCCTTTCATCCTCAATGCATCCGCGCATGTTCCGCCGCATTCGTCCCGCGCACCCGCGACTCATAAATTGGAAATTTCCCCGCCAACTCCGCCACCAATTTACGAACGCGTTGTTCAACCTCGGGGTTACCAACCGAAGCCAAAATTTCCGCAATCCAGCCCGCAATCACTTCCATCTCTGCTTCTTTCATCCCTCGCGTAGTAATCGACGGCGTGCCCAGCCGAATCCCTCCCGCCTTCATTGGCGGCAGCGGATCAAACGGAATCGAATTCTTGTTCACGGTAATTCCCGCCCGGTCCAGCGCCTTCTCCGCATCATTTCCAGTAATCCCGCGCGAGTGCACTTCCACTAGCAGCAAATGATTGTCCGTCCCACCTGAAACCACCCGCAGCCCACGCTTAGCAATCGCCGCCGCCAAAGACTTGGCATTCTTAGCCACCTGCTGTTGATACTCGTTAAACGCCGGCTCCATCGCTTCCTTCAAGCACACTGCCTTCGCCGCAATCGTATGCACCAGAGGCCCGCCTTGAATCCCAGGGAACGTCAATTTATCCAGCTCTTTCGCAAACGCCGTCTTGCACAGCACCAGCCCGCCACGCGGCCCGCGCAGCGTCTTGTGCGTAGTCGTGCTCACCAAATCCGCGTGCGGCACGGGACTCGGATGCACTCCCGCCGCCACCAGCCCCGCGATATGCGCCATATCCACAAAGAAAAGCGCGCCCACTGATTTCGCCGCCGCCGCAATCCGCGGAAAATCAATCACCCGCGAATAAGCGCTCGCTCCCGCCACAATCATTTTCGGTTTGTGTTCCGCCGCGAGCTTTTCGATTTCGTCGTAGTCAATCTGCTCGTTGTCCTGCCGCACTCCATAGGCCACGAATTTGTACATCCGCCCGGAAAAATTCAGCGGATGTCCATGCGTCAAATGCCCGCCATGTGAAAGATTCATCCCCAGCACCGTATCGCCCGGCTGCAGCGTGCTCATATACACCGACACATTCGCCTGCGTCCCGGAATGTGATTGCACATTCGCGTGCTCCGCTCCAAACAGTTCCTTCGCCCGGTCAATCGCGAGCTGTTCCACCTGGTCGGCAAATTCGCATCCGCCGTAATACCGCTTCCCGGGATAGCCTTCAGCATATTTGTTCGTAAAGACCGAGCCCATCGCTTCCAGCACCGCCTCCGACACCAAATTCTCGCTCGGGATCAGCTCCAGCCCGGTAGCCTGCCGCTCCGCCTCCTCCCGCAACAACGTAGCAATCTGCGGATCCACCCGCCCCAGGCCCCGCTCCATCCTCGTAGTTGCTTCAGTAGTCTTGGTCATCTCGTTTCCCTTTTTTCGGCCGCGTCGTGTTTGTGGTTCCATTTCCCGCACGGGCACGGCATGCTGTGCCCGTTCTTCAGCTGCGCAGCCTCCCGGCTTGCTGAGCTGCGAAGCGACTGTGCGCGGTGTCAGCACGGCCAAGGTCTGTCCGCAGAGTGCGCCGCCCACCATGATACCTCTAGTAGCCCGCGGCAGAGGCAGTGGGACCGTCACCTCCGCTAAATCTCATCATCGCAGTTTATGATCGATTCGAATGATAATAACCCACTTGCAAAAGTGGGTGTCCGCTTGAGTGCAAAAATTCCCGGCATCAGCAAAACGAGTCTTCGGCAATCATGGAAAGAGGTCCGCGCATCGCTAAAGTATGCGACAGTTAGAGATGTTGTTGAAACGGGTCGTCGTTGATGGGGCGGTTTCGCGCGCGGCCGGGAGCCGCACCCTACGTTTTTGAGGGTGGGGGGTTGGCTTCGATTCTAGTTCCCGCTGGTTCGTAACACGCAGCCCCACGGGGCGAGTGGCACCCTCGATCCGCTACGCCAAATTCTCCTGGATGAACCGCGGGCTCAGATGAACGTCCACCTGGACGAGTGGTCCATCCCCAATCGCTGTGAATTCGTGAATCTCGCCGGCCTTGATCACAAAAATGTCGCCGGCGCTACCTTCAAACGTCTGTCCGTTCACCGTCCACATTCCGCGGCCTTCCCGTACCAACTGGATTTCATCATAGGGATGCCGGTGCGGCCCCGGGCCTTTGCCGGGCAACGCGCTCAGTAAAAAGACCGAGACGTTCACCTCGCCGTGATCGGCGCCGACAAATTCGTGCGAGCTCCCGACAAACGGCAAGTTCTCCTGACGGACGTGGTACATGCTTGTGGTCCTCCTTGGGGGTTCCGTGTTTGGATGCGTGGCGGCTGACTTTGTACGCTTTCCTGCCCGGCTCGGGAGGAGTGAAGAAAACAGAAGGCAGCGTGTGGTCACACGGACTCGGTGCGCGGCGATCATTTCCGAGTCATTACCCAGCTGCAGCCTTCTGCTAAGATGCCAGCCATGAGCAAGCACGACTTGAACCAGATGTGGGAAGAACACTGCAAACACGAATTTACGACGCGGGACGTGAAGGCGACGCTGGACACCATGGTCGAAGACGCCTATGTAAATCACGTGCCCACGCTGACCGGAGGCGTGGGAAAGCCCGCGCTGCGTGAATTCTACGCCAGGGATTTTATTCCCAGCATGCCGCCAGACACCACGCTGAGACCGTTGTCGCGCACCATCGGCGAAGACCGCCTGGTGGACGAAATGATTTTTTCGTTCACTCATTCCCAGGAGATTCCGTGGATGCTGCCGGGAATTCCGCCGACCAACCGCCGGATCGAGATTGCGATGGTAGCGATCGTCAAATTCCGCGACGGCAAATTGGAGCATGAACATATTTATTGGGACCAGGCATCGGTACTGAAACAGATCGGCTTATTGACCGATGAGCGCTTGCCGGTGTTTGGAGTGGAGACAGCAAACAAGCTGCTGGAATTGAAAGCAGAGACGAAAAAGGCAATGCTTTAGAAAAATCGGACTGTAGTCCAAGAACCGCTTCGACGGTTACGGCGTCAACTGCACGTCGATTAGGATTTTGAGTTCGTCTTTGGCTCTGACGCCTGCTTTTCCGGGAGGCTTGATTCCGAAGTCAGTCTGCTTGACCGCGGCCTCGCCAGTGTAATGGCCGTCCTTCAGCGTGACCTGCGCGCTGACCGGCCGAGTCTGCCCGCGCAGCGTGAGATTTCCGCGCAGCGTCCAGCGATCTTGACCGGCGGACTCGGCGGCCGTGGATCTGAAGACGATTTCTTGATGCTGCTCGCTATCGAGGACTTCCGGGCCGAGCATCGTCCTCTGCACTTCGGCGCGTTCTTTTTCGGAAGCATCCTTGTCGATCACGCGGAGCTGCCGCGCATCCACGTGGATTTCGACCGCGGGAAGAGCGCCGGTTTCCGCTGTACCGTTGTGAATCGGAGCACGCACTTCGTGCTCATGACCGAACCCGGAGAACGCGCCAGTCTTGCCGACGTGGATTGTCAACGTGGACGTTTGCGCGTCAATGTTGTGTTGTTGCGCGCTCCCGCTCAGTGCGCACACCAAACTGGCTGCTGCCAGGAACATAGTTCGCTGCATGGTTCGCTCCATGGCTGGAAATTCGATTTTAGCTGCAAGGCGAACCGTGAGACTACTGTCACCCGGCTAGGATGGCAAGGCGTCGGCAGCGCAGGCGGCCGCGCGCGTCAGCAGCAGCGTGCGCTCACGCGAATTTTGCGCAAGCGAAGCGGCGCGAGTGAATTCGGATTGCGCTTCAGAGAGGCGGCCTAATTTTTTTAGCAGGTCGGCGCGGACGGCAGGAAGCAAATGGTAGGACCTAAGCGCCGGATCGGAAGTAAGGGAATCAACGATGTCCAGGCCGGCTTGCGGACCGAACGCCATCGAAACCGCTACTGCGCGGTTCAGTTCGATGATCGGACTCGGCGTCAGCTGCGCCAGCGTCGCGTAGAGCGTCGTGATGCGCGGCCAATCCGTTTGCTCAGCGGTGTTGGCGCGCGCATGGCAAGCGGCGATGGCGGCTTGCAAAGCGTAAGGACTTCGCGCGCCATTTAGCCATTCGGCGCGCTGCAGTTCAGCAAGCCCGTGGCGAATCAGCGCGTGGTCCCAGCGCGTGCGGTCCTGATCGGCAAGCAGAATCGGTTCGCCAGCGGAATTGGTGCGAGCGTGAGTGCGCGAAGCCTGGATTTCCATCAACGCAACCAGGCCGTGAACTTCTGGCTCGTCAGGAGCAAGCCCCGCAAGAATTCGGCCCAGACGCAAAGCGTCTTCAATCAACGCAGGGCGCATCCAGTCTTCGCCGGCGGTAGCAGAGTAGCCTTCATTGAAAATTAAATACAAAACTTCGAGGACGGAAGAAAGCCGCGCCGCCAGCTCGGGGCCGCGAGGAACTTCAAACGGGACGCGTGCCTCCGCCAGCGTGCGTTTCGCGCGCACTATGCGTTGCGCAATCGTCGGCTCCGGAACCAGAAAAGCGCGGGCGATTTCCTGCGTGGTAAGTCCGCCAAGCAAGCGCAGCGTCAGCGCGACTCGCGCTTCGGTCGAAAGCATCGGGTGGCAGGAAATAAAAAGCAGGCGAAGCAAATCGTCGCCGAAATTCTGTTCGTTGGCAGCGTCGAATTCTGCTTCAAAATTTGCCACGGCAGATTCCTGCAGGGAGTTGAGTTCGCGGCCGAGCTCTTCGTGTTTGCGCTCGAGAAGTTTGCTGCGGCGAAAATGATCGAGCGCGCGATGCTTGGCGGTGGCCATCAGCCAGGCGCCAGGATTGTCCGGTACGCCCGAGCTGGGCCATTGTTCGAGCGCAGCCACCAGAGCGTCCTGCGCGAGTTCTTCGGCCAGGCCAACGTCGCGAACGATTCGTGCAAGTCCCGCGATGATTCGCGCGGACTCGATACGCCACACAGCGTCAATGGCTCGATGCGTTGCGGCTGCGGTAGCGCTGGCTGCGGATTCGGTGGACACGGCGACCCTTTCCACTGGTGAAAGACTCAGCTTACGAAAAACATTTCACCAGTGAAAGGGCCATGCGCGACGCTGTAAAAGTGAGCCGAGGTCAGGACGTCCGAGTCAGGGCCACGACGCACCAATTCGCATCAGGAAGCAGCGGCGGCTTTATCAGCGCAGCTCGTTTCGCCCTGTTCGTAAACCTGGCGAAGTTCGCATTCGCCTTCACCGACAACCTTGAGGAATTGCTTGGCCAATTCGATAGCTTCCTCTTTCGAGTTGGTGCGAAGAATTGCAAACCCACCGACCAACTCTTTGGCTTCCGTGAAAGGGCCATCGGTGACCGTGAGATTCCCATCGGAGCGTCGTACGCGTGCGCCAAGAGCGCTGGGCAGGCAGCCTTCGGTGGCGACCAGCCAGCCGGCTTTGAAACCGTCTTCGATGAGCTGGCCCATCCTGGACATTTCTTCCTGCGACGGTGGAGTATTTCTTTCCACTGACTTGTACAAGCTTAGGAATTTCATCTGTGTGTCTCCTTTTTTCTGGAACTTTTGATGCGGTGACTCAACATAAATTATTTGCAGGGAGAAAAATCTTCAGGGCCGAGAATTTGGCGGACTTCGGTTTCGCCTTCCCAACCGGGCCAATATTTTTTATGCAACCCCATGAACTCGATCGCGGATTTCACCGCTTCTTCCCGTGATGAAAATTCCAAGATCCCGAAGCCGCCGACAATTTCCTTGGCTTCGGTGAACGGCCCATCGATCGCTTTGATTTCTCCGCCGGAAAGCCGGACGCGCGCCCCAACCGCAGTGGGCCCTAGTGCTCCGCCGCCATGAAACGCGCCGGATTTCGTGGCTTCTTCGTTGAGCCGACCCATCGCTTCGAGGAATTCCTTAGGTGGCTGCAGCGATTTTTCAGCGTGCTTGACCAACATCATGAATCGCATGTTCTATCTCCTTTTTTTCGTTTTTACTGGCACTACCCATACGTCGAATGAGAACCTTCGAAATCGACATGCCGCGAAACTTATTTTTTGGCGCCGAGTTGTTTGCCTAGTTCTCTATGGCGATCGATGGCTTCGCTGGGGGCGAAATCATCCATTTCAAAAAATTGCCGCAGTTCAATTTCGCAGTCCTGATGTTCATGCGGAGCGGGGGCGCGTTTGGCCCATTCCAGCGCTTCTTCGCGGGATTTTACCTGGATGATCCAGTAGCCGGCGATGAGTTCCTTGGTTTCAGCGAATGGTCCATCGACGACCGCGACGCGCTTACCGTTCGAATACTTAATGCGCGCGCCTTTCGAACTGGACTGCAGGCCGCTGAGATCGAGCAGCACGCCTGCTTTCATCAACTCTTCGTTGTACTTGGACATGGAGCTCAGCAGCGCTTCGCTGGGCATGACGCCGGCTTCGGACTCTTTGCTCGCTTTCACGATCATCATGAATTTCATGGTTCATCTCTCCCTTCATTTTTGCTCGGTACGACGAATGAGCTGACGAAATCGCCCGCTCAAAAAAGTTCTCTGAACAGTCATGCCACGGCAAACTTGGCGGCGGTCTGGAGCAGCGGCCAGAATAACAACATTTGCAGCGAGCACAGAGAAAACTGGTGGTGCGCCGACGCGTCCGGCTGCAGAGCCAGTGACGCCGTAAGCACCAGGGAGGGAAGAAGCGCAATGGCGTCCCTGGCGACGGAGCCTACGTAGTTGGACAGCTCGGCGGCGGATTGATCGAGACTCACGACCAAGATGATGGCGGCTACCAGTACAAGAACGGTCCGCAGGATTGGCTTGTTCGCTTCGGGGGTTGTGTGTTGGTTTGCCATGTTCGACTCCTTGAGACTGCTTTGCCTTGCCTCACTAGTTCGTCGAATGAGGCGAGTAGAAATCGACACCTGGCTGGCAATTTCTCGAAAAATTCTCGGTTCTATTTAACCTCTTTAGAATCAATGACCTGATAGCGTCAATACCAAAGCGGCGGGACCAGAAAACGCAGAGGCAAATCGGGGAAAAGATAACGCAGGATGGTGGCAGGATCTAGACCGGGAAGGGCTGCAAGTGATTACCGAGTTTTTTTTCGGTCGTTCTGGGCTACGCGGGCATTTACGATCTTTTTCACCAGGCGGGCGGGGAGGGGCTTGTCAGTCGGGAAGTGAATGGTGCCTTTTAGGATTTCGTAGCGCGATAATTCGTCTTTAAACATCTTCACAAGCGAGGGCGTGGAGAGGAACAGGCTGCAATGTTTGGGATATGCGGCAAAGCCCATCAACATGCCGTTGTATTTGTACATGGGCAGGCCGTAGCTGATGATTTCCGTGGTCCCTGCAGGGGCGGCGGTGCGGATCACAGCGCGGACTTTTTTCAGGGTGGAGCGCGCGGGTTCGGGAACGGCTGCCAGGTATTCGTCCACGTTTTTGGGGATGGCGGTTTTCTTCTTCATAGGATGGGCATATGGCGGCGGGCAACTTGAGTGTACACCGGGAGGGTCATGCGAACCAGGATTCCGGGCGGGGTTCCGGTGTTGACGCCGGACGCCGCGTCGGAAACAATGATTCACCATGCCACTTCGACTTTCCGACAAGAAACTGGCGGTGTTGGGCGCGGGAAAATTGGGCGGGATTCTGCTGCGCGCGTATCTGCGGCAAAAGCTATTTACGGCCAAGCGGGTAACCGCGACCGTGAAGCACGGCGAAAAAGCCGCTTCCATCGGCAGCGAACTGAAGCTATTCGTAACTACCGACAATCGCAAGGCAGTGAAGGGCGCGGACATTGTGTTGCTGGGCGTGAAGCCGCAGGTGATCGCGGAAGTGCTGAAGGAGATCGCGTCGGAGGTTAGCGAGAAGACGCTGGTTATTTCGGTAGCCGCTTCGGTGCCGACGAGCTATCTGGAACAGCATTTGGGTGCGAAAGTTCCGGTGATCCGCGCGATGCCGAATACTCCGGCGGCGGTGGGCTGCGGGATGACGGGAATTTGTCGCGGCGCGCACGCCGGGCCGGAGCATCTGGAAATTGCGCGTGCCATGTTTGACGCCGTGGGGCGCACGGTAGTGGTGGATGAAAAAAATATGGATGCGGTGACCGGACTCTCGGCGAGCGGGCCGGCGTTTGCGTACATTATTTTGGAATCGTTGGCGGAGGCGGGCGTAAAAGTGGGATTGCCGCGCGACGTGGCTACGCTGCTGGCCGCGCAAACGATGAAGGGCGCCGCGAGCGTAGTGCTGGAAACAGGAGAGCATCCGGCGCAATTGAAGGACGCGGTGACGACGCCCGCGGGCTGCACGATTGACGGAATTTTGGAGTTGGAAGAAGGGAAGCTGCGGGTGACGTTGATTAAAGCGGTGGTGAAGGCTACTAGCCGGGCGGGGGAGTTGCTGTTTGAGAAGTGACACGGAAAAAATCTGCCACAGAGGCACAAAGGCACAGAGACACGAAAGAATGCGAGGCAATGAAGTAACGAGGTAAGGACGGCGGTCGCGAGGCGGCAGCAGGGCTGCCGCCTGGGGTTAGGGTAGGGAGAGAAAAGCGGAGCGGGGCTCCGGCGCTCCAAAAGCGCCCGCTTCAGAAGGCGGCCGCTACGTGGTGATATGGTTGCATCGGGACTGTAACTTGAGCGATGAAATGCACGAATCGTCGAAGCCTAGGCCGGTACAAAAGAATGCGCAAGATTTGAAGACGCAATCGGCGTTGGCGATGGAGTTGCCGGTGACCATTGTTGGAGCGATCTTGCTCGCGGGATTCCTAGGCTATCTAGCGGACCGGTGGCTGCACACTTCGCCCTGGTTGATGATTACCGGCGGAGGTCTGGGATTCGTCAGTAGCATGGTCGAAATCATCCGGCGGTACCGCCCGCAGTGACCGAACACAAAGAATGACCAGCCAATCCTACATGCCGGAAGCAACGGTCGGCGGCGAGCAAGTGCTGCGCAGAATCGCAACTCTGACGGTCGGCTTCGGATTAGCGGCTGCGGCAACGGCGCTGGCGTTGCACCGGATGGATTGGGCGAAAGGGTTGGCGGGTGGCGCGGTGCTGGCGTGGCTCAACTTCCGCTGGTTAAGCCGCGGCATCCGGGCGTTGGTCGATGCGGCGCTTGCGCAAGCTCGCGATTCCGCGGCCGCAGCGGAGGCCGCCAGAACAGACGCGAAATCCAGCGCGTATCCCATAGTGACCTATTTAACGCTGGTGTTCCGGTACGCTTTGGTCGGCCTCGGAGTGTATGTTATATTTAATTATCTGCACGTTCCCCTGATCAGCGTTGGGTTGGGATTGTGCGCGTTTGTGGCCGCGATCCTTACGGCCAGTGTGTGGGAAATCAGCAGACCCGAAGAATGAGGAGCGAGCCCGGATAGGGCGCCAAGCACCGATGGAACACGCAAGTCCCATAACCTATTTTATAAACCACCATTTCGGCTGGATTGCGATGGCGATCCTTAACTCCCTGAACCAGAAGCCGGAAAATCCTGACTTGCCGATCCCCCAGCACTTTGTGATGAGCATCGTGGTGATCCTGGTGGTGACGCTACTGGCGATCATTCTGCGGATGCGCCTGTCGGTGGAGAAGCCGGGTGCGTTCCAGCAGGGTGCGGAAATGCTGCTGACCAATCCGATGAACATCGGCATCCGGGATATTCTGGATGATGCGGCGGGGCACCACGCTCGGAGTTTTATCTATTTTATCGGCACGATCAGCCTGTTCGTGCTTTTTTCCAACCTTATGAGCCTGTTTCCGTCGTTTTCCGCTCCGACCAGCGAGAAAACCGTGCCGCTGGCATGCGCAACTCTGGTGTTCATCTATTTCAACTATCAGGGTATCAAGCACCTCGGCGCTGGCCACTATTTCAGGAATTTTGCGGCGGGGACGCCGTGGTGGATCGCCTGGCTGATTCTCCCTCTGGAGCTGATCAGTGCATGCGCACGTGTGCTGTCTCTGACGGTCCGGTTATTCGCGAATATTTTTGCCAGCGACATGATCTACCTGATCTTTGTGAGCCTGCTTTCCGGGCTGGCGTCCTGGGGCTGGAACAAGAGTCCGGTGCTGGGCGTCGGCTTCGGAATTTTTCCGGCGCTGATACCCTTGATATTTGTTGCGCTTCACCTCCTGGTGGCGTTCGTCCAGGCATTCATTTTCACGGCGCTTCCGGCGGTCTATCTTGGATTGGCCACAGCGGAAGAGCACTAATCGAATTTGCCGGCTAGATTGCATTTGGCCGGCAGGGTGTCGCTCCAGTGTGAGCCCGGCTGCACGGTGTCCGGGGACCACCTCCTGGCGGCAATTGATAAGGAGGCAGTAATGAAGAAGCTGGGCTTGTTGTTGGGCGTGCTTGCCGGTGTGGCGCTACTTGCGCCTGCGGCATTTGCACAAGGCGGGGAAGCTGCGGCGGCGGGCAAGAGCGGTCTGCAATGGCTGGCGGCAATCTTTGGCGTCGGCATCGCGGCGTTTGGTTGCGGCCTGGGTCAGGGGCGGATTGGCGCGGCGGCACAAGAAGGTATCGCGCGGAATCCGGGTGCGGCAAAGGGCATGTTCATTCCGATGATTCTGGCGCTGGCGTTCGTTGAAACGTTGGTGTTGTTGACGTTCGTGACCGTATTCATCATGAAGTAGGTTGGTTTTAGGGAAAGTTTGGCGGGCCGGGAGTTTTTTCCGGCCCGTTTTTGTTTTTGAGAGGGCCAGCATGTGTGGCCCGCAACGCAAGACGAAAAAACTTGAAAAACGGAGAAAGGATAACGCGGAGACGCTGAGTGCACAGAGAATCGCGGAGAATGTTGTGAGAAGGATGTTCCGGTAGAAAGATAGATTTCGAGAGCAAAAAGAAAGACAGCGGGATAAACCCGTCGCTACAAATCGGGAGAATTCTTCTTACCTGAGTGGGGGCTTGCGCTGGGTGATGGTGATTTGGCCGGGCAGGAATGGGCGTTTCAGGACGGCTGCGATCAACTTGGCGATGATGCGTGAATCCAGTTGTTCAGGAGCCTTGTAGCTGAGGTTCATGTTGATGATTTTGTCGGCGAAAAAGTAGAGATTGTCGCTGGGAATGGTCTTCCAGAAGTCCGATCTCGAGGGATCGCCGCCTTCGGACTTGGCTTTCAGGTATTCCTCACGATCAAAACGTTTCGGTTCTTGCAGGAAAATTCCAGTCAGCTGGCCATCTTTCAAAAAGTGCTGGCTCACCCTGCCCTGATAGAGAGTTCCGTTGGTGCATAGAATATCGGCCTGAACTGTGGTGTTTGGATCCACATAGGAATAGGGAGTCAGAAGCGGGTGCCATTCTGAGATGTAGGAGAACAGCAGCTTGTCCGCGATCCACTGATAGACGAGGTTGGCCTTGTAACGAGCGAAGTGTTTTGCCAACTCGCCGGCCAAGGAAGCTTCCAAGATGATCAAGAGGGCGTACCAGAAAATCAGGCGGGCCTGGCGGCGCGAGCAACGGGCAAACGCGGGCCAGAATTGCGTACGCAAGCGCTGGAATTCGGTGTCGCTGTAGAGCGATTCGGTGAGGGTACGATAGTCGGTGCGACGCAGTTGCGACGAGTTGTCGCGCACCGGGAATGGAAAAGCTTTCATCCCTGGCAGGTACCAGCAACCGAACAGGGCGAGGGTAAAAGGAAGCGCGGCAATTCCAATGGCGCGGTAAGCCGTTTCGGTTTTGGAGAGGACGAAGTTTCTGGGAGGAACGAACCAGCCGAAGATGGTTCTGAAAATAGCTTCGGGAATTACCAGGTACAGGGTGAGGAGAAGGGAGAAGAGTACGACCAGCACGGACGCTTCATGCCGCGGGAGCTAGATGGTTGGCGGCCCTGATCTGGATTTCCTCACCATGGGGGCCCTGAAGCGTGATGGAACCGCCGTTGCGCATGGCTTGATCAATCACGTCGCTTTTCGCGAGGATCTGATCGCGGAGCCACAGGGGCACGGTACTTCTTTCGATCATGTCGATCAGGTCGCTGAGAGTCGTGACCATAGATGTTCCTCGGACAGCCCAACCAATCTAATCTAACAAATCTAATTTAACACCGGTGTGTAGCAGCGTCAACAAAGGAGCAATATCAAGGTAAGTAAGCAGCCGATTAGTGCGCAAGGCCGCCGATGAGGGTTTTGTCGAGCAGGAGGCGGAGGACTTGGTTGGGGAAGAGGCCGAAGTAGACGGTGCCGATGGCGGTGATGGCGAGAACGACGTTTACGGAGATGGGGAAGGCGATGGGGGCGGTGGATGCGGAGTCTTCGCTGGGTTCGCGCATGTACATAGCGACGATGACCTTGAGGTAGTAGTAGGAGCCGATGATGCTGTTGACGGCCATGAGGACGGCTAGCCGGATCAGGTTGGAGTTTACGGCGGCCTTGAAGATATAGAATTTGCCGAGAAAGCCCGCGGTGACGGGCATACCCAGAAGAGAAAGAAGGAACAGGCTGAGAGCGGCGGCGGCGAACGGATGGCGCTCGGACAAGCCGGCATAGTCTTCCAGCGTGACGTATTTTTCGTCCTTGCCACCGAGTTGCGAAACGATGGTGAACGCGCCCACTTTTACCAGCGCGTAGCTCAAAAGATAAAAGAGAACCGCGGCGTAGGCCGGCCCCCCATCGACGGCAGTAGTAGTGTCGCCCGAAGTCATGGCAGTGACCGCCGCGAAGGCTACGAGAATGTAGCCAGCGTGAGCGATGGAGCTGTAGGCGAGCAGACGCTTGACGTTAGACTGCACCAGCGCGCCGAGATTGCCGACGAACATGGTGAGCGCGGCGAGAATCCAGAAGGCCCAGAACCAGTAATGAGTGGCTGAGGGGACGGTGGCGAAAATTCTGAGCAGTAGCGCGAAGGCTGCGGCTTTGGGGCCAGCGGCGAAAAGCGCGCTGACGGGAGTAGGAGCGCCTTCATAAACGTCGGGAGTCCAGATCTGGAAGGGTGCGATGGCTACTTTGAAGCCGAGGCCGATGAGGATCAGTGCGAGGCCGAGCTTCATGAGCGTAAGTTGCGAGCCTTCAACTTGGCCCATGTTAGAGAGAATGGTGGAGCCGGATGCGCCGTAGACGAGGGCGATGCCGTAGAGGAAAAACGCGGTGGCAAACGAGCCGAGCAGAAAATATTTGAGAGAAGATTCGCTGGACTTTAGCGTGTCGCGGCGATAGCCGGCGAGGACGTAGCTGGCGATGGAGCTCATTTCGAGGCCGATGAAGGCGGTGAGGAGTTCCTGGGCGGAGGCTAGAACGCCCATTCCGGCGGTGGCGAATAAAATGAGCGCGAAGAATTCGGCGCCTTCGAGTTTTTCACGAGTGAGATAAGTTTCGGCGGCGAGAATGACCAGCGCGGCGACCGAGCCGACCAGCAAGTGAAAGAAAAAGCTGAAAGTGTCCGATTGGATGAGTCCGAGGAAGCCGGGGCCAGGATAACGCATAGCAAAGACACTGGAAGCGGTGCCAGCGGCGGCTCCGATGACCGCTACGGTGGTGAGCGCGGTGCGATTTTTGGTAAACGGCTGCAGCAGCATCAGCAGGACGCCGAATGCGCACCAGATAAGTTCCGGCATTACGCGGTAGAAATCAGCGGAGCTGGGAGTGGCGAAAGTCATCTAGCGGTTGCCGGACCTTTCAAGAGATGTTGCGGGCTGGTCGGAAGAACCCGCAGGCAAGGGCGGCGTGCGGGGCACCCGGGCTTCATACGACCACGGGCGATCCATGCTTTTGCGAATGGTGTCGGTGGCGGTTGCGGTGCGGCGGGTGAGGAACGGTGAGTTGACGCCCATCCAGAGAATGATGACGGACATCGTGGCGAGAATGAAGCGTTCGCGCTCGGAAGCGTCGGGCAGAGTTTTATTTTTTTCGACGGTGACTTCGCCGAAGAAAACCCGCTGGTAGGACCAGAGCAAATAGCAGGCGGAAAGGATTACGCCGGTCGAGGCCCATGCCGACCATTGCCAGTGCACGATGTAGGTGCCAAGAAGAATTAAATATTCGCCGACGAAACCGTTGAGTAGCGGAAGGCCGAGGGAGGCTAACGCTACGAACAGGAAAAATGCCGAGAGGCGCGGCATCGGAGTGGCGAGGCCGCCGAACTGCTTCATTTCAAAAGTGTGGCGGCGATCGTAGAGCATGCCGACGAGCAGGAAGAGGGCGCCGGTAGTGATACCGTGGGCCAGCATTTGGTAGATGGCGCCTTGCATGGCGATGGCGTTGAAGGAAAAGATACCGAGGACGACGAAGCCGAGGTGGCTGACGCTGGAATAGGCGACCAGTTTTTTGAGGTTGGGCTGAACCATCGCTACGAGCGCGCCGTAGATGATGCCTATGATGGCGAGGGGGGCTATATAGGGCGCGGCTTTGTGCGAGGCCAGCGGAAACAGAGGCAGGCAGAAACGCATCATGCCATAGGTGCCCATTTTGAGAAGTACGCCGGCAAGGATTACGGAGCCTGCAGTGGGAGCTTCGACGTGGGCGTCGGGTAGCCAGGTGTGCAGCGGGAAGAGCGGGACTTTGATGGCGAAGGCTACGAAGAAGGCGAGGAACAACAGCATCTCGGTCTGGGGGAGAAGAACGATCGGCGCTCCGCTCGCCAATTGTCCGGTCTGCAGCGCGCGCTGAATTTCGACCAGATCGAAAGTGCCGGTGGCGTTGTAAAGCCACAGAATGCCGACGAGCATGAGGATGGAGCCGGCCATGGTGTACAGAACGAATTTGACGGCGGCGTAGATGCGGCGGTCGTGGCCCCAGATGCCGATGAGCAGGGCCATGGGAATGAGCATGATTTCCCAGAAGAGGAAGAACAGGAAAAGGTCGAGGGAAAGGAATACGCCGACTACGCCGACTTCTAGCATCAGCAGTGCAATGAAAAATTCTTTTACACGATGGTTGATGGAGTTCCATGACGCGAGTATGGAGATCGGAGTCAGCAGTGTGGTGAGAATTACGAGGAAGATGCTGAGGCCATCCACACCCATGTGGAAATGGATGGGCGGGGAAGTAATCCAGGGCACGTCGAGGTCGAGCGCGTAGCCGGAGGAGCCGATGGGCACGCGCGGGATGAGCAGAAGGGAGAAGAGAAATTCGGCAGTAGCGACTACCAATGCCATGGCGCGAATGAATTTAAAATCGTCGGAGCGTAGAACTAGCAGCGCAATGGCTCCGATGGCGGGCAAGAAAGTCAGAATCGGGAGAATGAGGTCGGGGCGGTTCATTTGGTCACCGCGGCTTGAGCTGGGGCAACGAATGCGTGCAGTGCCGGCCAGAAAATAATGAAGATGATAGCGAGAGCGCCGACGACCACCCAGACGGCGTAGCTGCGGGTGTTGCCGGATTGCGTGTGGCGGACGGTGTCGCCAACTGCGGTGGCTCCGTGGGCGATGCCGTTGACGGTGCCGTCGATGGCTTCGACGTCGACGACCTTCCAGAGGACATTTTCAGAGAGCCAGACCAGCGGACGAACGATGGCGGCGGCGTAGAGTTCGTCCACGTAATATTTGTTGTAGAGCGTGGTGTAGGCGCCCTTGAGGGACTTGGCGAGTTCTGCAGGTTTGCCGGGCTGTTTGAGATAGAGCCAGAAGGCGACCAAGAAGCCGACGGTTGCACTGGCGACGGCAACGATGGCGAGTGTGATCTCTAGCGAGTGTGCGGCGGCTTCACTCAAACCTTCGATTTCGCCGCGTGCGCCAAACACTGGCAAAAGGAAATTTGCGAAATAATCTGCGCCGCCGAAAAAGGAAGGAAGTGCGAACCAACCGCCGAAAATCGAGAGGATTGCGAGGACTACGAGAGGGCCCAACATGCTCCAGGGCGATTCGTGTACGTGGACATGATGCTCGTCGTAGCGCTGCTTGCCGTGAAAGGTGAGGAAGATCAGCCGGAACATGTAGAACGCGGTGAGCAGGGCGGTGAGCAAGCCGACGGCGTAGAGTAAGTGGCCGCCATTGCCGCCGACCGTAAAGGCGCTGAAAAGAATCGCGTCTTTTGAAAAGAAACCTGCGAAGAGCGGCGCTCCCGCGATGGCCAGCGTGGCAATCAGCATGGTCACGTACGTAACTTTGATTTTTTTGCTGAGGCCACCCATTTTTAGCATGTCTTGTTCGCCGCCCATTGCGTGAATTACCGAGCCGGCGGCGAGGAAGAGCAGAGCTTTGAAGAAGGCATGAGTCATCAGATGGAAAATGCCTGCGCCGAATGCGCCGACTCCGCAGGCCAGGAACATGTAGCCGAGCTGGCTGACAGTGGAGTAGGCGAGAACTTTCTTGATATCGGTTTGCACCAGCCCGATGGTGGCGGCAAAGAGAGCGGTGGCGCAGCCAATGGTAGCCACTACGACCAGCGCGGTTTCGGAATGTTCAAACAGGATGTGTGAGCGGGCCACTACGTAGACGCCCGCGGTGACCATGGTGGCGGCGTGGATCAAGGCGCTGACGGGCGTGGGGCCTTCCATGGCGTCCGGTAGCCAGACGTAGAGCGGGAGTTGCGCGGATTTGCCGCAGGCTCCCATGAAGAGCAGCAGGCACGCGATGGTCATCATGCCGAAGGCGCCCCAGGCTTCGTGGGGCCAGCTCTGCTTGGTGATTTGGTCGAATAGGTCGTGAAAATCGAGCGTATGGAAGGTTCTGAAAAGCAGAAACATGCCGAGCATGAAGCCGAAATCGCCGATGCGGTTGACGATGAAGGCTTTTTTGCCTGCATCGGCGGCGGATTTTCTGAGGAAGTAAAAGCCGATGAGCAAATAGCTCGACAGACCAACGCCTTCCCATCCGACGAAAAGAAGAACGTAGTTGGCAGCGAGGACCAGGATCAGCATGAAAAACATGAAGAGGTTGAGGTAGGCGAAGAAGCGGTAGTAGCCGCCTTCGTGGGCCATGTATCCGGTGGAGTAGATGTGGATGAGGAAGCCGACCCCGGTCACCACGAGGACCATGACTACGGTGAGCTGGTCCATTTGCAGGTCGAAGCCGGCGCGGAAGTTGCCGGCGACGATCCAGTCGAAGAATTCTTTGCGGAAGATTTGGCCAGTGGGGGCGACATAGGTCACGAATTCGCGGACGGCTTCCAGCGCGCAGGCGAAAGAAATGCCGGTCGAGGAGAGTGCTACGGTATTGACGATTTTATTCGGCCATTTGAGGCCGAAGAAGCCGTTGACGGCTGCGCCGAGGAGCGGGAGCAGCGGGATGATCCACAGATGATCGAGAATCGGCTGATTGGACATTAGAGTTTGAGCAAATCCACGCGCTCGATGTTGAGCGAGCGACGATTGCGTGCTGTAAGAATGATGATGCCGAGGCCGACGGCGGCTTCCGCGGCGGCAACGACAATCACGAAAAGCACAAAAACCTGGCCATCAAGTTTGTGTCCGCCGATCTTGTCGGGCATTGACTGGCTGAAGGCCACGAACGCTAGATTGACGGCGTTGAGCATCAGCTCGATGGACATGAAAATGGTGATGATGTTGCGCTTGACGACGAAAGCCACGGCGCCGAGGCCGAAGAGAATTGCGCTTAGGACGAGGTAATACTGCGTCGGCACCATGTCAGGTTTTCTTCTCCCGCTGCGCGAGGACCAGAGCGCCCATAATTGCTACGAGGATCAGAAACGAAGTCAATTCGAACGGGTAAACGAAGGTTGAGAAAAGCGACATGGAGATGTCGGTGGTACTGGCAAGAGCGTCGGGAGTGACATTATTTGGAACCGCGCTTCCGTTGTGAATCATTGCTGCGGCGAGAAGCCCGGTCAGCGCGAGAGCGAGCGGCAAGCCGCCGAATTTGGCCAGCTTGGAAAAATCGGTGTGTTCTTCGGCGCTGGCATTGAGCAGCATGATGACAAAAACGAAGAGCACCATGATCGCGCCGCCGTAGACGATGATCTGCACCGCGGCGACGAACTCCGCGCCCATCAACAGGTACAGTCCGGCCAGCGAAACCATGACCACGATCAGCGAAAGCGCGCTGTGAATCGGATGCTTCTGCAGGATCAGGCTGAGCGCGCCGACTACCGCGAGAGCCGCAAGAAGGAAAAAGACGATCAAAGGAGCGCTCATGGATGGCCCCAGCGGAGAACGCATCCCGCGGTGATAATGACATTGGCGATCGAAACGGGGAGCAACAACTTCCAACCGATATGCATAAGCTGGTCATAGCGGAAGCGAGGCAGCGTGCCGCGGGCCCAGACATAGAAGAACAGGAAGAAGAAAATTTTGCTGAGCAGCCAAAACGGTCCTTGGATGTATTCGTTAACTTCGTGCAGCGGAGCGATCCAGACTCCCGCTAGAAGCAGTGCGCCGACTCCGGCGATAGCTGTGCCTAGGCCGGGAAGAATCACTTTGCCAAAAATGGTCTCGTATCTGACGCCGTCGAAGATCACCCACAGACCGAACGGAATGAGGATGAGGCTCGGTAGGTAGTGTGTGAACTGTAGCCAGGGCAAATCCGGGATCGGAGAGTACCATCCGCCAAAAAAGAGAATCGCGCAGAGCGAAGATACGCTGATCATGCTGGTGTATTCGGCGATGAAGAACATCGCGAATTTAAAGCTGGAGTACTCGGTGTGGAATCCGGCGACGAGTTCCGATTCGGCTTCCGGCAAATCGAAGGGCACGCGATTGGTTTCTGCAATTGCGGAGATGAAGAAACATAGGAAGCCGACTACCTGCGGAAAGCCGCCGTGAAAGGTGAAGATGTTCCAGGAAAGCAGGCCCCACTTGGAACTGTCCTGCAGGCTGATGATTTTGGTAAGGCTGAAGCTGTTTGCCATCAGCACGACGCCCACAACGGACATGGTCATTGATAATTCGTAACTGACCATTTGGGCGGAGCTGCGCAGGCCGCCGAGTAGCGGATATTTGCTGTTGGAAGCCCAGCCGGCGAGCGCGACACCGTAAACGCCGAGTGCGGTGATGGCAAAAAGGACGAGCAAGCCGATATCGGGATTGGTGATCCAGAGGTCGATCTGGTGACCGAAAAACGTAAAGGGAGGGGGCAGGGGTTTGGGCCCGAAGGGAATTACGGCGAGTGACGCGAGCGCAAGCGTGAGCGCGAGAAACGGCGCGAGAAGATAGACGAATTTGTCGACGCCCCCGGGCATGACGTCTTCTTTGAATAGGAATTTCAGCCCATCGGCGGCGGGCTGCAAAAGTCCGTGCGGCCCTACACGATGCGGGCCGACGCGGGATTGCATCAGCGCGACAACTTTGCGTTCGAACCAGGTGAGATAGGCGTTGACGGTGAGCACGATGAAAAGCAGCAGGGCGATTTTGCCGAAGGTCAAAACCCAGAAACCGCCATCCTGCGTGAGAAATGTTGTGACGGAGTTCACGATTTCGCCTGCGCCTCCGGCACGGATTCGATGGTGGTGCAGAAGCGGCCTAGCGTACCGCTGGTGAAAAGTGTGTCCTGCGCGGAGTGGATCAAGCCCACGGGAATGTCGTAGGGCGCGTTGCCGTTGCGCTTTACTTCGACCTGCGCAGATTCCGCGCCACCGGTAAGCAATCCTGTTAATTCGAGGTCGTAGCCGGGAACCGTTTTGCGAATCTCTTCGAACACCGCGGCGACATTCTTGTAATGAAATGCTTTGCCGAGGCCCTGCTTTTCAAGTTGATGCGACAGGATTCGCAGTAGATCGAAATCGCTGCGTGGGCCCATGACTTCGGCAGCCTTGTGCAGCAGCTGCACTTCGCCGGAAGTGTTGGTGACCGTGCCATCTTTTTCGTAGGCGGATGCAGCGGGGAAAACGATGTCGGCCTGCTTGGCGGTTTCGGTCATGAAAAGTTCGTGAACGATCAGCAGTTCGGTTTTGCCGCGGCCGTAGCCGAGCGTGCCAAAGTGCGCGAGGGGATTTGCGCCGACAACGTAAAGCGCCTTGAGTTTGCCTTGCTGCGCGGACTCCACCATTTGCGGAGCGGCCATGCCCGATTTGGAAGTCTTGGTATAACCGGGGCCACGGTCGGGCAGCACACCCATGTCGGCAGCACCGCGTGAGTTGGCGTAGTCGCCGAGCGCCATGTAGCGGACTTTGCCATGTAGCTTCGAACCGAAACCGACCAGGTCGGCAATGGCCCCGCCGGAAAGCTCTGAGCCGAAGACCATCGCGACATCGGATGCCGCATCGAGCGCAGCTTTTAGTTGTGTGAGTTGTTCGACTAGCGCTGGACCGAGCGGCGCCTCGTTGTGCAGCCAACGCACTGCGGCGGCTTCCTGGCCTTCCGCAATTTGCACAAATTGTTCGGCTTTGCGTGCGAGCTTAATCTCTTTCGAATGGATGATGTACAGCTTCAAACCGTGATGGCGGACGCCGGTTCGAATCTGCCACGCGACCAGTGGATTTTGATTCGTGGGGTCGTTGCCAATCAGCAGAACCGCTTGCGATTTGTAAAGCTGGTCCATTGTGAGCAGCGAATCTTTGGCGTTATCAGCGAGCGCGGTGATCAAGCCGGTGTAGTCCGCGCTGCGGTGATGATCGATATGCGAAGTGGCAAAAGTTTCTCGCGCCAATTTTTGCAAGAGATAATTTTCTTCGTTCGAAGTGCGATTCGAACCGATGAAGCCGATCGCGTCCGCTCCATCGCGTGCGCGAATGGCTTTTAATCTAGTAGCGGCGGCTTGCGCAGCTTCTTCCCAGGAAACCGGCAAAAGCTTATCGCCCTTGCGGACCATGGGCTGCTTGATGCGGTCGGGATGCTTGGTGAAATCGAAACCGAAGCGGCCCTTGATGCAGAGAAAATCGCCGTTAATGCCACTCATATCGCGATTATTGGCGCGCAGAATTTCGTGATTGCGGACGCTGAGCGTGGTTTTGCAGCCGTTCGAACAGTGCGCGCAAACGGTGGGGACGTATTCCATTTCCCAGGGGCGTGTCTTATAGCGATAAGTTCCGCTGGTGAGCGCGCCGACCGGGCAAATATCAATGCACATGCCGCACTCTTCGCATTCGAGGTGGTCTTCGCGGTTGGGAATGATCACGCTGTTTGCGCCGCGCATGCCGACGCCAAGCGCCTTCACGTCCATGCCCTCATCGCAAACGCGCACGCAGCGGAAGCACAAAATGCAGCGCGGTGCATCGTAGTAAACAATTTCCGACCATTTTTCTTCGGGGCGGTGAATTTTTTCCTCGACAAAGCGGCTGGTGTCGGCGCCGTAGCGGAAAACCATGTCCTGCAGTTCGCACTCGCCGCCTTTATCGCAGACCGGGCAATCGAGCGGATGGTTGGTCAGCAGAAATTCCAGAACGCCTTTTCGCGCCTGCTTGATCTGCGGCGTGTCGGTTCGAACCACCATGCCGTCGGTTGCGACCAGCGTACAGGCGGTCTGCATCTTGGGCATTTTTTCGACTTCGACCAGGCACATGCGGCAGGCGGCCTGCAGCGAAAGACCGGGGTAATAACAGAACGACGGAACTTCGGTGGCGATCTGCTTGGCGGCTTCAATGACCAGCGTTCCCGCGGGAACCTGCAGTTCGCGGTCGTTGATCTTAAACGTGACTAATTTCTGTTCGCTCATGATTTCCTAGCGGGCACCCAGAAGCGCTTCCGTGTTTTTGTAGGCGCAGCGGCCGTTCAAATGATCTTCAAATTCGCTGCGGAATTTCTGCACGATGCTGATGGTGGGCATGGCGGCGGCGTCACCGAGCGGGCAGAAGGTGCGGCCCAGCATGTTTTTCGAAAGCTCTTCCATCAAATCGATATCTTCGCTGCGCCCGAATCCGGCATGGAAGCGCTCCAGCATTTTGCGCAGCCAGGTGGTGCCTTCGCGGCAGGGAATGCACCAGCCACAGGATTCATGTGCATAAAAATGCATGATGCGGCGCGCCATGTCCACCATGCAGGTATCTTCGTCCATGACCACCATGCCGCCGGAGCCCATCATGCTGCCGGCTTTGGCGACGGAATCGTAATCCATGGGCAGATCGATTTCGTCGGCAGTCATCAAGGGGCAGGAGCTGCCGCCGGGAATGACGGCTTTTAATTTTTTGCCGTTGGGGATGCCGCCGGCCATTTCGTAGATAAACTTTTTCATGTTCATGCCCAGCGGAATTTCGTAAATGCCGGGCTTGTTGATGTGGCCGGCTACGCAGAGCAGGCGCGTGCCGCCGTTTTTCGGAGTGCCGCGATTGGCGTAAGCTTCGCCGCCCTCGCGGATAATGGCAGGAACGGCACTGAGAGTTTCAACGTTATTGATGATGGTCGGGCAGCCGTAGAGACCCACGACAGCAGGGAAGGGAGGCTTGATGCGTGGATAACCGCGCTTGCCTTCGAGCGATTCCATCAGAGCGGATTCTTCACCACACTCATAAGCGCCGGCGCCGGTATGAATCAGCAAATCGTAATCGAAGCCACTGCCGAGAATATTTTTGCCGAGATAGCCGCGCTGATAAGCTTCCTCGATTGCGATTTCTACCAGATCGAGCACGTAGCGATATTCGCCGCGAATATAGATGAAGCCGCGATTGGCTCCGATGGCGCGTCCGGCGATGACCATACCTTCGATCAACTGGTGTGGGTCCATTTCCATCAGCGGACGATCCTTGCAGGTGCCGGGCTCGGATTCGTCGGCGTTGCAGATCACATATTTCGGTTTCGGATTGTCTTTTGGCACGAAAGACCACTTCATGCCGGTGGGGAAGCCAGCGCCACCGCGTCCACGCAGATTGGATTTTTTGACTTCGTCGATGATGGCGGCCGGCGTCATTTCTTTCAGAGCTTTTTCCAGGGACTGATAGCCGCCATGTTGCAGGTAAACATCGATTTTGCAGGAATCCTTTACGCCGAACAGCCTGCTGATCAGCGGAGTTTCTTGCGGGTCGCGTGGATGCACGGCGCCGGAAATGACTTCGACCGGAGCGGGCTTTTTGCCGGCGTCGAGATCTTCGATGATCTTATCGAACGAGGATGGAGTGAGATTCTCGTAGAAATCGTAATTAACCTGGATCGCGGGGGCCCCGGTGCACGCGCCGATACATTCGACTTCTTCGAGGGAAAAAACGCCGTCTTTGGTGACTTCCTTATGGCTGACTTCCAAGCGCTTTTTGGCTTGTTCGAGAATGTCGTAGCCGCCGCGCAGCATGCAGGCGACGTTGGTGCAGACTTGGACGTGATGCTTGCCCACCGGCTTGCGGTGCAGCATGGAATAGTACGCGAGCGTCTCTTCTACCTGAACGGTGCGGAGGTCAAGGCGGGTGGCGATTTCCGCGATCATTTCATCGCTCACGAAGCCGAACTCGTCTTGCGCGTACATCAGCATGGGAATCAGCGCGCTGCGCTTGACGGGATAAGCGTTTTGCAGCTTTTCAAACCGCGCCGTGAGTTGTGGTGACAGTTGCATAATCTCCAGTTTTGCTGCTGAACCCGTGACGATTTTCAGCTCCTCTACTGCATCAAGCGCGAAAGCGGGAGCAGGGCTCCCGCACTCAAAAAAACTTACCGATCGACGTCGCCGAGAACAATATCGATGGTTCCGATGCAGGCGATCACATCGGCCAGCAATTGCCCTTCGATGATGCGGGGCAGCGCTTGCAGATTGATGAACGACGGCGAACGGAAATGGCAGCGCAGCGGTTTCGGCGAACCGTCGCTCACGATATAGCAGCCGAGTTCGCCGCGCGGCGATTCGATGGCGACGTAGGCGTCTCCAGGCGGCGGCGAAAAACCTTCCGTGAAAATTTTGAAGTGGTAGATGAGGGCTTCCATCTCTGTCTTCATTTTTTCCCGCTCGGGAGGAATGATGCCGGGAGCCTCCGCACGAACCGGGCCCTGATCGGTGATTTTGGCCATGGCCTGTTCGACGATTTTCAGGCTTTCGCGAATTTCGGCTACGCGCACCATGTAACGGCCGTAGCAATCGGAATCGGTGCGGGTGGGCACGTCAAATTTAAATTCTTCGTAGCTGGAGTACGGGAAAACCTTGCGATTGTCGTAAGCCAGGCCTGCCGCGCGCAACGTCGGTCCAGTCATACTGTAGGCGATGGCGTCTTCCAGTTTGATTTTGCCCACTTCTTTGAGGCGCGCAAGCCAGATGCGGTTTTCGCTGAGCAGCGTTTCGTAATCGTCCACGCGACTGGGCATCATCTTCAAAAAGCGTTTGACCATCTCGCGCCAGCCAGCGGGCGGTTCCAGCGCCACGCCGCCGATGCGGATGTAGCTGGTCATCATGCGCTGTCCGGCAAAGCGCTCGAAAATCTTCAGAATTTCTTCGCGCTCGCGGAAGCAATACAGAAACACGGACATCGCGCCCATGTCGATGGCGTGAGTGCCGAGCCAGACCAGGTGTGAAGAAATGCGCTGGAGTTCGACCATCATGACGCGGATATATTGTGCGCGCTTGGGAATTTCCAGGCCGAGAAGTTTTTCCACTGCCAGGCAGTAAACGAGGTTGTTGCCGAGCGGATTGAGGTAATCCATCCGGTCGGTGAGCGTGATGGCCTGCGAGTAGGTTTTGTGTTCGCAGGATTTTTCGATGCCGGTGTGCAGATAGCCGAGATCAGGAACGGCTTTAACGATAGTTTCGCCGTCCAGTTCCAGCGCCACTCGAAGCACGCCGTGAGTAGACGGGTGCTGCGGCCCCATGTTGAGGACCATTGTTTTCGATTGGCCAGTGGCTGTTTCTACAGTGGTCATGGTTCTAATGTTGTTCGCCTACCGCTAATGTCGGGCAACTTCCAGTTTATTGCTTTTTGAAGCCAGGTAAAAATGTCGCCGGAACGTCGCGAAAGCCTTCTGTCGGGTAATCGCGCCGAAGCGGATGTCCTTCCCAGTCGTCGGGCAACAAAATACGGCGCAAATCCGGATGTCCGTTGAAGCGAATCCCCATGAGATCGAAGATTTCGCGCTCCAGCCAGCCGGCTCCGGGCCAAACGGGAACCACCGAATCAACGACTGGATCGCTGCCGTGCACGCGCGTGCGCAATCTAATTTTTGCTTTCTTGGGAATAGAAACCAGGTGGTAATTCAGTTCGAAGCGCGGCTCAACAGGAAAACGATCCACCGAGGTGGCGTCGGAAAGCAGATTAAATTGCAGCGTGTCGCAGCAATATTTGGCGGTGGCGAGAAGCAATTCGCGGGGCACCAGCAGCGTTGTTTCGCCATGAAACTCGATGACATCGGAAACCGAGTTTGGGTTCCAGGCGCGAAGACGTTCGGCTACAACATCAGCCTTTGGACTGCCACTCTCTGCCACGATTTGTCCGATTTAGCGCGACTGGCTAAGTATGCCAGTCCAGCGCACCCTTTTTCCAAAGATAGATATAGCCGACCAGCAGGATCGCGATGTAAATCATCATTTCGTAAAAGCCATAGCGCCCGAGGGTGCGAAAAACGACCGCCCACGGGTAGAGAAAAATCGCTTCCACATCGAACAGAATAAAAACCATCGCCACCAGATAAAACTTTACGGAAAAAGGCTCGCGCGCGTCGCCGGTCGGCTCCATGCCGCACTCGTAAGCCTGCTGTTTGGCGCGATTTGGCCGCCGCCAGCCGATTAAAACGGAAAGAGTGCTGATCAGTCCGGCCAGGACGGCGGCGACCAGTAGATGGAGGACCAGAGGCCCGTAAGTATGCAAGCCTGAACCACTCATAGGCGAAGCGGTATAATAACGGGGGACACGGTGTTCGGTCAAATCGCGCGATAAAACTTTGTGCGGGGACTCTAGTTAGAAGGATTTCCTGGCGGGCGGACTTTCACGAATGTTGTTTGGGCACAATAGCAACGTAACGGTGGGCGCGGACGTGGTTCACGTGCAGACGGAGGACCGCGGAGCGAGTCACGCGTTTATTGACACCACCGTGCACTGGCATGGGCGGGTGCTACATCGCCGGACCAGCAACTATCAGGACTTGCTGCCGTTGGATGGGGAGAAAGAGAACGCGTTGAAGGCGCGGCTCGATGATCAACACCGCGGCGTGATCGAGGAGATAAGAACGGGCGCGCTGAAGCTAACATTTCCTGTGCCTCCTACGCCCATTGCGGCACCGCAGAAGCACGTTCCGCTTGCGCCCAATGCGCGGACTGCTGCGCCAGCTAGGTTGAAAGTGGAACTGATCAACGCCAAGACCTGGCTTTCAGGCAAGCAGGCGACTTTGCAGTTGATGGTGCGCGATGCGGCGGGAAACGCGGCAGTGGGCGCTGAAACCAAAGCTCGCGTGGAGGGCGCCGAGAGTCCGGCGGAGTTTTCGACACTGACGGGAAACGACGGCGGAGCGATGCTGCACTTTGCAATGCCCAAATTGAGCGGGGCAGAGGTCGCATTGGTGATTGAAGCAAGCCGCGATGGGGCCAAGGGTCATTTGCGATTCCAACTGCACGCGAAACCGCGTGTCTGAGCCAGGATATGAGCGAGAACATTTCCATCATTGTGAATGGAGAAGAGCGAACCGCCGTGCCTGGCGCGACGGTGACGCAGCTGCTTCTGGCGCTGGGAATTCATGGCGGCCGTGTCGCCATTGAGAGAAATCTCCAGATCCTGCCGCGTTCGGACTGGAGCGAAACGCGTGTTGCGGACGGCGATCGGTTCGAGATAGTGCAGTTTGTCGGCGGCGGATAGCGGTGGCGGAAACGAAGCAGCAAAAAACACCCGCCTCGGAAGGCGGCCGCTACAAAAAAAGAGCAAGACCGCGGGATAAACCCGCCGTTAAATACCCGTCAGCAGGTGACCCATCTTTTTCTTTTTCGTTTGCAAGTAGGCCCGGGAAATTTTGGAGATGCGCGGCTGGCAAGGCACACGTTCGATGACGTGGATTCCCGCTTCTTCCAGTTGACGAACTTTTTCCGGATTGTTGGAGAGCAGACGGATCTGAGTAGCGCCGAGTTTCTTCAGGATTTGCGCGGGGAAATCGTAATCGCGGGCGTCGGCTGCGAAGCCCAGTGATTCGTTGGCTTCAACTGTGTCCATGCCCTCGTCCTGCAATTCGTAAGCGCGCAATTTGTTCATCAGGCCGATGCCACGGCCTTCTTGTGGCAGATACAGAAGAATTCCGGACGGCGCTTGGCTGATTTGTTTCATGGAGAGTTCCAGTTGCGCGCGGCAATCGCAACGCAGGGAACTGAGAACATCGCCGGTGAGACACTGTGAATGGACTCTAACCAGTGGCAACGATTTTTTCGATTTGAAAGGGCCGCGAATCTTGCCGCGCACCAGGGCAACGGCTTCGTCCTGTGGTCCAAGTCCACGAAAACCATGAATCGTAAAGCGGCCGTAGCGGGTAGGGAGTTCGGCGTGAGCGACGTCTTCCGCCAGATGTTTTGCGGCGCGAAGTGCCGCTGACTTTTTTCCGGGCATAAGAACTCACGATTATAGCAGGGGTGATACTTACGCGCAGACCGGGCTCCCCGCTTTACAGACGTGCGACGATTGGCTAGCGTTGAGACCCGAGCGGGCAGAAGCGGGCGCAAGGATTATGGACGTTTCTTCATTTTCTCCGAGAGATTTTCTATTTACGCTGCTGCTGAAGGTGGGCGTGGCGGCGTCGATTGGCGCGTTGCTGGCTCGCTGGAACACGTTTCGCCGCGTGCTGTTCACCGAAGAGCGCGACGTTGACCAGAAAATCAAACTGATGGTTTTTATGGTGCCGCCGCTGATTCTGGGAGTGACGCTGCGGCTGGTCGGTGCGCAATACCGTTTCGCGGACCTTTCGTTGGAAGGCGCCTTCCTGATGGGATTGCTTGGCGGGCGCGTGGTGGGGCCAATCGGCGGTGCCGTCATCACGATTCCCACGCTGATTGCGCATGAATGGCTGGGGATGCCGGTTGCGGCCACGGCGGGGCTTATCGGCGGACTGATGCGACAGGCGATTCCCAACAAGGAAGAGTTGTGGAACTTCGGCCCATTTACATTTCTGAACATCCCGAAGGCCGTAGTGAAATTTCTACGTAAGGTGGATATCCCGTGGGAAATGCTTCCACTGGGCGCTTGCGTTGGATTGGAATTGGGGCGGGTGGCGCTGGTGGCTGCTACCAAGCCGAAGTGGTTGTTTGCCGTTGATCAGCATTGGGATTGGTGGCTTGGGCTGGCGGTGATTGCGACGCTTATGTCGGTGGCGGCGCCGCTGAAAATCTGGAACAACACGCGCATCGAGATGAACCTGGAGCGCCACCAGCAACTGTTGTTGAAGGCGCGCATGGACGCGCTGTCCAGCCAGATCAATCCGCACTTTTTGTTTAACACGCTGAACACGGTATCGGCGCTGATCCGGTTCGATCCGGATACGGCTCGCGGGGTGGTGTTGCGGCTAAGCAATATTTTGCGGCGGCTGCTGCGCAAGCACGAAACGTTTGTGCCTTTGAAAGAAGAACTGCAATTCATTGACGATTATCTGGACATCGAAGTGGCACGCTTTGGCAGAGACAATCTGGAAATTATTAAAGAGATTGACGACGAAACGCTGGAAGCGTTTGTCCCCAGCATGCTGCTGCAGCCGATGGTGGAGAATTGCTTGAAACACGGGCTGGCGCCGAAGATCGAAGGCGGACGGATCCGTCTGCATGCCGATCAGCGCGATGGGCGGCTACACCTTGAAATTGAAGACAACGGTGTCGGTATTCCGGAAGAGCGAATGCCGCATGTCTACGTTGAGGGAATCGGCTTGAGCAACGTGCGCGAGCGGCTGCGCGTGTTGTACGGCACGGATTTCCGTTTGGAGATTGAGAGCCGGCCCGGTCAAGGCACGCTGATACGGATCGAAGTGCCAGAGCTGGTTCCAGCCATAGCCGAGACCGCGCGCCTGTGAACGGCGAGTAGCGACCAGACAGACCCCGAAGTCGAATCAGGTCGCAGGGGTAATGTCAGTTTGAGAGAAATCATCACCCTTGAAAAGAAGCGGTTCATCGAGGGTTTTTGCCAAGGCGTACGAAAAACAATCTTCGAAATTGAGTTTCGCACGGCTGCGACCCTCGCCGAAGTCCGGCCAGGCCTGACCAGCAGCGTAGGCTTGTTCCTCGGTAACGGGTTCGAGGGCGAACCCGGCAAGTCGGAAAAACTGATCCCATTGCCGGCCGCCACTGTCGCCGGTTTGCGATTCGACAACGATGGAATCTTCGACCAATGTTGCTACCGACATACGGCAGACAGCCGCGTAGCCAATGGCGCGGGCGTAGCGCTGGGCATCCGGCTCGGCAAAAAGTATGGCGAGGATTGCGGAGGTGTCGACGATCACTTGGGCAGGCCGCTTTCGTCGTAAAGCAGTGCGTCGTGATCAACCGGCTTGGCCTTCAGATTTGCAGCGCAGCGCCTGCCAATGGCTAGCGGCTCAGCCGCGGTGGTGTCCGACTTGTGCGAACGACGAAGCCTTGCGAGGCGCTCTCGAAGGGCGACAGTCACGGCCCGCGTCGTTGTTTCACCGGTGGCTTTGGAGAGTTCTTTGCGCGAGTCCGAGACCATCGGCCCGGCAAAAAGAGGAACCCTCGCGATTTCAGACCTTGGTTCGCAGAGCCGGAAAGGACTTGACAAGACAACAGGAATATCTGTATATTCTGTCTGTACAGAAACAACAGGTAATACGGTATATAATGACCGCGCAAGTGAGAACGAGGGAACCAATGAGCGAAACGCGAAAAACGGTGCTGGAGCCGGTGGAAGAAAAATTTATTTTGCATTGGGGAGAGATGGGGACCAAGTGGGGAATTAACCGGACGGTGGCGCAGGTGCACGCGCTGCTGTACCTGGCGGCGAAGCCGATGCCTGCGGATGAGATCTCCACGACGCTTTCCGTGGCCCGTTCGAATGTGAGCACGAGTTTGCGGGAGCTGCAGGGGTGGGGAATTGTGCGCGTGGTGCATGTGCTGGGCGACCGCCGCGACCACTTCGAGACGCTGAAAGATGTGTGGGAGATTTTCCGGATCGTGGCTGAAGAACGGAAGAAGCGGGAAATCGATCCGACGCTGCGGGTGCTGGCGGAGTGTGTTCAGGAAGCGAAGAGCGGCCAGGGAGACGCTCAGACGAAAGAGCGTTTGCAGGCAATGCTGGAATTTTTGCTGGCAATGTCGGGATTGTTCGAAGAGATTTTGCGGATGCCGACTGGTGCGTTGAAGAGCGTCGTGAAGCTGCGCGGGAAAGTGATCACGTTGTTGGGCACTGGAAACAAGAAGGCGGGATGAAGAGAAGAAGGAATTTTGCCACAGAGACTCGGAGGCACAGAGAAGAGCAGCAAGGAACGAAGGGAACAAGATCGCAAAAAAGATAACGCAGAGGCGCACAGTGCGCGGAGATTCGCGGAGAAAGAAGAGATCATGATTACGCTGGCGGATGAATTCACGGATCGAAAGGAGAAAACGGCGCGTGGTTGGTTGTTCTTCGACGCGGAGTGCCGATTCTGCACGCGGATGGCGCGATGGATCGCGCCGATTCTGTTGCCGCGCGGATTGGGAGTGGCGCCATTGCAGGACCCGCGAGTGGGCGCGCTGCTTGGACTGAAACGTGAGGAGTTGTTGACGGAGCTCCGATTCCTGCTTAGCGATGGAACAAATTTTGGCGGGGCACGAGCGGTGGTCGCTGTGGCGCGCGAGATTTGGTGGGCACGGCCTTTTGTATGGTTTGCCGCGTTGCCGGGGATGATGCCGGTTCTCGATGCGGGCTACAAGTGGATCGCCGGGCGGCGCGGTTGTGGCAGCCAGACTTGCGAGTTGCGAAGCAGGTCATAGCCGGAGGCCGTTGATGCGCATAGAAAATTTCTGGCAATGGGAAGGGCGCGTGAACCGCGCCACGTACTTGTTGGTTGGAGTGTCGGCGTTTCTGTTGAAGTTTGCCGTGGACTGGGTCGTCGTCACGCGGCTATTCCAGCGGCCATGGAGTTTGCTGAATTACTGGCGGCCGTTTGGCGCGATTACCGGACTGCATTCGTTGGGTCTCGAAGACCGCCTGTTCGCGGGCACGATGATGTTTCTAGCGCTGCCTTTTATCTGGCTGGGGCTGGCGATGACGGTGAAACGGTTGCGCGATGCGGGCGAACCGACCTGGGCTGCGGCGTTGTTTTTTGCGCCGATCGCGAACTTAGTCTTTTATCTGGTGTTGAGCGTGAAGCCGTCGGTCGCTAGGACCGACTCGGAAGAAGGTACTCCGTGGCCGGCTGGCAATGTTATCGAACGATGGATACCGCGCACACGGGCGGCCAGCGCGCTGGTCAGCATCGGCCTCACTGCTGTGATCGGCTTGGCATTTACGTTCTTGGGTACGCAGGTCATCGCACAATATGGCTGGGGGCTGTTTGTTGGATTGCCATTTTGCCTGGGCCTGTTCGCCGTCCTAACACATAGCTACCACCAGCCGCGCGGTTACGGGGAATGCGTGACGGTAGCCATTCTGCCGATTGCCATACTCGGAGCCATTCTGCTCCTGGTGGCGATGGAGGGTGTGATCTGTCTTCTGATGGCGGCGCCGCTTGCGGCGATACTGGCGCTACTGGGAGGAAGCCTGGGATTTGTGATCCAGGCAGGGCATTGGGGACGCCGAAATACACCGGCGATCCTGTCCATGGCGGTCTTGCTGACACCGGGATTTTATGGCGTCGAGCAGTTTACGCGACCGCAAGCCGGCGTGTTCGAAGTGAAAAGCGCGATTGAAATTAGCGCGCCTCCTGAAAAAGTCTGGCAGCAAGTGGTGGCGTTCGCCGAGATTCCGCCGCCGCAAGAGATGCTCTTCCGTGCAGGGATTGCTTATCCAATGCGCGCGGAAATTACGGGACATGGGGCGGGCGCAGTTCGGCACTGCGTTTTTTCTACTGGGCCGTTTGTTGAGCCGATTATGGTGTGGGACGAGCCACGTCTGCTGCGGTTCACGGTGACGGCGAATCCTGCTCCTTTGCATGAGTTGACTCCCTACGGGCACATCGAGCCGCGGCATCTGCATGGATACTTCGAATCGCATCAGGGGCAATTTCTGCTGACGGAGCTGCCGGGAGGGCGCACGCGCGTGGAAGGGACCACCTGGTATTCGCACTCAATGTACCCGGAGACGTACTGGCATTGGTGGTCGGACTATGTGATTCATCGCATTCACATGCGGGTTCTGGAGCATATTCGGACAGAGGCGGCGGTAGCAAGGAATTAACGCAGAGAGCAGGGAGACGCGGGTGCTTAGCAACGCTTGGTTAGAAGCTTCCGCGACTCAGGCGGAAGCGGCGCGGGTTTCGGAAAGGACGCGCTGGTAGTAGCGTTCGTAAGAGGGAATGACGTCGTTGGCGCAGAAATTTTTCTTGGCGTGGATGCGGGCGCGCTTGCCCATCTCGCGGCCGCGATCTGCGCGTGACAGCAGATCGATTGCGTATTTGGCGGCGGTGACGATGTCGCCCGGTTCAACCAGGTAACCATCCACTCCATGTTCAACAACTTCGGGGACGCCGCCGACGTTTGTGGCGATCACCGGCACTTCGCAGGCCATAGCTTCGAGGGCCGCGAGTCCAAACGATTCCAACTGAGAAGGCAATAAGAATAGATCGGCGTCGGAAAGCAGGCGATATACCTGGTCCTGTTTGCCGAGGAAGTGCACGTCTTTCTGCAGCTTCTTTTTGCGGACGAGATATTCGGCGGCGCCGCGTTCCGGGCCGTCGCCGATGAGCACGAGTTTGGCGGGCATCTTGGCGCGGACTTGCGCGAAGATTTCGATGGTATCGGTAATGCGCTTTACCGGTCGGAAATTCGATAGATGCATCAGGATGGGCTCACCGGCGGGCGCCCATTTGGCGCGCTGCGCGGGATTCGGCTCGCGGGTATAGAGGTCGCAATTGACAAAGTTCGGGATCACTTCAATCGGCCGCTTGATGTCGAATTCCTTGATGGTCTGGTTCAAGAGATACTGCGAGATGGCAGTCACGCCATCGCTCTGCTCGATGGAAAACTTCGTAATCGGCAAATAGGAGCGATTGCTGCCGACAAGCGTGATGTCCGTGCCGTGAAGGGTGGTAATGAACGGCAGACGGCGCGGAACGGCCATCGATCGCGCCAGCAGGGCGCTGACAGAGTGGGGGATGGCGTAATGGACGTGGAGCAGGTCCAGCGATTCGGCTTCGAAAACTTCAAGCATTTTTGTGGCGAGAGCCAGCGCGTACGGCGGGTGGTCGAAAAGCGGGTAGGAAGCGACCTCGACTTCGTGGAAGAAGATGTGCGGATCGTTCAGGTTCATGCGAATCGGGGGGGCGTAGCTGATGAAATGGACATCGTGGCCGCGGGCGGCCAACTCCTGGCCGAGTTCAGTGGCGACGACACCGGAGCCGCCGTAAGTGGGGTAGCAGGTGATGCCTATGCGCATGGTTTCGAGGTTTTCCAAATCCGCAGCGAGGCTAACATACCTACGCTGCGGGTTGCTGCTAGAATGACGGCCTTCGCCCGAGCTGCGAATCCCGCGATCGGGTGCTGGATTAGACGCAGGCTGAAGGAAAGCGTGACATCGAAGGCATCAACGGTTGGCCGAAGCCGGGAGGTTGGTCGAACCGGGGCCGTGCGAGGGGGGAATTTGGGTAAAGGCAAAGAGGGCAGAACCGAGTTAAACGCAGAGCTATTGGAATACGCCCGGAGTCGGCTGAGATTGAGTAACTTCAGCGTGCTGGTGGGATTAGAGGTGGAAAAGCTCTATGAGGGTGGCGCGGTTTTGGGAATGACGGTGAAAGACCACCATCTACAAGTCCATAATGTGGTGCATGGTGGCGTAATTGCGTCGCTCGCGGACACGGCAGGAGCCATTGCAGCCTACACCCTGTCGGTGGTTGGCGCGGAATTGGCTACGATCGAGCTGAAGATTAATTATCTCCTGCCTATCGCCGATGGCAGGGTGGAGGCCGAGGGTAGGGTTTTACGTGCCGGCAGGAATTTTATCGTTGTGGAATGCGATATCCGGGATGCGCAGGGTCAACTGGCCGCAAAAGCGCTGATGACATTTGGCGGGGCGGGAGCTCGAACGCAATAACCATTTTCGCGGCGAAATATGCGGATTAAAATAGCGGTAACGCTACAGTGAGAGGATATTCCCCAGAAAAACTCACGCCCTGCTGGCGCTACTCGTCGCCGTTTTCTCCGCCTTCTTTGTGTACGTACTTGATGGTGCGCTTGAAGATCATCAGATTTGGGCTGCCCTGGCGAGTCAGCTTGATGCAATCGCGGTCATACCACTCCACGACGCCGTGCAGGGTCTCGCCGCTTTCCAGCGCAACCACCATGGGAGTACGAGATTGCATCTGTTTAATCCAGTAAAAATTTTCGGCATGCGTGATTTCTGGTGGAGCGGGCTTCTTGCTGGGGGCGGGGCCGGCACTGTGATTCGGATGTGAGTTGCCACGGGGCGGAAGAGGTTCCTTGATGTCGGAGAAACCCGGGCGAAACATACGGCGGTTCACCATAAACACTCCTTTTTGGCCCAAAGGTGGGAAATTAGCACCAATGAGAGTGAGATGCGGTTTACGAGCGGGCGGTTACAGTTGAGGAAAAAAAGTTCGCTAAAGGGAATGGGGAACTTTGTTGGCTATTTGCCAGAAGACGAAACAGGAGAGAGTTCCGCGGCCAAAGAGTCCAGGCCGAGCTGGCGATTCAGATTGCGGCGCGCGCCGGCGGCGAGTTGATCGAGGCCGCGAAGAGCGCGCATGACCCAGCTGGCGTCAATGCGCTTGGCAACGGCCTCCAAGTCCTTTCGCAGCGGGAGGTTGCGGAGTTGCGGTGACGTGATGCCGGAACAAAGCTCGAGAAGGTCAGAAAGTAAACCATAAAAAACAGAAAGTTGTTCTTCGAAAGAGACTTCGCGGTCTTTCGAAAGGGCATTGGTGAGTGCGAAGAGCTGGCCGAAATCTTCGCCGCGAGAGGCGCGATCCAGGATTTTCAGCGCATTGCTGCGGCGTTCGCTTTCCTTGATGGCATCCATTTCCAGCGCGTAGCCTGGCCGGCCTTCTGAAAGCTGTGCCGCCAGGCGGGCGGCGGCTGGCGAGAGGTCCGATCTTTCTTTCAGGATGGCCTCGACTTCGTTGGCGGGCAGCGGCGCGAAGTGGAATTGCAAGCATCGGGACACGATCGTTGGCAGAAGCGAGTGAGGCGATGGCGCAGTCAGGACTAAAGTGGCTGAACCGGGCGGCTCCTCCAGAATTTTCAGGAAGACGCTAGCTACGTCCCAGCGCATGGTGTCGGCACCGTCAAGAATAAACACGCGATGGCGGCCCATGGGCTGAAAATAGGCTGCACGCTGTACGGCGCGCAGCTGGCCAATGCGCAACACCGGGCGGGTGACTGGCGATTTCAGACGCACCGGATCGGGGACCAGCGCCCAGACGTCAGGATGGGTTTGCAGAATTAGGGGAGTGCGTTCGACCATGGCGGCGTCGGCGCTTTCGCCGCGTTCGGCTAGGCCCTGTTCGATCAAGCGTTGCGGTTCGGCGAGCAGCGCGATGCGCTGGCAGGTGTAGCATTCGCCGCAGGCATCGTCGGTGAGGCGTTCGCAATTCGCTGCTTGCGCGAAGATCCGCGCCAACGTGTACTTGCCAACGCCCTGCGGGCCGGTAAAAAGCAGCGCATGCGGCACACGACCGGCGCGCAATGCGCCACGAAGCGCGGTAACGATTTGCGGATTGCCGCGAAATTCGGAGAAGGCCACGGCTACACCCTTTCCTTCTTCAGCGGAGCGATGCTTGGGAGCACGGCGGCGACAACGTCTGCGGAAATTTCTTGCTCGGATCGGATCACTTGTTTCGTGGTGTCGAAACATTCAATCGTCTTCCAGTTCGAAGCTAGCGCCAGTTCGTCATACATATCTGCAGCAGCTTGCAGATGGCGAATGTTGGATTCGAGGATGTCGTGCGCGGCATCGGTGTAGGCGCGCGCTGATTTTTTCGCGATCAAAGTTTGTGCTTCGTGCGGCGGTAAGCGCAGGTACAGCACGAGGTCCTCTTTAGGTAGCCTATAAATGTTGTATTCCAGGTGTTCGATCCACGCGCGGAATTCGGCGCGTTTTTCTGCAGCCGCGCGTGCGGTCTGGTGCGCGAGATTCGAAGCAACATAACGATCTGCGAGAACCACTCCACCATTTTCGAGGGCAGTGACGATGGATGGCCTGCATTGGAAGCGGTCGCCCGCGTACAGCAATGCGGCAAAATGCGGGTCCACAGAGTTGAGCGGCCCGAGATCGCCGTTCAGAAACTGCCCGACCATTCTCCCGAACCAGGAATCGTACTGCGGAAAGCCGGTGGACCAAACCTGGTAGCCGCGCGATTCCAGCGCGTGCGCCAGGACGCGCACTTGCGTTTGTTTGCCGCTGCCATCGATGCCTTCGACGGCGATGAGTGTTCCACGATGCTTCATGAGCCCAATGTGTACTGAGGGTTAGTCTAACCGGAGTGCAGCAAGCCGCAAAGCTCGCGTGGTACGATTTTGGTTTGCATATGGGTGAATCGAATTTACAGAAGCGGCTCGCGGTAATTCGTGAGCGCATTGGGGCAGCGGCAAAACGGTCGGGGCGCGGCGCCGATGACATCACTCTGATTGCGGTGTCCAAAACGCATGCCGCAGATGCGATTCGCGCTGCCTTCGAACTGGGCGTAAGGCATTTCGGGGAAAACCGTGTGCAGGAGTGGGAAGGGAAGCGATCTGCGTTGCATGATTTGCAGGCTGACTGGCATTTAGTCGGACACTTGCAAAGTAACAAGGCTGCGAAAGCCGCGAGATTGTTTCACAGTGTTGATTCGGTGGATGATTTTGCGCTGGCTCAGCGGCTGGACCGTGCTCGTGTTGAGCTTGGCGAACCGCGTAAATTACGCGTGCTGATCGAAGTTCGCATCGCGTCGCAAGAGACAAAGAGCGGTGTTGCGCGCGGGGAACTAGTCGCCCTCGCGGAGCAAATTTCCACCTTGAACGGTCTCGATTTGCAGGGGCTGATGTGCATCCCACCGTTCTTAGATGACCCGCAAAAAGTGCGGCCGTACTTCAGCGAGCTTCGTGAATTGAAGGAAAATCTCGAGCTACGGCTTGGGAAAAAACTGCCCGTACTGTCGATGGGGATGTCGCACGACTTCGAGGTGGCCATCGAGGAAGCCGCAACCGAAGTGCGAATAGGCACCGCGCTGTTTGGAACGCGCGCGCTGCCGCCGCATCCAACAGCCTAGGGGAAAACAGAGAATGACTCTTTTCAGTTCGATCCGGTTGCGGGAAGTGCAGTTGAAGAACCGCATTGCGGTTTCGCCGATGTGCGAATATTCCGCGGTGGAAGGGCATCCGCAGCCCTGGCATCTGGTGCACCTTGGCAGCCGTGCTGTGGGCGGGGCAGGATTGGTTTTCACGGAAGCTACCGCGGTCGAGGGGCGCGGACGGATTTCGCCTGCCGACACCGGGATTTATGACGACGCGCACGTCGATTCCTGGCGGCCAATCGCGCAATTTATTCGCCAACATGGCGCGGTGCCGGGAATGCAACTGGCGCATGCGGGGCGCAAAGGGAGCACGAACGTGCCTTGGCGTGGCGGCAAGGCTCTGCCCGCTTCGGACGGCGCTTGGGAGCCGGTCGCGCCGAGCGCTATTCGCTTCGCTGAAGACTACCCGGCGCCGCGCGCTTTGACGGTCGCGGAAATCGCGTCTGTAGTGAAACATTTCGCGAGCGCCGCCGAACGCGCGCTGGCTGCTGGATTCGAAGTGATCGAGGTTCATTCCGCGCATGGCTATCTTTTGCACGAATTCCTGTCCCCGCTTTCGAATCAACGCACCGATGAATATGGCGGCAGTTTCGAAAATCGCGTCCGGCTCGCGCTGCGCGTAGCGGAGGCGATTCGCAAAGTGTGGCCGGATCGCCTGCCGCTTTTTTGCCGAATCTCTGCGACGGATTGGAAGGAAGGTGGGTGGGATTTGCCGCAATCGATCGAACTGGCAAAACTATTAAAGACGGCGGGCGTGGATTTGATTGATACCTCGAGCGGCGGGTTGGTGCCAGACGTGAAAATTCCCGTCGGGCCGGGCTACCAAGTTCCGTTCGCGGAGGCTATTCGCAAAAACGCCGGCATAGCCACTGGAGCGGTCGGAATGATCACGGAACCCGAACAAGCGGAGATTATTCTGAAAAGGGGTCAGGCCGATCTCGTTTTTCTGGCGCGCGAACTACTGCGCGATCCGTATTGGCCGATGCGCGCCGCGAAACAATTCGGCGCACCCGTGTATCCCCCGGTGCAATACGAAAGAGCGTGGTAAGGAATGCCACCGGTGGAATTGCAAACGCATCCGGACCGAGGATCAGTTTCGTTCGCGGTTCGTGTGCAACCGCGCGCCAGCAAGAATGAAGTCGCCGGCGTGGTGAACGGCGCGCTGAAAATCAGGTTGCAGGCGCCCGCGGTGGAAGACCGCGCAAACCATGCTTTGTGCGCATTTCTAGCCGAGCTTTTGAAAAGGCCGAGGTCGGCTGTTAGACTTTTGTCCGGCGAGCGCAGCCGCAGCAAGCACGTGGAAATCTATGGCGTTTCGACGCATGAAATCGAAGCGCTCGCGCTACACGACGTTTAAGATTTGCGCTGACAGGGGAGTACCATCGCGCCGATGAGCTTCCAAATAGACCGAATTCAAAGCGACTTGCGAGCGGCCAAGCTCGATGGCTGGCTGTTCTACGATTTCCGCGGCCGCGATCCGATCGCGCACCGTATTTTGGATCTACCCAACGCCATGCGCACGCGCCGCTGGTTTTATTTCGTTCCGGCAAAAGGCACGCCGAAAAAACTGGTACACAAGATCGAAACCGAGTCCCTGATCACGTTGCCAGGAGAGACGCTTTATTATTCGGGGCAGGATGAGTTGCGCAAAAATCTGAAAAAAATGCTGGCCCGCGCGAAGAACGTTGCCATGCAATATTCTCCGAAAAATGCGATTCCCTATGTCGCCATGGTGGACGCGGGCACGGTGGAACTGGTGAAAAGCTGCGGCGCGAAAGTGTTCACATCTGCCGACTTGGTACAGAAATACGAAGCTTGCTGGACGCCGGAGCAACTGCAGTCGCATCTGCTGGCCGGAAAAACCATCGATCGCATCGTCGCTGAAGCGTTCGCGCTTGCCGGCAAGGGTGTCCGTGATAAAAAGCCATTGACCGAAGTGGCGCTACAGCAATGGATCCTGGCGGAATTTGAGAAAGCTGACCTCACAACCGACGAAGGTCCAGACGTTGCCGTGAATGCCCACGCCAGCGATCCGCACTACGCTCCATCGAATGAAAGGCCGACCGAGATCAGGGAGGGCGACCTGCTGCTTCTGGACGTTTGGGGAAAATTGAAGACGCCCGGCAGCGTCTACTACGATGTCGCGTGGGTTGGCTATCTTGGCGCAAGAGTGCCGGAGAAGTACGCGAAGATTTTCCGAGTCTTAACCGAAGCCCGCGACCAGGCCGTCTCTCTGATGCAATCCTCGATTGCCGCCCGGAAGCCGCTGCAAGGCTGGCAGGTGGACAAGGCCGCGCGTAGCGTGGTGGAAAAAGCCGGTTACG